>ENA-ORSL01000004-ORSL01000004.1-human-gut-metagenome-genome-assembly--contig:-NODE-4-length-361249-cov-17.725198_pt1 | contig 361249 bp, 340 predicted proteins | sample MGYA00242190_ERZ509157 | MGnify/ENA primary metagenome ERZ509157 (study PRJEB26280, sample SAMEA2338664) | human gut metagenome | biome: human gut; feature: human-associated habitat; material: faeces... | reverse complement strand
TTGCTCTTTGTACGGCGTTATGTGAGTCCTTTTCGATGTTTCCGCATCGGAAAGGGCTTTTTATGTTTTATAGCCAATGGCAAACACAAATCGGTAGATACCCCTAATCCCTTGAATTTTGATTTTCAACAAAACAATTCAAAAACAAAATTTCAAAATTCAAGGAGATTAAAAATGAGTTGGAATAACGGATATGAAAGAAAAAAGTTTGAAGCAAGACAGAAGAAGCAGGCAGAGGAATACAAAGCGCAGGGGATGACAGAGGAACAAATCAAAGCTATGTATGAGTTTGACTTAGAGCAATACAAGAGTGATCGGCGTTATCACCTGCACACACAGCCGTTTTCATCGAGTGACTTCGATGACGGCGAGGATGATGATTCAGAAAGCACGCTACTCAACAAGTTTTTCGATGAATTGACCGTCACCATTGGTAGCTGCGGTGAGAAATCAAGGTATTGGTGGATCGAGGAGATTAACAACCCCAAGCTTGCTGAGGCAATCAAAGCATTGTCGCCGGAGCAGTTTGAATTACTGACACTGGTTGTTATTGATGGCTATACGCAAGCTGAAGCGGCGAAGAAAATGGGTATCCCATATCGAACATTTAAGTTCAAATTGCGCAATATAAAAAATTTTTTGAGAAAATTTTGATTTTATTGCCCTTTTTGTGCCTTTTCGCTGGCTACCAATTGAGGGGGGCAAGAAAAACACTCCTCCTCTATGAACCTTGAAAACTGAATAGCCATTCATCAAGCACATTACTTGTAAGATGTCCGTGAGCAGCGGAGTTAGCCGAGATCGTAGGTGCGCCATGACCTCCCGAAAGAGAGCGAGCGACAAAACTTATACGAAGTAAAACCTCAAAAGCAAGAGGTTAGGGCGATGACATTTACAAGGGACAATGATACTTCAGTAGCCGAAAGGCGCTGCCTGCGGAGTACCCGGGGGAGGTGAGATTCCTATGGAGTTGGTTTGCACTCGACCGCTTGATGACTTCCCACATCGGCTTATGCCGATCACACTCGGGGTGTCGAGGACAAATAGAGTGTGTTACGGAGTTCGGGATAAAAAGCAGACCGCATTGGACATAGCGGTCGCTTCCCGAATGATCCCGATACATATTCTATTTAATCACATTCCGAAGGGAAGCTGACTTCCCGATGAGAAGTCTGAAAGGAGTGGCTATTCAACTTTTCAAAATACTTAGCTACAAAGGAGTTTTATGAAAAGAACAGTAAGAGAAATCCTTGCCGAATGTAAGGACGGCAGAGAGGCAATGTCCCTCAGAGATTTTACACTCTGTATCAAAACTATTCATGCGCATCTCAATCTCGCTTGCTTTTCCCCGGATGGGAGCAGAGAATCAAAACGACATTTGAAGATGGCAGACGATATCTGCCTTGCGGTTGAAGATTGCTTTGCAGACCAAAACAGCAACCTTGTAAATTGGTTCCGACGAGAGCCTTGCGAGTTCCATCATCCCTTAACGGGAAACGATGTGAAAGTCGAAGTGAGAGACGACATCGAAGCAATTTACTATTTTCTTCATTATTGTATGATGCTGAATCAGCACAAACCCATTGATGAAGATGCCTTGAGCTACCTTGCATATATCTTGTGCGAGCCTGCCCATGATTGATACCTCCGCGGGGACTTGGGGCAGGGTCCCCGTACATAGCTGAGATGATCGGCAAAACATAGGAGGTCTATTCAAAATGAAAGACGAAAAGATTAATCGCGGGGATATCTACCTCGCAAACCTAAATCCGTATAAGGGTTCGGAGCAAGGCGGAAAACGCCCGGTGATCATCATTCAAAATAATGTTGGAAACCATTACAGTCCGACAGTTATCGTGACAGCGGTTACAAGTCGATTCTTTAAGAAACGAGCCTTGCCTACCCATGTTCCTCTTGATAATGAAGAACTTGAGAAAAACTCACTTGCCTTGCTTGAGCAGATACGGACGATAGATAAGTCGAGGCTGATTAGGAAGATCGGCAGAGTGCCGGAAGAAAAAATGAAGGAGATAGGGGCGGCTATTCATGTGAGCCTTGACCTGAATGACGAAGATGAACAACATATTGATGCTTCAGGTTGATGAGGAATTTGAAAGAGTAATTCCGCCGCTTGACGAGGACGAGTTCAAAAATCTCAGGCTCAACATTTTACGAGATGGCGAGATATATCATCCTATCATTACATGGAACGGCGTGATTGTTGACGGTCATCACCGTTACAAGATACTGAAGGAGAATCCAACGCTTAAGTATCGAGTGGAAGAAAAGACATTTGAGAATCGTTACGAAGCGATATCTTGGATATGCCTTAATCAGCTTGGAAGAAGGAACTTGTCGGCAGCGCAAAAGACCATTCTTATGGGACGTAGATATCAAGCGGAGAAAGATGCGCATGGCGCAGGTGAAGGTTTTCGCGGCAATCAGTACACAGATTTGGTAAGTCCTCAAAATGAGGACTTACCAAAAATCAGAGATAAAACAGCACATCGAATTGCAAGCGAGATGGGAGTCGGTCACTCGACAATTGAACGGGCAGAAAAATATGTTAATGCACTTGATGTAGCTGAAGAAGATTTTCCGGGTATCACAAAAGATATTCAATCCGGCAAGATTAGAGCAACTCATGATGAAATGCTGACGATTGGCAAAGCTTCACCTGAGAAGAGAAAAGAACTTGTGGACTGTCTATATGTTCCTACTTCTAACATGAGTCGGGAGGAGCGTGAACAGGAAAGACAAAGACGAAAAGAACTGTTTCGCTCTATTGATAACCTTTACGCAGGACACTTGAATACCGAACGCCCGCCGGCAACGGGAGCAGATATGCTCAAAGCATTTGAAACTGATGTCGATATCGCCATTGATACTATTGGCGGATATTTTACCGAATACCCTGACTTACTTACCGATAAGAAAAATCGTGAGTATGTGGATAGGGTGCTACACAAAATTCAAGATTTTCTAAATAACATTGAGGAGAAATAAAATGGCTATTAAAAGACCTTATCAAATGAAAACTATATCCAGTAACCTGTTTGTAATTGATAGAAAATCCTATCAGAGAAAAAAAGACAAGGACAAAATCGCACATATTGTGAGCAAGTGGGATGAGCGAATTGCCAATGAACCCAAGATTAGTGCTCGTGACGGGAAATTTTATGTTTTCGACGGACAGCACACAATTCTTGCAAGAGAGTCCATGAACGGGGAAAAGCCTACCGAAATACTCTGCAAAGTGTATAAGGGAATGGATGCAAAAGAGGAAGCAAGGCTGTTCGCCATGCAAACCGGTTTCTCATCGAAACTTCGTTCCGGAGAAGCACTCCGCGCAAATCTGTTTGGAGAAGAAGCCGAAGCAGTTGCTTTTAATGCGGCAACCGAAAAGGTTGGTATTCAAGTTGAATTGAAGGGTACACGTTTTGAGAGACATCTTGCCTGCGTGAGCACAGCACTCAATGCTTATCGTAATTTAGGCGAGGATCTTTATATCGAAGCAATGGGTGTTTTGTTTGAGGTATGGGGTGGCAAATCGGATTCACTTCGTTTTGAAGTTGTGAGGGCGATAACGGAGTTTGTCGGTACTTATGCCAATGTTTACGCCAGAGACATTCTCGTAGACGCACTTAAAGATATCAAAGAACCTATCGAAATCCGTGATAATATCGTCACCGATATTGAGCGTCCGAGAAACAAAAAGTACATCTACCAGATCTGGAAAATCTACAACGATTATGATCCGAAGAAAAAACTTGAAAAGAAGTTTTGAGGAGAGAGAATGAGCGAAGATTTGAGAAAGCAGATAATTTACCTTTCTTCCCTTGATATCATCCGTCGTATGTTAAAAGACGGAATTGCAAGCAGGGAAGTTCTTGAGAGACTGAACCGCCGCAATGCAGAATCTATGGGGTGTAAACCCGTAGCACTGTAAGCATATGGCGTTATGCAAAATGCCTACGGCGAAAAACCGTAGGCATAGTACATATATGATTTTATTCCAAGAGCCAGTCAATGACATTCACAACTTCTATTCCGTTGTAATTTCCAAGTGTCAGTCTTTCATTTGTCAGAATGGTTTTGGGATAGTTGTCGGGAATATTTTGCAATGGTGCGATCTCGCGGTTGAAGGTCGATTCCGATGTCATAGTATCGGTAACCTGAAAGTAATAATAGCGGTCATCTTTTTTGGCTACAAAATCGACTTCGGTATTTCCGACTTTTCCGACATTGACATTATATCCACGGCGTAAGAGCTCCAGATATACAAGATTTTCAAGAGAAAAACCAAGGTCATAGCTTCGCTTTGCAATCAGATGTCTGCGCAGTCCAAGGTCAACAATGTAGTATTTCTGATTTGTTTTCATCAGCTCCTTGCCGCCTATGTCAAAACGCAGGGCAGGATAAAAGATAAATGCTTCGCAGAGAGCTTCCACATAGTCGGACACGGTGCTTTGAGATACCTTTCGTCCCGTAGAGGTGATATAGTCGGCAATGCTTTTGAAAGAGATAGGATTACCGATGGAATTCGCCAGAAACCTTGCAATGCTTTTCAGAAGGACAATGTCTGCAACCTTTCGTTTGTTTGGATCACTTTCCCGTTTCCTTTGACGATCCTCGATATCCTTTACAATAATTGTATTGTAAATGCCTTCAATATACATATCGGTTTTGGATTTGGAATGCTCCATTACGGATATATAGGGAAATCCGCCGTCGCTCATATAGGCGGCGAGTGCAGATGCTTTGTCTTCGGACGGATGGTATTCCAGATATTCCTTGAAGGAAAACGGAAGCATTGATATTTCCACATATCTGCCGGAAAGAAGCGTGGCAAGCTCGCCTGAAAGCATATAGGCGTTGGAGCCGGTCATATAGATGTCGGTGTTCTTCTTGATATACAAACTGTCAACCGCTTTTTCAAAATTTTCGACCTTTTGTATTTCATCAAGAAAGATATAGGTGTATTTGTCCTTACATAAGCGGTCGCAAATGTGCTTGTACAATACCTTATAGTCCAGCAAATGTTCGTTTTCCAAATCTTCAAAGTTGATGAAGATGATCTGCTCGTCGGCAACGCCTGTGCTTCGGAGATAATCGGCATATAATTCAAGCAAGGTGGATTTTCCGCAGCGTCGGATGCCGGTGACTACCTTGATGACCTGCTCATCCTTCCATTCAATCAATTTATTCAGATACTCGGTGCGTTCGGTCATGTTGCGACCCTCCTTGTATTTTGATCCGAATATATTGTATCACAAAAGACGGTATTTGTCAATATAAAATCCCGAAATCGGGGTAGATAATCGATATTAACAGCATAAATCCCGAAACTGCCAATTGTATATTATATGATATGCAGGATTGCGTTAAATATTCGTTACAAGAGGCAATCAGCAAAATACATATTCACGTTTTGTCAAATGTACGGCGAAACCGTTTGCACATTTGTCCGTTTTACCGCATAGCGGTAAAATATCAGCGAGAGGAGGCGAGACCATGAATGCCCAAAGAACAGTACAAATAATAAGACCTTCTTCGGAACTGTCTACCGAGGACCAAAAGATAAAAGCAGCGGCATATTGCCGTGTTTCAACGGACTCCGATGACCAAGAGAACTCTTTTCTCGCACAAGTCAAATACTACTCGGATTATATAGGTTCAAGAGAAGATATGATCCTCGTGGACATATATGCAGACGAGGGAATAACCGGGACTGCAATGTCCAAAAGAGAAGAGTTTAAGAGGCTTTTGAATGATGCAAAACTCGGTCGTATCGACAGAGTATTTTGCAAGAGCGTGTCTCGATTTGCCCGAAATTCCCTTGAATGTATTGAAAGCATCCGAGCACTAAAGGACCGCGGTACGACAGTTGTCTTTGAAAACGATAATATAGATACCAAAACGATGAACTCGGAAATGGTTCTGTATGTGAAGAGTGCCTTTGCACAGAGCGAAGCACTCGCAGGCTCGGCTCGTGTGTCAAGTGCCTACCGGATGAAGATGGAAAACGGAACCTTTACAACGTACTGTGCTCCTTTCGGGTACAGACTTGTAAACGGAAATCTTGAAATCATTCCGGAAGAAGCTGAAATCGTACGCAAAATATTCAATATGTACTTATCGGGACTTGGTATAAACAGTATCTCCGCCAAGCTGAACCGAGAAGCGATTGAGGGTAACGGCAGACAATGGAACAACCCTGCTATTCGATATATCCTCACAAACGAGAAATATATCGGAGATAGTTTAACACAAAAACACTATACGCCGCCGATGTTACCGCTTCGTTGTATTCGTAATAAAGGTGAAAGAGACAAGTTCTATATTTCAAATACGCATGAGGCAATTATTTCTCGGAATGATTTTGAAGCAGTTCAGCAATTATTGGCTGACAGAAATAACAAGACAATTCAAAATCGAAAAAGATATTTGTTTTCTCATATGATTATATGTAGTCATTGCGGATGGTCATATCGTAGGAAAGTGCAAAACGATGTGGTTTATTGGGTGTGTTCAAAAAAGAGTATAAGCGGATTTGACTGCGACTCTCCTAACTTGACCGAAGAAGCGGTCAAGAAAGGATTTGTAAGAGCCTATAACAAATTGCGCACTTTTGAAAAAGAAATCCTTGATAAGACGATTGCTGACCTTTCGGAATTACAAAACAAAAGAACAAGAGGTAATGCGGAAATCAATCAGATCGACGGCGAGATATTGCGACTTTCCGAGCAAAACAGTCGATTTGAGAACTTTCGCAGTAAAGGTATTCTTGATGAGATATCTTTTATAGAGCAGACAAATAGACTGCGGGGCAGGTTAACAGAACTCAGAAGCCGCCGACTCAAGCTATTGCAGAACTGCGAAGAAGAAAGCATTATTGAAAACCTTTCTCATGTGAAAGAAGAATTGGAAGAAAAACCGAAGGCGCTGATCGACTTTTCTGAAGAAATCTTTCGGGCTATTATCGAAAAGATAATCGTTGAGGAAGATGGTACCGTTTCGTATAGACTGAAAGGCGGTATCATACTCAATGAAGAAATAACGGAGGTTATATAATAATGAAGATAAGAAATATTCCTTTCGGATATGAAGTTGTGGGTGGTAGATATGTTGTGAACAACGGTGAAGCCGAAATAATCTCTTCAATTTATAATATGTATCTTTCCGGAAAAACTCTGCTCGGTATCGCCGAAGCCCTGACCGAGCAAGAGGTTACATACTTCGAGGACACAAAGGTATGGAATAAAAACATGGTTTCCCGTATCCTTGCAGACGAAAGGTATCTTGGCAATGAAACCTTCCCTCGGCTCGTTGATTCGAACAATTTCAACTTAGCGAAAAATATACGAGCCGAGAAGGGAGGTAAAAAAGCAGTTTTGACACCTTTGATGGCAACTGTTAAAGATATGCTATTTTGCGCGGAGTGCGGAGAAACATTCAGCCGAATCAATAAATGGCGAACCCGCGAAAAATGGATTTGCAAAGGTAAGTGTAAATGCTCTGTTTATCTTGATGACAGAACGATATGTGAGAGTATCTTATCGGTGCTCAATAGAGCAATACGGGAACCGAACCTACTAACGGCTCACGTAAAAAATACCGAATATATCGGAAGTATTGAAGTGATACGAAAGAGCAATGAAGTAAATCGCTTGCTTGAGCAAACAGAAATTGACTTCAAGCGAGCTGCCACAATGATACTCGACTGTGCTTCCGAGCGATACAAATGTTGTGTATTGGGAGGTGGCAAACATGTATTAAATGCCTTGTCCTCGGAGTATGACCGGCTTACCGAGCAGAGTGAGCTTGACGAAGCATTGCTTAAAAGAACAGTTAAGAAAATAACCGTGGGACATACGGGAGAATTTACAGTGTATTTCATCGGTGACATTGCCCTGACGAATACCCCAAAGCATACGGAGGCTGAAAATGCAAGCTAATAGTAGTCGAATTGTTACGAGGATAGAAGCTAATCCGCTTCTTTCAAGAACCTCGACCGAATTTGTAAAGAAAAAAGTAGCGGCATATTGCCGTGTGTCTACTGATTCTGAAGATCAGCTTAACAGTTATGAAGCTCAGATAGCCTACTATACGGAAGCAATAGCCAAAAATCCTAATTGGACTTTTGCGGGAATATATGCTGATGAAGGTATCACGGGAACTGCGACTACAAAGAGAAAAGACTTTCTCCGTTTAATGAGAGATTGCGAAAAAGGAAAGGTCGATTTCATTCTTACTAAATCGGTTTCCCGTTTTGCTCGTAATACCGTAGATAGTTTGATGTGGACAAGAAAGCTCCGTGCAAAAGGAATTGGCGTCTATTTTGAAGAACAAGCTATCGATTCACTCAAGGCAGAAAATGAAATGCTTATAGGTTTGTTCAGCGTTATCGCACAGTCTGAGAGTGAAAATATAAGTGCCAACGTCAAGTGGGGTGTTCAGCAGAGAATGAGAAGCGGCACCTATATGACAAACTTTAATTGCTATGGCTATAGAAAGGGAGACGATGGCATTCCGGTAATTGTTGAGGAAGAAGCGTTGATTATTAAAAAGATCTATCAGTTATTTATTGACGGGTATAGCATGAAGCAAATCTGTGACAGGCTTAGATCGGAAGAGGTCAAAACCTATTCAGGAAAACTGCAATGGCAGCCGGAACATATACAGCGAATATTGACAAACGAAAAGTATATTGGTGATGTTCTTTTACAAAAAACATTTCGCAGCAACTGTATTGACAAGAAGGCAAAGGTAAATCGCGGAGAATTGCCGAAGTATCTGGTGTCAAACAATCACCCTCCGATTATTGATAGGGATACATTCAATATTGTGCAGGTTGAATTGGCAAGAAGATGTAGTAAAAAAAGCAAATCCGACTTTGCATTGACCGAACGCGGTAAGCATAGCGGGATATACGCTTTGTCTGATATCTTGGTTTGCGGTTCTTGCGGGGCGCATTATAAAAGAAAGGGAAAAACGAAAAACGGACAAAGAATTGTTTATTGGCGGTGTATAAATCGTATTGAGCACGGGACAAAAATTTGCAAGGATTCGATAGGGGTTGAGGAAAAGAAGCTTCATGCAGCAATCTGCCGTTGTCTTTCCAAAATGATGAGTAACCGTGATGAGGTTGTGGAGCTGATAAGAAACAATTTGCAATATGCTCTTACCGGAAATGATTCTGTGCTTGATGTGTACGCTATCGAAAATCAAATTCAGAGTTATTACGATCAAATGAGTATTTTGTTAGACCGCTTGTATTCGACAGGCGGAGAGGCGGAAAAATACGAACTTGAGATTAAAAAGATTAACGATAAGATTGCCGCCCTACGTGAACAGCTTTCTACTGAAAAAGCAAAAGCAACTTCTTCTGATGATCTGAATAGAGAAGTGGAACGAATACTCAATTACATTGCTCAAACAGACAAGGACACTTTCGTTGAATATGATGATGTTACAGTTCGCCGCTTGGTGGAGTGTATCACAGTTTCAAACGATGGGAGAATTGTTGTCACTCTCAAAGGTGGATTCAGGGGAGAGGAAATTATTTAGGTTTATTTCTGCAAAAGGTATTTACAACGCAACAATTTGTGGTATTATGTTAGTGTAAAGTGAATTGGAGCGGAAATCTATTGATAGTTAGGAGGTTTCCCTTTTATAGCATTGCGCCATATATGATAGACGAAATGGCTATCTACCTAAAAGCCCTTGATTTTCAAGGGCTTTTTCGTATTTTAGGAGCGAAAAATATCTTTCATTTTTACGGCTGTGAAATACCGACATCAGAGACTCGAACCTGCGATTTTTAAGCCGAAAATACGGGCAAATAACTGTTAATCACATTCATTACACCGAATGACTGTTAATCAGGCGAAATACCGCCGAAAAGACCGTTTGGCACTGACCACTACCTGTTTACAGTCATTCGCCTTTGGGGTATTTTTCTTTGATTCGGAGGTGATTTCATTGAGCAAATATGAGCCGCTTTGGAGGTTCCTTTCCGGTGACGGAAGTGGATGTATTCAATTTTCCTTTGAACGGATAGAAGAGATTCTGGGTTTTCCCATGGATCATTCTTTCCTGAATTACAAACAGGAGGCTGAACAATACGGATACTGTGTCGAGAAAATCTCGCTCAAAGAAAAATGGGTGCATTTTGTCCGTATTGCCGCACAGTGACATCATACCTTTGCAAATCCTCTTGCTTTCCTATATAATATAGGTGAAGAAAGGCAGGGGACACACATGAAAAAGAATTACGAATCCGTTTACCGCATGAAACTTACCGGCTATCAGGTCAGAACCGCCATCGGGATTCTGAATGAACGCCGTCTTGCGTTGAAGTCACAGGGATGCACCCTTGAGAACAGCGAAGAATATGTGGGCGTATTTAACCTGCTCAGCCGTTTTCTTGACCTGCTTCCCGCCTGACACAACTGAATATCCGAAATCAAGCCATCTTTATACCGCAATTTCGCGGTCAATGAAGGTGGCTTTTTTTATTGCCAAAATTAAAATCTAAGGAGGAACCGAATGTACATTGAAATGAACCCAACCGGGCTTACGCTTTCCGACCTGATCTGCGTTGCCCACCGAAAACGAAGCGAGGACACCGGATTTCCGTATGCCGTGCAGTCCTGCCGATGCTCAAACTGCCGTTATGTCAGCGAAAGTAAATGTTCTCTGAAAGAGTGCTCCTGTATGGCGGAAAGAGTACGGGCGCACACCTGTACCTTTGCCGAGATTCTGAACACCTGCTTTGCCAATGTTAAGGACAATGTGTTCCACTATCGACTTCGCCTCGCTGCGGAACGCGCGACCATGGCGAAAACCTGTTTTCTTGACAGGGAACACAGAGCAAGATTTCAGAAAGCGCTCCACCGAGTGCGTGGGAACGATAAAAGTCTCATCGCGCAGCTTTTTGTCCTTACCGCAACCGAAAGCTTGTGGAGTGCATCGGACGATGCCATAGGAAAGAGCAGTATCTCCTATCTTGACATTGACTTCCGCGCTTTTTCGGAGAACGATTATCTTTTCTACTGCATTGCTTATGACCTCGGAAACGGAACCTCACATACAGACATTGAGGATTTGTCCAACGATGAAGTCGTGGATTTCGACCTATTCCGCGTGGTGTGTTCCGCGATTGCTATCTCTGTTTACGGCTATGATGCCATCCGTGTGTCCGAGCGATTCCGGAAGCATAAGCGCAGAAAGAGCAGAAAGGGCGGGTGGAAGCATGGCGAATGAACCGAATTATTCTTCCAATCCCTCAAAGGACGAGCCGAAGAAAGAGAAAGTCCGTGTAATTCCGCTGGAATACATTGACGAGTTTCCGGGGCATCCGTTCAAGGTGTTGGATGATGAAAGCATGCAGAAGCTGATGAACAGCATCGAGGAGATCGGGGTGCAGTCGCCCATTGTTGCACGAATCAAGGAAGATCAGAGATACGAGATCATTTCCGGTCACAGGCGCGTTCATGCCTGCCGCAGGCTGGGACTGAAACTCATTCCGGCGATTGTGCGTGACCTTTCCCGTGATGAAGCCATCATTGCTATGGTGGATGCGAATTTGCAAAGGGAACATATTCTGCCGAGCGAGAAAGCGGCAGCATATAAAATGAAGATGGATGCAATGAAAAGGAGGGCAGGCAGACCAAGTAAAGAAAATGTGTCCCCATTGGGGACGAATTTAAGAACTGATGAGATTATTGCACAGGAGGCGGGAGAAAGTCGAAACCAAGTACAACGGTATATCCGCCTTAACGAACTTGTACCCGAATTGCTTGAAATGGTTGACCGTGAAAGCATCGCTTTCCGTCCTGCCGTGGAACTTTCGTATCTGTCGGAGGACGAACAGCGCAATCTCGTTGAAACCATCGACAGCGAAGAAGCAACGCCGTCATTATCACAGGCGATTCGCATGAAAAAGCTCAGTCAGGAGGGGAAGCTGGATATGGACAAGATATTCTCCATCATGACCGAAGAAAAGCCGAATCAAGCGGAGACGGTGAAATTCAAATCGGACGAACTCTCGCGTTTCTTTCCGGAGCGCACTCCGCCCGAACTGATCCGGCAGACCATCCTCAAACTGCTCGACGCATGGCAGAAGTCAAAAACACCTGAAAGACCGGTTATACGCCGCAGTCGTGACGATGCCCGTTAAGACCTTACCCGAAAACAAACGGTAAGGTCTTTTTCTTTTCCCCTTCCTCACACTCTAACCCCTTATACTAACAGTTTACTGACAGGAGAGAGTATAAGAGATTAAGTTATATATGCTCGGACTCCTGATTGCCGTGGTCGCACAACTCATCATTACCCGCAGGAAGAAAGAGCAGAGAACACAGCCCTTTGCACTCCTTCCGTATTTGTCGGTCGGTCTTTGGATCGGCTTTCTGATTTGAACGAAAATTGGAGGTCATTTATGAAAAGTAAAATGAGAATCACCGGCAACCGAACGGTGATCGGAATTATCTGTATTGTCCTCGCTCTCGGTATCACATTCGGGATTGCGCCTCTTGTCAACCGCTTCACGGACAGAAAAGTGGAAGTGGTACAGGTAAAACAGAATGTGGAGCGAGGACACCTGATTACCGAGGACGATGTGGAGCTTGTAAAAGTGGGAGCCTTGAACCTGTCGGACAGAACGGTAAAAAACATGAAGTATGTCGTCGGCAAGTACGCCGCGACCAACCTTTACGCCGGGCAGATCATGATTGCCGACCTTGTTGCGGAGAAAAGCAACAGCGCGGATGATGTGCTGTCCGCCCTCGACGGAACCAAGGTCGCCATCTCGGTCAATATCGCGTCCTTTGCGCAGGGGCTGTCCAATAAGCTCCGGAACGGAGATATTGTCAGCGTCATTGTCTATGACAAGGAAACGAATCAGTCTCATGTGCCGCCCGAACTCCGGTATGTAAAGGTCATTACGACTACGACCGGCGATTCGGTGGACAGCGACCGGAAAACCGACGCAACACAGGCAATCACGGTCACACTGCTTGCCTCTCCCGATCAGGCAAAGCTGCTTGCCTACAATATAATTATTACAAGAAAAGGAGCAAAAAATATGCAAACAAAAAATTGGTTTCACGAGTGGTTGGAACACTATGTGAAACCTGCGTCGAAGCAAAAAACTTATATTCTGTACTGCGAGTTGACAGAGCAACATATCCTGCCGAAGTTTGGTGAGATGGAGCTTGAGGGTATTACGCCGTTGGTCCTGCAAAGGTATATATCCGAGTTGATGGAACATGGAAATCTCCGAACAGGCGGAGGACTCTCCGCAAGCTCCGCCAATGCGATCATTACCGTAATACAAAGTTCTCTGAAGGTTGCCTACAACCTCGGATACCTTGAAGCCTATACCGCAGACAAAGTCAAACGACCACGGATTCAGGAAAAACAAATAGAATGCTTCACCCCTGCCGAACAAAAGAAGATTGAACAGGCGGTATTGACGGATAAACGCCCAAAGATGTTCGGTATTATCCTCTGCCTTTACACTGGACTGCGAATCGGAGAGCTTCTTGCCTTGGAATGGTCAGATATAGACTTCTTAAAGGGCGAACTGACCGTCAGCAAGACCTGCCACGATGCTAAGACGGAAAACGGGTACAAGCGGATTACGGACACGCCAAAAACGACAACCTCTCGCCGTGTGATTCCAGTTCCACGGCAGATACTTCCGCTTCTGCGGGAGCAAAAGAAAAAGTCCCGCTCCACCTATGTGGTGGGCGAGGACAAATTGCAGTCGGTGCGGTCTTATCAATATAGCTTCAGCCTGCTATTGAAAAAGCTTGGTATTCCGCATCGCGGGTTTCACGCCCTGCGACACACCTTTGCGACAAGAGCACTGGAAAGCGGAATGGATGTCAAGACACTGTCGGAGATACTTGGGCATAAGAATCCGGTGGTTACGCTGAACCGCTATGCGCATAGTCTGATGCCGCATAAACACGAGGCAATGAACCGCCTCGGCAAACTGTTTTGACACTCACCTATTGTTATAATAGGTGAAATTCTTACAAATATTCTTACGCCTATGTAATCAAAAATGAAAATTTTCATCAATGTTCTTTTGATAGCAGTATAGATTTGTTGACATTTGGAGAGTTTTTGTGATATAATACCTATGAATTAGTCACCTATTATAACAATAGGTGAAATAATATTTTTTATTTTTTCGCCTATTATCAAGGATATACTGATATGAATGCTTAATTAAATCAAGAGGTGTATATGAAGGATGACAATATTGAAAAGTTTGACGAATCATATTTAGAAGAAACTGCGGAAGTAAGCAATCGACATAAAAAAATAATGAATCGCATTTTCAGAGAATATGCCAAATCGAAATGGATACCATATCCTGAAGTTGACAATTTGTTTGAACATTTTATGAGCAAGTGTAGGTTGTTTTTGAAAAAAGATGAGTGAAAATACAAAGTCATAGCATAAATATTTTGGAACTTTTTGTTGTTATAATTCATATTTGGGGTTAATTTGTTGACTTTTATAATGTTTTGATATATAATAAAAAATAAATGAAATTGATTTTTGGAGTCTTATGCTTGGATTTTTATTATATATTTCTGATGAATGTAATCATCCTAAAATAATTGAAATTTACAATAGATATCATGACGATATGATAAGATTCGCAAAATCCAGATTAAGAAAAAGTAGGAGCGGTTATATTTTTGAAGCAGAGGATGTTGTACAGGAATCTTATATAAAGATTTTGAAGTATATTAATTCCATAAATTTAGATGCTGACGAAAAAGCTATTAAAACATATATATTGACTATTGTATCAAACAAGATAAACGATTTATTTTCGAAATGTGAGAGCTGTGAAAATATTGATGATTATGTTAATAATATTGAAAGTGATGATGACTTTTTTGAAAAACTTGTTATCAAGGAGCGTTTTGAAGCAGTTTGGAAGGCTATAAATGGACTAGACGAAATATATAGAATCACATTTATGTACCGATATAAAAATCATATGAGTATAAAGGAAATCGCTGAATTTATGGAGATATCGGTCAGAACAGTCGAAACAAGAATATTGAGAGGCCGAAAACTTTTGCTTGGTATATTAAATGAGGATAGTTAATATGGATGAGAGAAATTTGTTTGGTGAGTTGTGTGAAAAATCGCTGTATGACCAATATGAAAAGGAGATTTCGGGTGAAAATGCCAAATGCTCCGCTTCACATTATGAAAAAATGAGTGCGATTTTAGGCTATAGTGTCAAACGCTACAGATTACATCTTTCAAAAAGATTGATTGCCGCTATTTTGGCAGCTGTTATTTTATTACTTGTAGGATGCACAGTATACATTTATCGTGAAAAGATAAAAAATTTATTTGCGGAAATTCATGATAGGTATGTAAAAGTTTTTTCTGATGCCGAAGAAAATAGTACAATTCCTATAAGTGAGATTTATTCATTAGGATATATCCCCGAAGGATATGATTGTATTGAAGAAAAAATATTGCCGGTTTTCGTGTCATACAAGTGGAAGAATGAGCAGGGGAATATAATATCTTTTACGCAAGATATATTGAAAACAAATATATTTTTGGATGCCGAACATGGTTATTCAAAAATTACGGTTATTGAGAATCTCGAAATGTATTATAATAATAATGGTCAATTCAGTCACTATATATGGAGCGACGGTTTATATCTGATGACGCTTTCTTTTAATGCAGAGATACAGGAAGCGGAACTTGTTGATATTATACAAGGTATAAAAAAGTAAAAATGAAAAAATCGTATTTTTTTAAAGAAAATACGATTTTTTTGTTTTTTTTGAAGTGTTTTTGTAAGAAAACAGGTTTTATTATATAGAAACAAAAATAAAAAAATAGGAGTGTAAAGTAATGAAAAAATTAAAGTCATGTGGAATAATTATATTAGCCTTTTTAATGATGTGTATGGGAACCTTCACCATTAACGCCTCGGAAATAATGCCATTATATGATAATACCAGTATATGCAAAACTACATTTTTAATATCAGATAGTGTTGCTTATGTGGCAGTAAGATATGAGGGGTATCCTAGTTCATTTTTGGAGGCAAAAGTTACTGTGAAAATTCAGAAAAAAACTCTTGGTCTTTTTTGGAATACTGTAGATATAGGAGAACCTAATAAAGAATGGGTGGCTTATTCAAATAACGTTTCGGATTGTCTTTATAATACTTTTTCTATAACGGACACTGGTACATACAGAGCTGTATTTACGATTGAAATTTTTGGTTCGAATGGAACAGTGGATAAGATTGAAGATAAGATTGAGTATAAATATTGATGTCAATGAATGATAAATTATCATAAGTGATCTTTCTATCTGAAATAATAAGTAATCATGTTTCTATTTTTGTGATTTGAATTTAAGAAAAATTATAAAGATATTTCTAAAATGGGTTTGGCATGGCATAAGTTGATGCTTAAGAAAAGCGAATATTTAGACGGTGCCAACTCGGGTTACACCTTTATATTATAAGAATTGTTATAATTCGAAAAAAATAAGGAGATGTTTTATGGGAAGAAAACTATTTACATCAGAGTCAGTTACAGAAGGTCACCCTGATAAAATGTGTGATCAAATTTCGGATGCTATACTTGATGCATTTTTGAAAGATGATCCGGAAAGTAGAGTTGCATGCGAAGTTGCTGCGACAACCAGTATGATATTCATTTTCGGAGAAATTTCCTCAAATGCGATTGTTGATTGTACAAAAATTGCTCGTGATGTTGTGAGAAAAATCGGATATACATCATCTGAGATGGGATTTGACGCTGATACTTGTTCCATTGTGGCTTCTATTGGAAAGCAATCTCATGATATTGCTCAAGGTGTTAATCATTCAAGCGATTCTGGCGAAATTGGCGCCGGTGATCAAGGAATGGTGTTTGGATATGCTTGTGATGAAACACCGGAACTCATGCCGCTTTCCATCTCTTTGGCACATAAACTTGCTCAAAAACTTACTGAGGTGAGAAAAAACGGTGAGATTGTCGGACTAAGACCTGATGGAAAAACGCAGGTTACAATTGAATATGATGAAGATAAACCTGTTAAGGTTGATACCATTATCGTTTCCGCTCAACATGATCCGGGAGTCGATATGGTGGAATTGAAAAAACTGATTTTTGAAAAGGTAGTTATTCCTACCGTTCCGTTTGAGTACTATCGACATGGCTTAAAACTATATGTTAATCCTACAGGGTGTTTTGAAATTGGAGGACCACATGGAGATAGCGGTCTTACTGGAAGAAAGATTATTGTGGATACATATGGCGGACATTCAAAGCATGGCGGAGGAGCATTTTCTGGAAAAGACCCGACAAAGGTAGATCGTAGCGCTACCTATATGGCGAGATATATTGCAAAAAATATTGTGGCTGCGGAATTAGCAAGAAAATGCGAGATTCAAATAGCATATGCGATAGGAATGTCAAAACCTGTTTCAATTTGTGTAGATACATTTGGTACAAGTGAATATACGAATGAGATTATTAAGAGCATTGTGGAAAAGGTGTTTGATCTGAGACCCGGTGTTATTATCGATACACTTGATTTGAAGAGACCAATATATTCAAACATAGCATGTTATGGGCACATGGGTAGAACTGATGTTGATTTACCTTGGGAAAAGACTGATAAGGTTGATCAAATTCATTGTGCATTGATGTGCATTATGGAGACTGGCAAGGAACGATTAAAGACATTTTAATCTGATTTTCAATCTGATTTTTAATCTGATATTATGAAAATTTTTATTGATAAGATATGGATGAGATAACATGAATATTGATGAAAAGTATAAAATTTGAGATATATAATAACTTGCAATCCGCTGAAACCAACACTTATAAATATTTGAGTTAGTCTAATTGTATAATTAGAGAATTAAAAATACAATTTGGTACATATATCAATACTGTTCAGTTTTTGATGTTCACACTCATCTCCTTACACATTGTAGTGTGTCTGTCTTCTCAAACACAATTTATTGAATGCTTCATTATAATGTTTGAATTTCATATCTCTTTTGTGCATTGTAGTGTATCGGAAAGGAATGGTCATAATTATGGTTCAGAACAAGTATTTTTGTTTTGCTGTGAATAGATGACATAGCGAATAAGCGAATATATGAATAATTTTGATATTGTAAGTTTACCGATTAATGTAAATCCAATAATAAGATCCTATCGTGTGCATAGCTATTTGATTAATATTATGGAAAATATTTATCCTGATTTTGAAAAATATGTTATTTCTAATTACTTATGCTTACACAACGGGAAGAAAAATATTCGAATGGAATACTTGGATTTTCATTTGGATAATAATTTTTTAAGCATTCGGGAACTTTTCCGTAATAACAGTTGGTTTGATGTTGTTCAGATTTCTGATTGTAATTGCCAAGACAATAGAAAACAAATAGAAACGAGAGATTTGATCGTTGAGTTTTTGAATAAAGGGTACTATGTTTTACATGGTGTAAATGAATCCTGTTTGTCACATACCGTTCGATATGGCAAACCAGTATCGAACAATATTGCTATGACATATGGCTATAATTATAAAAGAAATACATTTTTTTTATTAGATTACAATAATAAAGGGCGTTATGGGCCATCAGAAGTTTCATATGAAGAATATTTTAATTCTTTAAAAACAGTCACGATAGATAATCGCTTGAATTTCATAAAAGCGAAAAATGGGCTTGTTTTCAATTTCGATTTTGAACGCTCAATAAAACTATTGAAATGTCATGTCCATTCACAGAATGCATATCAAAATCATGATGATTATATGAATAATGTATTCGGATATGAAGGTGTTGAACGCTCATTAGAAGAAATGCAGAAGACTGGAATCAATCTAGTTAGAATGCGAGTTATAATGGAACATAAAAACACTGTTTTAAGTTGCCTACGATATGCCTCGGATAATAATTTAATTGATGTAAATATCGTAAAATATTACAATGAAATTAATAAAAAAATGCATACAATATTTATGAAAATTTTTAAAAAAGCGTTTGTATGTAAAGATAATGTAAATTATAGCGATGATTTTGATGACATTAGATTGCTTAATGAAAATGAAGAAATATTGATGAAAAAATTCTTACAAGTATAATTTTATGCGGGGTAATGTTTATGATGTTTTGTGGGAGCAATGAATTGATATATTAATTTAAATCTCTGAAATAATGCAGGAGACATACTATGAAAATTATAATAATAGATTCTGGGTTTTCAATTTGTGGTCGTAACATTGAACATCTAAACACTTTAGATGGGATAGCAATAGAAAAAAAAGATGGGCAATACTTATTTAATGATAATTTTGAAGATCGTATTGGCCATGGAACGGTTGTTGCTAATATTTTGCTCAAACATTTAAGTAATGATATTGATTTGTTTATTATTAAAATATACGAATCGCAGTTGATTGCGGATGTTGATACACTCACCGAAGCGTTAAAGTATTGTGAAAAGATAAATTGTGATTTGATACAAATTAGTCTTGGCTCGTTATATTCAGATGAAAATTTGTTTTCTGTCATAAACTCACTTTGCTCAAAAGGTGTTACTATCATATCGGCTTTTGATAATGATAAATGTATATCATACCCTGCCGCATATAAGAGTGTTATTGGTGTTGATATTACACATGACTATAAGTCCATTGAGCAATATGATATTATAGAAACAAATGTTATAGATATTCGAGGTGCGGATATATATCATAGAGTTTGTGGCATTGGAAATAAAAATATTATAGTCAGAGGGAGTAGTTTTTATTGTAGTTATATTACCGCACAGATAATAAATTCTAATCTTTCACCTCTTAACAAAGAAAATGTATTGGACATGCTGAAAAAATCTGCGCAAAAGATTATAGGTCAACACATTCCAGTAATTACAAAGCATTTAGATATAAAAAAAGCTGTTGTTTTTCCCTTTAATAAAGAAGTAAAATCCATGGCGGCTTTTGAGAGAATGCTGTATTTTGATGTGCTGGGTTATTATGATTTGAGACAAAAAGGCTTGATTGACAGACAAATATATAATGTTTTGCCATTCACAAATAACAAAAAAACAATTCATAATTTTGATAAATTAAATTGGAATGATGACTTTGATACATTTATATGTGGTCATATTGGCGAAATAAACAAATTGTTGGGCTATGATGTTTTTGAGAAAATAATTTATAATTGCGATAAATACGGAAAACAATTGGTTTGTTTTGATAATATTTCAAATTATCTTAGAGATTATCCAAATGTTTTAGCGTGGTTTCCTTATGTGGATAGCAAAATTGTTCCCAAGCATCGTTTCGGCAAATTAAGAAGTCCAAACATTCCAATTATTGGCGTTTTCGGAACGAGCTCGAAACAAGGGAAAATGACTATTCAATTGAGGCTTCGCGAGGTACTGTTAAAAAGAGGTATAAAAATTGGCAGCATTGGATCGGAGCCCGAATCATTATTGTTTGGTTTTGAAAAAGCGTATGTCTTTGGCTATGAATCAACGGACTTACTTTCTCCCACAGAAATGATACAGGTATTAAATGAATATGTGTATGAGTTGGAAAAAAGTGATTACAAAATAATAGTTGCAGGAAGTCAATCTGGCACAGTGCCACATCAGTTGCGCAACACATCAATGATACCGTTGCGACAATATTATTTTCTTCTAGGAACGCAGCCTGATTCGATTATTTTGTGCGTTAATGATTTTGATTCGTTTGAATATATACATCGAACGATTTCCTTTTTTAAATCAACTGTTATGGCAAATGTAATTTGCTTGGTGGTGTCAAGTATTAATTCTCCAGTAGACAATTCGGAACGCAAATCTTCTGAAGCTTTTATGAGTGAATTTGGCATTCCGGCATTTGATCTTAAATCATTTTGTGATGATGATATAGTTAATGAAATTTTAAATTATTATAACGAAAGTGGTTAAAAAATGAAATATGTGTTTAATGATTATTTGTTGGCAACTCAAGATGAAGAGAAAAATCTGATAATTTATAATACACTTGATTATTTTACGATAAAGATACCAAACTCTGATATAGAAAAATTCAATGATTTTCGCACCCAAATAATTAACAATGGATGCTATAATGGATCTTCTAAAAATCTTGATTTATTTTTATCACAAAACATAGTGCGACGGGCGGATAATAGCATGACTGCGCAACTACACGAAAGGTATAAAAGCGCGATGCTTAGCAACAGGATTCTAACAGTGATTATATTGCCTACTGAAAAATGCAACTTCAGATGTGTTTATTGTTATGAAGACTATACATATGGAGAAATGAGTTGCGATGTAATTGATAAGGTTTGTGAGCTATTGGAACGCTTGGTTCCATATTATGATATATTAAATCTTTCTTGGTTTGGCGGGGAGCCTTTGTTAGCCATGGACGTTATAAGGCGAATAAGTAGTGATGCCGCTCGAATTTGTAAAAAATATAAAAAGGCATATTATTCGCAGATGACAACAAACGGATATTTATTGAATCTTGATATAATAAAAGAATTACTCAAACTACATTTTGTATTATTTCAAATAACAGTTGATGGAGACCGAAGTATACATAATAAACAGCGCAGTCTTGCGGATGGAAGTGGAACATACGATACAATAATTAAAAATTTGTTATTAATAAAGGAAGCTGTTTCAACAAAAACCATAAAAATAATTTTAAGAATAAATGTTTCTAATAATATGAATTCAAATGAAATAAAATCACTTGCTAAGATGTTTGAAGATGATAATCGATTTGTTATTAATATTCAAAGAATTTTTGATGTGGATGGAAATGGAGAAAAAAGCGGAACAGACTATGAATCTTATCTTCAGGTATTTCAAGATTGTCAAAACTATATTACTGATTCACTGGAAGCCGATGATACAATGTGCTATGCGGGGAAACAAAGTACTATTATGATACGTCCTAATGGAAATATTGGTAAATGTACCGTTAATTTAAATGATGAAAAAAATTATTTTGGTAATATATTGTCACTTGATTTATCTAAATTTTCATTGGAGTCTTGCGAGTATTGTAATTGTATAATTGATAATGAAACTTGTCTAAAATGTCCCATATATCCACTTTGCTTCGGGAAGCAATGCCCTGCCAGAAGAAAACAAGCATGTAAGAATACTATAGATAAGTATACTATTATGATTAAGTCATTTTCTAAAAAGGCTAAGATTTTAAGAATTGTTTAAAATTATGAAATAGACGGACACGGAAAAGTCAATGGGAAGAAAAAATGTTTAAGTGAATGAAGAAAACGTAATGTTGTGTTTAAACAATTTAAAGAGGATACGAAGAGTTTGCGAGCGATATGGCAGTGAGTGCCGTAGTGGTTAAGTCTCTGCAATCATTTTAGATCATAGTAGTCTTGAAATGTTTTATCTTTGATAGTTAATTGCCAAATGGCATTTATGAAAGCATATCGACGGATCCTTGAACCGCGTATGGACATTTTAGTAGAATGTGCAGTAAACTTATTGGATTAGCAAACAGTCGGTTCAAAGCTTTCGATGCAAGCAACTTACAAGGTTTGTCAAAAACATTTAAATATCTCCGATTTCTCCAAGGATAATGACCCGTCAATAGCGCCGATGCCGGTAACATACATAATGACAGAGTTAAACTGTGGATCGTTTGGGCAATGGTAAAATCAAATTCTTTCAATTGCTATTTCAATAATTCAATTTGAGCAATTATCTGAGTTATTTGAATTTATATATAAGTATTCTTGAACCAGGGCATTACACTCTTTCAAGTGTTAAATGCGAGAAAAGAAAATCAAAAGTCCACGGCGTTTATTCTATCATACCACTTCCTTGTTGAGGTGTCATCGATTTTGAAGAATTCGCTTGCTACGCTCCCTCATTCTTCAAAATCGTGGAAATTAGCGATGAGCGTAAGATTTTAGAAAGGATATGATTTAGTGCCTACTATATCATACAGGAAAGATTATGGATATTAGAAATGAAATAGTCAGAATATTCGAAGAAAATGGCGTCGATTTCTCAGACAGTCAACAATTATCAGATGTTGATTCTATACGATATGTATCTATTATAGTTGAGATAGAACAGCTGTTGTGTATTACATTGCCTGACTTTGTACTTTCACAAAATGAATTTAAAGATTTTGATGAATTTGTTAATATAGTTATTGATACTTATGATAATGTGAATTCAAAATGTATCAATAGTTTAAATGACGCTATGTTATTAAATGAAGACATATCAGATACATAATTAGACAGTGATTTTTCAAGAAAGGAGTAAAAAGATGAAAAGACGAATTTTTCTTAATGATGCGCCAAATGTGAAAATGTATTCAAGCGAAAGCGGTTCAAATACTGGAAACTGTGCATCTGGTTGCAATGGAACTTGTGGCGGCGGTGATATCGGAGTTACAGTCGGTGTTACTGTTGTTGTAACTGTTGGCGTCACGGTTGCATTACTCGCAGATCCGGGAGATGTAATTTAATATAATTGTACAAAAACTTTATTATGCATTAATTTTTAATGTATTATTGACTATCATTTAATATAAAAGTTTTTTATTTAATAACATAGACCATTAAAATGATATTGTCATTTACATGTATATATTAGATTGACATCAATCATAAATTGAATAAAGCCAAACAATTAGTGTCATAAGTAATTATTAAGGAAACACTGATTAATGTAAGCCTTGCAAAAATATTTGAAAAGTAGTATAATAGAGGAAAGCAAAGCAAGGCAGGTGTGCGGTATGAAAGATCGGATAACATTCACGGATGTTGAATACGGAAACCGGAAAAAGACGACGAAGCGGGAGAAATTTCTCAACAAGATGGAAGAAATCATCCCGTGGAAAGCATGGGTAGAAATGATCAGACCGTACTATCCGAAGGGAGAGCATGGGCGACCTGTTCGGGATATCGAGACGATGCTGCGGATGTATCTGATGCAGACATGGTTCAACCTGTCCGACGAAGGGACAGAGGACGCCATATATGACAGCTACGCCATGCGTAGTTTTCTTGGCATAAATTTTATGACGGAACAGGTTCCGGATGCGACAACCTTGCTGAAGTTCCGCCATCTGCTTGAGAAACACACAACATCGGAGAGAAGATTTTTACTGACATCAGGGATCGCCTTGAGGAATCCGGCTTGCTGATGCATGGCGGTACGATTGTGGATGCTACCATCATTTCTGCTCCCAGTTCCACGAAAAACCGTACAGGAACCCGAGATCCGGAGATGCATCAGACGAAGAAGGGGAATCAGTGGTATCATGGGATGAAGGTTCACGCCGGAGTGGATGCAGAAACGGGGTATATTCACACAATCGAAGGCACGGCTGCCAATGTCCATGACTCTACAGAAGCTACTAAACTGATCCGGGAGGATGATCATGTCGTGTACGGAGACTCAGGATACCCGGGTGTTCCGAAACAGGAGGATGTCATAAAGTATGAACACCTGTCCCAAATCGATTACCGCATTTGTAAGCGTCCCTCCAGCCTGAAAACATCCAAAGACTATGAGGGAATCAACTGGGAAAAGCAAATGGAAAATCGTATCTCGTCGATTCGCTGTAAGGTAGAGCACGCCTTTCTCATAGTCAAGCGGGATTTCGGGTATAGGAAAGTTGCATATCGTGGCATTGCCAAGAACATGAACCGGTTCCATGTTCTGTTCGGGTGTGCCAACCTGTTGATGTGCATCCGGGCCGGGCGAACCGAACAGTTCCGGAATAAACAAGCTACGCCTGCAGCAGGATAACTATGCCCATTTGAGGGTAATTCCCCTTCATTGGGAATGAAAAACCGGCTCAGGCGGTGCTTGAGTGGCTGTTTTTCGACTTTTGCTTGTGATCCTTGATGTTTTATTCATCATTTTATGCATGATTGAATGTTCGGAAGATTTGGAGGCGAGTTATTCAGCAGTCCCTTAGATACTCAATTATAAGAATATCGCTTTACTTGTTAAAGCAATATTTTTCGGCTTTTGAAAAGCATTATTATATAATATGGAGATAGATATGTTTATATTTAGTTGTTCTGATATATTAAATAACCCAGAATATTATGATGAAAAAAACAAATTAATAATTGTATCTGACAAAAACAATTTTAGTCAAGTTAATCAACTGGATTTTTTGCGTAATAAAATCCAATATTCTGAAATAGGTGTTTTTATAGATGTTAATAATAGAATATCCGAAGAATTACTGCATTATTGTTTGATTAATAGACTGATTATCTATTTGAAAATCACCAGTGATACAAACTTGTCAGTCATACAAACCCTTCGTGATGTGGATTTAGTGGCCATTATCGATTATAGTGAAATATATCATTTTCCAAGTGCGATGATTGATGCCATTGTGAAGATGAACATAAATATTTGTTTAATTGGCAGAGATATTTCGTTTCAAGACACCATAGAGGTATATGAAAAGTTTCTTGCGAAAGGATTTAGCAGGATTTTCAACCTAATTGCTTGTGATAAAGAAAATAAGAGTATAATACAAGGCGGACTGATTACTCGCGAAGAAATTGAAAAATTCAACATCAAAAGCAATATGTGCATTAAAAGTCGAGTTGAATATTTGAAGCAAAACATTATGAAGCGACATAATCGTGATATAACAAAATATGATGAAGAAAAAATAGATGTTTTGTTTGTTAATCTTATTGTTGTTTCTGCACCAATTATTTTTAAAAAAAATTTGGGCATCGAGTATCTTACATCTGTGCTGAATTGCGCAGGATACAGAGCAGAATGTTTATATTCTACTCATTTATTAGTTCTTTCAGAAATCGAACAGTTGATATTAAAAAAGCAAATTAAAATTATTGGTTTTTCCTGTATGCAAGATAATATTCATGTAGTTAAGCACTTGATAAAATTTTTAAAAAACAAATATCCCGATATTGTATTCTTCGTAGGTGGAGCGCAATCGATAGATCTTGGTGGAGAGTTTTTAAAAGAGTCAAAATCCGATTATATTATGGTTGGTGAGTCTGAAAAATATATAATAGATTTTGCGGATGCTATTATAAAAAAGGAAAAGCAAATTGAAAATATAAAAAATTTACGTTTTATTGATAGCAAAGGTGATTTCCGAGAAACTCCTAGAGGAGACTTGATTGACAATCTTGATAATATTCCTTTCCCAAATTATATTTATAAAAATGACGATAGTTTAAATATTGTCGGAGTAATAACGGGAAGAGGATGTCCGTTTAATTGTTCGTTTTGCTATGAAGGAGCTAAAGAGAAGACTGTACGATATAGATCAGTATCAAATGTAATAGAAGAAATTTCATTAATACTGAAAAATAATAAAAATGTTAAACATATTCAGTTTTATGATGACACATTTACAGTAAATTCTTTAAGAACACGTGAACTTTGTAGAGAGCTAAAAAAAATCCATGAAAATTATGGAATTACTTGGAGCTGTGAAATACATTGCCAGACTATATATAATGATTCGGAGCTAATTCAAATAATGGTTGATGCTGGCTTGGTTGAAGCCCAGATCGGTTTGGAGAGTGGAAACGATGAAATTTTAAAACGTTATAATAAAAAAATAACATTGGATATGATTTTGAAGACAATAGAAAACTGTAATAAGGCAGGGTTGAGATCGCTTCAAGGAAATATATTATTAGCAGGTGCCGGAGAGACTAAAGAGCAAATTAATGAATATTTCGAATTGGTTGAAAAATTATTACTTGTCGGAAAAGGAATGCTCCAGTTATCTGTAGTTATGTTTTGGCCGTTTCCTAGTACTCCTATTTCAGTCAATCCGGATTTGTATGGTGTAAAAATAATTCAAGAGCAATGTGAGTATTCGATTAATAGTATTAAAAACTTCGTTTCAGAGTCTGAATTTGTTAGTCGTGAAGAATATATTACATATTATTATAGTCTAAACAATAGAATTGAAGATATTTATTTAAGATTGGCTTCCGAAATGGATGCAAAAGAGGCATCAAAGTATTGGAAGCCGAGAGGATTTGATAAATTATCTCCGTGGGGCAAAGCACTATCCAAATTTGAGCATATGAGCGTCTTTTTTTTCGCAAAATCCAATGCCAATGTTGGTAATTTAAATGATGACAATGTTTATCCCATTCGTACTTTTAACATGCTTTCGTATGTAGAGAATAAAATTTATTTGAAGAACATTAATTTAATTCTTGAGAATTTTGATTCAAGAATTTTAGAATTATGTAATGGCAAAAATACAATAAATGAAATTGGAGAACGTTTGGGTGTTCCCTCAGAAACAATTCACGATCGTTTGAGTTTTATGGAAACCAAAATGTTAGTTTATGGATCTGTTATTTGATAATTTAGGAGGAATGCATAATGAATACCAACAGACAAACATTTAAACGAGTAATCGAGAACAACATATGGATTTTTCGTTTTATATTCAAATATGCTCCTGTTTTGATTATTGATCAACTTGTCAGAATTCCGGTATCGATTTTAAATACATATATTAGCGTTAATTTTACAAGATGGGTGATTGAACGTGTTGAGGAAAAAAAAGAACTAAACGAAATCATAACATTTATAATAGCTATATGTGCGTTTATCATTATATCAAATCTGATATTTTCTATATCGAGTATAATTTTATCGCCTCAAGCGCAGGTTACTTTGGGATCGAAAATTCGAGAAGATTTAATCAATAAAGTTATAAAAATTGATCAAATTGATTTTCAAAACAGCGATTTTTTTAATATTTATAAATTAGGATTAAATGAGATTGATTCTCGAGCATATCAAGTTCTTACTTCTTGGACATCCATAATCACATCAATTTTAACATTTATTTTGATTTCAAATATTTCAATCGGTATCAGTGGGTGGTTTTCATTATTTGGTGTTATTGCGGCATTCATAGATGTAATATTAGGGGCTGTGAGAAATAAGTATAATTACAAGCAAACGATTGCTACCACACCGGACGGTAGAAAAAGAGGGTATATAAATCGGTTGACATATCAGCCCGAGTTTTCATCGGATCTCAAGACATATACTGATTTCCCCAATTTGTTGATTCATAAGTATAAGATCGCCACCGGCAGTGTTAAGAAAATTTTATTGAATTTTTCGAAAAAAATATTGCTTATTGACCAATGCCAGCAGCCAATAGGAACTGTATTCAGAAAAATGCTTCCGTGGATATGGATAGCGGTTCTTTTGGCAAACGGCAATATAACTGTTGCCGAAGCTACGGTTTTAGCAAGTATTGCATTAACACTTCCGTCATCCATGGTTACACTGTTAAACAGCCTAAACTCATTGCATGTACATAGTTTACATGTTGAAAACCTGAGGAAAATATTTGACTATAAAGAGAAAATTGAATGTAATAAGGATAAACAGCTTGAATCTGATGTTCCTTTAAATCTTCGCTTAAGGAATGCCTCATTTTCATATAATAAAAAAATAAAAGCGATAGACGATGTTTCGATTGAGATACAAAATGGTGAAAAAATCGCATTTGTCGGATATAATGGAGCCGGGAAATCCACTTTGGTTAAGCTTTTATTGCGATTATATGATGTTGACGAAGGGCAACTTTTGGTTAACGAAGAAGAGATCGGCAGCTTCGACGTTAAATCCGTACGCTCACGTATTGCCTATATAAGTCAAGATTTTAAGATATACAGTTTTACCGTTGCTGAAAACATTTTGATGAGGCCGGTAGAAACCGAAGCAGATATAGAAATTGTGAAAAACGCATTACAAAAAGTCGGTCTTTACGATAAAATTGCATCATGGCCGAGTGGGGTGAACACTTATATTACGCGTGAATTTGAAAGTGGCGGAGAATATCTTTCCGGCGGTGAAGCACAAAAGCTGGCTATTGCACGAATATACGTCGGAAATTATGACTGCATAATCCTCGATGAACCGACCAGCGCTTTGGATCCGATAAGCGAGGATGAAATACTAAATATAATATTTGAAATTTTTAAAGAAAAGACTCTTATCATAATTTCTCATCGATTGGTGACAACAAAGTATGTTGATCGTATTTACTTTTTATATAAAGGGAAAATTATGGAAAGCGGCACGCATCAGGAGCTTATGCTGAACGGCGGAGAATACAGTAAGTTTTATTCCACTCAGTCAAATAAATTTCAGCTTTAAAAGTAACCTGCAATGTGTGTTTAAATATATAAGTTGTTAGAGTAATAATTATGTATGATTTTTATATGCATGGCATGCTCAATTATGAGGATGATATCAATATTCTGATTGCGAACAAAGAGTATAGCAATCAATGGACAGACAAAGCAACATTTTCATATGATTATACGGATCCCAGATTGACTCAATTACGTAAAAAATATGCTCTTGAGGATATCGCGGGCGTGGGAGACGATTTTATTAAATTATTGAGAATAACTTTTTGGTTATCTAAACATTTGAAGTTTGGTGCGCCACACTCTACAGAATCATTTCATGCACTCGATGTGATTGAAAAATCTATAGATGGTTATGAATCAAATTGTTATATTGCAGCCACTGTTCTTGTTGAATGCTTTCTGTCTATGGGATTTGTTGCAAGAATGGTTCGTTGTATGCCAATTGATTTAAGATTTAATGAGTGTCATTGCGTGGCAATCGCTTTTATACAAGATTATAAAAAGTTCGTTGCATTTGACGCTTCTATGGGAGGGTGTTATATTAATGAATTTGGGATCCCTATGAGTTTGGCTGAAATAAGAAATGCCATAATTGAAGGAAGTAAAATTAATCTCAGAAGTATTTATCATTCAGATTATGTAAAAAATTTTAAATTTTATTTATCTAAAAATTTGGTTAGATTTCAATCGTTAAAAAATACAACCTATGGAAATGCAATTGCAGAAAATCGCAATATTATGATTAACTTAAATCCAGTATGCTTTCCATTAAAAGATAAAATATGCTCTCAAAATGAAAAAATTATTCAACATATATTTATAAGTAATGATGATTTGTTTTGGGAAACAAATTTATCGAAATTCAATAAAATAGTAAGCAATTAATAGTGATTGGGGAGGAAAATATATGGACAATATATTACAGGTAGATCATTTATACAAAAGCTTCGACGATAAAGCTGTACTGAATGATATATGTTTATCAATACGCCCGGGTGAAATTTTCGGCTTGTTAGGGCCATCCGGCTCGGGAAAGACTACTCTTATCAACATCCTTACCGGGCAGATAAAGAAAGACGGAGGGGACATTACATATTTCGGTGCGAATCGGAATCAGTTTGCAAGCGATGTATATCGATCCATGGGATTGGCATTGGATGTATCTTCTTTGTATGATAGACTGACCTGCTATCAAAATTTATCTATATATGCAGAAATATTCAATGTGGAAAAGCAAAGAATTTTAACTGCATTGGAATATGTGAATTTGATAAATGAAGCCAAAACAAGAGTAAGCAAACTATCCAAAGGAATGCGACAGCGATTGCTGATTGCGCGTGCGATCCTTCATGAACCAAAGATCATTTTCTTGGACGAGCCGACAAGCGATCTTGATCCGCTGAATACTTTGGAAATTCATAAGCTTATCCTATCACTACAACAGCAGGGGACGGCTATTTTTATGACGACGCATAAGATGGACGAAGCAATGAAGCTGTGTAATAATATTGCGTTATTAAATAATAGTGTTATAGCGGAATACGGCAATCCAAGTGAGATATGCCAAAAGTATAATCTTGAAAATAAATTACGGGTTGTACTCCATAACGGTGAAATAGTCGAATTGAATAATGATGCAGAATCCATGAAGATAATCAGTGAATACTATGCAAACGATCAGATTAGAGCGGTTCACTCGTCGGAATCCGATTTGGAAGAAGTATTCTTATCGGTTGTGAAGAAAGGGAAAAGCAATGAAATTTAGAAGAATTAGGGCTGTTCTGAAAAAGCAGATAATGGATACCGTTAATAACAGGGGCATATTATTGCGGTTTTTGATTTATCCTGTTATTGCACTTTTAATGATGATAGTTTTACCTAAAGATGCGACTTTGAGAATAAGTACCGTTATAACGATATCCTCTATGTTTGTTGCAATGATACCTATTATGACAATTGGCGGCATTGTTTCGGAGGATAAGTATACGGGATCTTTGCGTATGTTGATCCTTTCAACCGTAAAGCCTATTGAATATTTTATAGGTATTACATCTTATATTATACTCATATCAATAATATCCTGTGTTATGTTGGGACTGATAGCCGGATTTGTAGGAATAGAGTTGCTGTATTTTATCGGGATTCTTTTACTCGGTATTTGCGCCACTCTTTTGCTGGGAAGTGTAATTGCCATCAAATCTCCTGCGCGTGTTGGTCTTAGTAATGCAATTATAATTGTATCTATCGTAAACGGATTTATACCGATGATCGGCTCGCTTAATTCGACAATCAATACTATAACGAAGTATTGGTATATGACTCAAGTGCAAAATTTGCTTGGGGATTTGAGCGGAAACTATTATGGCAATGTGCCGTATAGGCTGATCATTATAATTTCAAACGCTATATTGTTCCTAATTCTCTTTATTGTATTTTTTAAAAACAACAGATTCATTAATAAAGATTAGTCTATCTATTATATAATTATCTCAGGAACAGAAGCGAAAAGAGCCAATTCTCAATAATTTAATAGTTGAATGTTCCGTCTCACTTGAACACCTTAGCCGTTCTAAATTGAACACCCTCGTCGCTGAAGACTGAACAGTGCCGTCGCTCGAAACTGTACATCCTTATCGGCGAGTTGTACATTGACAAAGTAAAAATACAGCGGTATCATAGAATTGCTTTTAGCCGTACAGGAGGATAGGGCAACGCAGGAGTGCGACCCGAGCACCGGATACGGGGTAGAGCCAAGGAGAGTGATGCCGGGTTGCGTCACTCTTTTCTTTTATGCGAGAAAGCATAACATCGCTCTCCTTGGAAAACCTATGATGCGTCAAACTCCGGGTTCGGGCAGAGCCCGATGAGCCGAAAGCTCCTTACAAATCGTTTTCCTTGACGCCTTTCCGTTTACGCATGGATTCCTTGCAGTCAATGACGATGCTGTAGGAATCATGGACGATGCGGTCGCAGATAGCATCGGCAAGTACGGGATCACCGATCTTTTCCCGCCATCCGGGAACATCGAATTGAGAGCAAAAGATTGTAGAAGCTTTTCTGTACCTTGCTTCCGCAATCTCAAGCAGATCTCTGGCCTCAGTCTCTTTCAATGGATAAAGCAGCCACTCATCCAGGATAAGTAGAGATGGTTTCTTGTACTGTTGAATCACCTTGCGGTATGTGCCGTTACCCCTTGCTATTGCAAGTTCGGTGAGTAATTCCGGGAGCCTGACATATCTGACTTGAAGAAAGTTTCGCACTGCTGCCATACTGTCCAGTTTTGAGCGACTATGGTGTTCAACAACTGCGGTCAAGGTGTTCAATTCAGAACGGTTAGGGTGTTCAAGTGAGACGGAATATTCACAAATGCGGCAAATGAGGTTGCAGTTAAAATTGCAATCTCATTTTTTATGTACAATTACCTATTGACAAAGCGAAGTGCGTATGATATAATGAATACACAAATAGAACGAATCGTTCTATGCAATGCATGGAGGACGCAGAATGGCAGGAATACGAAAAAGGAACACCGAAACGATGAAAGAAATACAGGAGTTTGTAGAGGACTATTTCTTTGAATATCACCAATCCCCCTCCATGCAGAAGGTCGCTGACGCAATCGGCACCAGCAAATCGACGGCATACTACTATGTCATGGAAATGGCACGTAGCGGTATGCTGCACTACGATGGAAAGACCATTGAAACGCCGCATACGCAGAAATCAGACTACAAGATGAACCGAGCCCCCGTTCTCGGAAGCATCGTTTGCGGTTCACCCGAACTGACGGAAGAAGACTTTGAGGAATTTGTTGCTCTTCCGGTTGCTCTTTTCGGTGAGGAAGATTTCTTTGTGTTGCGGACACATGGACATTCCATGGTGGATGCCGGGATTGATGAGGGCGATATGGTCGTTGTGAAAAAACAGAATCATGCAAACTACGGCGATATTGTGGTTGCACTTGTAGGCAATGAGACAACGCTAAAGACCTATTATCCGGAACCGGAGAACAAGAGGGTCAGACTGCATCCGGAAAATGCGAGTATGGAGGACATCATTGTCAGAGCGTGTAATATCCAAGGAGTCGCCAAACATGTAATCAAAAAACTATAACGGGAGGGCACATGATTGGACTATTACCAGACATACGATGAAATCGATGAGATCGGCGAGGGTCTGATCCGTAAGTATCAATATCAATCTTTTATCCAGGGAACCCCCACGGATATAGAAGGCTTTATTACATCCAATCTTGGATATCAAATCGTCTATGATCGAATTGCCGAAAGAGATGCCGGAAAAATGGCATTTCTTGCGGACGGCAGGGGAGCACTGTGGATTTGGCAGAGCGGTCAACGGGTATCGGTTGTACCGCCCAAAGGACTTATCATTGTTGATGAGTACCTACGGCAGGAGCAGAACCTTAAGAAACGGCGGTTTGTTCTTGCACATGAAGCCGGTCATATACTCATGGACAGGCTCGGAAACAATCCGGTGACTTCCGCTTTCAGTCAGGAGTTTGATGCGGAGCAAAAGTACACAGTGAAAGAACTTGTCGCCATGTTTAGCATTGCCGAGAGCATGGCAACGGCTATGGGCGTCGCGCTTCTGATGCCCAGGTCATCCATTGTCAGATATGTCAGAAGCCGAGGTTACCCATAATCTCCGGATTTTTGATTTCAACCACAAATTCAAAAATCAAAAGGAGATTACAAAAATGAGTTGGAATGATGGTTACGAGAGAAAAAAGTTTAACGCAAGGATAAAAAAAGAGATTGCCGAATACAAGGCTGCCGGCATGACGGAAGAGCAGATCACCGCCATCGTGAGTCTTGATGAAGATCAGTATCGCAGTGAACGGAGATACCACATGCACACACAGGAGTTCTGCGAAAGCGATTTTGATGACGATGACGGCGGAGATAACGGCAAGTCGCCGCTACTGTATCTGCGCGACTATGCTAATTTCATCAAGGATAGCTTCATCGCGGAGCTGACCGACATCGACCGAGGTATGATCCTTTCTATCGATGCAAGCCCCATTACGACCGAAGCGGCAGTAAAACTCGGTGAGAACAAGCTGCTTTCGGTGGAAACCAACATTTCCAATTGGCAAAGAAAGCAGAACAGCAACAATAACTTTTCCGCTACCGTTCCGTATGACATGGAGCGCCAGCGTGAGGAGAGCCGCGAGTTTCTCAACGATTTAGTAGCCCGCGATCAGCGCATGATTCCGGCGCTCATTACGCTGGTGCATACGGCAGATACCAAGGAGCAGCTTGACGCGGATACCGAATCCATCCGGCAGTGTGCGAGAAAGCACCTGTGTTCTCTGAATATCCTCCGCTGGCAGCAGCTTGAGGGACTGAACACGGTACTCCCATACGGCGCACCGAAGCTGGATATTCGCAGAACATTGACAACGGAATCGCTGGCGGTGTTTATGCCGTTCCGGGTGCAGGAGGTCTGTCACACGGGCGGAATTTATTTTGCCAATAATGCGATTTCAAAAAACCTGATTATGGTCAACCGCGCGGAGCTGCTCAACGGCAACAGTTTCATTACCGGTGTTTCCGGTTCGGGTAAGTCGATTCTGGCAAAGCAGGAGATCATCAACCTGTTTTTGTCGGATAAGGACGCGGATATTATCATCATCGACCCGGAGCGCGAGTACAAAGCTCTATGCCTTGATGACTACCAAATTCGGTGAATCGTGATGCCGAGCATAAAGACACGCGAATTCCTCAGAACCATAAAAACCTTTGACCGGGCGAAAGCGCTCGGTCAAAAGGTTAAAAATGGGGCAGGGGAGGTAAAAGAGTATGGCGAAGAATTACAGAACAAGCGCTACGGGAGTGCAAACGAATATGCCGGCAATGCGGTTGAGAATACCGAAAGGCGGATGGCAAGAAATGTTGCCTATGGTGCAGGTAAGATCGGGAATTGGGGACTGAAAGAAACACGAAAGAACCTCCTGAAATGGCGCAACCGTCCGAAAAAGTTCAAAGTGAAGGTACAGCAACCGAAACAGCTTCCTGCTCCCAAGCGCCCGGCTCTACCGTCTGCAAAAGCAACGGCAAAAACGGCGCAGAAAGGTGTAAAGACTGCACAGCAAACAGCTAAGGCATCAGTGAAAGCCGCAAAGGTGACCGTAAAAGCCGCACAGAGGGCGGCGCAGGCAGCAAAAGCAGCGGCGAAGGCAACCGTGAAGTTTGTAAAGGTTGCGGCAAAAGCCGTTGTTGCCGCCGTAAAAGCTACGGTAGCGGCAGTCAAGGGAATTGCTGCGGCAATTGCCGCAGGCGGTTGGATTGCCATTGTAGTCATTCTCCTGATCTGTATGATCGGGCTTGTGGTAGGATCGGTGTTCGGCATTTTTGCTCCAAACCCGGATAACGAAAACGGTATCACGATTGTTCAGACGGTACGCGAAGCAAATGCGGAATACGAGGCACAGATCGCGGAGATAAAGAGCCGATACGACTATGATATGTGCTATGTATCGGGTGAGCCGTGCGAATGGAGTCTTGCTATCGCTGTATATGCTGTCAAGACGAATCGGACAGAAGATGTCGTGACCTTTGACGAAGCGAAAGCGGAAGTTCTGAAAGAAATTTACCGCTGCTTGAATCGTATGGATGTCCATACGGAGCATATCACGGTGAAAGAAACGCGCCTTGAAACACAGGAGGACGGAAGCGTTGTCCCGGTTGAGCAGGAAGTTGTGAAAACCTATTTGTATATTGACACGGTTTCTCTAACCGCAGAAGAAGCCGCGAACCTTTACGGCTTTGATACGAAGCAAAGGGAACAGCTTGGAGAATTGCTTTCCGATAGAAATAAAGAGATGTGGGATGGCTTGCTGTCATAGACATTTTGCCTTGAAAGAACACTTATAATAAGGGCGTGTGAAAAACACGAACAGTGCGGCTTGAAGTTTCTATGCAAGCAGACAAAAATGAGAGCAATCGATTAAAAGAACAATTGATAGTTATAGTAATGAAAAAAGACGACTTTCACGGTCGTCTTTTTTTATGTATATTGAGATAATTATTAAACACGGAGGGGTATAAATTGAGTGAATACGGATATGTCGGGTATCGTCAATCGATCAAAATAAGGAACGGCAAATGGCAAATAAAAACAACGCTCTCGAAGAAGCAATGTCTTTGGGGTTATGAAAGATTACCATTTACATCACAGGAAATGCTGATGTCAATGATTTTGGTTTCAACCGTAATAAACAGAACCTTCTGCTTGAATGTTCCGGCACCATAAGCAGTATTACCAGATTTGGTAGCACTGCCATTGCTGAAAGACCAGCCACTTGCATAAATTGTTTGGGAATATGTAGCGCTTGTGCAAGTTGCTGAAACTCCTTCTACTACAGAAAATTCAGCAGATAAAGTATATTTCCATTCGAGATTATTGTCCTTGTCATAACAAGTGACAAACTTATTTCCGACTTTTGTGAAAGATGTTGCTTGTCTTGAATTAAGTGATAATGAAGATATATCATTCGTTATAAGTGTTACTACAATATATCTTCCATCATCTAAATATATGGTATTGGTTGATTCTGAAGTGTTTGATATAGCATTACCTGTGGCGAAAGCAGATTGAGCTAATGCAAACATAAGAAAGAATGTTAGTAAAATTGAAAAGATGCGTTTTTTCATTGAAGTTCTCCTTAAGACTAGTTTGTTTTAAAGTCATTTGTGATAATAACTGTGTGATCATGAGTGATAACATATACCAATATATACACAGTAAGAATAAGCACAAGCAAAAGGACTACGGATAAAATCTTATAAAATATGAACCTTTTTGCTTTTTTATGTAGATGCTGCATATCTTCTGCCGATGCAAATGAGGATGCAATGTCCTTGGGGGTGCCGAACCTGTTTTCAATATCGTTGATTGTTATTTCATCATCAGGGTGTTCTTCGATATATTCATAAATTCTGTTTTTAAGCTCCGATATGAATGCAAATTTTATACCACCCGGACAAGCGAGCAGCTTTTTCACTTCGGAGCAATATTTTTTGATATCTTTATTGATTGTTTTCTTCATTTTGTTTTCCCTCGACAGAATAATTCATAATCAGATTTACACCCTCGATGACTTTTGAGTATACATCGATTATCGTGTTTAAATATTCGGCTCCAAGTGGTTCAAGGTGGTAATAAACGCGCGTTCTGCGCTTTCCTACAAGGATTTTGTTTTCGGAAATATAGTTTTTGCCGATAAGCCGATACAGGGGACCATACAAAGACCCCTCTTTGATGTCTATCAGCCCCTTTCCTCTTATATTCATTTCATTGATCATTTGATAGCCGTACATATCCTCTTGCGAGAGCATTTTCAGAATGAGCATTTCGAGAATTCCCCGTTTGAGGTTTTCTTCAATGTCGTTTCTTTGTATCATTTTTCTTTCACCTATTTAAGCGCTTAATAGTGTAAATCTACTATATCATACAAATTTCGCGTTGTCAATATTGATTGTGACAAAATATACTTGACAAAATTTATTTTGTGTGGTAATATATAAGCGGAAAATCATTTAGGTGCATCATGCAATAACATTTAGGGTGGTACACATTTTGCAAACACACGGTAAATTCCTACAATGTACCAAATTAAACTGTATACTTCCACACAATTGCTCACATTCTAAAACTATTTTGCTTTAAAAAGATATGTGTATAGTTCAGAAATAAAAAAACAAATTGAGCTTTTGCTACAAGGTCCGGTTGAGGAAGATCAACTGGACGAGGCTGTGAAGCAAAAATATTGTATTATCGAAGGAACTGATGAAGTTGCACTTGTGTCTAATGGAATCAGAAAACGTATTAACAACGATAATCATCTTAATATAATAATAATACCTACCACGGATTGTAATTTTAGATGTGTGTATTGTTATGAACAGAAAGAAAGTGGGTTTATTAGTGATGAAACTTTGAATAAACTGTTCGATTCGATTTCGTTATACTTTTCTAAAATTAACGGCAAGAAGTCTTTGAGACTTGATTGGTTTGGCGGAGAACCTATGCTGTTTTTTAATAAAATGGTGGATTACTGCATACGAATTAATAAATATTGTGTGGAACATGAAATACTATTTCAACATTCTATGACAACGAATGGTTATCTGTTGACAAAAGACAAAGCAGCCAAATTGATAGAATGTGGTATTAATTTATACCAGATTACAATTGATGGAACATCTAACACGCATGACAAATATCGACAGTTAAAGAATGGTTCTCCAACTTGGCAGACAATAGTAAACAATTTGATTGATTTAAAAAATATAGCTGATGATTTTAAGGTGCAGATAAGAATCAATTATAATTTGGAAATAGCAGAAAGTGTGGATGAGTTTTTCGAGTTTTTTGAAAGAACATTTGGTGGAGATAAACGCTTTGAACTAACTTTTCATGCAATTGGACATTGGGGAGGGGATAATGACAGCAAAGTTAGCGTTGTTTCTCCAGAGTATCAGTCGTATATGATGCACGAACTGACCAAAACTGGATTGTCACGCGGAATAACACAATTTGTTTCATATGTGCCGTCCTGTGGCGCCGAACTATGTTATGCCAATATGAGGCGATCATATGTTATATATAAAAACGGGTTGATTGGTAAGTGTACACTTGAAGAATCACCAGATAAAGATTCAGCTTTTGTGATAGGAGATATTAATGACGGATATTTTCGTATTGATGCTGAAAAAGAGAAAAAATGGATACATACAGAGATTGATTATATAAATCATGTTGAAACGAATAAATGTGGCGAGTGCATTTCATTTCCGATATGTGGAGGAACTTCGTGCCCTGCATATAGAATTAAGAATGGAAAATACGCAAAAAAATGTACTCCTACTATGTATTGCATAGACGATCTAATAAAATTAAACTATGAAATGATGGTAGAGGGGAATAACCAATGAAAACACATTCGGGTTTATTTAAATCATACATATCATTTATCGCATCAGTTTATCGCAACAACAAGTTATTTGTTATATCTAAAGTTTTTTCGTCGTTATTAGCAGGTGCACTTACCGTTGTTACGGCGGTTTTACCCAAATATATGGCGGATGCAATCTTAATAGACAACAGCGAGTATGGGTTTATTATGTATGTGCTTTTCTATGTCGTTGCACAGTTGCTAGTTGGAGCAGCATATAGTTTTGTTGAATTGTATATCAATAAGGCTTTGGTTGTTGTAAATGCAAAATGTACAGAGGATATTCTGGAAAAGTTGTACCGCATGGCATATGTAAATTATGAACGTCCCGAAAGCCGAAATTGTATTGAAAGGGCGTTCCAGTTTGCAACGAGAACCGGCGTAGCTTCGTTCAATACATTTATTTCGTTAATTAGTACAACCATTACACTTGTTTCATATGTTTATATTATCGCAAGACATAACTGGATCACGCTTGTGTTGCTCACAATCAGTATTATAGTAACATATGTTGTTCAGAAACAAAAAGCAAAGTATGAATATTCATTAAAGCGTAGTTTGACTACGGATGAACGCCGTATTGAGTACAACAAATCAACTCTATTGGATAGGTTTCTTGCTAAGGATATTCGTTATTCAGGAGCATTTCCATTGATAAAGCAGTTTTATCACGATAAAACTAATAGTTATTCAAAAAAGTTATTTAAAAAAAGCAAGAAACTTTTTCTGTATAATCAAGCAGTTTCACTTATCCAACTTTCAATTGTTTTTGCGGTAATGGTATCATTTGGAAAGCAACTTTTTTATGGGTCTATGACATATGGCGATTATACAATGTCGGTTAACGTATCGATGTCGTTTACTGCATTAATATTTCAATTGATAAACAATGTCACAGTTATATATACTGCAGCTCTTGAAAGTAAAAATTATAACGAGTTTTTGGAATTGTCATCGAATGATGGTGCGGGGTCTATTGGTGGTGATACACCTGACATAGTATTTCAGAATGTCAGTTTTAAATATGGGGAAGATGATGCTTGGGTTCTAAATAATTTTTCTTACACATTTAAATACGGAAAAAAATATGCAATAATTGGTGATAATGGTTCCGGAAAAAGCACACTTCTGAAATTACTTCTTGGGATGTATGCACCTGTAGAAGGTGACATTTTAGTAGGAGGTCAAAGTATCAGCAAACTCTCGCCGGATTATCTTTATTCACTTTATTCGGTCGTATTTCAAGATTTTAGACTGATTGATGGAATAACGCTGATGGATAATATTACCGTTGGCAAAGAAATGTCTAATGAAAAAGAAATAGATAATGTGTTAAATTTGGTTGGTCTTGAAGATAAATTGCGTAATGATGAAGTAAGCGCAATTTGTTTGCTGAAACGCGAATATTCCCGTACATTTGCAAGTGATGGTATTGAATTGTCGGGTGGTGAAAAACAAAAAGCTGTTATTGCCCGTGCATTAATAAAGAATGCCCCGATCTTGATATTTGATGAGCCAACAAGTGCATTCGACAATCTATCAGAAAGAAAATTGTTTAGTGCCGAAATGTTTGATAAAAGAAAGACTTTTATTTTTGTTACACATAATGTTGAATTGGTATCGGTTGCTGATGAAGTAATAAAACTAAAATGCGGTAAAATTGAGAGTATACAATTTAAAAATTAGGTAATTACTATTATGATTTTTAAATTTATGAAAGGAAGTTTTACTATTTGAATTATACTGATTTTGAAGAAAAGATATTACACTATAGAAACAAGCAATATTATTCACTCTTTAAAAAAATATTAGATAGCGGGTGCGAAAACTTGAACTATTCAGTTGTTAAAGGAGATGCTTTGTCAAAGTTGGCTTATGGCAGGGTAAATCAGCGATTTTATAATGACGTTGACGTGATTGTTTCGCGTGCTAATTTAAAAGAATTGAATTACATATTGTTTAAATGTGGTTATGAGCAACGTGAACATTCAAGAGAAGAAAATATATTGTTCTTGTCTGCATCTCATCAAACATTGCCTTACACATGTAAACATAATTATTTAACTATAGATATTAACTTTGACATTTTGTGGGGCGAATATGAGGGAAAGCGAATAGATATTGAGGAGTTTCTGTCAGACACAATAGAAATGGAAATTTACGGTGTCAAAGTGAAAACTCTGCCCCCATTAAAGGCGATGATTCAGCTTATTCTTCACCACTATAAAGACATGAACTCTCTTTTTCTGCTTGCAACGAGAAAAAGCATCAGATACGATATGTTCAAGGATGTATATTACTTGCTGAAAAATAATCTTGATGCGATACCTTTGGACAAGCTATATGCCATGAGTGCCGAATATGAGATTATTCCTTATGTGTTTTATGTTTTATACTATACAGGTCAGGTATTTGATGACGATTTGTTAAAGCAGTACATAGAAGCATTCAGAACACCGGAGGGAGAGGCACTTCTGAATTGCTACGGGCTGTGCAAAAAGGAACGGCGTGAATGGAAGTGCGACTTCAAAACAAGGCTTGATTCTGATAATCTATATGAACTGATCAAAGAGGACTTGACAGAACGGGATAAGGAAAAGATCGCAATCAACAAGCGAGTCTTTCTGGGGATAAGCGAATGAAAAAAATAACAAAAGAAAAAATATTGGAAATCGTCAATTCTGTTCAGGACATGGAAGCAACCGTGGATCAATGTGATGACGATCTGCTTGAGTTGGGATTGGATTCTATCAAATTCATTCAAATTATTTTGTCGCTTGAAGAGGCATTTGAATGTGAGATACCTGATGAAAAATTGCTGTTGACCGAAATGAATTCGGTTAACAAGATGTTGGAGGTGCTCCAACTTGCTGTCAGCGAAAGCAATAAATCTGTTCTTGAATCCAGTGATCCATAAGCTGAGGTGAGTCTGTGCAGGGAAAGTCTTTATTTGAACTGACCATTGTCTCCAATCTGCCTGTTGAACCGTTTTTGGTGCCGTCTGTCAATCGGATATTTGAACAAAACGGAATTCGGATTAGAATAGCCACTGTGAATTACGATGAATATTGTTCTACTAAGTCGTTACAACGATTTGCCGAGAGCGATTTTATCGTAATTCTTTTGAATTTTGAGAACACATACCAGGGATTGTTGGATGAGGATTCGTTGACAGAGGTAAGCGCGATCGTTGAATCTGAACTTGAAAAAGCACGTCGCATTCGTGATGCGATCAGCAAAAATTCTAATGCATTTGTATTATGGTTCGGATATGAAGATTTGCAATGGAATTCTTCCTTTGTGTTCGGTTCGCAGCATGCTTTGAACGGATTGGTGGACAAAATCAATGCTCAGATACGAGAAGAATTCGACTCTGAAATTGTTTTTATCGATACCAAACGCCTGATTGCATCCGTTGGGGCATCGAATGCGTACAGTCATAAAAATAAGTACAGGTGGAATTATCCGTATAGTCAATTACTGTCTGAAAAAATCGGACCGGAAATCTATAAGCAATACCTGATTACGCACGGAATCACCAAGAAATGTATCGTGCTTGATTGTGATAATGTGTTGTGGGGCGGAATACTTTCAGAGGACGGTTTTGAAAATATCAAGCTGAGTTCTTCCGGTCTTGGAAAACCATATCAGGATTTTCAAAGATTTCTTTTGATGCTACATGATCATGGCGTTATTTTGACCGTATGCAGTAAGAACGACGAGTCGGATGTGCTGAAAGTTTTCCGTGAACAAAGCGATATGGTCTTAAGAGAGGAGCACATCGCGTGCTTTCGTGTGAATTGGAATACAAAAGCAAAAAACCTTAGAGATATTGCCGCAACACTCAATGTCGGTCTTGACAGCATGGTGTTTATTGACGACTCGGATTTTGAGATTGGAGCAATACGCAGTGTGCTACCGGAGGTTACAGCTGTTCAATTTAAGCGGGATAGCATATATGAAGCACTCTCTTGTTTTAATCTGAAACGGGATATAGATGTTGCCGCTGTAAAGCAACGTCATGACGTCTATAAAACGGATGAATACAGGCGTGAACTAAAAAAGCACTGTCAAACATTTGATGAGTATCTTGCTTCGCTTGATATGAAAGTGGATATTCACGAAGCAACTCCAATCGAATATGCACGGATATCGGAACTTACGCAGCGCACGAACCGAATGACGAACGGCACAAGATATACCGTCGAAGAATTGAAAGCCCATGTAACAAAACCTGAATTCAAATTGTATTCGGTCAGAGCGTCAGACCGTTTTTCAGATCTTGGCATAGTGGGTGCCATGGCTGTGGAGAACGATGAGTTACAGCTTTTCAGTTTGTCATGTCGGGCATTGGGCAGGAAAATCGAAACAACTATGTTGGATATGATAAAAGATAAACACAAAATCACAAGATATCGGTTTAGCAATACGAATAAAAATGGTGAAATGAAATCTATCCTTGGCGAGTATGAGGTTTCTTCGGTTGACTCGGAAAGAGCATAATGAAATCCGTATTTAGACCGAATCTCACACTTGATGAAATTTACAAAAATCGATTATATGTACTGCCTAAGAAATCTCCTGAATCGGGCAGGTAGCAAGACGCCGTCAGGTCCCACGTTGGTGTCTTCACCTTTTCCCGTTCCCTGTAGACAACCGGAAGTATCCCTTCATGGTTGACCGATAAGACAAAATGCTGAAAAGGCAGGTCCGGTTATCGTAGATAAGAATACGCAAGCTGCTTTATAAACTTCTATATATCAAAAAGGAGACCTGGGCATTTTCCTGATTAGAAGTAAGCATAGGATGAAAACCCTATGTGGCGGCGGATGCAGGCTACGATATATTGTGTCAAAGGAGCGGTCATATAGATGGCATCGAATCATTTTGAAGGCAAAATATTAAATGTTCGCCCAAATCTTGCAGTAAAAATCAATCCCGTATTCTATCAGTTGCTGAATGGGTCGTATGAGGGGTGGTTTTATGAACGTTTTATCAATCTCGTTTCCTATGAGAAATAGGGGCAACATACGCAGGGAAGTTGTTCTCAGAATAAACTGTTATTGATTTAGAACAAATAGTAGGTACTTATAATGTCAGATATTAGATTGCCAATCATAAAAAATCCCCCGTATAGGTCATTTCAAGAACCGGCGTTCTATTTGGGAATTCTTTTCAATGACCCAAATTATATCGACGAGTTTTTCAATAGTTATATTAATTTTGCAATCAGCACAAGTGGCTGGTTCCGAGTCTGTACTCCAAAATATAATTGGTATGATTATCCGGAATGCGATTGCGAAATTGAAAGCATTATCATAAAAGGGAATCCCTATAACATTTCAAAAGGTGATCCGTATGAAAGTCTTGTGAATTTGATGCAGAAGAAAATAGCATCCGGATATTTTGTTCAAGGTTTTTGTGATGAATTTTACATTCCGTCAAAATTTAACTATAATAAAAAACATAATTTTCATGATTATTTGCTTTATGGCTACAATGACGAGGAAAAATATTTCGTCGCCTTAGGATATACCAACAATTGGAAATATGAGGAATATAAAATATCATATTCTGAAATGTATGACTCAATAAAATGGAGAAATGAAAATAACATTTGTGCCTTAAACAATAGCGCTGTAAAATATGCGTTTATAAAGCCAAAGGCGGGTAAAAGATATTCATTTGATATAAAAAAGGTGAAAGAAGAATTATATAATTTTTTGACATCTCAAGACTCGATTGATAGAACAAATATTTATGGGATAAATGCATGTTCTATTTTTTGTGAAACATTAAAGGAAAAATTCGACATTCGCAGTTTACGTGTAGTCATGGAGCACAGCTCAATAATGGCAGACAGAATAGAATATATTTCAAATAATTTGGGCATTCAATTGGACGATATTATTTGTAGATATAGTAAAGTGAAAAACAATTCAAAGGTCATGTTTTATACGGCTTTAAAATATTTAATAACCAACAGAGAGCATCTGAAGGAAAAAGTTGAAAAAATGGTAAGAGAAATATTCGATGAAGAAATTCCGATTTTAAAGGATTTCTATGATAGAATATAGGAAAAGTATTGAGTGTAATTATGAAAAAAACAATTATCGAAACTAACATAATGAAATCAAGTGAATACCATCAATTTTATTTAGGAATTCTTTTGCAGAATCAAGACTTTATTTTGGATGTTTATAACAAACAAATCGGATTGATGTATAATAAAATCACTAAAGAGTTAAGCGTCCCATTCAGTAATACATATAATTGGCTGGCAGATACAAGTTTAATGGTAGAGGGGTTTATTATAGGAAAATCTTTTGATGTTGTATCTTGGGATTTGCCTGAAGAACTTCCGGAACTGATCAAAGATAAGCTCAATGATGATTTTTATATTAAATATACCGGAGATCTATTTTACATTTTGAATAAGCCCGAATATGGCAAAATTCATAATTGGAGTGAAATATATATAACAGGTTTTGAAAATGAAAGATTCGTTTGTGTCGGAAAAACGAAAAAGTCATTTTTTGAAGAATACCTTATGACGAAAGAGGAGATGGTCGAATCTGCACGTAAACGTCAAGGATTGGAAATATACGATGATTATACATTTTCGTTTGAAATAGACTTTTATAAACGCAAAAAAGATATTTCTTATAAGTTGGACATAGAGAAGATAAGATCAAAGCTATATGATTTTTTATATCCGTTGAAGAGAGAAAAATATATTTTAGGTGTGGAAGTGTATGAACAGATAATTAATGACTGGGCATTATCCGGGGTAATCCCACAGCAATTATTTTATATAAGAGATAATATGCTTTTAATGAAAGAACGCTTAAAGTATTTATGTTCTTTAAATCTGATACCGGACAGAATATATATCAATTACTGTGGTTTGGATATAAATATACATAAAATATGTATGGATTTTGAGAACCACATGGAAATCAATCAAATTGTATCTGAATTTAAAGCAATGACACAAAAAGAAGTGGCTATATTAACGGATTTCCTAAATGTTATTAGCAAAGTTGCAGTATAAGAGTGTTATTATACGGTTCGTTGTATGTGATTTCCCGCATTAAACTATTAAGAAGTACACCTCCGAGAAGAAAAAAAGAGAAGTGCTTGTCAGAAATGCAAAGCAGCTACGCCACTGAATCTTGCCTATTTCTATGCCTCAAAAGCCTATAAGCGTCCATCGGTACATTCTGCCGAGTAAGGACAAAAACTAAATAACAAACACTTTGTAGCGAGTAAGCGGAGCCGATACAATCGGACTACCCAAGCACCGTATGAAGACAAGTAGCAGAATTTGATTCTGCCTTGTTGTAATGCGGTGCTTTTTTGTTTTGCGCTTTTTTGACCTTACTTGCTTCATACGGCTATGAGAGTCCTTTCCGAGGCTTGCGCTTCGGAAAGGATTTTTTTATGTTGTCCGTGTGGCAGACCTACATAGCACAATACCCGTAATCTCCGAATTTTTGATTTAAATCTAAAATTTAAAGGAGATTACAAAAATGAGTTGGAATGATGGTTACGAGAGGAAAAAGTTTAACGCAAGGATAAAAAAAGAGATTGCCGAATACAAGGCTGCTGGTATGACGGAAGAGCAGATCACCGCCATTGTGAGTCTTGATGAAGATCAGTATCGCAGTGAACGGAGATATCACATGCACACACAGGAGTTCTGCGAAAGCGATTTTGATGACGATGACGGCGGAGATAACGGCAAGTCGCCTTTGTATGAAAAGTACATGGAACAGCTGACCGTTTCATTTGATGACGGAAAATGCAGGAGTGACAGATACGGATGGATTGACGATATAGAAAATATAGAACTGTACGCAGCTTTGAGCAATCTGAATGAGGAACGCATGGATTTACTGACAGCCGTAGTTTTTGAGGGGAAAAGCATGACCGAAATCGCGATGGAAAAAGGATTATCGGTATCTGCTATTACACAGAGAATGGGGACTATAAAAAAATATTTAAAAAATTTTCCGGACAACCTTAAAAAACGACCGTTTTCGCTGCCTACCACTTGAGGGGACAAATAAACCTCTCGCGGATCTTTGACAATTGAATACCCATTTCATCAATACATTACCTGTGCCAATCTGTGAGGAACGGATAAGCCAATACTCTCTCTGCTTTCGGTGTTTTTTGTTCTTTCCGTAACGTTCACCATGAGCAAATACGTGATAGAAAAGCAGGTAGGAAATATTACTTTGAACTTAACGAGCGTAGACACGCTTATACCGGGTTTGCAACTCAGAAATACTTTGGGTACTTCCGTGACGGAAGTCGTATTTGGTAAAACGGAGGATTACGAGAGCGAAATCGCAGGAATCGAGCCGATAAACGTCGACGTGCAAAAAAAGGGGAAAATAAAACTGTACGCTAAGGGGACGAAGGCGTATATTCTTTCAGACCGGAAAATTTATGCTAATCCGGATTGCTTTCACACGTTTTATGAGCTTACGGAACTGACGTCCGTCGATTTTTCCAACTTCGATACCGGAATGGTCACGAATATGCGCGGTATGTTTCGCGGTTGCACCAAGTTGACGGAGGTAAAAAATGTTACCTCGTGGGATACCAAAAACGTCGAGGATATGGAGTTCTTGTTTCGTGATTGTCCTTCTTTGACGACGCTTGACCTTTCCGGCTGGAACACCGCAAAAGTAAAAATACTCTACGGAACGTTCTATAATTGCGTCGGTCTTACTTCGCTTGACGTTTCCGGTTGGAATACTGCCTCCGTAAAAAACATCGGCGACACCTTCTATGGTTGCAGCGGTCTTACATCGCTCGACGTTTCTAATTGGAATATCGATAAAGCCACGCAGATGCACTATATATTCTACAATTGTTCTTCCTTGACTTCGCTTGACGTTTCAAAATGGAATACCGCAGGCGTTGCCGATATGTCGGGTACGTTTTTCGGCTGTTCTTCCCTGACGTCGCTTAATGTTTCTTCATGGGATACCGCAGGCGTCACCGATATGAGCCATATGTTCAGAAATTGCGGCAGTCTTACTTCGCTTGATGTTTCTTCGTGGGATACCTCGGACGTTGCTAATATGAACAATATGTTTTTGGGGTGCGGCAGTCTTACTTCGCTTGACGTTTCTTCGTGGGACACAGGCAAAGTCAGCAATATGCGCAATTTGTTTCGCGATTGCAACAAACTGACAGCGATAGACGTTTCTTCGTGGAGCACCGAAAGTGCTACGGATATGTTTTGTATGTTTTACGGTTGCGGTAATCTTACTGCGCTTGACGTTTCCGGTTGGAACACCGGAAACGTTACAGATATGAGCCACATGTTCCTTGGTTGCGGCAGACTCGTTTCCGTATACGTCGGCAGCGGCTGGAATACGGATAACGTGTCCTCTTCCGGTAAGATGTTTGAGCAATGCAAAAAACTTAAGGGAGGACAAGGTACTTCTTACGACAGCGCGCATACAGACAAAGCTTACGCCCGTATCGACGGCGGGGCGGAGAACCCGGGTTATTTTACGGATATAGCGGATAAACCGTGAAAGCGGATTCGATTATAATTGCATAACTCCGATATTCGGCGGGAGTCCTTTGCGGACTTTCGCCGATTTTTCATAAAAAAGCGTTTAAAATTTGCAAAAGTTCGGAGCAGATGATATACTTAAAATCGGTCAAAAAATTCGACGGAAATCTTTTTATAGATTTCGGAGAATGCAATTCGGTGCAGGACCTCGACGACTACTATTATTGTATATCGAATAAAACAAAAGTTGAGTACAACTTTTTGCCATACAATAATTGTTAGCTTTATTATAGAGTAGCTCGCTTACGGCAAGTAGCTATTTTGTCAATTATACAGTTGTGAAAACATATTTTTATATTAACACGGTTCCTTTAACCGCAGAAGAAGCGGCGAACCTTTACGGCTTTGATGCGAAGCGAAGGGAATAGCTTGGGGAATTGCTCTCCGATGAATGCGCTGTCTGCGGAGAAAGAATGGATACGGCGTTCCACAGAGCCGGCGCAGAAGCAACCGAAGCAACTCCTCAGACTTGCGCTGTCTGCGGATATGTTATGAAGGAAGCACTCGGTCATACACATTCGTTCACAGAGAAGAATACGGACGCAAAATATCTTAAATCCGCTGCAACCTGCAACGCAAGCGCAGAATATTATTATTCATGCTCCTGCGGCGAAAAGGGAACGGAGACTTTCAAGTCGGGTGAAAAGCTCGCTCACAATTTCAAGACGGAATGGTCGAGTAACGGCGAAAAGCATTGGCACGAATGTTCTCTTTGCGGAGAAAAGAAAGAGGAATCCTCTCATAGCTTCGAATGGAAGATTGACAAAGCGGCAACCGCAACAGAAGCAGGCTCAAAGCACGAAGAATGCACAGTCTGCGGCTTCAAAAAGGACGCTGTGACAATCGAGCCGACAGGCACAACAACGACAACCACAGCCCAGACGACAATGGGCGGCACGACAGAGACACCCGAAAAGTCAGGCAATGCATGGATACTTATAGTTGTTGCGGGAGTCGTCGTCCTCGGCGGAGGAGCCGCAGCGGCGGTAGTTGCCGTCAAGAAGAAAAAAGAAAACTGACAATCGAACACCGGATAATTGAACAATTGAGAAAACCCCAAATAGCCCCCGTAGAAATACGGGGGCTTAATTTGTAAAGGAAAAAGAGAAAACGACTATCGGAACAAGCAAAATCGAGAGCATTGTACATTCCGGGCTATATACCAACGATGAGCCCCCTGCCTCTATCGGCAACCTGACCGGTTATCTTGCGGAAAACGGAATGGAAGCGCAACGCATTTTGTAAGCGATATTGAGTTCATCGCGCGTGATATTATCATGCAGGAAAAGCACCGCGTGATAAATATCGCACGTGATGAGAACGACCCGCAAACGGTCGGGTTGCGCGTCCTTTCCGATGTCAGAGCGACAGAGGTTGCAATAAACGTGCCGTCTACCCCGGAGGACTATTATCTTTACGTATTCAACGATATTTCCTTGTCATAAAATACAGATCCGCCTGCGTTGCAGGCGGATTTTTGCTTTTCGGTAGCTTCGGCGGCAGAAGGGCATGTTGAACTTGTGAGCAATCTATGATATAATAAAAACCTGAAATTTGCAAAAATTATTACACATTTTCGTTTTTTTCGGTACTTATATTTATGAAGAGGCGTGAAATCATCGGAAAGGAGGATGGAGGTTGAGTAGCGGTGAGAAGAAGATGTCAGCCGATGACGAAAAAATAGTTGATCTTTATTGGGGACGCGATGAAAGAGCGATTGAAGAAACCGATAAGAAGTACAGAGGATATCTGTTTTCCGTTGCGAGGAACATCCTGGGCAACAGTCATGACTGTGATGAGTGTCTGAGCGATACATATTTCGGCGCATGGAACGCAATTCCGCCGGAGAGACCGAAAGTTCTTAAAGCGTTTTTGACTGTCATCCTGCGCAGGGCGGCGATAAAACGCTATCGTCTGAATACGAAAAAGAGCAAAGTACCGTCCGAAATGACGGTCTCTCTTTCCGAGCTCGAGGATTTTGTTTCCGGAGACGGAGACGCTTGCGACAAATTTGTCGGCGAGAGGCTTGGGCATATCATCAGCGGGTTTATCCGAAGACTTTCCGAGCGCAGGCGTTTTATATTCATGAGCAGATATTATATTTCGGAGTCGATTGACGAAATTGCACGTGAGCTGGGGCTGAGCCGCTCCATGATAAACAAGGAGCTTGCCGAAATAAGGGCTCAGCTCAAAGAAAAACTTGAAAGCGAGGGATATTCCATATGAACAAAAGCGAATGGTATGACGGACTGAACAACATTGACGCAGGGATTGTCGAAGAATACATCGAAGAGAAGAAAAGGCTTGCTGTTCTGAGAAAAAAGAAAAACAGATGGCTGAAAATCGGAGCTGTTGCGGCGTGTTTTGCGGTTATTATCTGCTCGCTCATTCCTTTAATTTCAAACCGAATAGAAGAAAAGCCATTTCGTTTGCCGACGGATATTGACAATATCGTATGGGCAAAAAACGGAGAAAATGAGCCTTCGTTGGAGTTTTCGCTATGGAACGGATGGCGTATGAATTATTTTTTGGGTGACGCTTTGGATAAGGCGGCTGACGGACAGTATTTTGCATTGCGCGTCACCAAAAGTGACTTTGACGACTTTATATATGATGGAAAAACGGCAAAAGAGCGCCGAATCGAAATAAAAGAAAAATATAAGTCTGTTGACGTACTGGAACAACTTTTGAAGGAAGGCGACGCGCTTAAATACGGAGAGCGGCTTTATACAGACGGTACGCCGGACGGGGAAAAGTGGGCAGAGGAATTCTTTAATGAGAGAACTGAATTTTACGGTTATGAGCTACTTTCGACTTATATAGTCGGTGGCGAGTTCGACAGAGAAGGCGTCTGCGTGGCAATTGACAGTGCAAGTACAGAGATAAAGCAGCTTGAAAAAATCCTGCGTGATGCCGAGGCAGCATACGGAACGAGCTATCTGAAAGCTACGGAAAAAGCCTTTGCGGACGCCGGTATATGCGTCATAATAAAGAACGGCAGACTTTTTGTGTTCGTAACCCGCAAGCAACTTGCAGAGTTTGATATACCGGAAAAGGAGAAATATGAGTTGAGCCTTGCCAACCGCAGAAGCTATGAGCACGAGGAAGGCGATGTACCGACGCTTGCAAATAACGTCACGGGCTTTTCGCTCGGAAAAATCGAAATTCAGACCTTTGACGGCTCGTCCTCTCACCCCGAAAGCGACGGCGAGCTTATTGACAAGCTGAACGCACTGATAAGAGCTGGTGAATTCGATACGGACAGAATATGCATAACAGTCATGAGCCGGAAGGCACTGACAAGGGAATTTTTTTCGGAAATGAATTGCGAAACGGTTGACGTGACGCGAAAATATCGCACAGCGGCTTTCAATTGGCTGACCGTAAAATACGAAAACATAAGTCCCGAAGCCCTCAGGGATATATCAAACGCAGATGAAGTGACATCAATCACAATATATGTTGTCCCGGATTCAGATATACCGTGTTTCGAATAACCGACAATATACCAAAACAACCGCCCGTTTTCTGAAATGTGGCGGCTGTTATTTTGTGGAATTCCGCAAGGCCTAAAATGTCATGACGCCGTGGGTTCGGCAGAAGGGAAAGACTGCATTTTATGCTTGAAAAAGTCGGGAAAATACTGTATAATAAAGGCGCGGCGGAATGTTTCGGTTCCGCAGAGCGAAAAACAGCGAGGAGAGACAGGCAAATGTCCAAAAATCCATTAAAGAACATAAGCGGCGAGAAGATACACCGTCAATATTTCAACGTATTATTGTTCGGTATGACTTTTACAATTGTTATGACGATTTACGGAATGGCAATAAACGAGATTATATTTTCCGCAGAAAACTCGCAAAAGCCGGATTTTTCAAGCATTACAAGCATCATTCCGGAGTTTCTGATCGGTATGCTCAGTGTTCCGGCGGTACTTTCCGTTATAAACAGGCTTTGCTTCGGAAGGGTCGTCTGTGTGTTGAACGATGACGGCATACATTACAAAAAAGGACTTATCGCATGGAATGATATCGTCGGAATAGAATATAAATTTTTGCTTTTCGGAAAGCACGACCCCGACGCCGTACCGTATTATATAACCGAACTCTGCTTTTGCTATGCAACCGTCCATACGAGGAGCGGAAGCGTTGACATTTTTCACGCTCCTTTCTATATGCTCGGTCGCGTGAAAAAATACCGCCCCGAAATTGACGCAAAAATGTCACGCGCGAATATCAGGCTGATTATAAAGTATGTGATTGCGATAATGCTTGTCGTAGCGCTTTCGGATTTTCTCATCTCCAAAATGTGACCCGGGAGAAAAAGCAATGTATAAGGGAATATTCCGGAGAACTTTGAATCGTGGAGGGAAGCCTGCCTGGATTTGCAGAAAGGTTTTGCGTGACGCCGACGGCGTGCCGACGGAGCCTTTTGTCGATTTCAGTGCAAAGTCGGGTGATGATTCCAATCATAAGGCGTAATGGGAAAGGCTGAGCCGTAGCGTTACAGACGGTTCGTCGCATTATCGTGCGCTCTCAATCGACTGACGGCGGGGAGCTCGAATGGTTAAATGACGAAAAGAAAATCTCACAAACTTGACGTCGGACTTGAAAAACGGTATTTTTTCTGATACAATTTACTGTTCAGGCTGAAAATTCCGGCAATTGAAAAATAATAAAAAGAAAATATAAAAAAGAAGGTCATCTGGTAATGAAAGAAAAACAGAAAATAAATGCGGAGATACTTGTCGGTGAACGCGCGCTTTTCGGCGCGCACGACCTCGTCATAACCGACACAATATTTGCGGACGGAGAATCGCCTCTCAAAGAAAGCCATGATATTGAGCTTTACGGCAGTATGTTCAAATGGAAATATCCGCTTTGGTATTCGAAAAATATTTCCGTGCGGGATTGCACGTGGTTTGAAATGGCGAGAGCGGGCGTTTGGTACACAGATAACATAACCGTCGAAAATTCGGCGATTGAAGCGCCGAAGAACTTCCGCAGGTGTCACAATGTCGCTTTGACGGATGTTTCGTTTCCGAATGCCGCCGAAACGCTCTGGAGCTGTGACGGCATCACGATGAAGAACATAACCGCCAAGGGCGATTATTTTGCCATGAACAGCGAAAACATGAATATCGACGGGCTCACGCTTTACGGAAATTATTCATTTGACGGCGTGCGCAATGTCGAGATAAGAAATTCGCACCTGCTTTCAAAGGACGCATTCTGGAACAGCGACAGCGTGACGGTTTATGATTCGTTCATCTCGGGCGAATATCTCGGCTGGAACGCCAAAAATCTCACGCTTATAAACTGTACGGTTGAGAGCCTTCAGGGAATGTGCTATATAGATAATCTTGTTATGAAAAACTGCAAGCTGCTGAACACGACTCTTGCTTTTGAATATTCAACCGTTGACGCGGACATAGTCGGCAGGGTCGACAGTGTTCTCAATCCTTCCGGCGGGACAATCACTGCGGACGAAATCGGCGAGCTTACCGTCATGCCGGACAGAGTTGACCCCGAAAAGACAAAAATAATTTTCAGGGAAAAGGTGACTGTATGAATTACGATTTTGACAAGGTAACGGACAGAAGAAACACAAATTCTCTGAAATGGGACGTCGGAGAAGACGTTTTGCCGATGTGGGTCGCCGATATGGATTTTGAAGCGGCACCCGAAATCCGCGCCGCACTGCAAAAACGCGTCGGACACGGAATTTTCGGTTACACCGTGATACCGGATGAATGGTATTCCGCTTATATCGGCTGGTGGAGTCGACGGCATCATTTTGAAATTGAAAAGGACTGGCTGGTTTTCTGCACGGGTGTTGTCCCCGCGATATCAAGCATTGTCCGCAAGCTGACGACACCGAATGAAAACGTTCTCATTTGCACGCCGGTATATAATATATTTTTCAATTCGATAATCAATAACGGTTGTCGCGTTTTGGAATGTCCTCTTGTCTATGACGGGGATAAATATGAAATTGACTTTATCGACCTTGAAAAGAAGCTCTCCGACCCGCAGACAACTCTGATGATACTCTGTAACCCTCACAACCCCGTGGGCAAGATATGGGAAAGAGAAACGCTTGCGGAAATCGGCAGACTGTGCGAAAAGCATCATGTGACCGTTATCTCCGATGAAATACATTGCGATCTGACCGCGCCCGGAAAAGAATATATCCCGTTTGCGTCGGTTTCCGAAACCTGCAAAAATATCAGCATAACCTGCGTTGCGCCGACGAAAGCTTTCAACATTGCAGGACTGCAAACTTCGGCGGTGATTGTTGCAGAGCCGTTTTTGCGTCATAAGGTGTGGCGCGCGCTCAACACGGATGAAATTGCGGAACCGAACGCTTTTGCCGTCGACGCGGCGATAGCCGCATTTACAAAGGGCGAGAATTGGCTTGACGCTTTGCGGGCATACATTCATAAAAACAGGCAGACCGTCACCGGATTTCTTGAAAGCAATCTCAGCGAGCTGAAGCCCGTCTCCGCAGAGGCGACGTATCTTCTCTGGATTGATTGTTCCGCAGTGACTGATGACAGCGTCGGATTTACGGAGTTTCTGCGCAGGGAAGCGGGGCTTTATCTCTCCGACGGCGCAGAATACGGCGAGACCGGAAGGAAATTTGTCCGTATGAATATTGCCTGCCCGATATCGACGTTGCGCGACGGGCTTTCAAGACTGAAAACCGGAACGGAAAAATATAAAGACAGCAGGCTGAAATAATATTTATAAAAATAAAAAATCCTTGACGTTGTCAAGGATTTTTTGTATTATCCGAGGGGATGCTTTCAGGGTGCTGTATTGATGGAATCATCGGGCGCGATGCCAAGCGCGTCATACAGGGTCTGCTTCGGCGAGCCGTCACTGTTAAGATAATAGCTTCGATTACTCTCGGGGAACATCGTATATTTATGCGACGATTGGTCGCTTGTCGGGTTATCGATCTTCACTGCGATTATAAAGCCATCGCGGTTTAATATCAACAAACCATTGCGGGAGTAAATAACGTCTTTTTCGGAATAGGTTCCATCAGCTTCCGGGATAAATATGATACAATCGTCGTCATCGGTGTTATCATTTTTTCCGATGGAGCCGCTATCCGCAAACGATTCGATATCTTCGGGAGTTTTCACCCTGAAATCGTCGCCGACCGGATTGAAATCAGCATCAAGCGCGAGGTGCATCTTCATGGACGCTTCGCCGCTTTCATCCACAGGGACCGCAATTTCTCCGGAAATTTTGAAATTGGTCACATTGTTGTCCTTATCGACGGTAATCGATATTTTTCCGTCGTTGATTTCAATTCCGGCTTCATCTATCATTGCGAATATTTCTTCGTCGCTGACGGATGAAATTTCGTATTCATCGCCGTACATTCCAATGAGAACTATGAGAAACGATTTGAGCGCTTTTTTGCTGTCGACGGTTACCTTTGCCGTGAGAGAGCCGTCCGAACCGTTATGCAGGGAAGCGGACTTTATCATATCCTCATCGAAGAAGACAAGGCTGTGCATATCGTCTATGTTGAGCGATGTAAAATCGGAAAAAACGCTCATGTCGACAGCTGTTTTTCTCTTGTCTGTTTCACCCATGACATCGGAAGCAAAATACATGGTGCCGTCTGAATAATATATTTCGGCGTTTATATTCTGGTTATTGATAATGTTTGAGCTAACACCGGAGTTCAGCATTTGCAAAGCGGACATATCAACAAGAAGGTCCATGGCGAAATATGCCGAGGGATTGGTTTTGTCTGTGACATTGAACTGCGTTTTGATGTTTACGGGAATTTCTATGGATATGAATGAGAACTGCGAATAAGAAATCGACGTTGTCACATTCATATCAGCGTCAAGCGCGGTTGCGGACGACATCTTGTTTACGCCTTCGAGAATGCGTTCGGATATCGATGCAAGCGCCGCTTCCGATATGAACAGATTTACGCATGACGAAAGCGAGAGCACCGTCATTGCGAGAGCAAGAAAGATTGCGATTACTGAAATAAACTTTTTCATTATTTTTACCCCTTTATTTACTTATTTCCTTGCGTGATACGACCCATATCGAACCGCCGAAGGAAAGTGCAAACAGAATAATTGAAGAAAGAACAAGATGACTGAAATCAATCTTTATTACGGATGACGCGCCGATTCCTTCGATAACCGTCGCAATTATGACCTTCATATAAGCAAACGGTGCGTACCAGCCCTGAATGAAGTTTGAAAGCCATGTAACGAACTTGCCGGGCGACGCCAGCGGTATGAGATATATTATCAGCGCGAGGAAAGGATTTGTTGAAAGTATGGAGAAGAAGACCGCCGCCTTCTTTTTGCAGGTCACGGAGAAGAACACCTGAAGACTCAGGGTTGCAAAACACGATATGACCATTTTCAGAGCGTTGTTTATCTGCACGCCAGACATTACGGCGCCGGACGCGCTCTTCGCCAGCGGAAGTCCGATGATAAAGCCGAGGAGAAACGAGACTGCAAATGCAAAAACATGAAGCACGATGAGCGAAACATATTTTGCCATGAAAACTTCAACTCTCGAAAATCCTCTTGAAACAACATTCGGCAGACTTCCTCCGTGCGAATAATCGGGGGAGAAGAACGTTGGTGCAATCCATGCGCCGACAAAGAGCACATAGAGAGCGAAAAATCCGTAAAGCAGAGAATTTACAAGCGACGAAAGCGACTTATCATTCGCCGGCGAAACCGCACGCAATACCAAGTCCACGGTGAAAATCGCGGTGATTATGTAAAGAAATTTGCTTGTAAAGAGCTTGCGGAGCTCATATTTCAGGAGTTTTCCCATCAACCTTCACCTCCCATCATGTTTATGAAATAACTTTCAATGTCGCCGGAGAGGGTTTCGATTCCACTGACGGAAAATCCGCCTTCAAAGAGTTTTTTGTTTATTTCGGCGCTTTTTTCGTTATGACCGGATATGACAACGGCTCCGTCGTCAACGGAGACACAATCATCGCCGTATTCCGCAGAGAGAAGTGCCTTGGCTCCGTCGACGTTGTCCACGATTATTTTGAGGTTATGCACACATTTCTTTTCAAGGTCGGCTGCCGATATTTCTTCGACAAGAACGCCGTCACGGATGATGCCGTATTTTGTAACGACCTTTGAAAGCTCGTCGAGAAGGTGACTTGAAATAAGGAACGTTGTGCCTTTTTCACGATTGAGCCTGAGAATGAGGTCGCGCATTTCTTTTATGCCCTCGGGGTCAAGACCGTTTACAGGCTCGTCGAGCACGATAAAGTCGGGGTTGCCGAGAAGGGCAATCGCGATACCGAGGCGCTGTTTCATACCGAAGGAAAATTTGCTCGCCTTCTTTTTGCCGGTGTCTGTCAGCGATACCGCACTGAGAGCCGCGTTTATATCATCGTCGGTCGCGCCGTAAAGAATGGCAAAGCGCTTCATGTTTTCCCATGCTGAGCAATTGCCGAAAAGCGTCGGTGCTTCAATGAGAGAGCCTGTGCGCGAAAGGTTTGATTTTGTCAGCTTGCTTTCTCCGAAAAGCTCGATTGTGCCGCTCGTCGGAAAGATGAGGTTCAGAACAAGGCGCATGAGAGTTGTCTTTCCGGCACCGTTTTTGCCGATAAAGCCGTAAATATCGCCTTTTTCGATTGTCATTGAAACATCGTTGACCGCGGTTTTGTTTCCGAAGGCCTTGGTCAGATGTTCCGTTCTTAAAACTGTTTCCATTTATAGACTCCCTTAATCAGATTACAATCATTATACATCAATCATCGGCATTTGTCAACGTCATGCACATATTATGAACAGAAAGTCATTTGCTCTGACTATTGACAGCATAAAGCGCTGATGTTATAATATGTATAAATCGTGCATAAAACAGCAGATATCTTATAATACGACATTTTGAAAGGAGACACATTATGTCGCGGGAAGCTTATTCAAGAGAAGAAATTGAGGGGAAAAAACGGGAGATTATTGAGTCGGACGACGATAAAAATTGCCCGAAACCACCGCTGCCCGAATTGGGCGAGCATTCAAATTACATATTCATCAGCTATCCGCACAAGGATTATAAACAGGTCTATTGCGATTTGTGGGATTACTATGCCGAAGGCGTCCGTTATTGGTACGACAGAGGCCTGACGGCTGGCGTTGACTGGGAGAAGGAAGTAAGGCAGAAAATCACAGACGCGCGTTGCAGCGGAATAGTATATTATCTTTCGGAAAACTCCTTTACGGACAGCATGGCATTTGAGATAGGCTGTGCGCAGGAGGTCGCACCGGACGATAGCCATGGAAAGAGCGGAAGAAACTATTTCAGCATAAACATCGGGGGAAAAACAGTCTGGAACTTGATTTTTGAGAGCAGAGACAAGGGGCTTATAAAAACCGAACCAGACAAAGTTACCGCAATATTAAACACATTTTCCGAAAAACGCACGTTTATCGGGCGGAGTAAAGATCCTTCGGATAATAAACATATGAGCGCCGTGATTGAACAATTCAGAGATCGTTTTTCGGTTGTTGACTCTGTTGAGAGCGAAGCGCCGGAGCGCGGCGCGGCGCCGGAGTCCGAAACCTTTGATATCAAAAAGCGGCAGAACGGCAGCTATGCCGTGGTTGCGCTCAAGGACAAATCGGAAATGACGGTATTCGTTCCCGAAGGGGTAGAGGATATCGGCGAGGGAGCGTTTGAAGGAAGCGATGTTATAGAGGTTACTCTGCCGGAGGGGCTTATAAAGATAGGAAAAAGAGCCTTTGCGGATTGCGAAAGCCTTGAAAAGATAAATTTCCCGTCGACCTTGCGGATTATATCCGATGAGGCTTTTTCCGGTTGCACAAGCCTTGATGTTGATTCGCCGGAAAACATAAAGGTCGGCATAGATGCTTTCAAGGGTACGCTTTGGGAGAAGGAAGAGCAACGGAAAAGGGAATACACCGAAGGCGTTGCTTATACGTTTAAGCAGTATACTCAAAAAATGGAGAAAGAAGTCAAGGATTTCGATTCAGAAGAACAGGCTGTTGGGCAACCAGATGGTGACTGCTCGGATAAAGAAATGCTTGAAATTCTTGAAATATTGGATAAAAAGATTAGCGAATTCGGATCAGATGCAAATGCGACAACTTTCGATGAAGTTCTCTCTGTGAAAGGAATTCTCGATAAGAAGATTAACGCTATTCCCCTTGCAAAGAGAGGCAGATATAGCGAACAGTTGTCAACTCTCAATCTGTACATAAATGCATTGAAAATACAGCTTGCCATTCCTGGTGTTGGCGTAGGCCAATTTGCAGGAACATATGTTCCCCAAATGCGGGCGTCTGTTGCTAAAATGGCTTCTTTGGGAAGCTGATTTTTCGAAATGCAAGTTGCAGAAAAACACCAGTTGCGCGGAGCTTTTGTTTTGCTATAATATTGTTTTCATCCGTTCTCCGCAAGCTCGATATATCCGTAGCCGTTTTCGTGGGTGACGGTGGCGCAGAGGGCGCCGGTGTCAAAATAATAAAGCTCATAGACGAAGTTTTCGCCTTCCTCGCTTGTCTTTACTGCAACGAGCCTGCGGAGAGCGGCGGTTTCGTCGTCCCAGAAATATAGGGCGTCAAAGCCGTCAATGCGCTTTGCGCTTTCATTCCAGCCGTGATAAAAGGGAAATTTGACCGCGTCAAGCGGCACAATTGAAGGGGGAACTTCTCCGTAAGCGGCAATGAGTGCGCCGCGCAACGCCCATTCGCTTTCCGTTACGCCGGTGATATGTTCGTGATAAAAATAGTTTTGCTCGGAGAGGTGAGTTGCGTTCATATTGATAATGCCTATGCGGCGGTTGCCGCCTGTTTTTACAACGTCCCCAAGGGCGTTTATGCAGACGGTATCTGCTTTATAGCTCTTTTGATAGTCATATGTTTCGGACGCACCGGCGATGATGAATATCAGCGCAAATGCGGCAGAGACGGAAATATATGTGGTGTGCTTGCTTTTCAGAATTGCGCGCAGGATTACGTCGAAGAGGAGCGCAGCTCCGACCATACTCGGAACGGTACCGCGTAGAGAAAACCAGGTGTTTCCGATGAAAATGAATATTGCGGCAGGCGCGATTGCAAGGGCAAGTGCCACGACGACAGTTACCCACGGGTTCATCTTTGGAAACTCCTCGCATTTTGCCGTCTTTTTCATAAGGAGAACAAACGCCGCGCAGAGCGCTATCGCCACTGCGAGGTAAAGATAATTATGCTCGGAGAATATCAGCCCGACTCCGCGCCAAAATCCCTTGACGAGCGTCAGAAAGCCGCCTTTGACGAACGCCGCGCCGATCTGCCTTGACGCATATTCGAGCTGGGTTGCCCAGAAGTATTTTGTAAACGGGGAGACAATGTCGATGCGTTTTGAAAGCAGTCCGTCAGCACCGAAAACGGAAGTGAATATGAAATATATTGCGGCGTTTGAAAGGGAAATCAATGCGATATACGCGCACTTATTTTTGCGGACGGCAAATATTGCGGCGAAGATGACAGTCGCAAGGAAAGAAACAATAAATATTTGCTCGTATACAGAAAAAGCGAGCAACTGAAAAACGGCAAAAATTACAGCACTGATCGGCTTTTTCCGTTCTGCAAAGTCAACAAAAAAGTAAAGCGAGACGGCGGCGAAAAACAATCCGCAGACTATTCGCGACGAAGCGGAGATCCAGTATGTCCCCTCAAAACAGAGCGGGAGGAGGGAATAGAAAATGACGAAAAACACGCCTGTGCCGAAGTAACGCCTGAAAACATTATAAAACAGCACAGCCGACGCCGCATAGAGAACGCTTATCAGCAAAACCGCAATTATCATATGGTTCCAGAGCGGGGAGAAAACGAAGAGGTCAAGTATGATCGCAAGCGGGCGGGACGAAAAAAGTCCCTGTTCACGTATGAGACGCAGATAGTCATCCGATGTGGCGTAGTTGTGATACTGTATATAATCATCGCCCTGATATGCATATGAAAATCCGCAGAAAACGAACCGCAGAAAGACCATAATCGCAACGCATAAAAAGAGGCACATGTCGCTATGAGATAATATAAAATCCTTGACTTTTTTCATATCCGCTCCGAAAAGTTTTTTACGGTTATATTATATCACAAAAGGCTGTGTATCTTCAAGAGCGACGGCAAAATGAAAAAGTTTTTGCCGTCGGCGGAAAGTTTTTTGCGCTCTGATATTGACAAATCGGCTATATTGCGATATAATATTCTGCGCGTCGGATGGTTGCGACGCGGAAAATGAATATTTATCGGGGTGTGGCTCAGTTTGGTAGAGTGCTTGGTTCGGGACCAAGAGGCCGGAGGTTCAAATCCTCTCACTCCGACCAACAAAAAACGAAGGCGTTTTGCCTTCGTTTTTTTATTGCAAGAAGAGGATTTGAAGAGCTCGGAAGTGAATGACAGCCTTGGACGGCTGTCAGAGCCGAGCGTGACCGAGCGGCGTCGAGCCGCGAGAATCAAATCCTCTCACTCCGATTTTGGGTAAAAATGAGTGGTTTGTGTTGTCAAACTGTTGTCAAAAGTATAGTTGACAATAGCGAAAAAGTGTATTTTCAATAGATAGCGCGGCGGAATGCTGAAAAAATGCTGCTTGGATGGAATGGCGGTCAAAAAAGTAAAAAAGCCGGGGAAAGGAGAAATAGAAGCCCCGGCTTTTTTGTTTTCCGCAAATTGCGGTTTTCAGATGACTTGGGAAGTCGACTATATGATAGCACTATGCGCGGAGGGTAGCTCAGCCTCTCTTGAGAACCTTGAGCGTGCTGAATTTTGAAATCTTTTCTTCCGAACTTTTGATTATCCGTCCGATGGTTATATTGCACGCCCCGTCTGTCCTTATATTTGCATTTTCTGTTGTAAGCTTTGACGCGGATATGCCGCCGGAGCCGGTTATCCCGATGCCTATCGAATGTACGTTGCCTCCGATTTTAATATCTCCGGCGCCGATTATACTTGCAAGCGCATCGCCGCTGATATCTTTGATATCAATATCTCCGGAGCCTGTTACGGTAAGTTTCGGGTTGTTTGCGCGGCTACAGGAAAAATCTCCGGAGCCCGTTATTCCGGCCTTTAACATTTCGGAAACCTCTGAAACGGTAATGTCTCCCGAGCCGACTATTGAGGCATTACAGGTTTTGAAATTCGGTGCTGTAATATCCCCGCTGCCCGTTACCTTTAACGATGCGCTGTCAAAATCAACGTCGCACCTTACGTCATTTGAGCCGCACACGGAGACACAAAGCTCTTCTCCAACGGAAAATCCGGTTTTGATTGTTATTTTGTTTTCATTATGGCTGTTGCTTTTGCGATCCGGCGATTTAACCTTGAATTTGAGAGTTTCTCCCAGCGCTTCAACAGAGAAGAGCGAGCGGAAAGTATCGGTTCCGACAGCTTCAAACGATGTCTTGCCGTCGGTTGCCTTTGATATTGTGACATCACAGTTATATGCAAGAGAAAGGCTGATGCTTTTTATATCATCGTAGACTCCGCTGCATTTGCCGTCAGAGCTTTTTTTGCGGAGCTTTCTTTCAATTATATCGTCTATATTGTAAATTCTGATTTCACCCGTGCCGCGGTTGACCGCCGTCATAGTATTCAGATCTGCCGTACTGCCGTCCGAGAAAACAACGGTTCCGTCATCTCCTGTTTCCGAGACTTTTTTATCTGAATATATCGCCGCTTTTTCGTTTGAGATAACGAAATTAAGGTCTTCGTATTCGGAAGGGATTTCCTCTGTGTCGATGTCGTCTGACGCTCCGAAAAGGTCATTGAGAGAAATGTTCAGCGCTTCGGATATTGCCGGTACAAGGGTAATGTCCGGATAGCCTATGCCGTTTTCCCATTTCGATACCGCCTGTGCGGAGATATGGAGCTTTTCGGCAAGCTCTTCCTGTGTCATTCCGAGATTCTTTCTGTAGGATGAAATTGACTTTCCTATATTTTTCATATTATACATAACCATTCGTCTCCTTTGCGTTGACTTGCTTTTATTGACTCTCGTGCTCTTATCCGGATAAGCTCCTGAATCTGTAACTATTTTATCATAACGATTTTGTTTTGACAATAACCGCTGGGTTTATTATTTCGTGCGGTTCGAATAAGAACATCGCTATCCGATTGCACTTTCTCAACCTGCGGTTGTGGCATCTCTTTACAACCCGAAGTTTAGGCGGGGGCGCCGCGGCTGCCGCCTTCTTGATTTATATTATAATCTCAGATGAATTTTTAAATCCATTAAAACCAAAACCGACGCATTACGCGTCGGTTTTGCTTTGATCAGATTTTGGTCGTAAAGAGGTATTTTCCGGAGGCGAGCGTCTTTTTCGTGCCGTCGACGAGCGAAAGCTCCGCGGTTGTACCGCTCGGAATTTCAAATTCGTAATGAATGAATTCCTTTCCGTAATACCATTTGGAGACCACCGCGCCGTGCGCCGTTTCAACCTTGCAGTTCACAAAGCCGAGCTTTTCCGAGGGCTTCGGAGCAATGGAAATATGCTCGTAGCCTGCGCCGTCGGCAAGCGATTTTATTCCGGCAACGACTCCGTAAAGCCAGTCGGCAACGGCTCCGTATGCGTAATGATTGAAGGAAGTCATGCTGACGTCGCTGAAGGCGCCGTCCTCCTGCACGCAGTTCCATCTTTCCCACATCGTCGTCGCGCCGTGGTTGACGGAATAGAGCCATGAAGGCATTTTTTCCTGAAGGAGAAGGGTATATGCAACGTCCGTATAACCGTTTTCGGAAAGAACGTGAAGCAGATACGGCGTGCCGACAAAGCCTGTCGAGAGCCTGTCGCCGTTTTCGTGTATAATCTCAACGAGCTTCGCCGCGACTTTCTTTCTGACCTCTTCCGTGCGATACAGCTTGAATTTCAGGATGAGCGTAAGCGACGTCTGCGTAATCGCGCGGACAATCTGCTGCTCCTTTGAGTTGAGCTCGATTCTGCACGAGACGTGCTTTGAGAGACACGGCAAACCGTCCTCCATAAAGTTATCATTGAAAGCAATGATGATATTTTCGTGCAGCTTTTCGTATTCGGAAACGTCGTATCCGAGAACCTTTCCGGCATTTATCAGGCACTGAACGGAGTTTGCATACATTGCAGAAGCGATGAAGTCATACTGTGTTGCTCCGGTGCAGCGCTGGTTGCCTTCGCCGTCCATTGCGAGCCAGTCGCCGTACTGCCAGCGGTCTGTCCAGAGACATTCGATAGTTCCCGCGTGACGGATGTAGCTTATCCATTTTTCCATCATCGGATAGTTTTCGCGCAGAAGGTTTTTATCGCCGTATGCAAGGTACATCTCCCACGGAACTATCGCCGCACAGTCAGACCAGGCGGACGCTACGCCCTGCGAACGCAAGCCGTTCGGAACGACTATCGGCACACCGCCGTCGGTGCGGAGGCTTTGCTCCGCGGCACAGTCCGAAAGCCATTTGCGGAAGAACTTTTTAACATCGAAATTGTATGCACCGGCGCGGCAGAACACCTGTGCGTCGCCCGTCCAGCCGAGACGCTCGTCGCGTTGAGGACAGTCCGTCGGGACGTCGAGATAGTTGCTTCTCTGACCCCAGAGAACGTTGTGATAAAGCTGATTCACTTTTTCGTCGCCGCAGGCAAAAAAGCCGGTGCGTTTCATATCGGAATAAACGGCAACGGAAGTAAAGCAGTCGGGGTCGACGGTTTCAAAGGGATATTCTTCGAGGCGGATATATCTGTACCCCTGAAAAGAGAACGAGGGCTTGAAAACGTCGTCGCCGCCGGAAAGAACATATTCGATCCTGTTTTTTGCGGAGCGCATATTTTCCGTATAGAAGTTGCCGTCGTTATCGAGAACCTCTGCGTGCGTAAACACTATTCTGTCTCCGCGGTTGCCGCGGACGCGCACTTCAACGTAGCCCGTCATATTCTGTCCGAAGTCAATGACGCGCTCGCCCTTCGGCGTGATTATCACCTGCATCGGCGCGACTCTTTCCTGCTCGCGGACAAATTCTCCCGTCTGCGCGAAGAGCTTTGTTTTGACGGTTTCGTCGACGGCGGCTTTGCCGAGCGATATTATATCGGCTGTCATGTCGACGGTCTCGCCGTGATATATTTCGGAATCTATGATGTGAGATGTATGCACGCTCCACGTGCCGTCCGTGCAGAAGCTCTCCTTTGAGCCGTCCTTATATGTGACGTCAAGCGAGCAGATGACGCTCATATGGTCGGCATAGAGATGATTCCATTCGTACCATGTCAGATATCCGACAGCCCAGCCCTTGCCTGCTGTCAGCGCAAGCTCCGCCTTTTTTCCTGAGAGCATTTTCGTAACGTCATATTTCTGATACTGCGTGTGAACGTTTCCGCTTGTCCAGCCCGGAGTAAAGACGGCGTCTGTCACGCGGGCGCCATTTATTTCGGCAAAGTAAAGTCCCATCGCACTTGCGCAGAGGGTTGCCTTTTTAACCTCGCCCGAAAGGGAAATCTTTTTTGAAAAAGTGATGACACGGTTTTCCTTGTTTTTAGGTGAGTATATCCATTTTGCGTTTTTGTTCATAGATGAGTTACCTTTCGATAAACCTGCGGCGGTCATGCCGCTTATTCTGTGACAAGTGTATCACGGTTTTATGAAAATTTCAAGGTTTTTCGTGACATCCGAAGGGAAGTGCGCACAAACTTTTTCTTTGCTAACCCAAACGTATATCTGCGCGGATTCCGGATTTGCCAGACGTCGGACGAAAAACGAAAAATATATTGGAAATTGCCCAAAAAACTTCGTCTTTGGCTTGCGTTTTTAGTATATATATGATATAATTACGGATGAAATAAAGGCGGAAGCCCAAATATCACAAATCAATTTTTTACGGAGGAAATCCATATGGAACAGAAATTAACTCCCTTGTTTACGCCCTGGAAAATCGGCAATTGCGAGATCAAAAACCGCATAGTGCTGACGAGCATGGGCGGCACTGACCTCTTCGGCTGGATGGAAAACAACCATTTTGACAAGGATGGCGCACGTTTTATCCTTGAAGTCGCAAAGAACAATGCGGGACTTGTAATGCCCGGTTGTCAGCCTGTGTACAATCCGATGTTCGGTCAATGGCTTTATAAAAACAAGAAAATGTATGAGGATCTTAAAAACTGGATGCCGGAGCTTCACAAAACAGGCGCAAAGCTCTTTGTTCAGCTGACGGCGGGCTTCGGCAGATCGTTTACGATAAGCTCCATGATGGAAACCCTCTATACAAACAAGTTCCTTCGTGTTATAAGCAAGCCGTTTATGGATCTTGATAAGATTACGGCGAGTGCAAGCCCTTCTCCGAACCGTTGGTCGGACAAGGTTCCTTCAAGAGAAATGACGAAAGAGGAGATACAGCAGTTTATCGACGCTTTTGCAAAATGCTCCAAGATGCTGCGTGACGCGGGCGTCGACGGCGTGGAGGTTCACGCCGTTCACGAAGGGTACCTGCTTGACCAGTTCGCTCTAAAATATGTAAACAAGCGTACCGACGAATACGGCGGCTCGCTTGAAAACAGATACCGCTTTGCCGCGGAGATTGTCAAGGCGATAAAGAAAGAGTGCGGCGACGATTTTCCCGTTTCGCTCCGTTACAGTGTCGTTTCAAAGACAAAAGGCTTCAGAGAAGGCGCACTTCCGGGCGAGGAATATGTTGAAGTCGGACGCGATATGGCAGAGTCCGAAATTGCGGCAAAATACCTGCAGGACGCAGGCTATGACTGTCTCAACTGCGACAACGGCACCTACGACGCATGGTACTGGGCGCACCCGCCGATATACATGCCCGAGAACTGCAACCTTGCAGATGTTGAGCATATAAAGAAATTTGTTGATATTCCCGTCATCTGCGCGGGCAGACTTGATCCGAGAGTTGCGGCGGAATCTATTTCCGAGGGCAAGCTCGACGGCGCCGGCTTTGCACGCCAGTTCCTCGCGGATCCCGAATGGATAACGAAGCTGACAGAGGGCAGAGAGGACGATATAAGACCTTGTATTCTTTGCCACAACGGCTGCTTCAATATGTGTCACTATAAGGGAGTGCCGAATGATCAGGATCTTTCAGACAGCCTTCACCTTGCGCGCTGTGCCGTCAATGCGGAAATGATGCAATGGAACAAGCATTATATAAAAGAGGCGAAAACTCCGAAAACGGTGCATATTGTCGGCGGAGGTATCGGCGGTATGGAGGCGGCGAGAGTGCTCAGGCTTCGCGGTCACAACCCCGTAATTCACGAAAAATCGGGCGAGCTCGGCGGTGCGTTCATCGCCGCAAGCGCAGAGTCATACAAGGGCAAGCTCCGCGACCTTCTCGCATGGTATCGCAGACAGATGGATAAGCTGGGTATAGATGTTCGCCTCAATGACGAAATAAAAGACATTTCCGTTTTCGGTTCGGCTCCCGTAATAATCGCAACGGGCGCAACTCCTCGCTACCTGCGCAGCGTCCCCGGGCACGACAAGATGATTGAAGCCTGCGATTTCCTCCTCGGAAAAGAGGTCGGAGAGACGGTTGCCGTCATCGGCGGAGGACTGACGGGCTGTGAGATTGCGTATGAGCTTGCACTCAAAGGCAAAAAGCCGATAATTGTTGAAATGAAGGACGACCTTGTAAGTCAGAAGGGAGTTTGCCTTGCAAACTCCTCGTATCTGCGCGAATGGTTTGCGCTGAACAAAGTGCCGGTATATCTTGAAACGTCGCTCAGAGAGGTCAGAGACGGTGCAATCGTATGTCAGAAGAAGGACGGAGAAAACGTTGAAATCGCATGTGACTCCGTCATAAGCTGTGCCGGATATATTCCCGCGCCGCTTGCGGACGGCAAGTGCAAGGTTTACCTTGTCGGTGACTGCGAAGCTGTCGGCAATCTCCGCACGGTCATATGGAAGGCGTACGAAGTCGCGATGAAAATATAAGAAAGGCGGTGGCTTTATATGGAATATAAAATGAAACTGACAGAAGAACAGTCTGCGATACTCGGCGGAAGCCGCGGGGAAACGATGGCGAAGGTAATGGAGACGCTCGTCCGTTACGGCGAGCTTTTCGGCGCAGACGAGATGGTTGCCGTGACGAGCAAGTATAACCACCTCGTTACCTCGTTCGGACTGAAAGCGCTTGCTCCCGTTTATGCGCTTATGGATCAGCTCATCGAGGCGGGCGCAGTCTCGGCTCAGAAATTCTCCGTTGACCCCCGTCCGCTTGACAAAAACGTGCCGAGCAACTTTATTCAGGATCTTGTTTTCAAGAAATTCATGTATTCAAAGCAGGATTTCTATGAGGGTCAGCTTGAAAAGCTGGGACTTATGGATAAAGACGCTTTCACCTGCACCTGCTATATGGATGAGGTCGGTAATACGCCGAAAAAGGGAGATATCCTTTCGTGGTCGGAATCTTCCGCAGTCGTTTATGCGAATTCCGTTCTCGGCGCACGTTGCAACAGAAACTCCGGTATTATAGACCTTATGGGGTCGATTGTGGGCTATGTTCCGTCGTTCGGATTTCTCAAGGACGAGGGCAGGCGCGCGAGCTGGATAATCGAAATAAAAACGACGAAAAAGCCGGAAGCGCAGCTTCTCGGCTCGGCTGTCGGAATGAAGGTTATGGAGGACGTTCCGTATATCAAGGGGCTTGACAAATGGCTCGGCAGTGAGCTTGACGACGCCGCAAAAACATATCTCAAGGATTTCGGCGCGGCGACGGCGTCAAACGGTGCGGTCGGACTTTATCACGTTGAAAATCTTACTCCGGAGGCGGTTGAACTCGGCGAGTCGCTCATAAAAGAGGACGCAAAGGTTTACGTTATCGACGATGCAGAGCTTAAACGCATCTATGACAGCTACCCCGTCATCTGGAAGAACAAAGAGGCAAAGCCGAAGCTCTGCTTTATGGGTTGTCCGCATATGAGTCTTAACCAGCTCATCACCTGGACGGAAAAGGTTGAAGCGGGACTTAAAGAAGCGGGGAACGCGAAGGTTGTCATTCCGACGGTATTCACAGCGGCTCCCGGCGTTCTGAAAGAATTTGAAAAAACGCCTTATGCGGAAAGACTTCGCAAAACGGGCGTTATAACGAGTTATATCTGCCCGCTTATGTATATGAACAACCCTCTCAGCGCAAAAATGCCAGTGATAACGTCGAGCAACAAACTGAGAACCTATACAAGCGCAAGATATTATACAGACGACGAAATACTCGTTCAGATTACGAAGGGAGGCAAAAACTGATGAAGATTTTCAAGGGCAGAGTAGTTGCGGAGGGCAGTCTCACAGCGGAGGCTCTCGTCTCTCACGGCGGTCTTAACACCCTCGCCTCCTTCCAGAAGGCGCTCCAGTTCGGCGATAAAAAGGCGACCTGCGGCGACCAAAACAACCCCGATCTTTACGGAAAGCAGATGCTCGGAAAGGCGCTTTGCCTTCCGAGAACGATAGGCTCGACGACGGGCGGTCTCGTGCTTTATTGCGCCTGCGCTATGAAACGTCAGCCTGCGTGTATGCTTTTCTCCGAGCCGATTGACTCTCTCGCGGCGGCAGGAGCCGTTCTCTCGGACGTATGGCTTGAGGGCAAGCCTCTTCCGGTTATCGACTGTCTCGGTGAAGAATTTCTTGATTACGTCAAGGACGGAATGAAGATAACGATAAAGCCCGACGGCACGGTCGAGGTTGACGGATAACACAAAAAATAAAAATCCCGAAGAAAAGCCCTTCGGGATTTTTTGTCGGGCAAAATTGGGAGGCGAGGCTGTATTGCACAAATGTGCCAAAAATGCTTGACATAAATCGCCTTTTGTGATATTATAAAGCAAAGCAATGGCGTCACCGGATGGCGCTTGCGCCGAAAAAATAACCCGTGAAAATCAAAGGAGGAAATTCTTATGAAAAAAATTATCGCTGTTTTGCTTGTTGTTTCAATGACCCTGCTCTTGATTGGGTGCGGGGCTAAGCGCGAGGGCGACGTTGTGCTCAAAAGAGAATACTCGCAGACAAAGGACGGAAAATACGAGTTTGACGGTCGCACGTTCGATTATAAGGCAACTGTCGAAAACGGCAGCACGGAGTTTACAGTGCTCGCGAATAAAAAGAACGTGACGTTTGACGACGCGCTCAAGGCGTCCGTTCTCTCGGATGATTATGCCCCGGGTCAGACAGACGACATTGTCATAGTTGAGCACATAGTTTATAAGGACGCAAAATAAATCAATTCCCCCGCAAAGCGCGGGGGAATATTTTTTTATTTGATCTTCATTATCCAGCCTTCGGGAGCCTCGATTTTTCCATGCTGAATGTCTGTCAGTGTGTGATAAAGCTTTGCGATAACGGTGCTTTCAAAATCGCCGGCGTCATATCGTATTTCCTTTCCGTGATCGACTATTGTTCCGACGGGGGAAATGACGGCAGCCGTTCCGCAAAGTCCGCATTCGCGGAAGTTGCCGATTTCGGAAAGCGATATTTTTCTTTCTTCCGTTTTCATACCGAGATAATGCTCGGCTACATAGATGAGCGACCGCCTTGTGACAGAGGGGAGAATCGTATCCGACTCCGGAGTTACAAGGGTTCCGTCATCCGTTATGAAAATGACGTTTGCTCCGCCGGTTTCTTCGATATATGTGCGTGTGGCAGCGTCGAGATACAGGTTTTCGTCATAACCCTTTTCGTGCGCATCGGTTATCGAGTAAAGACTCATTGCATAGTTCAGCCCCGCTTTGATATGACCGGTTCCGTGAGGAGCGGCACGGTCAAAATCACAGACGCGGAGACGCAGGGGAGAGACTCCGCCATGAAAATACGAGCCGACAGGCGTTGCAAAAAGGCGGAACTGAAATTCCGTTGCGGGCTTGACACCGATGACCGCGCCTGTTCCGAATATAAACGGGCGCAGATAAAGAGAGCCGCCGTCGGCGTCCGGAATCCACTTCCGATTTGCAAGAACAACTTCTTTTACGGCTTCTGTAAACATTCCTTCAGGAAGCGGAGGGATTACCATGCGCCTGCACGAGTCCGCAAGACGTTTTTCATTCAGATCGGGACGGAAACAGACAATGTGACCGTCATCCGTGCGGTAGGCTTTAAGCCCTTCAAAACAGGTCTGCGCATATTGAAGCACGCAAGCCGACTCATTGAGAGTTACGTTTGCGTTGCGCGTCAGTCTGCCTTTTCCCCATGCGCAGCCTTTATAATCGCAGACATAACGCTTGCTTGTTTTGACATATGTAAATCCTTCAGCTTTTTTCATGAATGTTTTCCTCCGAATAAAAAAGGCAAAGACGTCCCGCTTTGCGGAAAGACATCTTTGCCTTTGTTGCGGCCATTATACACCGGCAAAACGGATTTGTCAATGGATTTGCAAAAAATACTGTCCGGTTTTTATATGTGCCGTGCCGCACTTGATTTTCGCCAGCAGGTGTGATAAAATCTGTATGTAACATTCAAAACCGGGGGAGAAGCTTTTTATGAATCTTAAAATCGGCATTTGCGATGACGATCCGGCGCAGGTGACGCTGACGGAAACGCTGACGGCAAGCTGGGCGAAGGAAAACGGTCACAGCATAAAGATAAAAACATATAAAGACGCGGAGAGCTTTCTTTTCGATTTTGAAGAGGAAAATGATTTTGATATTCTCCTTCTGGACATTGAAATGGGCGATATGAACGGCGTGACGCTTGCGAAAAATATACGGAAGAAGAGTGAGACCGTGCAGATAATTTTCATCACGGGCTATTCCGATTATATAAGCGACGGCTACGATGTTGCGGCGCTTCATTATCTCATGAAGCCTCTCAAAGCCGAAAAGCTGTTCGAGGTGCTCAATCGCGCAGCTGTCAAAATCAAAAAGGACGAAAAAACGCTGACCGTCAGGACAGAGGAGGAGACCTTCCGCATACCGATACGGGAGATAAAATATATCGATGTCTGCAAAAACGATATAACTATTCATGCAAAGCGTGATATCACCGTCCGAAAGACGCTTTCGGAGATCGAAAAGGAGCTGGACGGAAGATTTTTCCGCACAGGCAGGCAAAGCATAATCAACCTTGATTACGTCCGCCGGACAACGAAAAACAGCGTTACTCTTGCGGGCGGGGAGGAGGTTCCCCTGCCACGGGGAGCATATGAAGCTATCAACCGCGCGATAATCGAAATGAATTGAGGCAGGGAACAATGAGAAAGAACGATAAAAGAATTGCGGAATACCAGAGAGATCTTATCGAAACGCACTATGCCGAGGTGGAAACGATGTATAAGCAGATGCGCCGCTGGCGGCATGATTACCGCAATCATATCGCCGCGATGAAAGCTTATGCGGAAAACGGAAATCTTGACGCGATAAAGAAATATCTCGATGAACTCGATACAGACCTGAATACCGTTGATACAGTCATAAAAACAGGCAATGCCATGGCAGACGCCATTCTGAACAGCAAGATCTCTCTTGCAAAATCAAAGGGGATTGAAGTCAAAGCGACGGCGCACATTCCAGTGGCACTGAAAATAAGCGACCTTGACCTATGCGTTATAATCGGCAATCTTTTCGATAATGCGATTGACGCGAGCGTCGCTCTGCCGGAGGGAAACCGCATAATACGCGTATATATGGATATGAAAGGAACACAGCTTTATATCTCGTTTACAAACTTTACAGCCGGAAAAAAGCTGAAAAAAACCAACGGACTGTTTTCATCGACAAAGCGCGAGGGCTCGCACGGATTCGGACTTGTAAGCATAGACGAGGTTGTTAGTAAATACGACGGCTTCCTCTCGCGCAACAGCGAGGACGGCGCATTTACGACCGAAATTCTGCTTCCGCAGGGGTGATTTTTGCAGTTCGTCACAAAATAAGAGCGATTCGTCACAAAAATAAGCCGGATCGCTCTTTTTATGATATGCTGTGACCGTAAAACAAAAAGGGAGGGAAACACCTTGGCAAAAGAAAAAATCAAAAAGGAAAAGCCCAAAAAACCGAAATACAACATGTGGCAGAACAGCTGCTGGATGATCGGCACGGCATGGAAGATAAAAGAGAAGAAGGTCATTTTTATCTGCCTTGCACAGGTTGTCATATCGCTGGGGCAGAGCCTTGTTTCGCTTTTCATTTCTCCCGCGGTTATTTCCGCCGTTGAAACGCAGAAGTCGCTTAAATATCTGCTCGTCACGATACTTGTTTTTATCGGCGCGAGGATGCTTTTGAATTGCGCAAATTCGTATGTCGGAGAAAACGCGCTGTACGGGCGCATTACAATAAGGTCATATATAATAGGACTGATATGCGGCAAGATGATGACAACGTCATATCCGAACACAGAGAAAAAGGAATTCCGCGACCTTGCGAATAGCGCTTCGGGCGCCACAAACAACAACAGAAGTGCAACGGAAGCGATATGGAACACGCTTGTTCAGCTTCTGAAAAATGTGCTCGGCTTTGCGATTTATCTTGCAATGCTTTCAAGACTTGATTTTTGGGTCATTGCCGTTGTGCTTGCAACATCGATTGTCGGATTCTTTGTAAACAAGAAGGTCGGCGGATTCGGATACAGACACCGCACGGAGTTTTCCGAGCAGGGGCGCAGAATGGATTATGTAAACACCGTCGGCTCCGGCTCGGAATACGCAAAAGACCTGCGAATTTTCGGAATAAAGCCATGGCTTACGGAAATTTACGATAAGGCGCAGAATCTCACCCTCGCCCTCAAACGCAAGGAGCAGAACGTCAATATGATAAGCTCCGTTTCGGATATCATCCTCACATTCCTCCGCAACGGAATCGCATATGCGTATCTGATAAATATGGCGATTGCGGGCAACCTTTCCGCGGCTGAATTCGTCCTTTATTTTGCAGCCTTCGGCAGCTTTACAAACTGGGTCAGATGGATACTCGGAAATGTAAATACGCTCTACAAACAAAGCCTTGACATTTCAACCGTCCGCGAGATGATTGAATATCCCGAAATGTTTAAGTTTGAGGACGGCAAGCCGCTTGAAATCGACTCAAACGGCAAATACGAAATCAGGCTTGAAAACGTCACCTTCCGTTATCCCGAAACGGAGAGAGACGTGCTGAAGAACATAAATCTCACGCTTCATCCCGGAGAAAAGCTCGCTGTCGTCGGCATGAACGGAGCGGGAAAAACGACGCTCGTCCGCCTCATCTGCGGCTTTTATGACCCGACAGAGGGAAGGGTATTGCTGAATGGCGAGGATATAAGAAAATATAACCGCCGCGATTATTATAAGCTCTTTTCCGCAGTATTTCAGAATTTTGACATCATCGCCGCAACGATAGCGCAGAACATAGCGCAGGATATGGACGGCAATATCGATATGGATGCTGTCCGCAGTTGCGCCGACAAAGCGGGACTTTGCGAAAAGATAGAGTCGCTCCCCGAAAAATACGATACAAAGCTCGTGCGCGATGTTTATGATAACGCGGTGGCACTTTCCGGCGGCGAAACGCAGAGACTCATGCTTGCCCGCGCGCTCTATAAAAATGCGCCTATACTCGTCCTCGACGAGCCGACGGCGGCTCTCGACCCGATTGCCGAAGCAGATATGTATAATAAATACAACGCTATGGCGGAGGGACGCTCATCTATTTATATTTCTCACCGCCTTGCCTCGACGCGCTTTTGTGACAGGATAATCCTGCTCGACGGAAGCGTCATAGCCGAGGAGGGCACGCACGATGAGCTTATGGCGCTCGGCGGCAAATACAAGGAATTTTTCGATGTTCAGAGCCAGTATTACAGGGACGGAGGCAAAGAAAATGAAGAAGAAAACTGAAAAAACAGCTCTTATGCCCCGCAAAGAGGCAATGAAAATGACGCTGCGCGGAGTGAAACTGCTTTATCGCGCAAACCCGCAATACACGGTGCTGTCAATAATAAACACAATCTGGTCGGCGCTGACGCCTTATGTCGGTATTTATCTTTCCGCACTGATAATCGGCGAGCTTGCGGGCGGAAGAGACCCCGAAAAGCTGAAAACATATGTCATAATATCGCTTGCTTCCGCCGCCGTTATTGCGCTTGTTTCCGCTTTTATAAACAAAGGAATAAGTATTTACGGGCAACTGGAATGGTATTCGATTGATAAGCTTTATCGCGATAAATTTATGGATATGGATTATGCCGATATGGATAGCGGCGATACGCATATTCTGTATAACAAAATACAGCAGAATGCCAATGCAAACGGCAGGGGGCTCGGAAGCGTTGAATGGCGCTTTATGGATTTTCTCTCCGCTGTTGCAACGCTTGCCGGCGGTATCGCGATGACAGTCACGCTCTTTGTCCGCAGAGTGCCGGAGAGCGCAGGGGGGCTTACAGTTTTGAACAGTCCGCTCTTTATTCTTGGAATAATCGCCGTTCTTATGCTTGTGACATATATTTCGCCCGCAATCGAAAACGTTGCCGGAAAATTTTATGCTCAAAATGCAAACAGGCACAATCTCTTAAATCAGTTGTTCGGTTTTTTCTATGACCTTGCATACGAAAGCAAGTGGATGGCGGATATCCGCGTGTACTGCCAGGACAGATTTTCTGTAAAGTTCTCAAACAACAAAGAGGATGCATTCGCCTCCAAAGGCTTTTATGCAAAAGCCGCGCGCACAAAGATCGGTCCTCTCTATGCGGCTTCAATCGCCGTGTCCGTCATTTTCACAGGCTGCGCATATGTGTTCGTCTGCCTTAAGGCTTGGGCGGGGGCGTTCGGCGTTGGCGAGATAACGCAGTATATCGGCGCGCTTACAATGGTTGCCGGCGCAATAAGAACGATGATAAGCTCTCTTAACGAGCTCCGCAACAATGCGGAATTCTTAAAGCTCACATTTGACTTTCTCGATATTCCCAACAAGATGTATCAGGGCTCGCTTACCGTTGAAAAGCGCATGGATAACGACTATGAAATTGAATTCCGCGACGTTTCCTTCAAATATCCCGGCAGCGAAAATTATGCGCTCCGCCATGTTTCGTTCAAGTTCAACATCGGCGAAAAGCTCGCTGTTGTCGGTCAGAACGGCAGCGGCAAGACAACCTTTATAAAGCTCCTCTGCCGCCTTTATGACCCGGACGAAGGCGAAATCCTCCTAAACGGTATCAACATAAGAAAATACAATTATCTCGATTACATCTCCGTTTTCTCAATTGTATTCCAGGATTTCCGTCTGTTCGCTCTGCCGCTCGGGCAGAATGTGGCGATAAATTCAAGTTATGACGCAGGGAAGGTCAATTCCTGCCTTGAAAAAGCGGGATTCCTCCTCGACGCCGAAAAAATGCCGCAGGGGCTTGACACATATCTTTATAAGAACCTCGATAAAAACGGCGTGAATGTTTCGGGCGGCGAAGCGCAGAAAATCGCCATTGCCCGTGCGCTGTATAAGAACGCTCCGTTTATTATTCTCGACGAGCCGACGGCGGCTCTCGACCCCGTTGCCGAATCCGAGATATATTCAAGATTCAGCGAGATGGTGACAGACAGGACAGCGGTCTATATAAGTCACAGGCTTTCCTCCTGCCGCTTCTGCGACAAGATTGCAGTATTCGATCACGGCTCCGTTGTTCAGGTTGGCACGCACGACGGGCTCCTTTCCGACGAGAGCGGAAAATATTATGAGCTCTGGAACGCGCAGGCGCAGTATTACGACGAAAAAGAATAAACAAAAAATCCCCGCCGGAGCGGGGATTTTTTAATTTTATTCAAACGTTTTCGGAATGATGCTCTGCGCCGTGCCGACGTTATCGAATTTCAGGGAATAAATCAGGCTGAGCTCAATTCCGGCGGAGTTGATCTTCATTTCGTAGCGATATGAGCTGATTTCGCCGTTGTCAAAGGTGACATACATGCCGGTGTCGACTGCGGTTTCCGGTAGTTTTGCGATTGCCGCTTCAATCAATGGATTGTTTATGTTGTTTCCGAGAAGCGATATTGCGCTCGAAGCGTTGAACGAGGTTTTGAGCTTGTATTCGTTCGGGACGTCCGTCGGAGTGACGGAAAGGAGCTTTTCGTCGGAATAGGCAAAGAGAGCTTTGGCAAACGACGATGAATCGAATTTATACGAAGCGTCGACCTCTTCCGTTTCATTCGACGTTATCTTCCCGTTCTTGTTTTCCGAGACCTTTTGAAGGGTAATTCCGCGACGAATCTGATATTTTGTTCCGTCCGCAAAGAGCGCGCCGGAATTTTTATGCTCGTCATAAAATGATACGTCGCCGATTGTACTGTATATAGCCTTTCCTTCTGTTTTTCCGCTGAGCGAGAGAAGTGTATAGGAAACGGTCAGGTCGGTAGTGTATGTGTATTCATAGCCCGAGACAGATTCGCCGATTGTGTTTTCGCGCGCCGCGCTGAAGGCTTCCTCGTATGTATAAAACCTTGCGTAAAGAGTTGTGTCGGTGTTGATTTCAAGCGGGAATGCCGCTTTTGAGACGAAATCCGAATCGAGATACCAGCCGGCAAAAATCCGTTCTTCGAGGGTGGGACTTGCGGGTGCCTGGATGAAATCGCCGGAATAGACGGTCATCGGAGCGTTGTCGGCATTGGCAAAGCTGACATTGCAGGGAACGGGCACCTTTTCAGTTGTTGTTACGGGCGGAATATCCGGCGGGGTGACTTTCGCATCTGAACAGGAAACAAGTGACAGGATAATGAGTGCGGATACGATGACAAGGGAGATAATGCGGATGGAGTTTTTCATTTTTATTTATCCTTTCGATTAAAATTATAAGTCAGAAAAAGTGCTTGGTCTGTTCCGGATGATCGAGGTTCTTCCTCAGAGCCGACGGATAAACAAATATTCCGACGACCATTCCCAGCGCGACCGCGAGTGCAAGAAACGCCGCGGCGATCATAAATCCGAGAACAAAAAACGCCAGCTTGACCGTCAGAAACCAGAAGATACCGTCAAGGCTGAGGGAAAATATCAGCCCCGGAAAGCGGACAAAGCCGAAGCTCGCAACGGAGAGTACCATATCGTCGACAAAGTTGTTCTGAAGGAACAGGCATGATATAAAAGGGAAGAGGAGGAGGGAGACTACCGAAAATCCGATCACCTGACCGACGGAGCAATTGTTTTTGAGCGCTACGCAGAGGGTTATTATAAACGCCGCTCCGGTGATGAGTCCGCCCCAGACGAACGAGCGCTTTCTTTGCTTGATCCCGTGCTCTATCGCCGCCTGGAGCTCCGCCTTCTTCTGTTTTTCATAACAGCTTTTGCAGATTACCTGCGTAACAGAACCTATTCTGCCGCCCGAGCGCGTTTTTCGGACAAGCTCGTCGGAAGAATAAATCGGTTTGTTGCACACTTCGCAAACGCCGAGCACGACGGGCGGTTCTTTGTATACGGTTTCTGTTTTTACTATGACTTCGGGCTTCGGAGCCTCCCTGCCGAAAAGCTCGTCTACGGATATATTGAATATTTTTGTCATTGCGTCGATGGTTGTTGCGGAGGGCTCGGCGTCACCGTTCTCCCAGCGGGAAACAGCCTGCGGTGTAACAAAAAGTTTATCGGCAAGCTCCTTTTGGGTCATGCCGCTTTTTTGTCGAAATTCTTTGATTTTCTTTGATAGCATGTTAAAATTTCCTTTCTGCTGTCTTGATTTGCAAAGAAAGTATAAACGAACGGTTGAGCTTTGTAAAGCAACATTTTGTTGAATTCCGTAAACAAAAGGTTGACAAGGGCCGTTGTTTGCGATGTGTTCTTTTTACAAAGTAAATTATATCATATAATTTGGTAAAATCAACATGTAATGATAAATATGTTTTCATTTCGACAAATAAATTTATCTTTCCATGGGCATTTTCCGTTTTCTTGCGATACAGTTATTCAGTCACATACAAAATCAAAATTTCTCGCGAAGAGGGGAATTTTTATGGAGAAAAAGCAGGAGCGGGAGCCCCTCGCATTTGAAGTAAATGAATAATTGAAGGGTCCTGCATGACGGGATGAAACGGGAAATTTTCATTATATTAAAAAATAACTTCAAAACTGTTGCGCGGTGCCGGATTTTATGATATCATTATTAAAATACATAAAACAAAGGATACAAAATGAAGAAAAGACTTAGTTTAACCGAGACATTTGCCGTCGGCAGCATGCTGTTCGGGTTGTTTTTCGGTGCGGGAAATCTGATTTTTCCCGTTTTCATGGGACAAAATGCGGGCGCAAACGTATGGAAAGCGATAATCGGTTTTCTGATAACCGGCGTCGGAATTCCGCTTCTCGGCGTGGCTTCGCTCGGTATGAGCCGGAGTGACGGATTGCTTGAGCTCAGCGGCAGAGTCGGAAAAAAGTACGGGGTGTTTTTCACCTGTGCGCTCTACCTTTCAATCGGGCCGTTTTTTGCGATACCGCGTTGCGCGTCGACGTCGTTTTCCGTCGGCATAAGACCGCTTGTTGCAGAGGGAACGGCAAAATGGCTTGTATGGATATTCTCTCTGGTGTTCTTTGCGGCGGTGCTGTGGTTCTCGCTCAGACCCGGAAAAATACTTACGTGGGTCGGAAAAATACTGACGCCGATGTTCCTTGTCAGCCTTGCGCTGCTTGCGGTCACCGCGCTTGTAAAGCCTATGGGACCGGTTGCGGATATCATTCCCGAAAAGGCATATGAGGCAAACTCGTTTTTCCAGGGCTTCCTTGACGGCTACAATACGATGGACGCGCTTGCCAGTCTTGCGTTCGGAATAGTGGTCGTGAACGCGATAAAAGGGCTCGGAGTGAAGGAGCCTTCGGCGATTGCGGGAAATACCGTCACATCCGGCATTTTCGGTTGTGCGATTATGGCGCTGATATATGCCGCGCTTGCGGTAATCGGCGCGCAAAGCAGAGTTCTTTATCCGATTTCAGCTGACGGCGGCGAAGCGCTTTACGTTGTGGCTACGCATTACTTCGGCAGCGTCGGCGGGATAATTCTTGCCGTTACGGTGACGCTTGCGTGCCTGAAAACGGCTGTCGGACTTATAACAAGCTGCGGAGAGACGTTCTGTGAAATGTTCCCGAAGGGACCGAAATATAAATTCTGGGCAATCGGCTTCTGCGCAATATCGTTCCTTATATCAACCGTAGGACTCAGCGCGATAATAGGTTGGTCGCTTCCCGTGCTTATGCTTTTGTATCCTCTCGCGATGACGCTTATCCTTCTTGCGCTTTTCGGCAAACTCTTTTCAAACGACAGAGCAGTTTATGTTTCAGTTACGGCATTTACGTTTGTCGCCGCTCTGTTTGACTTTGTAAAGGCGCTTCCGCTCGGTTTGCCGAAAACAAAGGTTTGTGCGGCGATAATCAGCGTCGGCGATCTTCTGCCGTTTGCAAAGCTCGGTCTCGGTTGGGTTTGTCCCGCGGCTTTGGGACTTATCATCGGACTGATAATTCATTTTGCAAAGAAAATAAATAAAGGTGCCGCTACGGCGGCGTAAAAAGAGAAGGGACTGAAAAATTTCAGTCCCTTTGATTTTTATTCGTCTATTTTTTTAAGGAAGCACGCGCGCGTTTTGTGATGAGTTTTTTCAAATCTGCTCCACAGCGACTGAATTTCAAGGTTTGTTGTGAGCATGGGTCCCGTTTCGGCATATTCGATGCCGTATTTGAGACAATTCTTGTTCGACTCTTCCAGAATGAGAGCGGCGACGCCCTTTCTTCTGTATTCGGGGTCGACCGATATCAAGAGCATATCGAGCGATTTTGATTTTCTCAGCTCGCGCAAAAACGGTATCCAACCCCAAGGGAAAAGATGACCGTTGCACTTTTTCAGGGCATTGACCGGCGTGGGTATCATGAGTCCGTAGCCGACAAGCTCTCCCTCCTCATTTTCCACAAGCTGAAGGAAACGGAGGTTGACAAGAGGAACGTATTGTGCCGCAAGGTGCGTCATCTGATCCTTGCTTATCGGAACGTATTCGTAAAGATCGGCATAGCATTTGTTCGTCATTTCAAGAACCTTATAAATATAAGGCTTGAGCTGACTTTTGCGCTTTATCTTTACAATGCGGAGATGATACAGGCTTCTTGCGTGCTCCGCAATCTTTGCGACGGTGGGGTCGATTGTTTCCGGAACGGGAATTTTGTATTCAGTCCATACGGCGTCCTCAACAAAGCCGAGCGCACGGAGATGATCGACGTAATACGGATAGGTATAAAACGTTGCAAACATATTTTTCTGGTCAAAGCCGTATGTGAGAAGACCTTCTTTGTCCTGATCGCTGTAGCCGAGCGGACCGCAGATTTCTTCCATGCCGTGTTCCTTGCCGAACTCTTCAACCGCCTTTATCAGCGCTTTTGTGACTTCAATATCATCTATCATATCAATGCGGTTGAAGCGCACACGCTTCTGACCGTATTTTTCGTTTGCGAAGCGACTGATAATCGCGCATATCCTGCCGACAGCCTTGCCGTCCTTATATGCCATCATCAGCTTGAAATCGCAATATGACGACGCCGGATTTTTGCTCGGTGTGAGATTTGCAAGCTCGTCCTCAAAAAGATAAGGCGTGAAATACGGGCAGTCCTTATAAAGCGAAAGAGGGAAGTCTATAAACCTCCGAAGCGCTCTTTTTCCTTTGACCTCTCTGATTTCAATCATAACCGCACTCCTTTCGGCGTTCTGCCGCTTAAAACAGTATAACGCAAAAGCGGAAAATAGTCAAGGCTTTTGTTTGCCGGAATAAAAAAGAACCGTGCGGGGACGGTTCTTTCTTGACAATCTTTTTTATTTTTCCGTATCAAACTTCTTTTTCAAAGCAAATTCGGTGGAGAAGCCCGATACAATCAAGACGGCTAATTGTATTCCGCAGATAATGCCGCCGTAAGTGCCGACGGTTGTGGTGTCGCGGCTCAACGTCAACAGCATGACAACCATTGCTGCGTAAGATAAAAACAGCATAATCAGTCCGATCACAAACCACAGCCTGCCGCAATGCTTATGAGCATACTGCCATGTTTCCTGATTTCTCATTGACCTTTTTGTCCGGTATCCGAAATACGGATTGATTTCTTTCGGAGCATTTTTACGAAAATATGTGCCGAAGCCAAACATTAAAAGCGGAATAACCGACACAACCAATAACATATAAATCCAAAATCCCATTCTTTTGTGCCTCCCGCTTCTTTATGTTCCGGACGTTGCTTTTCCGTCACTTATATTATATCGGAAAAGCAAATCCCTGTCAACAAAAAAGCCCCGAAAAATCGGGGCTTGGTTTGCAAGATAACTTTTTATCTCTTTGAGAACTGGGAAGCACGACGAGCGGCTTTGAGACCGTATTTCTTTCTTTCCTTCATTCTCGGGTCACGAGTGAGAAGTCCTGCCTTCTTAAGAAGCGTTCTGTAAGAATCGTCGGCGAGGAGAAGGGCTCTTGAAATTCCGTGACGGATTGCGCCCGCCTGGCCGGAGATACCGCCGCCTGCCGCTGTGCAGACTACGTCAAACTTGCCTTCGGTCGATGTGACAGCGAAGGGCTGGTTTACGATGAGCTTGAGTGTTTCAAGGCCGAAGTAATCGTCTATGTCACGACCGTTAATCGTAACTGTGCCTGTGCCGGGATAAAGACGGACGCGTGCAACGGATTTCTTTCTTCTGCCTGTACCGTAGAAATAAGGTTTAGCACTTGTATACATTGTTATTTCTCCTTTCTCTCTCAGTCAACGATGAATTCTTTGGGCTGCTGAGCCTGATGATTGTGCTCTGCGCCTCTGAATACTTTAAGACGTGTGAGAGCGGTAGCGCCGAGGGTGTTTTTGGGAAGCATTCCCTTGACTGCGAGAGTCATAGCGAGCTCGGGCTTTGTTGCCATGAGGGTTTTATAGGAGACTTCCTTGAGTCCGCCGATGTAACCCGAATGGTGGCGGTAGAATTTCTTTTCGAGCTTCTTACCTGTGAGAACTGCCTTCTCTGCGTTTACAACGATAACGAATTCGCCGCAATCGACATTGGGTGTGAATTCGGGACGTGTTTTACCTCTGAGAAGATTTGCAGCGGCAACGGCTGTTTTGCCAAGGGGCTTGCCTGCCGCATCAATTACATACCAACCGCGAGAAACGGTTTCTTTTTTTGCCATGTAAGTTGACATTGTTTTTCCTCCGTAATGAATTTAAGCGCGCAAAAATGCGTCGCTTTTTATGCAACGGTGAAATTATATCATTATGTTCGGGGCTTGTCAAGCGTTTTTTGAAAAATATTTCGGATTTTTTAATTTAGCATGGTCAAAACTCGCAAAATCTCTCAAAATCGCGCGTTTTCAGCCTCAAATCTCACCCGCAAAGTAATATTTTTGCGTCGACAAAATATCCTTGAATATTCTTGAATTTGTAATATATATGTAGTATAATAAACTAAGTCAGACTTCTGTACGGAGGAAAAAATGTTCGATAAGCTCGCCGAGATAGAAAATAAATATAAAGATATAGAAGGGTCGCTTGCAAGTGCTGAGGTCATTTCCGACCCTGCGCGACTTAAAGAGGCGATGAAAGAGCTGAAAAAGCTGGCGCCCGTCGTTGAAAAGTTCCGCGAATATAAGGAATGGAAAAACAGGCTCTCCGAAGCTGAGGAGCTTCTTTCGGAGAGCGACCCCGAGATAAAAAAACTCGCGCAGGAGGAGCTTTCCGAAAGCAAGGACGCGCTGCACCGTTGCGAGGAGGAGCTGACGGGGCTTCTGCTTTCAAAGGACCCGAACGACGACAAGAACGTCATAATCGAAATCCGTGGCGGAGCGGGCGGCGAGGAAGCTGCGCTTTTTGCCGGATCGCTTTACAGAATGTATTCGATGTACGCCGCGGCGCATAAATATAAAACGGAGATAATCTCCTCAAACCCGACGGAGCTTGGCGGATTTAAGGAAATTTCGTTCTCCGTCGAGGGAGAGGGCGCATATTCGCGCTTCAAATACGAATCGGGAGTTCATCGCGTTCAGCGTGTGCCGGAGACGGAGGCACAGGGAAGAATTCATACATCGACAGTAACCGTTGCCGTTTTGACGGAGGCGGAGGACATTGAAATCGAGATAAACCCCGCCGATTTGCAGATTGAAACATGTAAATCGAGCGGAGCAGGCGGTCAGCACATAAACAAGACCGAATCCGCAATAAGAATAATCCATAAGCCGTCCGGGCTTGTTGTTGAGTGTCAGGAGGAGCGCAGTCAGCTTCAGAACAGGGAAAAGGCGATGAAGCTGCTCCGTGCGCGGCTTTACGATATAGAGCGCACAAAGCGTGATTCGGCAATCGCCAGCGAAAGAAAAAGTCAGGTCGGTACGGGCGACCGCAGCGAGCGGATAAGAACATACAATTTTCCGCAGGGCAGAGTGACAGATCACAGAATAGGGCTGACGCTTTATTCGATAGACAGCATTATGGACGGCGGGCTTGACGGACTGATTGACGCGCTTTCCGCCGCCGAAACAGCCGAAAGATTAAAAGGAAGTAACGGATAAATGACAACGAAAACAGTCAGAATTGATTTTTCAGAGCCGCTTGAATGTCAGCTTTCGGAGGCGGCGGAGACAATAAACCGCGGAGGGCTTGTCGCCTTTCCGACGGAAACCGTTTACGGTCTGGGCGCTTCCGCTCTTGACAAAACGGCGGCAAAAAAGATATATGCGGCAAAGGGACGTCCGTCCGATAATCCGCTCATAATTCATATAGCGGAGCCGGAGGACGCGGAAAAGTATTGTTTTGTAAATGATTTTTACCGCAAAATAGCGGATAATTTTATGCCCGGTCCGATAACCGTCATAATGCCGAAAAAAGATATAATCCCGAAGGAAGTGACGGGCGGACTTGATACGGTTGCGGTCAGATGTCCGCGTGACAGGGTGGCTCATACGCTTATAAAGCTGGCGGGCGTGCCGATTGCAGCTCCATCGGCGAACATATCCGGCAGACCCAGTCCGACAGAGGCGGGAACGGTCATAAAAGAAATGACCGGCAGAATTGATATGATAATCGACGGCGGCGAAAGCGATATAGGGCTTGAGTCGACAATCGTAAAGGCGGACGGAGACGGCGTAAAGCTGCTTCGTCCGGGCGGGATAACGCTTGAAATGCTCGAAAAGGTCTGCGGAAAAGTCAAAGTCGACAGAGCGGTGACCGAAAAGCTCTCCGACGGGGAAAAGCCGGAGGCTCCGGGGATGAAATATCGCCATTATGCGCCGCAGGCAAGTATGCACCTTATATGCGGCGAGGGCGAAGGCTTTTATGCGAGAGCAACGGAGTTTCTTTGCAAAAGACTTGCGGAAAGTGAAAATATCGGCGTGCTTTGCCCCGATGAAATAGCCGAGAGGCTTACGGGAAAATACATAGTCCGCCTCGGACGGTCAGCCGATACGGAGGAGCATGCAAGGCGATTGTTTTCGGCTCTCCGCAGCTTTGATGATATGCCCGTCAAAACGATATATGCCGTTTCGGACGGCGAGGAAGGCATCGGGCTTGCAATTTACAACCGTATGCTCAAGGCTGCGGGATACAGCGTTATAAACATCTGAAAGGAGGCTGCTGTGGTAATAGGTCTTACGGGGGCTATCGGTTCCGGAAAAAGTACGGTTGCGTCGCTTTTTTCAGACGCAGGCTTTGCCGTAGTCGATTGCGACGCAATATCGAGAGGGCTTGACGCAGAGCCGAAATATACGGCGGCTGTGCGTGATGCGTTCGGCGACGGCGTTGTGGATATGAGCGGCGGCACGGCGAGAATTGCAAGAAAAGAGCTTGCGGAGATTGTTTTTTCGTCCGCAGAAGCCAAAAAGAAAATCGAAAGCATAGCCCACCCGATAATTCTGGAAATTGTTTACGAAAGGGTCGACGCGGCAAAAAAACTGAAAAAGGATATAGTCATCGACGCGCCGTTGCTTTTTGAGTCCGGACTGGACGATATATGCGATATTACCGTTGGCGTTGTCACGGATGAAAAATTACGCTTTGAGCGGGCAATGAAGCGCGGCGGGATAACAGAAGACAACCTGCGTAGGCGTATGGAGCTTCAGCCGAAAAACGAATTTTATGCTTCAAGGTGCGATTATATAATCGAAAATGACGGAACCGCGGACGATTTGAAGGTTGCCTTCCGCCGCGTTCTTTCCGCTGTCGGCAAAGGAGGAGCAAATGACGGATAAACGGAGAAATCTGTTTTTGCTTGTATGTGAGCTGCTCGCGCTTTTTCTCGTCTTTGCGTTCATAATGACGTGCGGAAGCTCGTCATATATGAAGGAACTGTTTGAAAAAACCGAGTATCCGAGAAACTATGTTGAATTTGTCCGCAAATATTCTTATAAATACGGGGTTGACGAAAACCTGATATTTGCTATAATAAAAGCGGAAAGCGGATTTGATAAGGACGCGGAATCGAAGGCGGGCGCAATCGGGCTCATGCAGATAATGCCGCTTACCTACGAGGGTGACCTCAAGGTGCCGCTCGGCTTTGACAAGAGCGGAAAGGAAATCCACAAAAACGTCTATACGGCTTTGCGCGACCCGCAGACGAACATAATCTGCGGAATATATTATTTTTCACGTCTGCAAGAGCGCTTCGGCGACGACGCCACCGCGCTGGCGGCATACAACGCGGGACAGGGAAACGTTACGAAATGGATTTCAAACCCTTTGTATACGGCGTTGAGCGGCAAGCTTGATCCTGATAAAATTCCGTATAAGGAAACCAGAAAATACGTCCGACGCGTGCTTTCGTATTACGAAAGATATAAAGAGATCTACGGAGAAAACAAAGCCGGCGAAAGTGACAGCATCCCGAGGGAGCAGGCACTTGAATACGCAAAGAAATACGGCGCGCAGTTCAAGGTTGACTATAACTTCATAATGGCTGTCATAGAGACGGAATCGAGCTTCAGATATATGGTTGTTTCGTCGTCCGGAGCAATGGGACTCATGCAGATGAAAGCCGATACGTACAGAGTGGACGTTGCGGCAAATCTGGGGCTTTCTCAGGGAGCGGACGAGCTTTTTGACCCCGAATTTTCAATAATGTGCGGAGCGTATTATCTGCACTGGCTGGATTACAGGGTTGACGGAATAAATACAATCGCGGCGGCGTATCACGGCGGAATCGGCACTGTGCGGGGCTGGCTTGCGGACGAAAGCATTTCGCCCGGAGGTATTCTTGACCCCGAAAAAATACCCGACGCGGCTACAAAACGGTACGTAGAAAAGATACGGAGCTTTTATGAGAAATCACTTGAGCTTGACGGTCCGGACGAAACATACAAATTTGATTTTTGAAAATAATTTTTGAAAGGATAAAATATCATGGCAGAAGAAAAAACACAGGCACAGCAGCTCAAAGAGAAGCTGTTCTATTCGCAGAAGAACGCTTTCGAGACGCTTCCCGAAAACGTCATAACAGACGCATATGCTTATTGCGACGATTACAAGAAGTTTCTCGACGGCGGCAAAACGGAGCGCGAATGCGTAAAGGAAGCTGTCGCGATGCTTGAAAAAGAGGGCTTTGCTCCTTACGAATTCGGCACAAAGGTTTCCGCTGGAGAGAAGTATTATTACAATAACCACGGCAAATCCCTTGCGGCGTTTGTCATCGGTTCGGAGTGCCTCTGCGAGGGCGTCCGTCTTTCCGCGGCGCACATCGACTCGCCGAGAGTGGACTTAAAGCAGCGCCCGCTTTACGAAGCCGACGGAATGGGCTTTCTCAAAACCCATTACTACGGCGGAATAAAGAAATATCAGTGGACAACAATTCCGCTTGCTCTTCACGGCACGGTCACAAAAGCCGACGGAACGACGGTTGACATCTGCATAGGCGAGGACGAAAACGACCCCGTATTCTATATCAACGACCTTCTCCCGCACCTTGCCGGCGACCAGATGAGAAAGTCGCTTGCGGAGGGTATAAACGGCGAACAGCTCAACCTCCTTTCCGGCTCGCGCACGTTCGGAAAAGACGTTCCGGACGGCGTCAAGCTCAATATAATGAATATACTGAACGAAAAATACGGCATTACGGAGGCGGACTTCCTCTCCGCAGAGCTTTGCGGCGTTCCCGCGTTCAAGGCAAGAGACATCGGTCTTGACCGCTCCATGATAGGCTCTTACGGTCACGACGACAGAGTCTGCGCTTATCCGTCTCTTACGGCTCTTATGGCTGTAAAGGCTCCGAAGCACACGATAATGACAGTCCTCGCCGACAAGGAAGAGATCGGCAGCGAGGGCAACACGGGTATGCAGTGCGCCGTTTATTTCGACATAATCGCCGACCTTGCAAATACCGCAGGCGTAAGCGACGCTGTCGTCCGCAGAAATTCAATGTGTCTCTCGGCAGACGTCAACGCGGCGTTCGACCCGAACTTCCCCGAGGTCAACGAGAAGCGCAACGCCTGCTTCCTTAACCACGGCGTTTGCCTGACAAAGTTTACGGGCGCAAGAGGCAAGTCCGGCTCAAACGACGCAAGCGCGGAATATGTCGGCTATGTCCGCAACCTCTTTGACGCAAACGGCGTCATCTGGCAGACAGCCGAGCTTGGCAAGGTTGACGTCGGCGGTGGCGGTACCGTTGCTAAATTCATCGCTCAGCACAATGTTGACACGGTCGATATCGGCGTCCCCGTCATCTCAATGCACGCTCCCTATGAAGTCGTTGCAAAGACGGACGTTTATATGACTCACAAGGCGGTTGAAGCTTTCTTTGCCGACTGAAAAAATCATAACCCGGACGCCCGTTTTTCGGGCGTCCGGCAAAATAGATTCCCATCGCAAAGTAATTCGATACAATTCAACGAAAGGAAAAAAACGATGAGAAAACTGACGATCAAAAGAAAAAAGAGCTTTGTTGCAAGTCTTGCAAAACTCAAGGTCTATATAGAGGATCCGGCGGGCGAGCTTGACATAACGGGCATAAAGTGCCGTCTGCTCGGGACGCTTGCGAATGGCGAGGAAAAGTCATTTTATATAGAAGAAAATGCGGCGAAGGTATTCGTTATCGCCGATAAGATGAGTCGTGATTATTGCTATGATTGCCGCAACCTTCCCGAGGGCAACGAGGACATTTACCTCACGGGTAAAAATGCCTTTAACCCTGCAACGGGGAATGCGTTCCGCTTTGAAGGCGGCACGGATGAGGAAGTCGCAAAAAGACACAAGGAAAGCAAAAAGGGCGGTCTCATTGTGCTGATAACGGCGATTGTCATCGGGCTTACAGCCGGCTGGATTATCGGATCCGGCGTAACATATTCAAAGAAAAAAGCAACCCCGAAGGACTTTTCATATGAAGAAATGACAATCACTCTGACGGCTCTTTTCAAAGAGGAAGAGGTCGAAGGACGCACGGTGTTTACGTCAAACGACGTTGCCGTTTTCGTGCTGAGAGAAAATTTTGTCGCGGGCGACATAGATCTTTCGGGATATACCGTCCGCGGATATGCAGAGCTTGCAAGGGAAAACAATCCCGTCATGGCGGACGCAACATATGAAGAAACGGACGGCGTACCGAACATGGTTTATACCTATGCAGGCGACGACGGAAAAACATATGTGTATTTCACGACGTTTTATAAGTCGTCTAACGCATTCTGGATAGTTCAGTATTTTGTGAATGAGTCCGGATACGAATCGAGAAAGCCGAAGTTCATCGAATGGGCGAAGACAGTTCATTTTGCCGACTGAGACATCTTCGGACACCGAAGAATCCCGCCACACGGCGGGATTTTGAGATTTTATAACTGTTTTTACGTTTTTCGATTGAAAAAACCGTCCGTTTGTGATAATATATCACGGTAATTACCTTTTTCGGAGGAAAAAATGATTGATGTTTTGCTTGATACGCTGCTTGACGCAGCCAAGCTGATACCTTTTTTATATCTGACATATCTCCTGCTTGAATTCATCGAGCACAGGGCGAAGGAGCAGACGGAGGCTCTGATGAAAAAAGCCGGCAAATGGGGACCGCTACTCGGCGGCGCGCTCGGAGCCGTGCCGCAATGCGGATTTTCTGCGTCGATGTCAAATCTTTATGCGGAAAACATAATAACGGCGGGAACGCTTGTTGCGGTATTCCTTTCGACATCTGACGAGATGCTGCCCATAATGATTTCCGGAATATCCGGCGGTGAAATACACGCGTGGACTGTCGGCAAAATACTTCTGACGAAAATTCTTCTCGGAACAGGCGTCGGCTTTGCGGTCGACCTTGTTATGAGGTTGTGCGGAAAAAAGAAGAAGGATATAGATATTGAGTCGCTCTGTCACGACGAGCACTGCGGCTGTGAAGAGGGGAATATATTTGTTTCCGCACTCATTCACACGCTGAAAATTCTCGTTTTCATACTTATTGTTTCATTTGCGCTCAACGTCGCAATATATTATATCGGAGAGACCGCTCTCGGCGATTTCATCTCGTCTCTGCCCGTGGCTGTCGGGCCACTTGCCTCCGCTCTTGTCGGACTGATACCGAACTGCGCTTCGTCGATTGTCATAACAGAGCTTTATCTCAGTGGCGTTATAAGCGCGGGATCAATGCTTGCGGGGCTTCTTTCGGGATCGGGAATAGGACTTCTGATACTTTTCAGAGTCAACAAAAACATGAAGGCGAACTTCGCCATTCTCGGCACGGTTTACGGATCGGGCGCGTTGATAGGAATACTTTTTGACCTGTTCAAGGTTACGTTCTGAAAGGAAAATTTGAAAAATGGCAATTGAAAAAGTCAGAGAATATCTCAAAAAGTTCGGCGCAGACGGAAGGATTATGGAATTTGATGTTTCCTCCGCGACGGTCGAGCTTGCGGCGGTCGCCGTCGGTGCGGAGCCGAGACGCATAGCAAAGACGATGGCATTTGCCGTCGGCGAAAAACATATTCTCATTGTCTGCGCCGGGGACGTCAAGATTGATAATCACAAATATAAGAGTTTTTTCGGCGCGAAGGCGAAAATGCTGACGCCGGACGAAACGGCTTGCAATATCGGTCACGCCGTCGGCGGGGTATGCCCGTTTGCCGTGCCGGATGAGGTCGAAATTTATCTCGACGAATCTCTCCGTCGGTTTGAAACCGTATTTCCCGCTTGCGGAAGCTCAAACAGCGCAATAGAGGTGACGCTTTCCGAGCTTGAAAAATTCTCCGGCTCGGATAAATGGATTGACGTCTGCAGGCTGAAAGAAGAAATTCCCGTATGAATTAGAATTCTCCGCTTTTGCGGGGATTTTTGTTTTTTACTTGATTTTTTTCGTCTTATCCGCTATACTGTTGCTCGTAAAAGCAAATATCGGAGGCTTATATGAAAATCAGAAGCGACTCGATAAGAGTAAACGATCTTATAACCCCAACGCTTGATACAGCGCCTTATTTTTCGTTCCTTATTGACTCAAAAGGCGAGACGGAACGTCAGAAAAGCTATGAAATATCGGTTCGGGAGCATTTTTCGGGAAAGACTGTCTGGAAATCGGGCGAGGTTGAAACGGAAAAGCGCTTCGGAATATATATGGATGAATCGCTCCTTGAGCCGAGAAAGAGGTACGACGTTACGGTAACCGTTTGCGGCGAGGACGGCGAAAAAAGCTCGGCAGAGACGTATTTCAACACGGGTAAGCGAGGGGAAAAGTGGCTCGGGAACTGGATAACGGGCGGCTTCTGCCAAAAGCGTGATGAGGTCATATATTCGCCATATCTCCGATATGATTTCTCTGTCGGCGGGGGTATCCGTCGCGCAACGCTTTATATCTGCGGGCTCGGATATTTTGTCTGCACGCTGAACGGAAAAAGGGTAAACAACGATTTTCTTTCAACACCCTTTTCCGATTATGACAAGCACATAATGTATCGTAGCTTTGACGTCACAGGCCTGCTTTCTGAGAAAAATGCGATAGGCGTCGTTCTCGGAAACGGCTTTTATAACTGCTTTACGGAAGACCCGTGGCAGTCGCGCTTTGCTCCATGGAGAGACGTTCCGAAGATGATCTGCGAACTCCATATCGAATATGAGAGCGGGGAAGAACAGATTGTAAAATCGAGCGGTGAATGGCAAGGCTCAAAGGGACCGATAGTTTTCAACGGCATCCGCCACGGCGAGCAGTACGACGCGCGGCTTGAAATGCCGGGTTGGGACACGTTTGGCTTTAAGGGCGAGAGCTTCGGAAAAGTCAGAGTTGTGCGACCCGCAGGAGGAGAGCTGATCTCATTTGAGCTTGAACCGATAGTTGTAAGAAAGAAATATCCCGCCGTAAAAATGACAAAGCAGGGCGAAAAAACGCTCTTTGACATAGGACAGAATCAAGCCGGCGTCTGCCTTCTGACGCTTCGCGGAAAGCAGGGAGACCGGATAACGATACGCTATTGCGATATACTGAGCGACAAGGGCGAGCTTGATCAGTCTCCGCTTTCGTGCTTTATAAAAAATTACACATTCCAGACAGAGATATATACAAAAAAGAGCGACGAGCCGGAGGTCTGGCATTCGGAGTTCACATATCACGGCTATCAGTACGTTGAGATTTCCGGAGGGGACGAGAAAAGGCAGCTTTCGGATGTTACGGCGCTTGCGCTCTGCAACGGAATTGCCGACAGAGGGCATTTTGAAACGAGCGACGAGACAGTAAACCAAGTACAGCATTTGTGTCTTGCGGCAACAACCTCCTGCTGTATGAACACGCTTTCCAGCGACGCCGTGCGTGAGAAAACGTCGTGGACGGGCGACGCAGGCTTTACGAGCGAGCAGATTGTGATAAATTTTGCTGCCGAGGCGTTTATGCGTCGTTGGCTTTACGACCTGCGCGATTCGCAGACGCCCGCAGGAGCTGTTCCTTGCGTTATTCCGAGTGCCGGCTGGGGATACACATCGCTCAACGGTCCGGACTGGGCAAGCCCGATAGTCGACGCGCCGAAATATCTTTATCTTGCAAGCGGAAATATAAATTATATAAAGGACAACTACGATATGCTCCGCCGCCATTGCTCGCTGATGGAGAAAATGTCAACGGATAATATTGTTGATTACGGTCTCGGCGACTGGTGTGCGCCGTTTGAGGGACCTGCGCTCAGCATCAATATGGAGTCGTTCAAATGCCCTGTGACAGTTACCGATACGGCATATTATCACACGGCGGTGCGGACGCTTGCTCATTGGGCAGGACTTCTCGGTTATACAGACGACGAAAAATATTATACCGCTCTTGCGGACGCGATAAAGTCGGCTTTCAGAGAGAAATTCTTTAACAAGGCAGAGATGACTGTTATGGGCAACTGCCAGACATCGACCGCTGTTATGATATATCACGGGCTCTGCGAGCCGGATGAGATAATGCCGCTTGTAAAAACGCTTTTGCGGCAGATAGACGAGCGCGATGGACACCTTGATTTCGGCGTTCTCGGAAACAAGGCGGTTATGAATGTTCTCGGAATGACGGGCAACGCAAATGTCGGTCTGAAAATGCTCTGCAACCCGACTTATCCTTCCGTAAAGCATTGGATTGATATGGGTGCAAACACGCTTTGGGAATGTTGGAACGGGCTTGGATCGCGGAATCATCATATGTTCTCGGATATATCGGCGTTCCTATATAAATATGTCGGAGGTATCTCCGCCGACATCGAAAAGCCCGCATATAAGCATATCATTTTCCGCCCCGCAACTGATACGGGAATTGAAAGAATATCATGCTCCGTTGACACGCCTTACGGCACGGCGAGAGCGGAAACGAAAACTGAAGACGGAGTTGTTACCATCTCCGTTACGGTTCCTTCCGGCGCGAGCGGGACACTTTATCTGCCGGCGAGGGGAGAGCTTGCTTTGGGAGGCTTTTCCGACTGCGGCGACGGGCTTATGAAAAAGGAACTTTCCTGCGGGACGCATACTTTCTCATTCCGCATATAAAAACCGAATTGCAAAAACGGCGGGCAACCGCCGTTTTTTATATTGATTTCCTCTGTTTTCTTTATTTTTGCGACTTTTTATCTGATTGGTAAATATGCACATTGTCTGATCCTACTTTCTGCAAAGATGCACAAAAAGTAATATTTTATATATTTTTCTGTTGACGTATATGGCAAAATGTGCTATACTTACATCGGGAAGTAATATTTTGCTCAAATGAACAAATTCGAGGAGGCTTGTGCTGTGAAAAAATCAGGGAAAACAGCTTTGCGGAGCATCGTTAAGCTGTATCTGCGTCTAATCTTGCTTTCCCGGGGCGGTAATCGGCTTGCTTGGGCAGTATGATACAAGCTGCAATTCCCGCAATACGGAGCTTTTTGGTAAGCAAAGCATCGGACTAAGATTCAATTTTTATTATTACGAAAGGATTTCTTAAATGAAAAAAATAATCATATCGATAATATTGAGTGTGTTTCTTATTATGACATATAGTGCATCCGCGCTTTCCGCATTGGAGATAGAGAATGCGCAACTTGACGGTGCTCTCGAATACAACTCAAGAACGAGTATGGCTGATTTGGCAGACGCAAATATTATATACGTTCACAACGACGATCTGGCTGATATTGCAGACCGTGCTAAGGAATTGGTTGACGCAGGAAAAGTCCTTTGCATCGTCGGACCGGAAATAAGCGCAGAAGAAGTTGCCCGCATTTGTTCGATTCCCAAAGATGGCGTAAATGCGTACAACCCGCTTCCTCTTATTGCGTACACAATATATAAAACGCAAGGAATATACGTCTTTGGAAATAATTACGTTTTTGAGGATAATGACGCCGACATAGCAAGCACACAGTCGGCAGAAGAGCCGGCAACGCCTCAGAATTGCTCATTTGATAGAGCTATAACGATGTCTGAATACAGGCAGAACAACGGCAGAAACGGACTTTTCAGAGAGATAGTTCAGACTGTTGACGTCAGCATCCGGAACTTGATTGCAGAGGGAGAGATTGACTGAGTCTCACCCGAGGTTTCCGTGCAAACGTTTTGATAGACTGATCAATCAAGAAAACGAATTGATCGTAGGAGGATGGTTCTGATATATGTCACAGGGGAATATAGCATTTGTCGTCAGCATAATATTGCTATCGGTTTTGGCTTGTGCGATTATCGCTTTGATAATATGCGCTGTAAAATGCAAGAAAGGAAAAACGGTTTTTCTTGTGATTGCGGCGGCACTTGTCGTTGTTCTGACGGCGACTTGCATTGCAATGCTGATTTCTTATAACCGGAGCAAACCGGCAAAGAGAACCAAGCTCCAACCGCTCACTCCGGAAGTTCTCAGATATATGGACACTTATTTTGATGACGCATTCTCGGTTGCAAACAGGAAGGTTTCACAAAATAAAGAAGATACGAGGATTTCACGCTTTGAATTTACATATCGCGCCGATACGGGAGAATTCACTTTTGATTTTGATATGGTTTCGGTTTATGGAAAGTCGAAAAAAGACACGGTTTACAGTCAGCATATAGCATATGATAATAACGGTGTGTCAAAAGAAAAGTGTATCAAAACGGATATTCCGGTTGTTGAATTTGACGGTATTCCGTCAATCAAGAATTTGGAGAAAGTCGGAGAGTATCTCGGTATGGTGAGGTTGCCCGGCGCTGATATTCTCCCTTCGGAATATTCATCGGTATCAGTCAGTTATGACTTTTCGGATGAGACTTCTGATGTGAATAATGCAAGCGGATATTATATGCTTGACTATGGCGGGCTGCACGGTATTGACAAGCCGGAGCTTTCTGAAATGGCAGGGTATATAAAAATTCTGTATAAGGTTGACAACGATGTTTATGTATTGTACACGTTGATAGCTTCGTCATAACTTACGGTTAAACGAATTATATTTATTATCCCCGCTTCGGCGGGGATTTTTATGTTGATTTTCTCTCCCTTTTGTGGTACAATCTCCTTGAATAAGCGGAACGGAGGAATGTTTTATGAACATAAGCACCGCAAAAGTAATATCCGAAAAAAGAGAATATCCGGCGGGCGCTCTGCGCTATGTGCGCGAAGGGGCGACAAACGGCGAATGGAGCATTTACATCTCGTCCGTCAATTGTGAAAAAAAGCCCGAAAATGCAGAGCTTTATATTTTCGGCGCGGAATATTTCAGAGTGTATATCGGGGGGGAATTCTGTACGGAATATTCAATCCGTTCGTATATTTTCCGCCGTGCATATGAGGTGCTTGACGTCACCGATTATCTTTCGGAGGGGAACAACGATATAATCGTCGTTGCGTGCGAAACCGGCGAGGAAAAACGCTCCGGATTTTCGCTTGAGCTTTTGATCGACGGCGAATTTGCGTCGCTTTCATGGAAGACAAGACCGTATAAAGCCGTAATTGCCCCGATGACCTATACTCTTTCAAATTACGCCGAGAATTTCGATGCCGCGCTTGACGACGTCTTTTCTCCGTCCGACAGTGTTCATTCCGGCAATATAAAAACCGCCGTTGCCGTTTCGGAGCCGTTTACGGAGCTTGTTCAGAGCAGACAAAAGGCGCAGACGAGAACGGTTTACAGTCCGCATGCAGTCATAGCGGCGGAAGCCTTTTCCGATGAAAAGGGATATGAAACCGACCTCTGCGGCGACGGAAATTACTGTATTTTTGCAAGCAACATAATTTGTGTAGAGGATTGCGGAATAATTGTCCGTGCGATAGGCGCAAGGGGCGTCTGCATAGACGGAGAGGACATAAAAACAGACGAAAAAATTATTCTTTCGGCAGGAAGCCATCTTATAACCGTGCTTTCCGAATGGACCGTATCAATCAGAATTTGCGGAAAAGGCTTTGAAATTGTCTCTCCTATCGGCGGAAAATGGGCGCTTTGCAGAGTGGCAAAAGAAAAGAGGGGTATGGTTTACCCTTGGAACGAGCCGAAAAAAACAGTCGTCATGCCGGATGAAGTGCTGAAAATACTTCACACAAATGATTTTGAAAGTCTGCCGGAGATGAGAATAGTTGCAAATACGGCGCCGTTTTCGCTTCTCAGCAGGATAAAAATGAGAGAATATATATCCGTTTCGGACGGTTTCTGCGACAAAAAACTCGCAAGCGCCTCACCTCGCACGGAGCTTGCGGAGCCACGCGGGATTACAAATCCGGACGGAGCGCACTCGGGCGGAGCAACGGTCATTTCGCCGTCGACGCTCGGCGCAGAGCTTATTCTTGATTACGGCTCTGAAAGGGTCGGTCTTGTCGGCTTTGACGTAACCGCTCCGCAGGGCACCGAAATAGGGTTTATGACGTTTGAAATGATAACCGAAAGCGGTATCAGATATATGGGAACAGGCTCGTGCGGCAGTGTTATGTGCGCGGAGGGAAGAACGCATTTCCTTTCAAACAGAAAGAGAGGCTTTCGTTATCTTGCGCTGTATTTTCCGCCGTGCGAGAGCGAGATAAAGCTGTATTCCGCGGATATGACCGAAACCCGTTATCCGGCGGAGCCGGCGGGAGATTTCGTTTCCGATGACAAGCGTCTCTGCGATATTTATAAAATTTCCGTCGATACGGCAAAAAGCTGTATGCTGGATTCGTATGTTGACTGTCCCGGCTGTGAGCAGAATGTCTGGGTTGGTGACGCGGCGGTCACGGCGGAGGTCAATATGACGTGCTTCGGGGAACGTGAGTTCGATGAAAGATACCTTGATATGATAGGTGATTCGACGGATGACGGCGTTCGCCGTGTTTACAGGACGAACAATCCTCGCTTTCTTGCAAAGAAAAACATAGTCTGCGCCTGCTTTCCGACGTTCCCCGAGGGCGGAATACCGATATGGTCGCTTTCGTGGGCAGAGCAGGTTGTAAGTCACTTTATGCATTTCGGAAAAGGCGAAAATACGGAGAAGAACCTCCGCGACCTTGACGAGTGTTTCAATCGATTCTTTATTCAGACAAATGACAGAGGACTTCTTTCGATAGACGGCGCGTGGAATCTCATAGAGTGGGCTGACAATGACCTTATGCCTTGCGGCGAGGTAACGGCGAACAATATGATGCTTTCCGGTGCGCTTGCGTCGGCGGCGAAAATGCACGAGCTTATCGGAAATGCGGAAAAGGCGGAATTTTACAGAGAAAAAAGCCGCGCCTATCGTGACGCCGTAAACGCTTATTGCTGGGATGACGGCGAGCACGCCTATGTCGACACCGTGCGTGACGAATATGCTTATAAAGAATATGTCCGCTTCTGCACCGAAAAAAGCAGGGAAATACTCTCTTTTGACGACTATACGTCGCTTTCGAGGGTCAGTGCGCAGACCAATACCTTTGCATTGCTTTATGACTGCGCGGACGGCGAGCGCGCGGGATACTGCAAGAAAATATTGCTTGACTCCGTAAAGGACGGGAATTATGTTTCCGGTACGCCTGCAAATGTAATGCCCAATCAAAGGAAAACGCTCGTCGGGATAGGCACGCCGTTTTTCCTTTACTATACGCTCCGCGCGCTTTATAAGCTCGGTTTTTATGACATTGCACTCGGAGTTATCCGTCGTGACTGGGGCGCAATGATTGACGACGGACTCAAAAACTGTGTTGAGGCGTTCCGTATGAAAAACGGTGAATGGGGGAGAAGTGCGGCACACGCATGGAGCGCGTCGCCGGCGGTATTCATAACGGAGGAGGTGCTCGGCATAAAGCCCGTAAAGCCGGCATATACGGAATTTACGGTTGCGCCGCACCCATGCGGAATAACAAAAGCATACGGTCATGTTCCGACGCCGTACGGCGATATCCAGATAAAATGGACAGTTGACGAAAACGGAGAAACGGATATCGTTTGTCACGCTCCGGCGGAATGTAAAAGGGTTGAAAAATAAAACAAAAAAACTCTTCGGCACACAGCCGAAGAGTTTTTGTCTTTCAATGAAATTCCGGTATTTTTCCGCTTATTCTGTCGTCGAAATATCTGCCGACCTCGTAAACCATGTGCAGAGCGGGAATCATCAGCTCATACGGCTTGAAAAGCTCGATTATCATATTCGCCGTTTCAAAGCTGAGTGCGCCGTTATAGCCGCAGTCCTTCAAGCCGGTTATAAATCTTTCCCAACCGACAACGCCGATATAGGGGCAGACATGCGAATCCTGCGTGCAGCTTACATCGTGAATGTGAAGCGTAACAAGTCTGTCGCCGAGCTGCTCCATGGCGAATGCGGGGTCGAGTCCGAGAAGATTGAGGTGGCCTGTGTCCAGGCAGAAGCCGAAGAGCTTTTCGCCTGCGATTTCGTTGAGCTTATCGATATAAACGCAAGCCTCCGGAATGTCGGAGCAGATAGCGGAATATATCTTTTTCGTTATCCAGTCCTGCCCCCACATATTTTCAAGACAGCAGGTGACGCCGTATTTTTTGAGGCTCGGAATGAGTGCCGTGTACATATCCATCGACCACTGCCATTCCTCGCTGCGCCTTGTCGGATATCTTGCGCTGCCGTTGAAGGCTGGATGAACGACGAGAATTTTACATCCCACTCTTCCGCATATTTCAACAGACACCTTGAGTGCTTCAAGGATTGTCTCGTTTGCTTCCGGTTTGTCTTTTATATATGAGGGAAACGGCGCATGACACTGATGAATTTCAATCCCGTGCTTTTTGCTTGACGCAATCATATCTTCGATAAGAGCTTCTTTTTTTGCCTCATCTGTGAAGATATCGGGAATTTTGCATTCAATCATATCGTTATAGGTGCAGTATGAGTCAAAATTGAAGTCGACGCCGTCAAATCCTGCCGCCTTGATGATTTCAAAGCCCTTGTCGACTCCGTATCTGGGAACCATGGGGTTTGTCTGAACGCAGATTTTCATTTTTATCTCCTTTGACTTGTTTATTTTAAGGGGAAGAGCTTATCGCAGACTTCGTCAAGCTCGCCGAGATCCCAAAGAAGTCTTGACCCGATGTATTTGTCTCTTATGTCCTTTGTGATAAGGAAGGCGTTTCTCTCTGCCTCTTTTGTTACGTTTATTTCTTCGACGGTTGTCGGTGCGCCGGCAATTTTCAGCATAGCCGTCACCGCTTCCGATGAGGGCAGGGTATCTATGACGGCGAGAATTTCATCCCATTTTTCAATTATAACGTCAAGACGCTTTGCGTGCGCTTCGACATCATATTTATGCTCCTTTGCTTCGTTTGCAACCATTGCGTCGGCACCCTTGCCGAGGTTCGCATAAAGGAATTTTTTCCATTCTTCATAATTGAACTTCTTTGCGTAAGCAAGGGCTTTTTCCTTGTCCGGCTTGATTTTCTTTATCTCCTCATAAACACGGAGAGAATCTATTGTGCCTATGCCGCACTGGATTCCGTGAAAATCAAAGGGCGTACCGAATTCAACACCGCGCATATCCCAGACATGGGAAAAATAATGCTCCATTCCCGAAACGGGACGTGATACAAGGGCATAGTTTGCGGCTATGCCAGAGAGAACCATTCCCTCCATTATGGAGCTTATTGCTTCTTTGTCGCGGCTCTGAACTCCGCCGATGTTTTTTACAACCTTGTCCAGTGCTTCTATTATAAGTCCCGCGATTTCGTCGCAGTAATATTCGCCGTTGATTATATGAGAAATGCGCCATTCGCATATGCTTATGTATTTTGCAATCATATCGCCTATGCCGGACTGAATCATCCTCATCGGAGCTTTGCAGAGGACGTCAAGGTCACCTATAACGACGTCGGGGCAATGACTGTCAACCGAGACTTTCAGATTGTCTCTGATGACGGACGAGGTTCCCGAACCGTAGCCGTCCATAGAGGGCGCCGTGCCGACGATAATGGACGGGATGTGCGCCGTTTCGGCTATGATTTTGCCTATATCGTTTATAACGCCGCTGCCTATGCAGACGAGAAGATTGCAGGACGCATCGTAATGCAGGAGCACCGAGCCGACAGCGTGTTCATCCGGTTCTATGCGCTCTTTGCCCATGACGTAAAGCGAATAGGGAAGACCGCTCTTTTTGATTTCGGCGATGACCGCATCTCCCGCAGCATCATACGTGTTTTCATCCGCAAGGACGAAAGCCTTTTTGCAGCCGTATTTTTCGAGCATTGCGGGAATGTTTGATATCGCGCCCGAAGAGATAAATACGTCTTTTATTTTTGCATCGTGATGGCGACCGCATTTGCAGTCAAAGCTGCCGCGCTCAAGAAGCTCTGTTATTCTTTGCTTTTCCATTTCAGTTTCCTCCGTGGATTTTATATTCGCCTTATTATATTACAGATGAAAGATTTTTTCAATATGTTTTGTGTAAACAAATATAAAAAAGGCTCCCGAAAAGAGAGCCTTTTGCTTTGTTCGTGTGCTTAGTTGAGTTCTGCGAAATACTTGATTGTACGAACCATCTGGCTTGTATAGGAGTTTTCGTTGTCGTACCAAGAAACAACCTGAACCTGATATGTGTCGTCGTCAATCTTGGAAACCATTGTCTGTGTAGCATCAAAGAGAGAACCGAATCTCATACCGATAACGTCGGAGGAGACGATGGGGTCTTCGTTGTAACCGAAGGAAGCGGAAGAAGCAGCCTTCATAGCGGCGTTGATGCCGTCCTTTGTTACGTCCTTGCCCTTGACAACAGCCGTAAGAATTGTTGTGGAGCCTGTCGGAACGGGAACTCTCTGTGCGGAGCCTATGAGCTTGCCGTTGAGTTCGGGGATAACGAGACCGATAGCCTTAGCTGCGCCTGTGGAGTTAGGAACGATGTTTGCAGCGCCTGCTCTTGCTCTTCTGAGGTCGCCCTTTCTGTGAGGACCGTCAAGAATCATCTGGTCGCCCGTGTAAGCGTGGATAGTGCTCATGATACCGCTCTGGATGGGAGCGTAATCGTTGAGAGCCTTAGCCATGGGAGCGAGGCAGTTTGTCGTGCAGGAAGCAGCGGAAATTATTGTGTCCTCTTTTGTAAGAGTGCCTTCGTTTACGCTGAATACGATTGTGGGAAGGTCGTTGCCCGCGGGAGCGGAGATAACGACTTTCTTTGCGCCTGCGTCGATATGAGCCTGAGATTTAGCCTTTGAGCAATAGAAGCCCGTGCATTCGAGAACTACGTCAACGTCGAGAGCCTTCCAGGGAAGGTCCTGAGCCTTGGGCATAGCATAGATTGTGATTTCCTTGCCGTCTACCGTGATGGAGCCGGGAGTAACAACTGTCTTGCCGTCCTCTGCAAGTACGGGTTCCTTTGAAGAAACCGTGTGTGTGTTTTCGCCGATTTTGCCGCAGTATCCGCCCTGAGCCGTGTCATACTTGAGAAGATGAGCAAGCATTGCGGGGCTTGTGAGGTCGTTGATGGCTACTATTTCGTAACCCTCCGCGCCGAACATCTGTCTGAATGCGAGACGACCGATTCTGCCGAAACCGTTGATAGCAACTTTTACTGCCATGATAAAAATCCTCCGTGAAAATTTAGATTTTTCTTGAAATTGCTGTGGAAATACTTTTCCATACACCTCTATTTTAACTTAAAGCCGCGCGTTTTACAATAGAAAAAAGAAAAAATTTTCAGGATTTTTCAATCTTTACAAACCGGACATACTTTCCGGACGTATTTTTGGCGATATTTTCTGCCGGCGGGGCATATAATATACAAATATCACACACAAAATGACGGAAAATAACACCGTCACGGGAGGAAAATATGGGGTGCAGTATAAACAGTCTGAGAGATAAAGAGGTTATAAACGTTTGCGACGGGCGGCGGCTCGGATATATTTTCGACGTCGAGATAAACGCCGCGCTCGGCTCGGTGACGGCGATAGTCGTCCTTTTCGATTGCCGTGTGTTCGGCTTCGGCAAATGCGAGGAGCTTATAATTCCATGGGACAAAATACAGTGCTTCGGGGAGGACGCAGTGCTTGTCAGCGTCAGCCCCGAGCTTTACGAAAAATTCGCCTGCAAAAACAAAAAGAAAAAATAAATTTGCTTTAATGACGGGGATAAACGACGATACGGACGCTGCCGTCGGGATTGTATTCCGTTTTCTTTATATAATCCTCTCCATGCTCTTTACCGGGGAATTCGAACACATAATCGAGCGCACCGGCTTTGTAGTGGCGCGTAAATGTCTTGAATCCGTTTTCGTTGTATTCGTATTCGGAAAAGCTGCGCTCCGTGCCGTTTGCGTCATAATTTGTTTCTTTTGTTGTTCTACCGCTTGAATTATATTCGCACACGGTGTATGAGCTTATGTTCGTGCCGATATATCTGTATGATACGGAAGATTTGATCTTTTCGCCGGAATATTCCGTTGTGCGCCAAAGGACGCCTTCCCAGCTGTATCTGCTTTCTTTTCTTCCGACGGCAGTATACTCGATTATGTAGTAATCCTTCAGCGAGCCGTCCGACAAAATCGTGCTGCGGCGGATGACTCTGCCGTTTTCGTCATATTCATATGTCATTGAAGCGCCGGGAATCGCCGTATCCTTTATCAATCTGCCGTTTGAGTCATATTCGTATTTATGATGATATGTCTCCTCGCCGTTAAGCATGTCATAACGGATTTCCTCGGTAAGCGTTGAATCGTTTTCAACGCCCGTGCCGAGATAGGCTCTGTACCTGGCTTTCTTGCCGTTCGTATCGTATAGCGTTTCGGAGATTACATAGCCCTTTTCGTTGTATTCGTGTTCGGAGCTTATGGTTCCGTCGTCTCTGTAATAAACGGTTTTTTGAGGATGGCTGCTTTCGACGGCTTCTTTTGTGAAAGGCACTGTGGTTCCGTCATTTTCTTTTGTTGTGGTTTCGGGAGATTTTTCATTGCTTGAGGTGCTTACGGTGAGCACGGGCGGGACGGTATGCTTGTCTTCACACGCAGTGATAAAAATCACCGCAAAAATCATAATCGCCGCGAGCAAAAGAGTGATTGATTTTTTCATATGGCATTCTCCTTTTTGTAAAACGGTTGTAAGCGTGTATTTATTTTACAGTATTTCGCCGATAAAGTCAATATAACCTTCGGCTTATTTATCCGGTTTTTCGGTTGTGGGGAGCAGACAAAAAAATATGTCGCAAAAAATGTAAAAAACTCTTGCAATGGGCGAAAATATATGATATAATCAATTGGTTTTCGGAGAAATGACAGCCGAAAGCCGATCTCACACACGAACGGCAAGCGTCGGTTGCCCGAAAGGGTGCGCTTCTGACTGCTTTTCGTGGTGGAAAAAACCAAAATACAAAGGAGAAAGAAAAATGTCAGTAATCACACTCAAACAACTGCTTGAAGCAGGCGTACACTTCGGTCATTTCACAAGAAGATGGAACCCCAAAATGGCTGAGTACATCTTCACGGAGAGAAACGGTATTTACATTATCGACCTCCAGAAGAGCGTTGCAAAGCTCGAAGAAGCTTACAACTTCGTAAAGGAAACCTCCGCAAACGGCGGAACACTCCTCTTCGTAGGCACGAAGAAGCAGGCTGCGGACGCTATCAAAGAAGAAGCAGAGCGCTGCGGAATGTACTATGTCAACACACGTTGGCTCGGCGGTATGCTCACAAACTATAAGACAATCCAGAAGAGCATCGCTCGTCTTGCCGCTCTTGAAAAGATGCAGGAGGACGGAACCTTCGCACTTCTTCCCAAAAAGGAAGTTGCGGCGCTCACAAAAGAGATGGAAGACCTTGAAAGAAACATCGGCGGTATCAAGACGATGCCCGGACTTCCTTCCGCTGTATTCATAGTTGACCCCCGCAAGGAACACAACGCCGTTCTCGAAGCAAAGAAGCTCGGCATTCCGGTTGTTGCAATCGTTGATACGAACTGTGACCCCGATGACGCAGATTACGTTATCCCCGGAAACGACGACGCTATCCGCGCTATCAAGCTCATCTCTTCTGTTCTCGCAGATGCCGTTATCGAAGGCAAGCAGGGCGAACAGAACGCTCCCGCAGCAGAAGAAGCAACAGACGCTGAATAATTAAAATTACGGAGGAATATAAAATGGCAGTAACTATTACCGCCGCAATGGTCGGCGAGCTCAAAAACAAGACAGGCGCAGGCCTTATGGACTGCAAGCGCGCTCTCGTTGAAACAAACGGAGATCAGGACGCCGCTATCGTTATCCTTCGTGAGAAGGGACTTGCCGCAGCAGCCAAAAAGGCAGACAGAATCGCGGCAGACGGCGTTGTTGATATAATGAAGGAAGGCGACTCTGTCGCTATGGTTGAGGTCAACTCCGAGACAGACTTCGTTGCAAAGAACGATAAGTTTGTTGAATTCGTTCACGGCGTTCTCCGCACAATCCTTGCAAACCGTCCCGCAAACATGGACGAGCTCAACGCATGCAAGTTCGACGGCACCGAATACACCGTTGCAGACACAGTAAAAGAGCAGATTTCTATAATCAAAGAAAAGATCGACATCCGCCGCTTCGTTATAGTTGACGGACTCACAAGCACATATATTCACGGCAAGGGCAACACTGGCGTTATCGTTAAGTTTGAGGCTGACGACGCCGCAAAGAACAACCCCGGCTTTGCTGAATTCGCAAAGAACATCGCTCTCCAGGTCGGCGCTTATCCGACACCCTATCTTGACAAGGCTTCCGTTCCCGCTTCCGTTATCGCAGAGGAGCAGAAGATTGTTGAAGAGCAGATAAAAAACGACCCCAAGAACGCAAACAAGCCTGCAAATGTTATCGAAAAGATGGCAATCGGCAAGCTCGGCAAGTTCTATGAGCAGAACTGCCTCCTTGAAATGGGCTATGTAAAAGATGATTCTATGTCGGTCGGCAAGTATGTCGAAACAACGGCAAAGCAGTTCGGCGGCAAAATCTCAGTTGTTGCTTTTGAGCGTTACGAAAAGGGCGAAGGTATCGCAAAGAGAGAAGACAACCTCGACGAAGAAGTTGCAAAGATGCTCGCAAAGAAATAAGAAAATAAGATATGAAAAGCGTGCTGTAAAAGGCACGCTTTTTTATATCTTCGGCAGATGATGCGGACGGCAGGAAAAAGAAAAACGCCCCGAAGGGCGTTTGCGTCATCTTATATCAACGACGATTTTCTTTCCTCCCGGCGCGGAGGACTTCATAATCTGGCGGATAGCCTGAGCTATCTTGCCGTGCTTTCCTATAACCTTGCCCATATCGTCCGGTGCGACTGAGAGCTCAAGGGAGATAGTATTTGCCGATGCGCTTTCCTTTTCCGTTACGCAGACCTTGTCCGGCTCGTCAACGATTGCGCGGGCGATGTTTGCAAGTGCTTCTTTGTAATCAATCATCGCGGGCACCCCGAATTACTCGGTTATGCCGGCCTTTTTGAGAAGCGACTTAACTGTTTCTGTGGGCTGAGCACCGTTCTTGACCCATGTCTGAGCTTTTTCAACGTCGATCTTGATTTCAGCAGGGTTTGTTGTGGGGTTGTAGTAGCCGAGCTCTTCGATAAATCTGCCGTCGCGGGGATAGCGAGAGTCAGCAACAACTACGCGATAGAAGGGAGCTTTCTTTGCGCCCATTCTCTTAAGTCTGATTTTAACTGCCATTTTGGTTTCCTCCGAAAAATATAATATTAAAATTTTTTATAAAAATCATCGCAGGCGTTCTGCCGCCAATGAATTTATACGTATTTGATTAAAATCCGAACGGATTTTTGCCGAAGCGTCCTTTGCCGAAGCCTTTTCCGCCGGCAAACTGCTTCATCAGCTTGCAGGTCTGCTCATACTGTTTGAGAACTTTGTTGATCTCTTCAACAGACGTTCCCGAGCCCATCGCTATGCGCTTTTTGCGCGACGAATTGAGAATTTCGGGCTTTTCGCGCTCGGCGGGAGTCATAGAGAGAATTATTGCCTCCATGTGCGCCATCGCTTTTTCATCGAACTTGGCGTCTTTGAGCGCGGCGGAATTCATTCCGGGCATCATTGCGGCGATCGATTCAAGCGAGCCCATATTTTTCAGTTGCCCCATCTGGTCAAGGAAGTCCGAAAGGGTGAACCTTGATTTGCGGAGCTTTTCTTCAAGCTCTGCGGCTTTCTTTTCGTCAAATGACTGCTGAGCCTTTTCAATCAGGGTAAGCACGTCGCCCATACCGAGAATTCTCTGCGCCATTCTGTCCGGATAGAAGGGTTCGATTTCGCTGAGCTTTTCGCCCGTCCCGATGAACTTTATCGGCTTTCCTGTCACATACTTTACGGAAAGCGCGGCGCCGCCTCGCGTATCGCCGTCCAGCTTTGTCATTATGACGCCCGTTATATCAAGCATTTCGTCAAACGTTTTTGCAACGTTGACTGCGTTCTGACCGGTCATGGAGTCGACGACGAGGAGAATTTCCGAGGGTGAAACGGCTTTTTTCATCTGTTTCAGCTCGTCCATCATTTCTTCGTCTATCTGAAGTCTGCCGGCGGTATCTATGATGACAAGGTCGAGGAGGTTTTTCTTTGCGTATTCAATTGCGTGTTCCGCGATTTTTACAGGACTCTTTGAGCCGTCCTCGGAATAAACGGGAACGCCGACCTGCTCGCCGACAACCTTGAGCTGCTGGATTGCGGCGGGACGGTAAACGTCGCATGCGACGAGAAGCGGATTTTTGCCCTGCTTTTTCATATAAGCGGCGAGCTTTGCGGAATGGGTTGTCTTGCCCGCACCCTGAAGTCCCGCCATCATGACGACTGTCGGTGGCTTCGGCGAAATTATGAGCTTTGACTGCGTCGAGCCCATAAGAGCTGTAAGCTCTTCGTCCACTATTTTAACTATCTGCTGTGACGGCACAAGGCTTTCAAGCACTTCGCTGCCGACGGCGCGCTCCGTCACTTTTGCGACAAAGTCCTTGACGACGGAGAAGTTTACGTCGGCTTCGAGAAGCGCCATCTTGACTGCGCGCATACCCTCGCGGACGTCTTTTTCCGTCAGTTTGCCTTTGCTTCTGAATTTTTTGAGAGCCGCAGACAGCTTTTCGGAAAGTCCGGAAAACATTTATTTGCCCTCCTTTATCATAATTTCAACATATCGAGTGTTTCTTCGGCAAGCCGGATATTTCCGCTCGCCAGCGCATTTTTTGCGATTGAGAGAAGCCTTTCCGTTTCGGAAAATTTCTTTTTCAGTCCGAGCTTTTCTTCGCAATCGCGGAGCAGCTTTTCGGCGCGGACGATGTTGTCTCTCACGCCCTGACGGGTCATTTTCATAATCTCCGCTATCTCGGAGAGGGAAAGGTCATCGCAATAATAATATTCAAAGGCGTCCTTTTCGTTTGCGGAAAGCAGACCGCCGTATATATCGAAAAGTATCGTGAGCGACAGGTCTTTTTCAGCCACGGGAGCCTCCTTTCAAGCTGTAAAGCAAAATGCTTTACACAGTATATCACCGGTAAAGCATTTTGTCAAGTATTATTTGATATTTTTTCTTTTGTTCCAAAGAATGTAGTCCTTGCTTTCGTGATCGGCACCGCCACCGTATCTTGAATGATAGACCGTGTCCGCAAAGAATTCAAAGCCGCATTTTTCGATAACGCGGCGGGAACGGTCGTTTTCGATAAAATGTCCGACGGAAACGGCGTCGAGGTTCAGCTCGTCAAAGCAATAGCAGATGACGGCTTTTACGGCTTCGGGCATAAGTCCTTTGCCCCAGAAATCTTTTGCAAGAACATAACCGATTTCTTTTATGTTCGCATCCGGAAAGTGCGATACGGTCACCTCGTCCGGATCTTTAATTCCTACGCTGCCGATGACCTTTCCGCTTTTCTTATCGACTATGGCGAAAACGTTCTTGCCTTCGATGAACATTCTGAGCACTTCGCGGCTCTCTTCAATTGATTTATGATGGTTCCATCCGGCACATTCGCCGACGCCTTCAACCTTTGCATAATCATAAAAGTCTGCAAGGTCGTCCTCGCGGAAGCCCCTCAAAACAAGGCGATTTGTCTCTATTCTGACAGTGCTTGTGTCAACTTTAATTTCCATTGTGTTTTTCTCCTTTCCTTTTGATAGTCAGCCGTGCGGGATACCCGCCCGATAAAAATTGCAATAAAAAGCGGCGAGACCGGAAAGGTCATCGCCGCGCGAACTTCTTCTTTTGGCGGGGAAGGTCATTTTCCCGCTTGCAGGAGAGTATGGCGGCGCAGACCCGAGACGCTCTGCGTGCGCGCAGGAGCGTTTTCGCGGGTGAAACGTGTATTTACAGAGAAAGACGTCAGTTTTTTCATGTTTATTTCGCTCCTTTTCTGAAATTTTGAAAAGTATAACACATTGGCAGTAATTTGTCAAGAAAATTTTTTGTGACCTTACTTTTTCAAAATGCGCCTCCGGTGTTGACTTGAAAGAAAATATATTGTATAATATATAAAATATTATTTTGGAAAGTATTGCATTAAGGATATGGATAGTAAATACAGAGCGAGAGAAATAACAAAGGAAGAAGCCGAAAGGCAGAAGGACTGCGCCGAAAGAGTCAGAGAGAGAATAACGGCGGAAAGAGGAGCCGGAGAGAGACGGGCTTGCTGCGTCGTGACTTACGGCTGCCAGCAGAACGAGGCGGACGGCGAGAGAATTGCGGGAATGGCAAGGGATATGGGCTATACGCTGACGGACACTCCGGCGGAGGCGGATCTGATAGTAGTCAATACCTGCGCCGTGCGCGACCATGCGGAGAAAAAGGCTCTTTCCGTAACGGGTGAATACAAGCATTTGAAGGCTAAAAATCCGGCGCTGAAGATCGGCGTTTGCGGATGTATGGTTTCGCAACCGAAGATGGCGGAGAAGATAAAGAAGAGCTATCCCTATGTCGATTTCACCTTCGGTACGGAGGCGCTTTGGGAGTTTCCGGAGATACTCTGCAATAACCTCTTTTCCGGCAAGCGCAGTTTTACGGAAAACATCGGGGACGAGGTTATAAGCGAGGAGATCCCCGTCAGTCGCAAGAGCGACTTTGCCGCTTGGGTCAGCATTATGTACGGCTGCAACAACTTCTGCACGTATTGCATAGTTCCTTATGTCCGCGGCAGAGAGAGAAGCCGCCGACCGGAGGAAATAATCAAAGAGATTAAAGAGCTTGTCGAAAACGGCTATAAGGAAATCACCCTGCTCGGGCAGAATGTCAATTCTTACGGAAAGGAATACGGCGTAGACTTTTCCGATCTGCTTTCGATGATATGCAAAATCGACGGCGACTTTATCGTCAGATTTATGACGAGCCACCCCAAGGACGTTCCGGACAAGCTGATAAAAACGATTGCGGAAAACCCGAAGATTGAGCGTCATTTCCATTTGCCGGTACAGTCCGGAAGCGACAGAGTTCTCCGCGCGATGAACAGGAAATATACGGCCGAGGCATACCTTGTGCTTACGGAAAAGATGAAAGCCGAGATACCCGATCTTTCGCTTTCGACTGATATAATCGTCGGTTTCCCGGGCGAAACGGAGGAGGATTTTGAAGAAACGCTTGATGCCATCCGCCGTGTCGGATATGATATGATGTTTCAGTTTATTTATTCGAAGCGCGACGGTACTCCCGCGGCAAAGTCCGAGGATCAGGTGCCGGATGAAGTAAAAACAGAGCGCTTCAAGCGGCTGCTCTCCGTTCAGGAGCCGATTGCCGAGGCGCTTGCGCAGAAGTACGTCGGAAAGACGATAAGAGTCCTCTGCGAGGGAAAGAGCAAGAACAATCCCGAAAAATATACGGGGAGAGACACGGCAATGAAAATTGTCCTTTTTGACGGGGACGAAAGTATGACGGGAAAATTCGTCAACGTAAAGATAAGCGAGGCTCACGCCTTCGCCCTCTACGGTGAGGTAACAAAATAAAGCGGGGTATATACGATGACACCGATGATGCAACAGTATTTTGAAATAAAGGACAAGTACAAAGAGTACATACTTATGTATCGTCTCGGCGATTTTTACGAGATGTTCTTTGACGACGCAAAGATTGCGGCAAAGGAGCTTGAGCTTGTTCTGACGGGGCGCGACTGCGGCGAGGAGGAGCGCGCGCCGATGTGCGGCGTGCCGTATCACGCGGTCGAAGGTTATATAGGCAAGCTTGTTTCGCATGGGTATAAGGTTGCAATCTGCGAGCAGATGGAGGATCCTGCGCTAGCAAAGGGAATAGTCAAGAGGGACGTCGTTCGTATGATAACCCCCGGAACGCTGACGGAATCATCTCTGCTTGACGAGAAGAAAAACAACTATATATGCGCCGTATATCTCGGAGAGGAAAGTGTCGGTATCAGCTTTGCCGATATATCGACGGGAAGCCTTTCCGCAACTGAATTTTCGGGCGCGGACAGGATGAACAAGCTGTTCGGCGAGATAGGCATTTATGCGCCGAGGGAGCTTGTTCTGAACACTGCGGCATCGGGGCTGGGCGAGATTGAGACTTTCCTCCGCGAGAGACTCAGTTGTACTATAAATGAAAATCAGGAGAGCCGTTTTTACGGCGCAGACGCGAAAAGAGAAGCGTTTTCTCGCTTTGCCGGCGGGGCGATTCCATCGGAATTCGATGACGAGAGCGATCCGGCTCTGAAAGCCGTCGGTGCGCTGCTCTCGTATGCGATCGAAACGCAGAAAAACGACCTTTCAAATCTCCGCTCGCTGAATTTTTATCGCGAGGGGCAGTATCTTGAAATGGATATAAACACGCGCAGAAACCTTGAAACCTGCGAGTCACAGCGCAGAGGCGAAAAGCACGGAACTCTCCTCTGGGTACTGGACAAGACGAAGACCGCCGCAGGCGCAAGGCTTCTGAAAAATTATATAGACTTTCCGCTTTCAAATCCTTACGGTATAAATCGCCGTCAAAGCGCGGTGGCGGAGCTTTGCGGTGACGTTGTTCTCCGCGGCGAGCTTGAAAACGCTCTGAAGGGCGTGCTTGATCTTGAAAGAATAATGACAAGGATTGTCTATGGTTCTGCGGGCGGAAGAGACCTTCGGGCGCTTGCGCAGACGACGGAAAAGCTCCCGCAGATAAAGGAGCTTCTCTCCGGATGCAGTTGTGAGGAGCTCGCAGCTATGTTTTCAGAGCTTGATGTCCTTTCGGATGTTACGGAAACGATAAATGCGGCGATAGTTGACGAGCCGCCGTTTTCCGTTCGCGAAGGAGGAATCATCCGCGACGGATACAACAAGGATATAGATTATCTGCGCTCCATAATATCGGACAGCAAGGGTTGGATTGAGCGCATTGAGGAAGCGGAGAGAAAGGCGACGGGAATAAAGACGCTGAAAGTCGGATATAACAGGGTTTTCGGATACTATATAGAGGTTTCCAAATCGTTTATCGGAAGTGTTCCGGAAAGGTTTGTCAGAAAGCAGACGCTTGCAAACGGCGAGCGCTACATAACGCAGGAGCTGAAGGATATGGAAACCCAGATGCTCGGTGCTTCGGACAAGATAACCGCGCTTGAATATCAGCTTTTCACGGAGGTGCGGCTGAAGGTTGCGGAAAACGTTCACAGAATTCAGAAAACGGCGTTCGTTCTCGCAAAGCTGGATGTTTACCGTTCGCTTGCGGAAGTCGCCTGCCGCAACGGATATTGCAGACCGGAAATTACATATGGCGATGAGATAATAATAAAGGATGGCAGACACCCCGTTGTCGAGCAGTTTGCGAAGGACTCTTATTTTGTCCCGAACGATACAAACCTTGACGGCGGAAAGAACCGTTTTATGCTTATAACCGGTCCGAATATGGCGGGTAAATCGACATATATGCGTCAGACGGCGCTCATATGCCTTATGGCGCAGATCGGCTCATTCGTCCCCGCAAGGGAAGCGAGAATCGGCGTAATCGACAAGCTGTTTACGCGCGTCGGTGCGTCGGACGACCTTGCGATGGGTCAGTCAACCTTTATGGTCGAAATGAGCGAGGTTGCGTATATTCTTTCCCACGCGACGAAGCGCAGCCTTATAATTTACGACGAGATCGGCAGGGGAACAAGCACCTTTGACGGAATGAGCATAGCCCGCGCGGTTGCGGAGTATACGCTCGGCAAAAAGATCGGCGCAAAGACCCTTTTTGCAACTCATTATCACGAGCTGACGACTATGGAAGACGAATTCGACGGCATTGTCAACTACAATATTGCCGCAAAGAAGAAAGGCGATGATATAGTTTTCCTGCGCAAGATAGTCCGCGGGGCGGCAGACGACAGCTACGGAATTGAGGTTGCAAAGCTCGCGGGAGTTCCGAAGGAAGTTACAAAGAGGGCAAAAGAAATCCTTGCGACGCTCGAATCCGGCGGAATTCAGATGAAAGAGCGGAAAGCCGAGCCCGCAGAAGACGATTTTGCTCTGAGTTTTGACAATATAAGCGAGGGTGAGGTCGCGGAAAAGCTGCGCGCGGTCGATATAAACACCTTGACACCGCTTGAAGCGATAAATCTAATATACGAACTGAAAAAAATGCTTTCCTGAAAGGATAAAAAATGTCCGAAATAAATGTTCTTGACATAAGCGTTGCCAATCTTATAGCGGCGGGGGAGGTTGTTGACAGACCCGCTTCCGCGCTTAAGGAGCTTTGCGAAAATTCAATAGACGCCGGCGCGAAAACGATTACTGCCGAAATCAAAAACGGCGGCATTGCCTTTATGCGCGTGACCGACGACGGCAAGGGAATGACGGGGGAGGACGCCGTCATTTGCGTGCGCCGTCACGCAACGAGCAAGATAAAAACGGCAAAAGACCTTTCGGCGGTTATGACGTTGGGCTTTCGCGGCGAGGCGCTTGCGGCGATAACGGCGGTCACCCACACGAGAATAATGACAAAACGCAGAGAGGATTCTTCCGGAACGGTCGTCACCGTTGACTACGGCAGGCTTGAAGGCGCAGAGGAGGGCGGCTTTCCGGACGGAACCACCGTCATCTGCGAGGGTCTTTTTCGGACGACTCCCGCAAGACTGAAATTTCTCAAATCGGACTCGGCGGAGGGGGCGGCGTGTGCGTCCGTGATGGAAAAGCTGGCGCTCTCGCACCCCGAGGTTGCCTTCCGCTTTATTGCGGACGGTCAGCAGAGGTTTGCAACGTCCGGCGACGGAAAGCTGAAAAACGCCATATATTCAGTTTACGGAAGAGATTTTGCTTCAAAACTCTGTGAAATAGACTCAAAAAGCGGCGGAATATCCGTTTCCGGTTATGTAGGCACGCCGGATAACGTCAGAGGAAACCGCGCGCTTCAGATATTTTTTATAAACAACCGCTGTGTGCGGAACATCAGCCTTACGTCCGCACTTGAAGCTGCGTTCAGATCATTTGCGCCGATAGGCAAATATCCCGTTTGCGTGCTCAATATCGGACTGCACGCGGCGTATGTTGACGTAAACATTCATCCTGCAAAGCTGGATGTTAAATTTTCGGATGAGAAGAGCATTTTTGACGCCGTGTATTACTCTGTGCGCGGTGCGCTTGAAAGAAGTCTGAAAAACCCTTCGCTTTCGCCGAAAAATCCGTCGCCGATGACGGAGGAAAAGCTGAAAATAATATCGGCTTTTGTGTCTCCCGACGCGCCGAAGCACGAGCAGACGAAAATCGATATGCCGTTTGAAGCGAAATATCGCCCATACGTCCCGACGAAAAAGGCGGAAGAAAAAGGCGAAAGCGAGGAATTTGCGCCGGTTATGTTGCCGAAGAAGGTAGCTTCGCCCGATGTTTTTGACATTCCGAAGACGGAAGAGGAGCTTCCGAAAATAAACGCGAGCACGGACGCAAAGCTGACAGGCTTTGAGCCAAAGCCCGTTCCCGAATACAGAATACTCGGAGAAGCGTTTGATTGTTACGTTATAATCGAGGAGGGCGAAAGACTGTTTCTCCTTGACAAGCACGCCGCGCACGAAAGAATAAACTTTGAAAAAATGAAGGCGGCGATATCCGGTCTGAAGCCCGAAACGCAGCTTCTTATGATAGAAGAAAAATTTACGCTTTCTCCGCAGGAGAGAGAGGCGTGCGAAAAATACAAAAAGGAAATATCCGATATGGGATTTGACTTTTCCATAGAGGATAAGGGCGTGATTTTACGCGGAGTCCCGTGCGATTTTGAGCTTTCCGAAGGAAGAACGTTCTTCTTCTCGCTCATAACGTCGCTCACGGAAAGCGAGGGAGGACTCTATGCGGACGGCAAAAACTATTTTGAACGCGCACTTTATCAGAGCGCATGCAAGGCGTCTGTCAAGGCGGGGAGAAAATATGACGATGCACACGTCCGCTGGATATGCGACAATTTCTTCCGCTACGACTGTATTCGGCGTTGTCCGCACGGCAGACCCGTTGCATACGAGATGACCAAGCGTGAGCTTGATACAAGGTTCGGCAGAATAAAATAAAAGAACGGAGAAAAGAAATGTTCAAGGTTATAAAAAAGGACGGCGCGGCAAGACGCGGTGTTTTTGAGTCAGTACACGGTACGGCGCAGACGCCCGTGTTTATGAATGTCGGCACAGCTGCTGCCATAAAGGGCGGCGTCGCGACAGAGGATCTTTACGAGCTGGGCTGTCAGATAGAGCTTTCAAACACATATCATCTGCACCTGCGCCCCGGCGACGACGTTATATACAAAATGGGTGGTATACGCAAGTTTTTCAATTGGGAGCGACCCGTGCTTACTGACAGCGGCGGCTTTCAGGTGTTTTCGCTTTCGCAGCTGCGCAAGATAACGGAGGAGGGCGTCAGTTTTGCTTCGCATATCGACGGCAGGCGTATCTTTATGGGCCCGGAGGAGTCGATGAGAATACAATCGCACCTTGCGTCGACCGTTGCAATGGCTTTTGACGAATGCATAGAAAATCCTTCGCCTTATGATTACGTCAGGAATTCCATAGAAAGAACAACGCGCTGGCTTTACCGTTGCAAGGCGGAAATGGACAGGCTCAATTCTCTTGAAGATACAATAAATCCCCATCAGATGCTTTTCGGAATAAATCAGGGCGGAACATATCCGGATCTGCGCATAGAGCATATGAAGGCGATACGCGAGCTGGATCTCGACGGGTATGCCATCGGCGGGCTTGCCGTCGGCGAGGAGGCGCCCGTTATGTATGACATAATCGAGCACGTCGAGCCGCACATGCCGGAGGATAAACCGCGCTATCTTATGGGCGTCGGCACGCCGATAAACATTCTTGAAGCGGTCTACCGCGGAGTTGACTTCTTTGACTGCGTAATGCCTTCGAGAAATGCCCGTCACGGCTTTATTTTCACATGGAACGGCACCATGAACTTAAACAACAACAAGTATCAGTGCGACCCGCTCCCGATAGACGAAAATTGCGGCTGCCCCGCATGCAGACTGCACAGCAGAAGCTATATCCGTCACCTTCTCAAGGCGGACGAGATGCTTGGCATGCGTCTTGCCGTTATGCATAACCTGTATTTCTATAACGATCTTATGCAGAAAATACGCGACGCCATCGATGCCGGCGAATACGAGGCGTTTTACAGAAAATACAGAGAAATTCTCGGCAGGAGAATATAATTCTTACACACGGATAAATCGGAGAAAAGAAAATGAGAAAAACCAAAATAGTCTGCACGATAGGTCCCGCCAGCAGTGACGAGAAGGTGTTTACGGAGATGTGTCTTGCGGGAATGAATGTTGCAAGACTCAACTTCTCGCACGGCACGCATGAAGAGCACCAGGAAAAGATCGACATGATAAAAAGGGTGCGCGAAAAGCTGGGACTTCCCATTGCAATAATGCTTGACACAAAGGGACCCGAATACAGAATAAAAACGTTCAGAAATTCAAAGGTGAACATTGCCGACGGCTCGGTTTTCACGTTTACGTCACGCGAGGTTGAAGGGGATGAGCATATTGTTTCCGTCAGCTATGGCAATCTTGCCCGCGACCTTTCCGTCGGCGACAGGATACTTGTCAACAACGGACTTGTTATCTTTGAGGTTACGGAAATCAAGGGCGAGGACGTTATCTGCAAAACGATAGTCGGCGGAGAGCTTTCAAACAGAAAGAGTATGAGCTTTCCGAACAAGGTGCTTAAAAATCAGATATATCTCAGCAAACAGGACAAGGACGACCTGCTTTTCGGAATTAAGAACGGGGTCAGCTTTATCGCGGCGTCGTTTGTGTCAAGAAAGCAGGATCTTATCGACCTGAAAACCTTCCTTCGCGAAAACGGCGGCGAAAAAATTGATATAATCGCTAAAATTGAAAATCAGACGGGAATTGACAATATCGAGGAGATATGCAGCGAATGCGACGGCATTATGATAGGCAGAGGCGATCTCGGGGTTGAAATACCGTTTACGGAGCTTCCCGCCGTTCAGAAATATATCATAACAAAGTGCCGCCTGCTCGGAAAGAGAGTTATCACGGCAACGGAAATGCTTGAGTCGATGATACACAATCCCCGTCCGACGAGGGCGGAAATTTCAGACGTTGCAAACGCTGTTTACGACGGTTCAAGCGCGGTTATGCTCTCGGGCGAATCGGCAGCGGGGAAATATCCCGTTCAGGCTGTAAAGACGATGGCGGAGATAGCGGAGGAGACGGAAAAGCATATAGACTATGCAAGTCGTTTCCGCGCGAGCGAGTTCAAAATAAAGAACCTCGTTGACGCCATTTCTCATGCCACATGCGGCATGGCGATTGACATCGGCGCAAAGGCGATAGTCGTTTCTTCAATGTCGGGAATGACGGTGCGGATGGTGTCCCGTTTCCGCGCACCGACGGATATAATCGGCATGGCGACGACGAAGGACGTATGGTATAAGCTGGCGCTTTCATGGGGTGTAATGCCCGTTATGAGCCGTCATTTCGATTCGACCGACGTGCTTTTCTATCACGCTATGCAGACAGCGCAGAAGCAGATGAAGTTGAAATCCGGCGACAGAATCGTTCTCACCGGCGGAATGACAAACGGAAAATCCGGAAACACAAACCTCATAAAGGTTGAAACGATAGGCGATATTGACTGAAAGGAGCGTTTATGCTCATAAAAAACGACATTCCGATACTTGAATTTGACGAGGCGAAGGAAGCCCTTATAAACCCTTGCGACATTGTAAATCGCACGGGGCGGATCGGTTGCGAAAGGCTGGTGATCACCTTTTTCGGAGAGGTCATAGAAGAACTTCTTTCGGACGGGAAAATCGAAAAAATCAAAACCGTGATCGGCGAAAATCCTTATGTCATCTATAAATTCAGTGATTGCGACGTTCTTATCATGCATGGCGATCTCGGCTGTCCCGCAATGGGCGGCGAACTTGAAGAGCTTATCGCCATGGGTGTGAAAAAGGTTATGTTCTGCGGCGGAGGAGGTGTGCTTGACAGGGAGACCTGTGTCGGTCATTTTCTTGTTGTTGAAGGCGCGATACGTGATGACGGATTTTCGTATCATTACATTCCGGCTTCGCGGATAATATGTACGGAAAAAGACACGAGAAAGCTCATCTGCGATTATCTTTCGGAGCGGGGAATTCCTCATTCGGAGGGGCTTGTCTGGACGACGGACGCGTTTTTCCGCGAAACGAGGGACAGAATCCGTGCACGCAGGGAGGAAGGCGCAAAAATCGTTGAAATGGAGCAGGCGGGATGCATAGCCGTCACACAGTTCCGCGGAGTCGGTTACGGCGCTATAATCTACGGCGGAGATGATATCTCGGGCGACGGCTGGGACAGTCGTAGCTGGCGCGGCAGAGACGATATAAGGTGCGGACTTGTCGATATTTGCAGGGAAATTGTGCTTCTGATGTAATCAAAATCGGGCGGCAGGACGCAAAAACGTTCTGTCGCTGCTGTTTTTGCCCGTAAACAGACAGAAAAGAAAAAAGTATAAACTTTTGAAAAAATCATATTGCATAAATGAAGATAATGTGATATAATAACCAGGAACGAGATATAAAATCAGATCATGCCGGCCGGGGAGTCAGCGGTGCCTTGTACCTGCAATCCGCTACAGCAGGGGCGATCCCGTATATGAGGCTTATGCTTGTGTGGTCTGCGCCGTAGCACCCATGCGTTGAAGGATGGGTCTCGCGCAATTCGGAGCTTTGAACCATGTCAGATGGGGAACCAAGCAGCATTAAGGAGATTTCCGGATGTGCCGCGAGGCTGCCTGTCCCGAGCAAGGACTGCGGTGGCGCATGTGAGCGTAAGTCGAACTGCGGTGCATGGTCTGATTTTGTATCCCGTTATTTTTGTAGCAGGAGGTAAATATGTATCAGGCGCTTTACAGAAAATGGCGTCCCGCCACCTTTGACGATGTTTATGGGCAGGAGCATATCACCTCTATTCTCAAAAACGAGGTTGAAAGCGGCAAGCTGTCGCATGCTTATCTTTTCTGCGGTCCGAGAGGAACCGGAAAAACGACTTGTGCAAAAATAATTTCAAAAGCGGCAAATTGTGAGCATCCTGTCGGCGGCAATCCTTGCGGGAAGTGTCATTCCTGTCTTTCGATAGCCGAAGGAACGGCGACGGACGTCGTTGAGATGGACGCTGCGAGCAACAACGGCGTCGACAGCATCCGTGACCTGCGCGACAGTGTTGTATATACACCCGCAGACCTTAAATACAGGGTTTACATCATAGACGAGGTTCATATGCTTTCGCCGAGTGCGTTCAATGCACTTCTCAAAACCCTTGAAGAACCGCCGTCGCACGTTATTTTCATTCTTGCAACGACGGAGCTTCAGAAAATTCCCGCAACGGTGCTTTCGCGCTGTCAGCGGTTTGATTTCAGAAGGGTTGCGCCGAGCGCGATAATTTCAAGAATGAAGACCGTCTGCGAGGGCGAAGGAATAAAAGCCGACGAAGGCTCGCTCGAACTGATTGCAAGGCTTTCACAGGGCGGCTTCCGTGACGCGCTGAATATGCTTGAATACTGTGCGGGCGGCGGTCACGAGATAACGCTCAAAAATTCGATTGCGCTTCTCGGCGCAAGCCCGATTGAGCTTCTGTCCGGAATTTGTGATAAAATTGCGGAAAAAGATATATCAGGCGCACTTGAAAAACTCGATGAGGTCTATTCATCGTCAAGAGACATAGCGGTTTTCTGGCGGGAACTGATTTCATTCTGCCGCGATATGCTTCTGTATGTTGCGACGAGAGGTGCGCACGTCTGCGAGTCGCTTACGGCTCGCTCCGCAGAACAATTTACCGTCGCACAGATATTGAATATACTTGAAGTTTTTACGTCCGCCGAAGGCGATATGACAAGGCTTCCGTCCGGCGCAAAGCTTTATGCGGAGATGGCACTTGTCAGAGTATGCGATCCTTCGCTTGACGGGGATATGCCATCCGTGCTGGCGCGCATTTCGGCTCTTGAAGAGAGATTGAGTCAGGCGCCGCCTCCGCCTGCGGCGGAGGAGCGCCGCGCGCAGAAGCCGACGCCGGAGAAAAAAGTAGAGAACCCCGTTTCTGCGGGCGGCGAAGCGCTTTCGGAGAAAGCGCAGGTGGCGCCTGAAAAGCATGAAGCCCGATCAGAGCCGAAAAGCGTTCGCGTCTGGGCAGAGGTTATACGCAAGGCAGAGCAGAAGGATATGTCCGTCGGCTCATTTTTGAAGGACACCCTTGCATTTGCGGATTATGACGGCAGGATATTTATAAAATGCTCAAACGATTTTGCAATAGCAATGCTCTCAACAGAGGAGCGTAAATCGCTTGTGGCGTCGATTGCAAGTTCGGTTTTGATGAAAAGCATACTCCCGCAAAACGTAATTTTTTCAAAAATGAAGGCAAACGAAAAGAAAATGCCTATAAATGACCTTATTGATACGGAGGAAAATTAAAATGAAAGCAAGAATACCGCAGGGACCCTCGATGAACGATATGTTGCGTCAGGCGCAGAAAATGCAGGAGGATATGGCGGCAAAGCAGGCAGAGCTTGAAGCCAGAGAGTATGACATTTCCGCCGGAGGCGGCGTTGTCAAGATCAAGATAAACGGAAAAAAAGAAATAGTTTCTCTCGAAATCGATCCGGCAATTGTTGATCCGGATGATATTGAAACGCTTTCCGATATAATCACAGCCGGCGTAAACGAAGCAATCCGCACGGTTGAAGACACGAGCTCAAAGGAAATGGAAAAGATAACCGGCTCAATGGGTATGGGAATGGGTATTCCCGGACTTTTCTGATAAAGGCGGACTTTTGAACTATGGAATATATACTTCCTGTTCAGCGACTTATTGAAAAATTCGCATCACTTCGCGGCGTAGGGAGAAAAACCGCGGCAAGATATGCTTTTTCCGTTCTTGATATGACGGAGGAAGAAGCAATCGAATTTGCTAATGCCATAATTGCCGCAAAAAAAGAGGTAATGCCTTGCAGCGTATGCGGTAATCTGAGCGACAAACCCGTGTGTGATATCTGCGGAGACGGTCGCAGGGACAAGAGCGTCATATGCGTGGTTGAAGACCCGCGCGCAATTATTGCCTTTGAAAAGACAAGGGAATACCGCGGACTTTATCACGTTCTCGGCGGAGTAATTTCCCCCGCAAAAGGTATAGGACCCGATAAACTCCGTATCGCAGAGCTTATGGAAAGACTTGAAGGCGGCGAAGTGAGGGAACTTATCATAGCGACTAACCCGAATGTCGACGGCGAGACGACCGCGCTTTATCTTGCAAGAATGGCAGCGGGAAAGGGAATTAAAACAACGCGCCTTGCATACGGCGTTCCCGTCGGAGCGGACATTGAATATGCGGACGAGGTAACCCTTATGCGTGCGATGGACGGCAGACGCGAAATAAAATAATAATCAAAGCGCACCTTCGGGTGCGTTTTTTGCGCCGTTGACAAAGAAAAGGCGATTTTTGTCCGGTAAACGCCGCATTTTTTCGTCCCGCAAGCGCCGCTTGACAAAGTCAAGTGCAAAATTCTTTACAATTCTGCGCGGAAATGATACAATGAGACCACAAAAAACGATATCGGAGGTCACGGATGACAGTAGGCGAGAAAATACAATATTACAGAAAGAAGATTGGGCTGTCACAAGAGGAACTCGGACAGAAGATGCTTTTGAGCCGTCAGACGATCAGCCTTTGGGAGATGGACAAAACGCTTCCGACGGTTGACAATCTTCTGCGGCTCAAAGAGATATTTTCGGTTTCCGTTGATGAACTTTTGAGCGAGAACGAACCGAAAGAGCAGAGCGAAAGCGAGCCTGCCGAAGCGCCGAAGGAGTCGTATTCGTTTGTATATGACAAGTCCGATATAAGCGCGTTTTTTGATAAACATAGAAGAGCATTTATAAATAGAACCGTACTTATCGCCGTAGCCGCTGTTATTATGATTCTTTCCTCATTGGGTGTATCGCCTTGGCTTACATGGGTATATATTCTCTTCATTATTTCAGGATGTATATTTCACGCAAAGAGTTATGCTAATTTCAAAAAAATACAGTGCTATTCCGAATCGAAAATCATCGGTGCTCTCTATTCTTATGATGTTTATGACGGGTATTTTATCCTCAACATTTCGCGCGGCGGCGATGTGAAAAGAATGATGAAAATTTCTTTCGGTGACATCGAAAGCGCGGAGAAAACCGAAAAACATATCATTTTCGGCGTCGGCGGGCAGGCTTATATAATAAAAAGAGAAGCGCTTGCGGCGGATTCGATATTTTACCCGCTTTGTGATGAAGTCAGCAAAAAGATGGCAAACAGCCGGAAAAATCCTGAGGCGCGACTGAAAACCGTTTCAAACCTCCTCTTTATCTTTTCGATTGTAACGATTTTCTTTGCGCTTGCCGCTTTGGCAATAATATCACGGAAAAGTTATCCTTTTCATATGGTGCAGAACATGTGGGTGTTTTATCTGTTCATCCCGATTCCGATCGCATCGATAGTTTTCGGATTTCGCCTGAAAAAGCGGGGATACAGATACAAAAAGAACGTAATTATCGGCTTTATAATGGCGATACTGCTCCTTATATACGGGTCATTTTCGTTTATTTTTGCTAATGAATATTCTCACGACGAAGCTCTTGCAAAGGAGACGGAGGAGTTGCTTTCAATCGACCTTCCCGAATACTATCGGATTGACACAAAGGATTTTTCGGGGTATACACAGTCGTCCTCATACGGACATATCTATACAGTCAGCAACATTTATTTTGACGAAGCTGCTGTCAGGGAGTTTGAAGAGAGTCTTGAGGACGACGCAAAATGGCTGGCTTATATACCGAGCAGCCTTTCGGGAATAACATCGCATTATTGCGAGGTTTCCGGAGGCGAAAATTATTATATCGTATACAACACAGATACAGCCGAGTTTAACAAACTGCCGGACGAAAGCGGCGAATTTACGTTTATAAACGTTATTTACAATACGGAAAGCAACACAATGAAGATTGTAAAATACAAAAGAGAATATATGAAGTAATCGGCTTCAAATTAAAATGAAACGCACCTTCGGGTGCGTTTTTCGCTTATTGTCCTTATAATGCTAAAGCAGATGGCAAAACCGAAGAAAAAACGATGAAAAAATCTGCAAAAAAGATTAAAAGAGAACAAGAAATTTCCGCTTTGTTATTGAAGTTTCAATCGAAGTGATATATAATGTACTTGTATAAATATTTGAAATGGGGTGAGATATTTGAACGGTGAAAACAGATCGGGAGAGCTTGCCCCGTATTTTTTCTGCCAGGGTACAAATTTCCGCAGTTATGAATGGCTCGGCTGTCATTCTGAAAAAACAGATGACGGCTTTGAATATACCTTCCGCGTGTGGGCGCCGAAGGCGGAGAAGGTGTTTGTTGCAGGTGATTTCAACTCATGGGATGAGTCGCTTCCCATGGAAAAAGACGCCGAAAGCGGCGTCTGGACGGCAACTCTGATCTCCGCGAAAGCTCTTGAAGGAAACAGATATAAATATAAGGTCGTTTCAAAGACCCGCACGGCGATGAAGGCAGACCCTTACGCAACCTATTCCGAAACGCTTGCGAAAACAGCGTCGATAATTCACACGGTGAAGGCAAAATGGAGCGATTCAAAGTGGCTCTCTGCAAGAGGCAAGGCGTTTGAAGGCAAGCATTTTTATTCCGCGCCGATGAACATTTACGAAATGCACCTCGGATCATGGAAAACACGCGACGGCAAATCAAACGTCGACGGAGAGCATTATCTCAATTACCGCGAGATTGCGGACGAGCTTGTGCCGTATGCGCTTGATATGGGCTATACGCACGTTGAGCTTATGCCGATAACCGAGCACCCGTTTGACGGGTCGTGGGGATATCAGGTCGGCGGTTATTACGCGCCGACATCGCGCTTCGGTACGCCGGAGGACTTTATATATTTTGTAAACAAGCTCCACAAAGCGGGGATAGGCGTCATTCTTGACTGGGTGCCCGCTCATTTTCCGAAGGACGAACACGGGCTCTTCGAGTTTGACGGTTATCCGCTTTATGAATATCAGGGCAAGGACAGAATGGAGCATAAGTCCTGGGGAACGCGTTGCTTTGACGTCGGCAGACCGGAGGTTCAGTCATTTCTTATATCCAACGCGCTTTTCTGGATGAGAAATTACCATATAGACGGGCTCCGTATCGACGCGGTTGCGTCCATGCTGTATCTGGACTATGACCGTGCGCCCGGCGAATGGATACCGAATGTTGACGGCGGAAATCACAATTACGAGGCGATGGCGTTTTTCAAAAAACTGAACACCGCCGTGTTTGCCGAATTTCCTTATGCGCTGATGATAGCGGAGGAATCGACGGCGTGGCCGATGGTGACAAAGCCCGTTTCGGACGGAGGTCTCGGATTCAATTTCAAATGGAATATGGGCTGGGCAAACGATATGTTCGAATATATTTCGACCGATCCGTTTTTCAGAAAATACGTACATAACAAACTGACTTTCCCGCTTATGTATGCGTTCTCGGAAAATTATATTCTACCCGTTTCGCACGATGAGGTCGTACACGGCAAAAAGTCACTGCTTGACAAGATGTTCGGCAGCTATGACGATAAATTCGGCTGCATGAGGGCGTTCCTTATGTATATGATGACGCTTCCGGGCAAAAAGCTGATGTTTATGGGCTGTGAATACGCCCCGTTCCGCGAATGGGACTATGAAAATCAGCTTGAATGGTTTATGCTGGATTACCCGCGCCATTCGCAGATGAAGGACTATGTCCGCGCGCTTAATCACTTTTATCTTGAAAACCGCCCGCTCTGGGAAATTGACGACAGCTGGGACGGTTTTGAATGGATAGACCCCGACAGGTGCGAGGATAACACGCTCTCTTATATAAGAAAGTCAGCCGATGGGGAGGAGCTTATAATTCTGCTCAATTTCGCTCCTTGCAGGCGGGACGGATATAAGCTGCGTGTAAAGAGTAAGGGAAGCTACGTTGCGCTTATCAATTCCGATGACGCCGGATACGGCGGTGGCGGAAGCAAGCTTGGAACAATGAAATCAAAAGCTCACCGCGAGGGCAAAAAATGGGTCCACGAAATAAGCGTTGACCTGCCTTCGTACGGCGCGCTGATAATAAAAAAGAAATAAAGAAACAGACTTGGGAGGTAAAGGCATTATGTTCAAAAAGAAAGAATGTATCGCCATGCTTTTGGCTGGCGGACAAGGCAGCAGACTGTACACTCTCACGGAAAAAACGGCGAAGCCCGCCGTGCCGTTCGGTGGAAAGTACCGCATTATCGATTTTCCTATGTCAAACTGTGTAAACTCGGGAATTGACACCGTCGGCGTTCTGACGCAGTATCAGCCCCTTGTGCTCAATGAATACATCGGCAACGGCGAGCCTTGGGATCTTGACCGCGTGCACGGCGGAGTTATGGTTTTGCCGCCGTATCAGGGCAAGGGCGGCGCCGCATGGTATAAGGGAACGGCAAACGCCATTTTCCAGAATATCCAGTATATCGACAGATACAATCCCGATTACGTTCTTATCCTCTCCGGCGACCATATATACAAAATGGACTATGCCAAAATGCTTGCCGAGCATAAGAAAAACGGCGCAGACTGCACAATTGCCGTATTGCCGGTGCCGATTGAGCAGGCGAGCCGCTTCGGCATACTCAACACGGACGATACAAACCGAATAATCGAGTTCGAGGAAAAGCCCGCCCATCCGAAGAGCAACAAGGCTTCTATGGGCATATATATCTTCAATTACAAGCTCCTCAAAAAGTATCTCATCGAGGACGATGACGATCCTGCCTCCCAAAACGACTTCGGAAAAAACATAATCCCGAAAATGCTCGGCGACGGAATGAAAATGTTTGCTTATCTCTTTGAGGGTTACTGGAAGGACGTCGGCACGGTGCAGAGTCTCTGGGAAGCCAACATGGATCTTCTCGGAAACAGACCGAAGTTCAATCTTTATGACAGAAGCTGGAGAATTTTTTATCGTCACAACGCAAACCCGCCTCAGAGGATAGACGAAAAGGCGGAGCTTATAAACTCAATGGTCACGGAAGGCTGCGACATAAACGGAACTGTTGAAAATTCCGTGCTTTCCGGCGGCGTAATTGTCGAAGAAGGCGCGGTTGTCCGCAACTCTGTCATTATGAGCGGCGTCAGAATCTGCAAGGGCGCGAAGGTCGAATATGCGATAATCGATCACGATACCGTTATCGGCGAAGGAGCGGTTGTCGGCGAAGAGAAAAAGGACGGCGATTCGCCGCTTGTCATCGGTGCGGAGCTGGAAATAAAAGCGGGAAGCACTCTCGGCGGGGGACTTATGGTCGACTCCGCGTATCTTGAAAAATCGAAAGGAGCGGAAACAAAATGACAGCTACCGGAATTATTTTTTCAAATATACATGACAGTAACCTTTTCGAGCTTACACACAGGCGTTCTGTGGCTTCCGTACCGATAGGCTGCAGATACCGCCTTATCGACTTCGCACTTTCAAACATGGTGAACTCGAATATAGGCGACATAAAGATAATCACCCATTATAACTATCACTCCCTTATGGACCACATCGGCACGGGAAAGGACTGGGATCTTGCGAGAAGAAGCGGCGGCGTCAAGTTTCTGACACCCTTTATCACCGCTTACGCAAATAATGTAAACGAGCTTTACACGACCCGCCTTGAAGCGCTGAAAAGCGTAAACTATTCGATATCGTGTCTGACAAGCGATTACGTTGTTCTTACGGACTGCAACGTTATCTGCAATATTGACTTCGGCGATATGATAAACGACCACATTTCTCACGGAGCGGATATAACCGTTGCGATAAAGAAAATGCACGTTACGCCGGAAATGCAGGGCGCGGTTTCCGTAGTCGTTTCGGATGAAAGCGGAAGAATGACGGATTACAGAGCTCATCCCTCCGATTTTGAAGGCGATGCCGATGTCAATCTCAACATAATGGTGATAGGGCGCAGATATCTTCAGGAGCTTGTTATGGACGCCATCGCACACGGCTATTCGAACTTCTCGCGCGATGTGTTCCAGCGCAACCTGAAGCGCAGAAATTACCGCGTTTACCGTTACGACGGGCATTTTGAGGGAATTGATTCGTTCCTTGATTATTTCAACACGAACATGCGTCTTATAAGCGACAAGGAGCTTTACAAGGAGCTTTTTGAAACCGAAAACAGACCGATATATACAAAAGTCCGCAATTCCGCTCCGACGTATTACGGAAATCATTCATTTGTCCGCAACTCGCTGATAGCGGACGGATGCGTGATTGAAGGCTCTGTTGAAAACAGCATCCTTTTCAGGGGAGTAAAGGTCGGCAGGGACACCGTTGTTATGAATTCAATACTGTTTCAGGATACGTTCACGGGCGAAAACGTTACGCTCCAGTACGTTGTGACGGATAAGAACGTTGTCGTTCGTGACGGCGTCAGTATTTCCGGTCATCTTACGATGCCCGTCTATATAGACAAGGGCAAAATGCTCTGATAAATTCGGGAGGTTTTATGAAATCTGTATTATTTGCGGGAAGCGAAGCACTTCCTTTTGCGGCAACCGGTGGGCTCGGCGATGTTATGGGGTCGCTCCCGGCGGCGATAAAGGCGGCTCATCCGGAGGCGGATGTCAGAGCCGTTATGCCGCTTTATTCAAAGGTCGGAAAGCAATATCGTGACGAGATGACGTTTGAGAAGAGCATAACGGTCACGCTTGCGTGGAGAAGGCTTTATTGCGGGATATTCTCGCTTGAAAGAGGCGGGGTGAAATGGTATTTTATCGACAATGAATATTATTTCCTCCGTGACAGAATTTACGGCGAGTTCGACGATGCCGAAAGGTTTGCGTTTTTCTCCGTTGCGGTACTTGAACTGATGGGTGCGGAAGGCTTTTTCCCGGAGGTGCTCCATTGCAACGATTGGCAGACTGCGCTCTCCGTCATACTGCTGAAAACAAGATACAATTCCTACTACGGCTATTCCGGCGTGAAGGCGGTATATACGATACATAATATCGATTATCAGGGCGAATACGGTATGGAAATACTCGGCGATGTTTTCTCACTCTCCGATGCGGAAAGCGGGATTGTCGAATATAACGGCAACATAAACCTGACAAAGGGAGCAATAGTCTGCGCGGACTTTGTGACAACTGTCAGCCCTCATTATGCAAAGGAAATTCAGGATGACTATTTTGCGCACGGACTCGGAAACATAACAAGAATGTACAGCGGAAAGATTGACGGTATCATAAACGGAATAGACGTTGCGGCAAACGACCCGAAAACAGACCCCGATATCCCGAAGAATTATTCATGGCGTTCGCTTACCGGAAAAGCCGTATGCAAGGAAGAGCTGCAAAAAATGACGGGACTGAACGTCGATCCCGAAGTTCCGATCGTTGCTATGATATCGCGCCTTGCGGAGCACAAGGGCTTTGATATTGTCCGCTTCGGCATAGACGGAATAATGCAGAACAACAATATTCAGTTTGTTCTTCTCGGCACGGGCGATCCCGATACCGAAAACTTCTTCCGCGGGTTTGCTTCAAGATATCCCGGCAGGGCGGCGGTAATGATAAAATATGACCGCAAGCTCTCAAAGCAGATATATGCGGGCGCGGATATCTTCCTTATGCCGTCCAAAAGCGAGGCATGCGGACTTGCGCAGATGATCGCTTCTCGCTACGGCACCGTTCCCGTCGTGCACGAGGTCGGCGGACTTTATGACACCATAAAGCCATACGGAGCGGGAGGCAACGGCTTTACGTTTGCGGCATATAATGCAGACGATATGGGAAACGTCATTTATCAGGCGACGGAGCTCTATAAGGACAAAGAGGCTTGGAAAAAGCTCGTCCGCAAAATAATGAGAATAGATTTTTCGTGGAACGTTTCGGCAGAGAAGTATGTCGGACTTTACGAAAACGTAATAAATCAATAAAGGCAAAGGGAAAAACACATGGGAAAAGGTAACACAACCACAAAAGCAGACATAAAATCGTTGCTCTCCGAAAAGCTCTCCCGCCATTTCGGCGCGGTTGCGGAGGACGCAACGAAAGCACAGATTTATAAAGCCGTCATAATGAGCGTCCGCGACGCTCTGACGGAAAAGAGAGCAACGTTCAAGCACGCGGTAAAGGCGCAGCAGAAAAAGCGCGTCTACTATATGAGTATGGAATTTCTCATCGGCAGATCGCTTAAAAACAATCTTCTCAATATGGGACTTGAAAAGCAGTACAGAGGCGCTCTGCGCGATATGGGCTTCGACCTTGACGAAATCTATGAGATGGAACCGGATCCCGGTCTCGGAAACGGCGGTCTCGGCAGGCTTGCGGCTTGCTTTATGGATTCTCTGACGACGGGAAATTATCCAGCAACGGGTTTTTCGATATGCTATGAATACGGGCTTTTCCGTCAGAAAATAATCGACGGAAACCAGGTTGAAACTCCCGACACATGGATGCAGAACGGCTCGACATGGCTTGTTCCGAGAACGGATAAGACGTTTCCTGTGCGTTTCGGCGGCAAGGTGAGCGAAAAGTGGGAAAACGGCAGACTTGAAATAGTCCATACGGATTATGACGAGGTTGAGGCGGTGCCTTACGATATGATGATATCCGGCTCCGACTGCGACGCTGTCAGCAATCTCCGCCTCTGGAAGGCGAGCGATATGAGAAATTTCAATATGAAGCTTTTCACACAGGGACAGTACATGCAGGCTGTTGAGGAGAACACAAGTGCAGAGACGCTTTCAAGAGTGCTTTATCCTTCGGACGACCATACCGAGGGAAAACTGCTCCGTCTCAGTCAGCAGTATTTTCTCGTTTCGGCGTCGCTGCAGAATATTCTTTCCGACCATATTGCCGTTTACGGCACGCTTTCAAACCTGCCGGACAAGGTTGCAATACACATAAACGATACCCATCCCGCGCTCTGTATTCCGGAGCTTATGCGCCTTCTGATGGATATATATTCGTTCTCATGGGAAACGGCATGGGACACCGTTGTAAAGACGGTATCATACACAAACCATACGGTTATGCCCGAAGCGCTTGAATGCTGGAACGAAGAGCTGTTCCGTATGCGTCTGCCGAGAATTTATACGATAGTCTGCGAGATAAACCGCAGGCTCTGCGCCGACCTCTGGAATATTTATCCCGGTGACTGGGCGAGAATTTCCCGTATGTCCATTGTGGCAAACGGGCAGGTCAGAATGGCAAATCTTTCTGTTGCGGGATCGCATATGGTGAACGGCGTCTCGAAGCTCCATTCCGAAATTCTCCGTCAGACAGTGTTCCACGACTATTACAAGACGACGCCGGAGAAGTTTACAAACGTTACGAACGGTATAGCGCACCGCCGCTGGCTGTGTCTCGGAAATCCGCTTCTTTCGTCGCTTCTTGACGAAACGATCGGCAGAAAATACCGCAAAAATCCCGAAGCGATAGAGGACTTTCTGAAATTCAGGGACGACCAGTCCGTAATTGACAGAGTCCGCGCAATAAAGCACGAAAACAAGGAGCGTTTTGCGGAGGCTTACTATAAGAAAACGGGCGATAAACTTGATACGCACTCGCTTTTTGACGTTCAGGTCAAGCGTATACACGAATACAAGCGTCAGCTTCTGAACGCTCTGAAAATCGTCGCTCTTTATGACGAAATAAAGAAAAATCCGAATATTTCAATCCGTCCGCAGACGTTTATCTTCGGCGGAAAGGCAGCTCCCGGATATTATCTTGCAAAGGAGATAATCCGCTTTATCTGCATGCTCGGAAAGCAGATCGATAATGACCCCGACGTCAGAGGAAGGCTCAAGGTTGTGTTCCTTGAAGAATATAACGTCAGCCTTGCGGAAATTCTTATGCCGGCAAGCGACATAAGCGAGCAGATTTCTCTTGCGGGAAAGGAAGCAAGCGGAACGGGCTGCATGAAATTTATGATAAACGGCGCGATGACCGTCGGCACGCTTGACGGAGCAAACGTCGAAATGGCGGACGCCGTCGGAAATGATAATATCTATATTTTCGGGCTCACGGCAAACGAGGTTGATGAGCTTTGGAAGAGAGGCTACAATTCGCTGATTTATTATAAGGAAAGCGAGCGCCTGCGCGGCGCAATCGACAGAATCGGCTGCGGTCTTGCCGGAGAGGATTTCTCAAATATTGAAAATTATCTCCTCCATAATCCGGGTGTTTCAGATCCTTATATGTGCCTTGCGGATTTCGATTCGTATTACGCAACGTATAACCGCGCGCTTGACGACTATGACCACAGAGACCTCTGGACAAAGAAAGCAATAACCAATATTGCAAAAGCGGGATATTTTGCGTCCGACAGAAGCATAAAAGAGTATGCGGAAAACATCTGGCATATCGAGCCCTGCAAAATCTGATGGCGGGCTTCGGAAGATACAGTCTTAAAAGAAAAGAACTTCATAAACTGACCCCCTCCGAAGGGAACGGAGGATCTGCGGAGAGAGACGGAAGCATAGAGTTTTCCGTCTCTCTGCCTGCGGAAGTGACGGATTGTTTTCTTTCCGTCCTGTGTGACGACACGGGAGAGGTGAAAAATTTTCCCGTCGACGGCGGAAGGATAATTCTTTCGTGCGATGTGCTTTGCGATGGCAGAGATGACGGTCTTTTCTTTTATAAATTTGCGGTAAACACTCCGCAGGGAAGCTATGAAATCGTCCGCGGCGAGGACGGAATATCCGATACGCTCCGCGACAGACGAGAGGGATTTGACGGTGCATTTGCGCTTACCGTATTCAGAAAGAGAAAAAATCCCCCGACATGGCTTTACGGAGGGATTATCTATCACATATTTGTCGACCGTTTTTTCAGAGGCGGGGACGAACCTTGCAGAGCGGACGCCGTTATGAATGAAGACTGGTATAACGGCATACCGCCGTATGTGAAAAAGTCCGGAGACAGACTGGATAACAACGTTTTCTTCGGCGGCGATCTTTACGGGGTGATAGAAAAATTGCCGTATATATCGTCTCTCGGCATGACTTGTATTTATCTCAGTCCGATATTTGAGGCGTATTCAAACCACAAATACGATACGGGCAATTACGATAAGGTTGACGATATGTTCGGCGGGGAAGAAGCGTTTTCTGCGCTTGTCTCCGAATGTAAAAATTACGGAATAACGCTGATACTTGACGGAGTTTTCAACCATACCGGCGATGACAGCATATATTTCAACCGCACGGGGAAATACGGAGACGGCGGGGCATACAGAGACAAAAACTCGCCGTATTACGAATGGTACAACTTCACGGATTATCCCGAAAAATACGAAAGCTGGTGGGGCATTGACGTTCTGCCGAGGGTGAAAAGCGATACGCCTTCTTATAAGGCATACCTTTTCGGAGAGAACGGAGTCATTCGCAGGCGATTGAGAGAGGGGGTCGGCGGATTCCGACTCGATGTAGCGGACGAGCTTTCGGATGAATTTCTTTCGGAGCTGAAATCGGCGGCGCTGGCGGAAAGAGACGACTGCGTTATCATAGGCGAGGTCTGGGAGAATGCGGCGGAGAAGGTGTCGTACGGCAGGCGGAGGAGATACCTTCGCGGCAAAGAGCTTGACTCTGTTATGAATTATCCGATAAGAACGGCGATTATATCATACCTGCGCGACGGCGACTGCGAAACATTCCTCAAAAACACAGCCGAAGTTTACGGCGAATATCCCGATTTTGCGCAGTCCGCGCTGATGAACATAATCGGCACGCACGATACAATACGCATAATCACCGCGCTTGCCGGCGAGAGTCCGGAGGGTAAAAGTCAGGACGAGAGGGCTGTTTATAAAATGACGGAGGCGCAGTATTCAAAGGGCGTCGGCCTTGTAAAGGCGGCGTATCTCATTTCCAATATGCTGCCCGGCGTGCCTTGCATTTATTACGGAGACGAGATCGGTATGCAGGGCTATTCCGACCCGTTCAACAGAAGACCGTATCCGTGGGGCAGAGAAGATGAAGACCTTCTCGGCTTTTATCGACGCATAGGCGGGATAAGAAAAAACGAAAACGCACTTTTCTGCGGCAAAATGCGGATAGTTTATGTCGACCGTGACATCCTCTGTATTGAGAGAACGGCGGGAGGAGAGCTTCTCTGCGGAATAATCAATCGCAGCTCCGACGAATACGTCTATTCATCGGAATTCACCTCCGAGGAGATGATTTCAGGCTTTGAGGGAAAGAAAATCGTCATAAATCCGCACGGATGTGCCCTTATAAAAACAAAAGACAATAAAAACGAATACGGGGTTTACAGAGCAATATGAAAAGGCTTGCTTTTTTCGGGCTGCTTTTGGCAATTTTGCTTCTTTGCTCGTGCAGAAAAGCGGATATAATTATCCGCACGGATATGTCCGGCGCAAAAACAACGGATTATCCCGCGGAAACCACGGCGTCTGCGCTTGTTACCGATGAAAGCGGAAGCGTCACCGCCGTGCTGAATAAATCCTCGGGCGTGTTTCACCTGTCGCACGACTGTTACCACGCAAGAAGGATGAAAGAAGAAAATCGGCAGATAATAACCGCTTCAGATATTGAAAACTTTATAAAAGAGGGCTATAAGCCCTGCGGAGTATGCTCCGCGGAATATTATTATAAGGAGAATACCGAAGATGATAAATAAGGATTTTGCCTTCGGCGAGAAAATTTTGAGACTTACCGCATATGCGGAAAACGTTATAAGGGTCAGAATTTCGGATAAATTCGAGCCAACGCTTTTTGAGCGTTACGGCATATGGCGCGCTCCGGACGAGAACGCGGGCAAGCTTGCTTCGACAAAAAACGGCGTGCTTTCCGGATTTCTTTATGCGGAATATTCGGAAGGCGTCCTGACATTCTCTTCCGACGCTTTTGAAAGAAAGATAAATCTTGCTTGCGGAGACGCGGGCGAGGTGCGGAAGTATTTTGAGGACAACCTCTGCGGTATGCGTCCGAGCAGGGCGCAGGTCATCGGCGACTATTCCGAATGGGAGAGAAAGACCGTCGATTTTACGAAGGATCCGAAATATTTTTCAATGAAAACGGAAGGCGAGCTGTTTTACGGTCTCGGCGAGAGCAATGAGGACAGACTCGTTCTCAACGGCAAGCCTTATCTTGAAAGAATCGTTTATCAGAAGTGCGAGGTGACCGTGCCTTTCATTATGACAAAGGCGGGCTACGGCGTCCTCTGCAACACGACCTTCTGGCACGGTATTGACGTATGCTCAAAGAGCGAAAACGAGGTTATCTGGTACCTTCCGGACGGCGAAATTGACTTTTTCATCTTTGCGGGCAGAACGCTTACCGATATAAACGAGCGTCTGACGTATATAACCGGCAGACCGATTCTCCTCCCCAAATGGGCATACGGACTTACGTTTGTTGAGCAGTACAACGCCGACCAGTTTGAAGTTATGAGAAATGCGGCGCAGTTCCGCGAGCTGAACCTCCCGTGCGATATGTTCAGCCTTGAACCGGGTTGGATGGCTAAAAAATATGATTTTTCAATCGACAAAAAGTGGAATACCGATCGCTTCTATATCTGTGATTGGATGCGCGGCGGCAAAAAGCCGAGGCCGTATGAATTTACGCAGGCGCTTCTGCGTTACGGCTTCAAGCTGCAGCTCTGGCTTTGCTGTCAGCACGATTTCACGGCTTACGAAGAAAAGCTGGCGGGAAATGATACGGATTTCGGCATTCCCGAATGGTTTGAGCATCTTGAAAAGTTCTGCTTTGACGGCGCGGCTGCGTTCAAGGTCGACCCTTGTCACGTTGTTGACATAACGGACGAAACAAGAACCTATGCAAACGGAAAGAGCGAGCCGGAAATGCACAATCTTATGCAGACGCTCTGCGCAAAGGACATGTATCAGGGCGCGGCGAGATACAGAGGCACAAGACCGATGCATCATTTCTGCGGAGGATATACGGGGTCGGGAGCATACACGGCAATGACAACGGGAGATTCCGGCGGCAAGCTGAAAACGCTTGCGTGGATACTCAACTGCGGTCTGACGGGCATCTCCGCCATGACGTGCGATATGGATATCTATTCAAAGCACACTATTCATTACTGCTTCTTTACTGCCTGGTGTCAGTTGAACAGCTGGGCGGGCTTTGCCCAGCCTTGGTGGGCGGGGGACGAAATGCAGGCATATTTTACGTTCTATGACAACCTCCGTTACAGGCTGATGCCATACATCTATTCAACCTCGATCTACGGAAATATGACGGGTATGCCGACGTGTCGCGCTATGCCTTACGTCACCGATGACGACGAGGTCAAAAACTCCGTTTACGAATATATGTTCGGTGAAGATTTCCTTGTCGGCGCTTTCTCGGACGAGATATGGCTGCCGAGAGGCAACGACTGGATAGACTACTGGACAGGCAAACGCTGTGCCGGCGGTCAGATGATAAAAATCGACATTCCGGAAGGCAAAGGCGGCGCACTTTATGTAAAAGCCGGCGCAATCGTTCCGACGGAGAAGCCGAAACAGTTTACCGACTGCAAGGACGCAGACGAAATAATTCTTGAAATATATCCCTGCGGCAAGTCCGAGCGTGACTTTTATGAGGACGACGGCGTTTCCTTCGGCTATAAGAGCGGAGAAAGAGCCGTTACGAAGATTATCTGCGAGGAAAACGGCTCGTCCGTCAGGATAAACATCGGCAAACGCATAGGAAACTTTGACGGAATGAAGGACATCAGAGTATATCATATAAAGGCTATGTCCGAAAACGCTCCGAAAAAGGTTACGGTTGACGGTAAGAAGGCAGATTTCTCATATGAAAACGGTTATGTCCTATTCGATATGAAGACCTGCGGCAGCGCCGAGATAACATATTGAAATGAATAAAAAACTCCTCTCTTGCGTAGAATTTTTGTGCAAGAGAGGAGTTTTGTTATGAAAAAAATCAAATGGGGTTCACTTATACTTTCAATTTTCATCCCGCTCGCCGTTGGTACGGCGTCGGGGCTTATAGCAAGGGCAGGGGAAGCATACGGGGCGATGATAAAGCCCGAAGGCTCGCCGCCCGCCTGGATATTTCCCGTTGCCTGGACGATACTTTTCGCCCTGATGGGAATATCGTCATTCCTTATTTACAACGCAGATGCAAGCGAGAAGTCAAAGGTGTCGGTGCTTATCGTTTATGCGATTCAGCTTATTGTCAACTTTATGTGGCCGATATTCTTTTTCAGACTCGGCGCATATCTTTTCTCGTTTATCTGGCTTGTGTTGCTTTGGGTGCTCGTGCTGATAATGATATTGAAATTTTACAAAATCAATCGCACAGCTGCATTTTTGCAGCTTCCGTATCTACTCTGGCTTACATTCGCGGGCTATCTGAACCTTTCCGTGTATCTGCTTAACAGATAAGTCAGGAGAACTGCGAATTATAAAGCGCACTGTAAAATCCGCCTTTTTTGAGGAGCTCTTCGTGTGTTCCTTGCTCGGTTATGCTACCGTCGCGGATGACGATTATAAGGTCGGCGTTCTTTATTGTTGAAAGCCTGTGCGCAATAACAAAGCACGTCCTGCCGCGCATAAGCGTCTGCATTGCCTGCTGGATCTGAAGCTCTGTGCGCGAGTCAACGTTTGACGTTGCCTCGTCTAAAATGAGCATCGGAGCGTCGGAGAGCATTGCGCGGGCGATTGTTATCAGTTGCCGCTGACCCTTTGAAATATTTACGCCGTCATCGGAGAGGACGGTATCATAGCCTTGCGGCAGGTGCTCGATGTACGAATCGATCTTTGCCGCTTTTGCCGCGGCGATGACTTCGTCCCGCGTGGCGTTTTCCTTGCCGTAGACTATGTTTTCAAAAACGGTGCCGTGAAAGAGCCAAGTGTCCTGAAGAACCATTGTATAAGCCTTGCGCAGGGAAGAACGGGTGATATTCCGGATGTCTGTTCCGTCAACTGTTATCGTTCCGGAATTTACATCATAAAAGCGCATAAGCAGGTTTATGACCGTAGTTTTTCCTGCGCCCGTCGGACCGACTATTGCAAGCGTTTTGCCGTGTGGTGCCGTTACGGAAACGTCGTGAAGAATAATTTTTTCGGGAGTATAACCGAAGGTAACGTCCGAAAGCTCAACCTCTCCTTCAACGGAGGAAAGCACCTCCGCAGACGGCGCGTCGGCTTTTTCGGGCGTTTCGTCTATTATGCGGAAAACTCTTTCAGCCGCCGCAAATGCGGATTGAAATTCGCTCATAATATTTGCGAACTCGTTTATCGGGCCTGCAAATTTTCTTGAATACTGAACGAACTTTGCAACTCCGCCGAGCGAAATGAAGAAAAGCGTCCCTTCGGCAACCTTTCCGCTCTGCGAAAACATATAGAGTGTTCCGCCGAAAATCATAACAAGAGAAATCGAAAGGTTGTTTATGAAGTTGACGGAGGGACCGAGCGCTGCACCGTAATAATCTGCTTTGTAATAAGCGTCAACGGAGTCCCTGTTGCGCGCGTCAAAGCGTGAGCAGATTTCGTCCTCTCTGTTGTATGCGCGGATGGTCTTTCCGCCTGAGAGCATTTCCTCGGCATAGCCGTTCAGCTCGCCGAGTTTCTGCGACCTCTTGTGAAACAGAGGACGCACTTTTTTTGAGCGGTAGCGCGTAAAAACAATCGAAATCGGCACGGTGATGATGAATACGATTATCAGCGGCCTTGAAATGCGCCACATGAATATCGCCGAGCCGACGACCGTATAAATGCTTGACATGACCTGAACGAGATCGTGCGAGAGGGAGGAATTTACGGTATCGATGTCGTATGATATACGGCTGATTATGTCGCCTGTTGCGTGGGTATCAAAATAGCTCACGGGGAGCGATGTCAGTTTTTCAAAAAGCTGACGGCGCATTGTATAAATTATCTTCTGGCTGAGTTTTATCATAACTACTGCGAGAATATATGATAAGACACCGGAGGCGAGATAGCAGACAAGCATTTTTAGAACGTTTTCCCAGACCGCGGGGAAGTCGACTCCTCCCTCGGCGGAGATTGCATCGATTGCGCTTCCCGAAAATTCCGGTCCCATAAGGGAAAGCTGGTTTGAAAGAAGCGTGATTATTATTGCAAACAAAAACAGGTGCCAATATTTCAGCATGTATCCGCCGAGCCTTAAAATTACGCCACGGCGGGTCTTTTTATCCAGCTTTTGAGACGAGTTTTTATTCGGATTGTTCGTGGTCGGAGGGCCAAAGCCTTTATTCAACGAAAGCACCTCCCATCTGCGAATCGCTTATTTCTCTGTAAACAGGGCATGACGAAAGAAGCTCTTCGTGCGTACCGGAGGCGATTATCTCGCCCTTTTCCATAACGATTATCGTTTCACAGTCCTTGACGGAGCTGACCCTCTGCGCAACCGTTATAAGAGTTGTGCCGTTCATATGCTCTTTGAGCGAACGACGGAGATTGGCGTCTGTTTTGTAATCAAGGGCGGAGGAGCTGTCGTCAAGAATGAGAATTTCGGGCTTTGCGGCGATTGCGCGAGCAATCAGAACACGCTGCTTCTGCCCGCCGGAAATGTTCGTTCCGTGCTGAGAGAGCATATGTCCGTAGCCCTCGGGGAAAGCAGATATGAAGTCATCCGCCTGAGCAATTTTTGCGGCAAAGACTATCTGCTCGTGCGAAATGTTCCTGCCGAAGCGGATATTTTCCTCAATCGTGTCCGCATAGAGAAAGTCGCTCTGCATAGCCGTTCCGAATTTGCCGTAAAGCTCGCTCTGCGGTATCGTGCGTACGTCGCGTCCGCCGATATAAACTGCGCCGCAGGAAACGTCATAAAAGCGCATAATCAGCTTGATAAGAGTCGATTTCCCGCTTCCCGTCGCGCCGATTATTCCGAGCGAGCTGCCTTTTCCTATGTCGACGGAAATATTGCTCACGTCATCTTTTACGCCTGCATATGAAAAGCAGACGTTTTTAAGCGAGACAAACGGCGCTTTTTCCGCGCACGGACATTCGTCCTCGCTTTTGAGGGTGAGGTCGTTTTCCGTATCTATGACCTCGGCAATTCTCCTTGCGGAAGCCGAGCTTTTTGTATACATAACGAAGATTCTTGTCACACTCATCATTGCCATGGAGATGAGCGTGAAATACTGCATAAAAGCAATGACGGTTTCCGGATCGGATTTTCCGCCCTGAACGCGCGCCGCGCTGAAAGCAATGACCGCGACTATGCCGAGATTCATCAGCACCGTCATCACGGGGTTGACCGCGCCCATGGTTATTCCCGCACGCTGTTCATCTGATACGAGCTTGCGGTTTACCTTGTCAAAGCGATTATGCTCGTGTTCGGATTTCGAAAGCGCTTTTATAACGCGTATGCCCTGCGAATCCTCGCGGACAACGCGAACCATTTTGTCAACAGAGGACTGAACCCTTATATAAAGCGGAATACCTTTTTTTGATATGAAATACACTGTTACGAAAATAAACGGCAGGACGGCTATCATCGCAAGGGCAAGGTAACTGTCCATTATAAGGGTTATGGCTATACCGCCGAAGAGAAGTATCGGCGCGCGGACGCCCATCCGCTGAATCATGTTTACAAAGTGATGAAGATTGTATGTATCTGTCGTTATTCTTGATTCGAGTGACGGAATCGTGAAGGCATCTGTCTGTGCGGGGGAGAGACGCATTGTTTTTGAAAAAAGGTCGTGGCGCAATGCCTCGGCAAAGCTACTCGCCGTTTTTGCCGCCATTCTGTTTGCGCATATATTGCATAAGCACGCAACTGCCGCAAAGGCAACCATCATAAGTCCCCACAAGACTATGCTTTTTATGTTTTCCGTTGCGACAACGTCACGCAGAATCCGGCTGAGTATATAGGGAAGTGCAAGCTCTGCGAGCGTGCCGAAAGTCTTTATTGAAAGTCCGATACCCATTCTTCCGTAGAAAGGTTTAAGATATCTTGACATAAATTTCATTTTGAGATTCCTTTCGTAAAAACCCCGCTTGGAAGCGGGGTTTTGCGATTATTTCTTTGATTTTTCAAGCATTTCCGACACTTCGCGCGAAAGTGAAAGAATATATCCGTCAAGCGTGCCGAAATCGTCCGGAGAACGGAGCGTTAAAGTGCCTCCGAGTCCGGCTGTGCAGGGGAACGCAAGTGAAACGGAAACGTTGCCCGCACCGTCATCCGAGACGTTCGGATAACCTTCTCCGTATATTGAGGCGAAAATCATCGCCTCGAACACGCACTCCGGCGCAAGCTGACAAATGCTGTTTTCATTGACTTTGAGTTTGCTTTTGGCACGGGCGGTCGCCGTGATTGCGTCCTGGCACTCATCATAGGTGACAAAAAGAAAAACTCTGCCGTCATCCGACGCCCGCGCGGCGGCGTATATAGCTCTGCTTATGAGAAACACGGTGCTGCACGGGGATATCGTGCAATAACGGTTTGCGGCAACGCTTCTGTCCGTTTCGACATGAATTGTATATCCGAGCGAACGGAATGCGCCGCCGAGATGAGCGGAAAACGGGCGGATGATGTTTTCGATGTCAAATGTCTGAACTCTGTCGTCAAGCCCGTTGCCTATTTTTGCGATGAATCTGTCAATGTCGCCATAAAGCCTGTTTGTGCGGCGGTCTTTAGGCAAAAACTTTGTAAAGCCGAAAAGCTCCGCCGCGGAAGATTCAATAATCTGCTGTTGAGCTTCCCGTGTATCTCCGAACTGGAGGGTCGGGAAGAAAAGAAACGAGAGAAAATTATCGTTTTCGACGGCTTTTCTCAAAACAAACGAGCGGTGATAAGGCTCGATTTCGCCAAAACTCGCGAAATCCGCTTTCCCGCAAAGCACATCATCAGGATCGACAATGTGAGGAGCGACTTTGGCTCCGCACCTTACAAGCGGAAGATACCTTCGTGCGCTTTCGTTTTTATAAATTACTTTCCCGCTTTCGTCTGCGACGATAGCGGGAAAGGGTAATGATGAAAACAATTCACATGATATCTGCAAAGGAATTCACCACCCGAAAACGGTCAAATACTGTGGACTTTGCCGTTGAAGTATGCGTTTTCGGAGTCAAGAGCGTGCAACTTTGCCTTTCTTGCCTCAAAAAACTTGACGGCAACCTGTTCAAACAGTGCGTATGTCAAAACGTCCTCGTCCTGAATTGCCCAAGGCTTGACTTCTTCGCGGAGCTTTTCAAGCTCGGGTTTGAGCATGTCGGCGGGGCGGCAGGTTATCGGCTTTTCGTCTCCGATAATCTTCTTTCTGAATTCGGGAGAGATTTCAACGGGAGTTTTGCCGTATTCGCCGCGAACGATTCCCTTGAACTCTTTTGTAACCATCTTGTAGCGTTCGCCGCCGATAACGTTGAACACCGCCTGTGTGCCGACAATCTGCGAGCTGGGCGTTACGAGCGGAGGATAGCCCGCGTCTCTGCGGACGTTCGGAACTTCCGCGAGAACGTCGGAGAGGAGTTCGCTCTTTCCCGCCTGTTTGAGCTGGGAGATGAGATTTGAGAACATTCCGCCCGGAACCTGATAACGAAGCGTGTTTACGTTTACTTTAAGCACCTTCGGGTCGAGGAGACCGTCTTTGATGAACTGCTCGCGCACCTTTGTAAAATGGTCGGCAACGGGCTGGAGTTCTTCAAGGTCGAGCCCCGTATCGTATTCCGTTCCGGCAAGAGCGGCAACGAGAGACTCTGTGGGTGGCTGGCTCGTTCCCATTGCGAGGGGAGAGATTGCCGTGTCAACTATGTCACACCCCGCTTCGATAGCCTTGAGAAGCGTCATAGAAGCAAGACCGGAGGTGTAATGCGTGTGAAGCTCGACGGGAACAGAGACTGTTTCTTTGATCTTCTTTACAAGGTCATATGCCGCATAAGGCGTCAGAAGTCCTGCCATATCCTTTATGCAGATGGAATTTGCGCCCATGCCTTCAAGCTGCTTTGCGTACTGTGCAAACTTTTCGTTTGTATGAACGGGGCTTGTCGTGTAGCTGATAGCTGCCTGAACGTGTCCACCCTCTTTGATTGTGGCTTTGATAGCCGTTTCAAGGTTGCGGGGATCGTTGAGAGCGTCGAAAATTCTGATGATATCTATGCCGTTCGCGATCGACTTCTGAACGAAGTACTCAACAACGTCGTCCGCATAGTGACGGTAGCCGAGAATGTTCTGACCTCTGAAAAGCATCTGGAGCTTTGTATTCTTGACAGCCGCTCTTATCTTGCGCAGTCTGTCCCAGGGGTCTTCGCCGAGGAAGCGGATGCATGCGTCAAATGTCGCGCCGCCCCATGCTTCAAGGGAATAATAACCGACCTTATCCATCTGCTCAAGGATCGGAGCCATCTGATCCATCGTCATTCTCGTTGCGACGAGCGATTGGTGAGCGTCACGGAGGACGGTTTCACAAATTTTAACTTTAGCCATATTTACACCTTAATTACCTTTCAATTATTTGAACAGGGCAAGGAATACTCCCGCCGCGATAGCCGAGCCGATAACGCCTGCGACGTTCGGTCCCATAGCGTGCATAAGAAGATAGTTGTCCGGATTTTCCTCTCTGCCGACCTTCTGCGCAACACGTGCAGCCATGGGAACGGCTGAAACGCCTGCCGCACCGATAAGCGGATTGATCTTTCCGTGAGTTATCCAGCACATGAACTTGCCGCCGAGAAGTCCGCCGACAGTTGAAAGCATAAACGCGCAAAGACCGAGAGCGATTATCTTAAGAGTGTCGATGGCGAGGAAGTTTTCCGCGCTCGCCGTCGCGCCGACGGAAACGCCGAGGAATATCGTAACGATATTCATAAGCTCATTCTGAGCGGCTTTTGAAATTCTGTCCGTAACGCCGGAGACTGTCAGAAGGTTTCCGAACATGAGGAAGCCTATAAGCGGAGCGGCGTCCGGGAGTATTATTGAAACAAGGATTATAACGATTATCGGGAATGCAATGAGCTCCAGCTTTGAAACCGGGCGGAGCTGCTCCATTTTTATGGCGCGCTCCTTCTTTGTTGTCAACAGCTTCATTATCGGCGGCTGAATCATAGGAATCAGCGCCATATATGAATATGCGGCAATGGCGATTGCGCCGAGCAGGTGAGGAGCAAGAATCTTTGTCACAAGGATTGCCGTTGGACCGTCAGCTCCGCCGATGATACCGATAGCCGCCGCTTCTTTGTCCGTAAATCCGAGGAGAAGCGCGCCCGCAAAAGCAGCGAATACGCCGAGCTGTGCCGTTCCGCCCATAAAGAGGCGCTTCGGGTCTGCAATGAGGGGAGAGAAGTCCGTCATCGCGCCGACGCCGAGGAATATCAGCGAGGGATAAATTCCGAGCTTGACTCCGAGATAAAGAAAGTCTATAAGGTTGCCTTTCTTTACGACGTCGAGTATGGAAAATTCAGCGTCGCCAATGAAAAGCTCCGAATGGAAAAGGTTTGCGCCTGGAATGTTCGCAAGGAGCATACCGGCTGCGATCGGCAAAAGGAGCAGAGGCTCAAAGCCCTTGACAACCGCGAGATATACAAGCACGCCGATGATGACGTACATTATAAGGGTTTTTATGAGAAGACTTGTATTACCTTGAAAAAGGTGAAGACCCGTCGATTCCCATATTTTTTCGAGAAATTCAATCAAGAATGTTCACCTCCGTTTTTCATATTCGGCTGAAAATTCAGGAGAGCGAAACGAGGAGGTCGCCCGTTTTTACGGTCGAGCCTTTTGCGATGGCGTATGCAACTGTGCCGGATTCGGGCGCTGTGATTTCGTTTTCCATCTTCATGGCTTCAAGCACGCAGAGAACGTCGCCTTTCTTGACGGTCTGTCCTGCTGCGACATTCATTTTAAGTACCGTGCCGGGCATGGGGGCGTTGACCTTGACTTTTCCGCCGGCGGGTGCCTGAGCGGGAACCGCTGCGGGTGCGGGCGCCGCCGTGACAACGGGAGCAGGCGCTACTGCGGGCTGAGTTGCTGCGGGAGCGGAAATACCGCCGTTTTCTTCGACGGTCACGTCATATATTTTTCCGTTTACGGTTACTGTGTATCTTTTCATTATTATATCCTCCGAAAATTATATTCTTTTCTTGAACGAAACCACTCGGAAGCTCTCCGGCGATTTTCCTTCGAAAGCCGCTATGGCGGCAACTATTGCGGCGACTGTGTCGCTCTCGTCTTCTTCCGCCACCGTATTCTGAACGGGAGCGGGAACGGGAACCTCGGGCTCTGCAGGCACTTCTGTCTTCTCGGTCTTCTTTCCGCTTATGGCGGAGAAAATCGGGATAAGAATTTTGAGAACGATGTAAAGTATTGCGATTATTCCGAGCACCATAAGCATGCCGAGACCGAGCGTCTGAAGTCCGATACCGACCGCATTGTCGATCATGAGAAGTACAGGCATTGAGAATACCTCCTTATGCGAACATTTCAAGCGCGGAAGCTACTCTTGCGCGAAGCTCCGAAGCTTCGATTATATCGTCAACGTAGCCCTTCTTTGCGGCTTCAAGGGGAGATGCATTCTCATCTGCCCATTTTGCGGCGATTTCGTCAACCTTTGATTCGTCATATACCTCTCCGAGAAATTCAACCGCGGAAACGGGATTCATCGGGGATATTTTTGCGCGGTCGAGCGCGAGGACAAAGTCTGCGCCGAGCGCCTTTGAGCCGAGAACGGAATATGCCGTTCCGTAGGCTTCGCCCGTTATGACTGTCACCTTGCGGGCCGACGCCGAATATGCCATGGCAAGCTCTGCGAGTTTACCGGCAACGCCGCCGATTTCTATTTTATCCGTCGTGCCGACGCCGACGCCGTCCACAAGAGTGACGACGGGGACGTCGATGGTGCGACAGAGCTTTATCAATTTTACTGCCTTTTCGCAGGCACCGGGACACATTTTGCCGTCCTTGAAAGACGGATTGTTTGCGATGACACCGCAGACCCTGCCGTTCATCGAGGCAAGACCGACCGTCATCTGCGGAGCGCGTTTTGCGAAAAGCTCCGTAAAGCTGCCTGCGTCAAAAAGACTTCCGATGACAGAGTGAACGTCATATTTCGGATTTTCAAATACGGAAGCGTCGAACGCTCTGTTGCCGTCGTCCGAAGTTATCATTTCGGGAGTGAAATATCTGCAAATCGCTCTTGCGGCAAGACAGGCGGAGGTGTCATCGGTTGCAGTAATAGCCGAAACGCCTGTTTCCGCGAGCTTTGCCGGCTTGCCGAGAGTTTTGTCCTCAAGCATTGAGGAGGGGACAACATAAAGAGAGCCTGTCTTTTCTGCGACTACTATCACGTCGCAAAGGGAAGCGGCAACTGCGCCTGAACCTCCGCAAGGACCGGAGACGACTGCAACCGTCGGGATTACGCCCTTGCAGAACGAGAGCGCGGATATGACTTCTCCGCAAGCGTTGAGAGCGTCCGAGCCTTCATCGATCTTTGCGCCTGCGCTGTCAAAAACGCCGATTACGGGGGCGTTCGCCTCTATTGCCATATCAATGATTTTGCAGATTTTCTTTGCGTGCGCCTTGCCCATCGCTCCGTGCAGACGGGAATAATCCTGCGAGAATGCGAACACGAGCATTCCGTCAACCGCGCCGTAACCCGTTACAACGGGACAGAACTCCTCGCCGTCGCCGATGAAAGCGCCAACCTCGGCGAAAGTTCCTTCGTCGAAGATAACGTCCATACGGGCACGGGCTGTCAGCTTTCCGGCTTTTTCGAGCTCGGCTGAGGCTTCCGAATGGCGTGCGTTGATTATTTCGCGCAATTCTTTGGTGTTTTGTGCCATAATTTATTTCCTTTCATTGCTTTGAAATGATTTTGCATTTTAGTCGGGACCAATCTATCCCAACATACATACGTATAGTATAACATAATATAAGAAAATATCAAGAGAAAAACGCAAAAAAATGCGTCCGGAAATCTTTCCGGACGCGCTTTTTTATTACTTTTTGAGCTTCTTTACGATCTCTTCCGTATCGGAGGCTATCATAAGCTCCTCGTTTGTCGGAAGGAGGTAAACGAGAACCTTGGAATTATCTGTCGAGAGCTTGACCGTGTTCGGCTGACGGAACATTTTTGCGTTGAGCTCCGTATCGATTTCGATTCCGAAATACGTCATATCCTTGCAGACTCTCTCTCTGAGCTCGGGGTTGTTTTCGCCCATACCTGCCGTAAATACGATGGCGTCGAGTCCGTCCATTGCGGCTGTGAATGCGCCGATGTATTTCTTTACCTGATATGCGAGAATGGAAGCTGCGAGATATGCGCGATGGTTGCCTTCGAGAATTCCTTTCTCGATGTCGCGGCTGTCGGAAGAGTAACCCGAAATGCCGAGGAAGCCGCACTTTTTATTCATAAACTCGCTCATCTCGTCGGGAGTGAAGCCCTCTTTTTTCATTATATAGGTAACGATTGCGGGGTCGATAGAACCGCAACGTGTGCCCATTTCAAGACCGTCGAGAGGCGTGAATCCCATTGTTGTATCAATGCACTTGCCGCCATTTACAGCAGATATAGATGAACCGTTGCCGATGTGGCAGGTGATGATCTTTGTCTCTTCGACGGGCTTGTCGATCAGCTTTGCCATCTCTTTTGCAACGAAGCGGTGAGATGTGCCGTGCGCACCATAGCGACGGATTTTATATTTTTCGATCATTTCATAGGGAATGGGGTAGGTATATGCGTATTCGGGCATTGTCTGATGGAATGCCGTATCGAAAACGAGCACCTGCGGAGTGTTCGGCATAACAGCCGTGCAACCTTCGATTCCCATGAGGTGTGCGCCTGTGTGAAGCGGGGCAAAGTCGCGGCAGAGCTCGAGCTTTTCGAGGACTTCGGGAGTTACAAGGCAGCTTTCAAAGAAGTAAGGGCCTCCGTGGACAACACGGTGACCGACTGCTTCGATTTCGCTCATGTCCTTTATGCAACCGAATTCGGGATTTGTCAGATACTCAACGACGGTCTTCATTGCGACGGCGTGATTGGGCATTGCAATTTCATTTTTGATTTTTGTTCCGTCTGCGAGCTTGTGCTCAATGATACCGTCAATACCGATTCTTTCGCAGATACCCTTGGAGAGAACCTCGGCGGTTTCTGTGTTGAAAAGCTGATACTTAAGAGAAGAGCTTCCCGCGTTTACAACAAGTACTTTCATTTTTTGTTTTTTCCTCCGTTCCCGCTTGATTATGATTGAACTAAGCGGTATAATAAATTCATACAAAAGTTATTATACATCAGCTTTCGCTCGATTGCAACCCTATTTTTCCCTGAAAAAGGAGTTTTTTATGAAGATTTGCGCCGTCATATGCGAATACGACCCTTTTCACAGAGGTCACGAATATCAGATAGCGGAGCTTAAGCGCAGAGGATACAGCGTCATTGCCATAATGAGCGGCTGCTTTACCCAGCGCGGAACGGCGGCTGTCATTGACAAATACAAGAGGGCAAGGTCTGCCGTTATGAGCGGGGCGGATGTTGTTTTTGAACTTCCGTTTCCGTTCTGCGCCTCCGGCGCGTCGACTTTCGCCCTTGGCGGAGTGCGGATTGCGGAGAAGCTCGGTATAGTCGATGCGCTTGCGTTCGGAAGCGAAACAGGCGATACGGAGGGGATAAAATCCGTTGCCGGAAATATGCTTTCGGACGAATATTCGGCAGTGTTTGAGAAATCAAAGCAGGTCTACGAAAGCTATTCTCAAAGGCGGATATCGGCATATGAAAGCGTTTACGGAAGAACTCCCGTGCTTGAAGGCTCAAACGACCTCCTTGCGCTCGAATATGTCAAGGCGATAATAAAAACAGACTCAAAAATCATTCCGCTTGCGGTAAAAAGAGAAGGACAAGCATACGGAAAAACGGAGGGCGAAGGCTTTCTCTCCGCGTCGTCCGTGAGAAAAATGATATTTTCCGGCGACAGGGATGGCATAAAATCTGCCGTGCCGCCGGCGTCGGCAGAGGAGATAATTTCGTCTCTGGACGATGGGAAAATCGCAAGGACGGATAAGCTGTTTCTCCCTTATGCAGCAAAATTCCGTGCTGAAAGTATACAGTCGCTCAGGGGAACCGCCGAGATGACGGATGAGCTCTGCGGAAGGCTTATAAATTCCGCAAAAGAGTCGACCGATTTTGCATCTCTCGTTTTGGGAGCGCAGGCAAGGCTTTATTCGGAGTCACGCGTGCGCCGTGCCATGCTGTTTTCGCTTCTCGGCGTGCGTGCGGACGAGATAAATGAGCCGATGTTCACAGTCCTCCTCGGTGCGGGAAAAGAGGGCAGAAGGATACTTTCGATGATTAAAAAATCAACCGATCTTCCGATAATCACAAAGCCTGCGGATTACATTCTCTGCGGAGATGACGTCATATCGGGTTTTGAACTTCTTCTCCGCGCGGAGGCTCTCTGGACGCTCTGCCTTGACCGCCCGTCCGCCGCCGGCGAGCTTATGAAAAGAAATCCGTTTATATCCGAATAGATGATTGTCGTTAGCAGCTCGTTTGCCGAAAAAAGCAAACGGGCTGTTTTTGTGTCGAAAAACGCCTTGCGAGCGTAAAATATCGTAACGGATATGTTCGGAGGCGATGATGGTTTTTTATAAATATCACGGTTGCGGAAACGACTTTGTACTGATTGACGAGGTCAAAAATGCTGATTACAGGTCGCTTGCCGTAAGAATGTGCGAAAGACGGCGGGGGATAGGAGCGGATGGGCTTATCGTCTGCTCTCCGCGCCCGCCGTCGATGAGAATTTTCAACAGCGACGGAAGCGAGGCAAGTATGTGCGGCAACGGCATCCGTTGCGCCGCAAGATATTTTGCAGATACGGGCGTTGTTTCGTCCGAAAAAATATCAATACGCACGCTGGACGGAACAAAGACTGCGGAGCTTTGCGAAGGGGGAAATGTCACAATCGACATGGGAGAGGCGCACTTTGGCTTTGCGGGCGGCTTTTGCAAAACATACATACCGGACGGCAGAAAGGTGCTTTTTTATGAGGCATTTATCGGCTGTGCACACGCAGTTGTTTTTTGCGATGACATATATAGGGAACTGCTTTTCGGCACGGCGGAGAAACTCAGTGGTTGCGAGCTTTTTCCGCAGAAAATAAACGTTGACCTTGTCCGTATCGACGGAAGAGATGAGCTGACGGTCAGAACGTTTGAGCGGGGCGCGGGATATACTGCGGCTTGCGGCACGGGAGCTTGCGCTGCATACGCCGTTGCAAGAAAGCTCCGCCTTTGCGACGAAGATGTAACGATTCATTTTGAGCTCGGTGATCTGCGCGTCTTCGGCGGCGAAAAAATAAAGCTCTGCGGAGGAGCGGAGCTTGTCTTCAAGGGGGAATGGGAAGAGATATGAAAGGAACATATACTGCGCTTGTCACGCCGTTTTCGGACGACGGCGTTGATACAAAAAAGCTCTGCGAGCTGATCGATTTTCAATATAAAAACGGGGTGGACGGTGTTGTCTTGCTCGGCACGACGGGCGAATCGCCGACGGTCTCCGAAATGGAAGCGGATGAGATAATATATGAAGGGCTGAAGGCAGCGGAGGGAAAAATCGACGTTGTCATCGGTTGCTCATCGAACAGCACGGCTGAGGCTCTGAAAAAATGCAGGCGCGCAGCATCGCTCGGGGCGGAAAAGCTGCTCGTGCTGACCCCTTATTACAACAAGACAAACAAGGAAGGAATGCGACGCCATTTTCTGACCGTTGCAGACGGAGCGGGAACGAAAATAATCATTTATAACGTTCCGTCGCGCACGGGGTGCTCTGTCGATGCCGAAACGCTCACCGAGCTTTCAGCGCACGAAAATATCATCGGAATAAAGGAGGCGAGCGGGAACGTTTCGTATGCCGTGAGCATTTCGCCATTGATTTCGGATGACTTTTTTATGATGAGCGGTTGCGACGATCTGACGGTTCCCCTTATGGCAATCGGCGCGTCAGGGGTGATATCCGTCGCGTCGAATATAGTGCCTGCAAGGGTCAGCGATATGACAGGCGCTTTTCTTTCGGGCGATGCGCAAAGGGCGAGAAAGATACAGATAAGCCTTCTGCCGCTTATATCCGCGCTTTTTTCGGAAGTCAATCCGATACCAGTCAAAACGGCGATGAACATTATGAAAATGAATGTCGGAGAATTTCGGTTGCCGCTCTGCGAGATGTCGGCGGAAAAAAGAAAAATACTTGAAAGCGCTATGCGCGCGGAGGGGCTTATATGACGGGAAAGGAAATATCCGAGAAGATCAAAAGGTCGGAAAAGAAAACGCCGGTAAAGGCGTACATATCGTCGGCCGTAAAGCCATACCTCCCAGGGTGCAGGGTGTTCGGAGAGCGGGGACTTTTTGTGGCGTTCGGCGCGTGGGAAGACATGGAAAAAAGTCTTTCCGAGCAGGCGGGAATCATATATGATGCGGAGATAGAAGTCGTGTCCAGAAAAACCGCTCTGGGCATGGCGGATCTGTTGTCGTTTGATGCCAGAATCGAACCCGGAGCATTTGTCCGCGAGGGAGCGGAGATAGGCAAAGGCGCCGTTATTATGCACGGCGCAATCATAAATTCGGGAGCCGGAATCGGCGAGGGAGCGATGATAGATATGAACGCCGTCGTCGGATCGTGCGCCGAGATAGGAAAAAATGCGCATATCGGTGCCTGCGCCGTCGTTGCGGGGGTGTTGGAACCACCGTCGGCAGTTCCGGCAAGAGTTTGTGACGGTGCGCTCGTCGGGGCGGGGGCGGTAATACTCGAAGGTGTGACTGTCGGGGAGAACGCAGTTGTCGGAGCGGGAGCCGTAGTTACCCGCGACATTCCGCCTTTTGCAATCGCAGTCGGCGTTCCGGCGAGAGTAATCAGCGAAAAAACACCGGACTTTGCAAAAGCGGATATAAACGGTGACCTGAGATGACGGCAAAGGAACACAGGCGTGTGCTGCACCGCCTTGCCGAGGAAGGCTTTTGCGAATTCGAAACGAAAAAATATGTATTGAATGCGCTGAAACCTCTCGGCTGCGAGGTTTACGAGATCGGCGAAACGGGCGTTATCGCTTATTTTGACTTCGGAAAAAGCACAGCCTCCGCTTTTAGGGCTGAGATGGACGCTTTGCCCCTGCAAGAGAGGACAGGGCTTGGATTTGCTTCTGAAAACGAAGGCTTTATGCACGCCTGCGGTCACGACGGGCATATGGCGATACTGCTTGAATTTGCGGAGAGGGTGCCTTTTGAGGGGGCTTTGTGCAACGTTATGTGCGTTTTTCAGCCTGCCGAGGAGAAGCGCGGCGGGGCGGAAACAATCGTCTTATCGGAGGAGTATAAACGTCTCAAACCGGACAGAGTGTTTGCCATTCATCTGCGACCGTGGCTTGAAAAGGGGAAACTCTTTTCCAAAGCGGGGGCGATATGCGCGGGATCGTCGGAGATCGAAGCGACTTTTCCGGGTGATGCCGTGCATATTACTGAGCCTCGCTATTCGGATGCGATCGAAAAAGCGGCGAGGTTTTATCTGAACGTAAAAACGGCAGAAAAGGAGATATTTCTTCGTTTCGGGAAAATGATGTGCGGAACGGCGGGAAACGTCACGCCGCTTTCGGCGGAGCTTTTCGGAACGGCGAGGTATTTTTCGCAGGACGAAAGGAAAAAATGCGAAAGTCTGCTCTCGGCGGCTGAAAACTACGGCGGGACTTACAAGATGACAGAATATGCACCGCCTGTCATAAACGATGAGGAGCTTTTCCGTCTTTCGGGGTGCGGGACGCTTAGGGAGCCATTGCTCTGCGCGGACGATTTCTCCGTTTACGGCTTGCGTGGCGCGCGGGCGCTCTATATGCTTCTCGGAACAGGGGAGACTCCGCCGCTTCACAGCCCGTATTTTGACTTTGACGATGATATTCTGTCCGTCGGAACGGAGAAATTTATCGCGCTCTGCAAAAACGAAAAAATCAGCAGTACTGTATAGTTGATTGCAAATAAGTGCTTGAAATATGTGCTAAAAAGCGCAATGTTCTTTTGAAACGCGTTGTGTTTTAGCACTCAACTTCATCAAGTGCTAATCTTTTTACAATTCGTTAACAAAAAACGCTATAATTTTTTCTCCTTGTGTGATACTATGATTACGCTGAAAGAAAAACAGCATACAAATAAATCAGAACAGCAAGAAGGAGGAATTATTATGCTTGAACTGATACCTTTTATTTCAAATAACAGAATGGGAAATTATGATCCTTTCAAAGACATTGAGAGCTTTGAAAAACACTTTTTCGGTACGGACAGAATATCCTCTTTTAAGACGGATATAAAGGATAACGGCGATGAATATCTTCTCGAAGCGGATCTTCCGGGATTCAAGAAAGAGGATATTGAGGTCGGACTTGAAAACAACTATCTCACAATAAAGGCGGAGAGAAAGAACGAGACCGAGGATAAGGATAAGAAGGGCAGATACATCCGTTGCGAAAGAAGTTACGGATCGTTTGCAAGGAGCTTTGACATCTCCGATGTCGACGCCGACAAGATCACAGCCGTATATGAAAACGGCGTTCTTAGGCTGACCATGCCGAAGAAGGAAAAGAACGTCCCGGCGCAGAGAAAGCTTGAAATAAAATAAGCAACTGGGAAAGAAATGCGCGCCTTAGCAGGCGCGTTTTTTCTTTGTATTGACAAGGAAAAAAATGTGTGATATATTGTTTTCAGTAAGTATGAAAGGACGAAAAAACATGTCACAGTCGATTGAAGAAATCAAAAACAAAAAAGCCTTTATATGCGATATGGACGGCGTGATTTATCACGGAAACCGTCTCCTTCCAGACGTTCACGAATTTGTTGACTGGCTTTACAAAAACGAAAAACAATTTCTCTTTCTCACAAACAGCAGCGAGCGCTCGCCGAGGGAGCTTTCGCAAAAGCTCAAGCGAATGGGACTTGATGTGAGCGAAGATCATTTTTACACGAGCGCGCTTGCCACGGCGTCATTTCTTTCAAGTCAGAAGCCGGGGTGTAGCGTATATGCAATAGGCGAGCCGGGACTTGTAAACGCGCTTTACGAAGCGGGGCTCAGTATGAACGATTACAATCCCGATTACGTTGTTTTCGGCGAAACAAGGGCGCTCAATTACGAAAAAATAGAGCACGCAGTTCAGCTTGTCCTTGACGGGGCAAAGCTTATAGGCACGAACTCCGATATGACGGCTCCGGGCGAAAACGGGATAATTCCCGCCTGCCGCGCGCTCATTTCTCCCATAGAAATGGCAACGGGCAAAAGGGCGTATTTCATCGGAAAGCCGAACCCGCTTATCATGCGCCATGCGCTCAAAAAGCTCGGTACTCATCGCTCGGAAACAATTATCATAGGCGACAGAATGGATACCGATATAATTTCCGGTATAGAGAGCGAGTTTGATACAATTCTCGTTATGAGCGGCGTTACCGCCATAAGCGATATAGGAAAATTCCCGTACCGTCCGACATATGTTATGAAGGGCGTCGGCGAGATTGCCGAACTCGGATGAAAAAAACTCTTTCGGCGATACTTTTTGTCGCCATGCTTTCGGTACTCTGCTCGTGTTCCAAAACCGAAAAAAGATATACCGCAACAAGCTTTGAATACTTTGATACCGTTACGAATATAGTCGGCTATGCGGCGTCCGAAGAAGAATTCGATAATACGAAAAAATATATATTTTCCGAGCTTGAAAAGTACCATCGATTATACGATATTTACAACTCATATGACGGAATTGCAAATATAAAAACAATAAACGAATCGCGTAGCCCCGTAAAGGTTGACGGCGATATAATCAATCTCATTGAATACGGGAAAAACATATATTCGCTGACGGACGGAAAGACGAATATCGCAATGGGCGCGGTGCTTTCAATCTGGCACGACTGCCGCGAGGACGGCACTCGTTTGCCGGAAAGAAAAGAGCTTCTTTACGCATCGGAGCACTGCAATCCGGACGACATAGTCATTGATAAAGCAAGCGGCACGGTTTTCCTTTCGGACGAAGAAATGAGCATTGACGTCGGAGCGTTGGCAAAGGGCTATGCCGCCGAAATGGTGGCGGCTTCACTCAGAAAAAAGGGAATTTCGGGTTATCTGATAAGCATAGGCGGCAACGTTTGCGCCGTCGGAGCAAAGCCCGACGGAAAACAGTGGACAGTCGGCATAGAAGATCCGTTCGGCGATGGCTTTTGCGAGACTGTCGGCGTTTGCGATGTGTCGGTTGTCACGAGCGGTTCATACCAGAGATATTTTGAGCTTGACGGCGTTCGTTATCACCACATAGTCGACCCGGACACGCTTTTTCCTGAAAACAGATTTGTTTCCGTGACTGTCATTTCCGGTAACTCCGCGCTTGCGGACGCACTTTCAACCGCACTTTTCAACATGAATATCGAACAGGGAAAGGCTCTCGTCGCCTCGCTTGAAGACACGCATGCAATGTGGTTAACGGCGGATGGAGAAAAGCTCTGCTCGGATGGTTTCAAAGAATTTATCAAAGACAATTGAACGGCAAAAAGCCTCCGGAAAAACCGGAGGCTTTTTCATTTTATTTCTCACATTTTTTCCTGTTCTGCGGCGTTTAGAATTATCGATGTCAGAATATCGGAGATGATCTCCATTGCTTCGCAGGAAGCGAATTCAAATCTTGAATGGAAGTTTTCGCCGCCGGTGCAGAGGTTGGGACAGGGAAGTCCCATAAACGAGAGTCGGGCACCGTCCGTGCCGCCGCGGATGGGAACGATCTTCGGCGTTATGCCGTTGTCAGCCATAGCAGTCTTTGCACGGTCGACTATGAACATATTCGGCTCGATTTTTTCCTTCATATTATAGTATGAATCATGGATTGCAAGCTCAATTGTGCCGTTGCCGTATTTTTTGTTCAGAGCGTCCGCAATTTCGGCAAACTGTGCCTTCTTTTCCTCAAATTTTGCTCTGTCGTGGTCGCGGATTATATAGCGCAGCTCGGCTTTTTCAATTCCTCCGGAGATGGATGAAAGATGATGAAAGCCTTCATAACCTTCCGTTTTTTCCGGAACCTCGTCTGCCGGAAGCATAGCGTTGAATTCGCAGGCGATAGTCGACGCGTTCTTCATTTTGTCCTTTGCCGAGCCGGGGTGAATTGATACGCCGTTCACCTTTATATGCGCGCCTGCGGCGTTGAAGTTTTCGTATTCGATTTCGCCGAGGGTGCCGCCGTCGACGGTATATGCGTAATCCGCAGCAAAGCCGGCGACATCAAAATGATTTGCCCCTCTACCGATTTCTTCGTCCGGCGTGAAGCCTATTTTAACGGTGCCGTGAGGCTTGCCGGAGGCAATTATCTTTTCGACAGCCGTCATTATCTCGGCAATTCCGGCTTTATCGTCCGCTCCGATGAGAGTTGTACCGTCGGAGACGATTATATGCTGACCTTTGTAATTTTCAAGATACGGATAATCCGAAACGCGCATGACGATGTTTTCCTTTTCGCTGAGAACGATGTCGCCGCCTTCGTAGTCAACTATACGTGCTTTTATATCGGTGTCGGACGCTTCGGGGGAGGTGTCCATATGCGAGATGAAGCTGATTGTGTTTATCTCTTTATCGCAGTTTGAGGGAAGAGTGGCATAGACGTAGCCGCAGGAATCGACTTTGGCATCGGAGAGTCCGAGCTCTTTCAGCTCTTTGCAGAGCTCCTCTGCGAGACGGAGCTGCTTTTTCGTGCTGGGGACGGTCTCGCTGCTCTCGTCTGACATTGTCGGATATGAAACGTAACTTAAAAATCTTTCATATGCTTTCATTTATTTTCAAGCCCTTTCGTACATTTTTCTTTTATAATATATCAAATCGGGGACAAAATCAATAGTGCGGGAGAAATTCGGAGGGGCGAAATTAAATTAAACTGCAAAATAATTACAAAAAAATGTTGACAATTCCGTTTGTTTGTGATAATATAAATGAGCCGCTTTGAACAGAACACGGAGGGATATCGAAGTGGTCATAACGAGGCGGTCTTGAAAACCGTTTGTCCGCAAGGGCGCGTGGGTTCGAATCCCACTCCCTCCGCCATTATTTTTAATATCAAAAGCAGAATTCGGAGAAGTACTCAAGAGGCCGAAGAGGCGCCCCTGCTAAGGGTGTAGGTCGGGTTTACCGGCGCGAGAGTTCAAATCTCTCCTTCTCCGCCAGAAAAAGTCGTTCGCAAAAGTGAGCGGCTTTTTTCATTTTCACCGCAAATTTGCCTCACATGCGACGACAAAAAAGCTATTTGACCTGTATTTTGTGAATATTTCACACAGTTGTGTGAACAGAATTGACAATTAACGGTAAAATATTGCAAATTGTAAATTGAAGCTGTAAAAATTCAGTTACAGGGGCGCATCGTAACGACGCGTTTCCTGAATAAATGTTTTTTGGAGGTTCAGGTATGATTGGTAACGCTGTTGAAAGGGGTGGATGGGTTTACATCTATGATGAAAAAGGACACCAGACAGCTTCCATTCCCGCAAAAAAAGGTCTTGTTGGATATACAGGCAGCTCTGTGACCGTTACGGACGGTGCATTTAATTATATTTATGATGAAAAAGGTCATCAGACGGCGTGTATCCCTGGAAGTAGAAAGTAACCTATCAAAAATAATCAAACAAAAAACAAGCCTGAAAAGGCTTGTTTTTTTGTGATTAAGAATTGTTTTTCTTATTTTTCCGTTTATATTTTTTCACGCCGATTATATATTTCGGCAAAGCCATCATTCTTTTTATGCGCGACGGCTGTTTTATCAGTCGCCAGAGCCATTCCAGATGAAGCGAGATGAAGAGCTTCGGCGCGCGCTTTGCCGTTCCGGCATAAATATCGACGCTGCCGCCGAGGCAGGCGATGACAACGGGAGAAAGGCGGGACGCATTCTCCTCAGTCCATTTTTCCTGTGCGGGAAAGCCGAGGCAAACATAGAGAACGTCTGCGCCGGATGCGTTTATTTCGTCAATGACGGGCTTTGACCCATCCTCCGACTTATCAAAATATCCGTCGCGACAGCCTGCAATTTTCAGACCTGAATATTTGCTTTGCAATTTTTCCGCCGCTTTTTCCGCAACTGTTGGCTTGCCGCCGAGAATAAAGAGGGAATAGCCCTTTTCGGCACACATACGGGCGACGTTTTCTCCGTAGTCAACGCCCGCAACCTTCTCGCGCAGGGGCGTTCCGAGAATTTTTGCCGCTTTCAGTATACCGGCTCCGTCCGGGAGGAGAATATCGGCGAAGGAAACTGTTTTCATTATGTTTTCGTCTTCTGCGCACGCCTGCGCAATTTCGGCGTTCGGCGTGAAAACGACTGTTTTTTTACCGTTTTCAAGTGCGTTTTCTGTCATCAGAACCGCCTCGGACATGGTTATATTATCAATTTTGAGTCCTCTTATATCGGTTTTTGACAAGCTATCACCACCTAACGAAAGAAATTTTATCATACAAGCCGTTTTATTACAATATAAAAGGCATATTTTTATTATTTTTTGCAAATTTTTATGGACATTATTCCGTATGCGTGGTATAATAACAAGGATAATTTTGAAAATGGGGCAGTATTTATGACGGAAATGTTTTCCTTGCCGCCGATAGGCACAAATTGTTATCTCTATTTTGACGAAAACTCCCGCGATGCGGCGGTTATCGACCCTGCGTCCGGCGGAGACGCGGTCTTTGAAAGGGCAAATGAGCTTGGGCTGAAAATCAGATATATCCTCCTTACGCACGGTCATTTTGACCATATCGGCGGGGCGGACAGGCTTTCCGATATATGTGGCGCGCCGATATATATAAGCGCAGAGGACGAAGAGCTTCTTTCAAGTCCGGAAAAGAACGCTTCGGCGCAGATGAGCGCTTTTCCTGTTAAGGTTTTGTCAAAGGTTAAGACCTTTTCGGACGGCGACGAGTTTGCAATCGGCGAAAAGAAGCTGACAGCGATGCTCACGCCCGGTCACACAAAGGGATCTGCCTGCTTTTTCGGCGAAAAAGAGGTTTTTACAGGCGATACCGTTTTCTGCGACGGCTATGGAAGAACAGACCTTTACGGCGGCGATCACAAAGAAATGCGAAAGTCGCTTGCAAAAGTTCTGCCGCTTCTGAAAGGAAAAAAGATATACCCCGGTCACGGTGAAATAAGAGATTTTTAATTTTTCAAGGAGATAAATTCAATGGATTACAATTATCTTGCCGATCTGCTTTTCCCAAATGTAACGGAGACTCCGGCTGATATGGAAAAGCGTTATCCCCCGAGAGTACTTCCCGAGGGCGCAAAGGTTACGAGATTTGCCCCCAGTCCGACGGGATTTGTTCATTTCGGAGGACTTTTTCCGAGTACGGTTGGCGACAGGCTAGCTCATCAGAGCGGCGGCGTTTTTTATCTTCGCATAGAAGATACGGACGCAAAGAGAGAAGTCCCCGGTGCGGCAGAGGCACTTATCAGAACGCTTGAAACATACGGAATAAATTTTGACGAGGGAGCAATCCTCGGCGAGGACGGCAAAATCAGTGATAAAGGTATTTACGGTCCCTATAAGCAGAGTCTCAGAGGCCCAATCTATCACGTCTTTGCAAAGCAGCTCGTCCGCGAAGGCAAGGCGTATCCCTGCTTTTCGACAGAGGAGGAGCTTGAAGAGCTCCAGCAGGTAAACAAAAAGGAAGAAATAAAGAATACGGACTGGGAAGCGGTTGCGGCTCAAAGAAAAGCGGAAATGCTTGCGAGAAGAAACTTTACCATCGAAGAGGTTGAAGCAAATCTCAAAGCGGGAATGCCTTTTGTTCTCCGCATACTTGCGGACGGCGACCCCGAAAAGAAAATAAAATTCACAGACCTTGTAAAAGGCAATATGGAGGTTACGGAAAACGACGAGGACTTCGTTCTCCTCAAGTCCGACGGCATACCGACGTATCATTTCGCACACGCTGTCGATGATCACCTTATGGGTACGACGCACGTTATCCGCGGAGAGGAGTGGCTTCCGAGCCTTCCGAAGCACATTCAGCTTTTCCGCTATCTCGGCTTCAAGCTGCCGAAATATATGCATATAGCGCAGATAATGCACCTTGACGAGCACGGCAACAAGAAGAAGCTCTCGAAGCGCGATATGGGCGCGAATATGGACGAATACACCAAGATGGGCTACTGCCCGGAGGCTGTCTGCGAGTATGTTATGACCCTTCTCAATTCCAATTATGAGGAATGGAGAATGCAGAATCCGACGGCAAGCTATAAGGATTTCCCATTCAACATAAAGAAAATGTCCGTTTCCGGTTGCCTGTTCGATTTTGATAAGCTCGGCGACGTTTCAAAGAACGTTGTTTCAAGAATGACGGCGGAGCAGGTTTACGCGGCGACAGCAAAATGGGCAAAGAGCTTTGATCCGGAGTTTTTCTCCGTGTTTACAAAAAATCCGGACTTTACAACGGCTGTTCTTGCCATCGGCAGAGGCGGAAACAAGCCCCGCAAGGACTTCGGCAGATGGGACGAGGTCAAGGGCTATATGGGCTTTATGTTTGACGAGTTCTTTGATATTGAAAAGTTCTATCCCGAAAAGTTCTCAAAGGAAGTTATAAAAACCGCGCTTGAAAGATTTGTCGCGACTTATGACGAAAATGACGAGCAGAACGTCTGGTTCGGAAAGATAAAATACATTGCTGCATCGATAGGCTTTGCAGCCGATATGAAGGAGTACAAGGCAAATCCCGATGCGTTCGGAGGCAGCGTTGCGGACGTCAGTATGTTTTTGCGCCTTGCCGTCACGGGAAAGATGAACTCGCCGGATATGTATTCCGTTATGAAAATTCTCGGCGGGGATAAGGTCAGAGAGCGCATAAGCGCGATGATAGAGAGGTTATGAAAATGGAAGAGATCAAGGAAATAAAGAATAATTTTATTCACGATATAATCGACGAGGATCTGAGAAACAATCCCGATCTGAAAATCCACACGCGTTTTCCGCCGGAGCCGAACGGTTATCTCCACATCGGCAGCGCGAAAGCGATCTGGATAAACTATGAAACGGCAAAGAAATACGGCGGAAAGTTCAATCTCCGTTATGACGACACAAACCCCGTCAAAGAGGGCGACGAATTTGTAAACAGCATAAGAGAAGATCTTGAATGGCTCGGCGCAATTCCGAACGGCGGCATTTTTTACGGCTCCGATTATTTTGACGCCGACTACGAATACGCCGTCAAGCTGATAAAAGCGGGAAAGGCATATGTCTGCGACCTTACGGCGGAGGAGCTGAGCAAATACAGAGGAACGCTCACAGAGCCCGGAAAGAACTCTCCGTATCGTGACCGTTCCGTCGAAGAAAATCTTGATCTCTTTGAGAGAATGAAAAACGGGGAATTCCCGGACGGCTCGAAAACTCTCCGCGCAAAGATAGATATGAGTTCGCCCAATATGAACATGCGCGACCCTGCGATCTACCGTATTCTTCACGTTCCGCACCAGAGGCAGGGAAACAAATGGTGCATTTATCCGCTCTATGACTATGCTCATCCCATTCAGGACGCTCTTGAAGGAATCACACATTCTCTCTGCTCAATCGAGTTTGAAAACCACCGTCCGCTGTACGAGTGGGTAGTTGACAACTGCGGCTTTGATCCAAAACCGAAGCAAAGAGAATTTGCCAGACTGAACGTCACAAACACCGTCATGAGCAAGAGATATCTCCGTTATCTTGTCGAGAGCGGAATGGTTGACGGCTGGGACGACCCCCGCCTTCCTACAATCTGCGCTCTTCGCAGAAGAGGCTTTACGCCGGAGTCAATATTTGATTTCATCGCGCGTGCGGGAGTTGCAAAGAATGACAACCTTGTAAACATTGCTTTGCTTGAACACTGTATCAGGGAAGAGTTGAACGAAAAAGCGCAAAGAAGAATTGCCATTCTTCATCCGATAAAGCTCATAGTAGATAACTATCCCTCGGATAAGACCGAATATTTTGAGGTATCGAACAACCCCAATGACGAGTCGGCGGGAACGAGAAAGCTCCCGTTTACCCGCGAACTTTATATCGACGCGGACGACTTTGCAGAGGTTCCGCCTCCGAAGTTCTTCCGTCTCAAGCCTGAAGGTGAGGTCAGACTTATGGGTGCGTATATCGTCAAATATGCGGGCATTGAAAAAGACGAAAACGGAAATATAATCGCAATTCACGTAAATGCAGACCTTGAAACAGGCAACGGCAATCCTACTGACGGCAGAAAGGTCAAGGGGACGATCCATTGGCTCTCCGCACCGAATGCACTTACAACGACAGTTATGCTTTATAACAACCTTTTTACTGTTGAAAACATGGGTGAGATTGACACGGCGGATTATGATAAATATCTTAATCCCGAATCTGTCATTGAGATAGACGACGCAAAGATTGAGCCGTCGCTTGGCGAGGCAAGACCAGGCGAAAAGTTCCAGTTTGTAAGAACCGGATACTTCACTCCGGACTCCAAGCACGTAAACAGGTTCAACAGAATTGTAAGTCTTAAGGACGGATACAAATTCTGATCTGCATAAACAAAAAGCGTTCTCCCGATTTGGGAGAACGCTTTTTGTTTATTATGTTATTTCAGTCGCTTATCGGTCTTTACGGAAAGCGCCGTGCCGACGCTCTGGAAAATCTGAACGAGGATTATCAGAAGTACAACGGCAATCAGGATGATCATATAGTTATAGCGCTGATAACCGTACATAATGGCGATGTTTCCGAGCCCGCCGCCGCCAATTGCGCCGCTCATCGCCGTATAGCCGAGGATTGTGGTTACGGCGATAGTAGCGTTTGAAATGAGTGAGGGAACGCTTTCCGGAATCATTACCTTTGTTATTATCTGAAAAGGCGTTGCTCCCATACTCTGCGCCGCTTCGATTATGTTGGGATTGACTTCGCGCAGACTGCTTTCAACAAGTCTCGCAACGAACGGAAACGCCGCTATGACAAGAGGTACAATCGACGCTACCGAGCCTATCGTCGTGCCGACGATAAGTCTTGTGAGAGGAAATACGACAACAATAAGTATTATGAAGGGAACGGAGCGGAGAAGGTTCACAATGACATTCAGCACTTTCATAAGCCACTTCGGGAGGGGAAGAATTCCGCCCTTATCGCCGACGACGAGCAAAACGCCGAGCGGCAGTCCTATGACAAACGCAAAAATTGTTGCGATAAGCGTGACATATAGAGTTTCAAGAACTGCGCCGGGAATATCGTGCCTCAATATGTCGATAGCCGTTTGCAGTTTTTCCGGAGAAAACATATTATTCATTCTCACACCTCCTCAACAGTCACGTTTTCGACGGATCCGAGATATCCGGCAACCATCTTTGCCTGTTCCTCGCCGCCGGGAACGCCCAGAAGCATAGAACCGTAGGTCTTGTCATCGATACAGCGTGTTGCGGCGGAAACTATGTTGACAAGAATGTTCATCTCAATTGCCATAGATGAAATGAGAGGCATACTTGCCGCCTGCGCGCCGCTGAAAACAACGCGGAGACGTTTTTCCTTGTGCGGGTTTGAAACCTGATCGTCCGCGCCTCCGGGGAAAACGAGCCGTCTTGCAGCCGCCGATTTCGGGCTTGCAAACACCGTTCCGACTGCGCCTTCTTCGACAACCTCGCCGTTATCGAGAATCGCAACATGATTGCAGACCTCTTCAACAACACTCATCTGGTGCGTAATGATTATGACCGTTATTCCGAGTTTTTTGTTTATGTCACGTATCAGTCCGAGAATGGAATGGGTGGTGTTCGGGTCAAGAGCACTTGTCGCTTCGTCGCAGAGGAGAACCTTCGGATCCGTTGCGAGCGCACGGGCGATGGCTATTCGTTGCTGCTGACCGCCGGAAAGCTGCGCGGGATACGCCTTTGCCTTGTCGGGAAGACCGACCAGCTCAAGGAGGTTTGTCGCACGTTCTATGGCTTCGCTTTTCGGCACACCGGCGAGTTCCATAGGAAAACAGATGTTTTTCAGGCAGTTTTTCTGCATAAGCAGGTTAAAACCCTGAAAAATCATCGTTATGCCGCGTCTTGCCTCGCGGAGCTGGGCGGGGGAAAGCTCCCCTATGTTCACTCCGTCGACTATAACCTCGCCTTCTGTCGGGCGCTCAAGCATATTTATGCATCGAACAAGCGTGCTTTTTCCGGCGCCGCTCATACCGATGATACCGTAAATATCGCCGTCTGCGATTGTCAGATTTATGTTGTGAAGCGCGTCGACTCTGCCGCCCGCACCTTCGAAAGTCTTACAAATGTTGCGTAATTCTATCATTATAAACTTACTGCCTTATTTATTTTTGATGTCGTCAAGCGTTTTGTGGCTTGTCGAATAAATGCCCATCGGTTCAACATGAACAGCGGAAACGGAAACGATGTGTGTGCCGTTTTCCTTGTTGAAGTCGTCAAGATAGGGTGTGTGCTGGAAGTAGTTTGCGTCACATTCGCCGCTTTCAACGACGTTGTTCGGAACGACATAATCCGAGAAAACCTTTATGTCAAGTGTGATGTTCTTCTCGGCAAGAATCTTCTTTACTTCTTCAAGAATTTCTGCATGAGGAGTGGATGAAGCGGCAACGGTTATCTTTGTGCCTGCGATGGAAGCGTAGTCTACGGAGGCGTCAAAGCCGTCTGTGGGGTTGTCAACCGTGCTTATAACTGCGCCGTCATACTTGCCTGCGATAAAATCAGCAACCTGCTTGCTTTCAAGGGCTGCTTTGAGCGCCTTTATTTTGGGAGTATTCTCGTTGCCTTCCTTGACGGCAAGAATGTTTGCGTATTTACTGTATGAGCCCTCAATGGCGAGAGAGTCCTTTGTGGGGTTGAGACTTGCGGAAATTGCGTAGTTTGAGTTGATGACTGCATAGTCAACATCGGAGAGGAAGTTGGGAAGCTGAGCCGCTTCAACTTCTTTGATTGTGATGTTATAAGGATTTTCGACGATGTCACGAACGGTTGCCGTTATGCCTGCGCCTTCCTTGAGTTTGATAAGTCCGTTTGCTTCGAGAAGAAGGAGCGCGCGGGCTTCGTTTGTTGTGTCATTGGGAACTGCGATTGTTACGCCTTTCTTGCCGCCGCACGAAGCGAGAAGCAGAAGGGCAAGAGCGAGTGTGATGACGATTGCTGCGATTCTTTTCATTTTTGAAATCTCCTTTGAGAAAAATAGTTTTGAAAACAAAAAACGGAAGCCTTGAAAATACGGCTTCCGAAGATTGCTTTGTACATTATCCGCTTTTGGGATCAGACGTTTTTTTGCGTGCGGAAACGTATGATACAGCAATCTTCGGCTTGCATCATAGACATGCACATTATCATCCCTTTAAGCGTAAGCGCTGTAAGCATCACGTGTTCCTCCCCGCGGATAAATATGGACGTATCATATCACAAAGGCGGGGGCTTGTCAAGAGGAAATTTGAAAAAATGTGCAATTTTTTCGGAATTTATTTGAGGTCGATTCTTTTATAAGCCGAGCCGCCGATGGTTTTCCAAGTTATGTCGTTTTCTGTCATAACGATGTAGCCTCTGTCGGAATTGAGCTTCGGAATTGATACGGAACCCGGATTTACATATAAAAACGAGCCGTGATCATCGCAGGCGGGGACGTGTGTGTGTCCGCAGAGAAGGATGAAGTTGCCCGCCATTTTCGGTGGATTATCGTCATTGAAAAGATGGCCGTGTGTTGCGAATACGGTTTTTCCGCCGATATAAAGCAGAGCATAGTCCGCCTTTATGGGGAAATCGAGGACCATCTGATCGACCTCGCTGTCGCAATTTCCGCGCACGCAGATGATGTTTTCTTTTATTCCATTGAGAAGAGCCGCGACTTTTTTTGTGTCATACCCGCCGGGGATATCGTTTCTCGGACCGTGATAGAGCAGGTCTCCGAGGAGAACGAGCTTGTCCGGCTGTTCGGCGTTGTATGCCTCTATGAGCTTTTCGCAAAAGAGAGCTGAGCCGTGAATATCAGAGGCAATCATAACTTTCATATAAACATCCTCACTTTCGGTTTGTAATATCGCAGTTATAGTCGCAAAATTCTGTTTTTTGCCGACTTTATAATACTATCATAAACTGTATGCATAATCAAGAGAAAAATTACATAATCATCTTAAAATCGCTGTTGCTTTTTTGCGCGTTTTGATGTATAATGGATTTGTAAAGGATACGGGGACGTATCCGCAAATAACAAAAACGGAGGGAAAACAGTTATGGGACTTATTAAAGCACTTTCGGGAGCTGTCGGTGGAACGCTTGCCGACCAATGGAAGGAGTTTTTCTATTGTGACGCTCTCTCATCGGATACTCTTATGATAAAGGGCGAAAAACGCGTCAGTGGTCGTTCGTCCAACACAAAGGGAAATGACAATATCATTTCAAACGGATCGGGAATTGCCGTTGCGGACGGTCAGTGTATGATGATCGTTGAGCAGGGAAAGATTGTTGAGGTGTGCGCCGAGCCCGGCGAATACACATATGACAAGTCAACGGAGCCGAGCATATTTACCGGATCTTTGGGAAAGGGAATAATCGACACGTTCAAAACGATAGGCAAGCGCTTTACTTACGGCGGAGACACGGGCAAGGATCAGAGAGTTTATTATTTCAACACAAAGGAACTCATTGATAACAAGTTCGGCACTCCGAACCCCATTCCGTTCAGGGTTGTTGACAGAAACATCGGTCTTGATATCGACGTTTCCGTTCGTTGCTCCGGCGTTTATTCCTATAAAATTGCAGACCCGCTTCTTTTTTATACGAACGTATGCGGCAATGTTGAAAGAGAATACACAAGAGATACGATCGACGGTCAGCTCAAGACCGAGTTCATCAGCGCGCTTCAGCCCGCTTTCGGTAAGCTCTCCAAGCTTGGACTCCGCCCAAACCAGATAGTTGCTCACAACACGGACCTTGAAAACGCAATGAACAGCGCGCTTTCCGCAAAATGGGGCGAGCTCAGAGGACTTCAGGTTGTCAGCATTGCGCTCGGCTCGGTAACGCTTCCCGAAGAGGACGCAGAGCTGATAAAGAAGGCGCAGCACGCGGCAATTCTCCGCGATCCTTCAATGGGGGCGGCGACGCTCGTCGGCGCACAGGCAGAGGCTATGAAAGCCGCTGCTGCAAATGAAAACGGTGCAATGATGGGCTTTATGGGCATGGGAATGGCTGCTCAGGCAGGCGGAATGAACGCTCAGAGCCTTTATCAGATGGGTCAGCAGGCAAGACAGCAGCAACCGCAGCCGACGCCCGCTCCCGCAGGTGCTTGGAAATGCAAATGCGGCGCGACCGTAACAGGAAAATTCTGCACGGAATGCGGAGCCAAAAAGCCCGAAGACGGCTGGACGTGTCCGTCCTGCGGAGCGACAAACAAGGGTAAATTCTGCTCCGAATGCGGAGCAAAGAAACCAGAAGACGCACCGCTTTACCGTTGCGACAAGTGCGGCTGGGAGCCGGAAGATCCTGCTCATCCGCCGAAGTTCTGTCCAGAGTGTGGCGACATCTTTGACGATAAGGACAGAAAATAATAATACATTCACTGCGGGAAAGACATTTTTGCCTTTCCCGCAGGCATATACGGAGGAGAAAATATCTCTATGGCAGATATTATAGAATATAAGTGTCCGTGTTGCGGCGGAGCGATCAGCTTTGACAGCAAGACTCAAAAGCTGAAATGCCCGTATTGCGATACGGAATTCAACGTCGATGATCTCAGGTCGCTTGATGAGGCACTTTCCGAAAGTGATGGGGAAAAGGAGACAAAGTGGGCGGAAACGCCGGAGACCGAATGGAGCGATTCGGATGGCGTCCGTTCTTACATATGTAATTCCTGCGGCGGAGAGATTGTCTGCGACGAAAACACCTCGGCAACGAGCTGTCCGTTCTGCGGAAACCCCGTCGTCCTGACTGAAAGGCTCGGCGGTACGCTCAAGCCGGATTGCGTGATTCCTTTCAAATTCGGAAAAGACGAGGCGAAAAAGAAACTGCTCGAACATTTTTCGGGGAAAAAGCTCCTTCCGAAGGTGTTCAAGAATGAAAATCATATAGACGAGATAAAGGGAATTTATGTTCCGTTCTGGCTTTTCGATTCGGATGTCGATGCAGACATAAGATACAGGGGAACGAAGGTTCATATGTGGAGCGACTCGCGCTATAACTATACGGAGACGAGTTATTTCTCCATATTCAGAAAGGGCACGCTTGATTTTGAAAACGTTCCGGTCGACGGGTCGAGCAAGATGGCAGATGACCTTATGGAATCTATCGAGCCGTTTGACGCTTCCGAGGCTGTCGACTTTCAGACGGCATATCTTGCGGGCTATCTTGCCGATAAATACGACGTTTCAAAGGATGACAGTATTGACCGTGCAAATAAGCGCATAAAGAAGAGTACGGAGGATTGCTTTGCGTCGACTGTGCGCGGGTATGCGACTCTTCGGACAGAGAACAGCAACGTCGGCATAAACGGTAGACAAACGAGGTATGCGCTTTATCCTGTATGGATTCTGAATACAACATGGAGAGGGAAGAAATACACCTTTGCGATGAACGGTCAGACGGGAAAAATGGTCGGCAATCTGCCGATGGATAAGGGTGCATACTGGAAATGGTGGGCGATATATGCGGCGATTTCGAGCGCGGTTGCGTTCGGAATAATCACGCTTTTGTCGCTGCTTTGAGAGGTGACGACTATGAAAAAATATCTATCGTTTGTTTTTGCCGTAATTCTTCTTGCTCTGACAGCCTTTTCGTGCTTTGCGATTGATGACAGACCTTCGCTTGTTGTGGACAATGCAAACTTGCTCACGGCAAGCGAAGAATATTCTCTTGAAAGCTATCTTTCCGGCGCAAGCGACCGTCTCGGCGTAAGCATCGTCGTTGTGACGGAAAACTCAATAGGCTCAAAGACCCCTGAAGAATACGCAGATGACTATTTTGATTACAACGGCTATGGCGAGAACGGCGCACTCCTGCTTATCAGTATGGCTGATCGCGATTGGTATGTTTCGACGAAGGGCTCGTGTATTGAGAAGGTAAATTACAGAACGGTCGAAAGAAGAATTCTCTCCGACCTCAGCGACGGAGATTATTATTCCGCGTTTATTTCGTATGCGGATGCCTGCGAGAGTATGATGACCGGAGGTTCCGGCGGCTCTTCTTCCGATGGCTCGGACGGAATTGTCTCCGATTTGCCTACATTTTTGGTTTTTGCGGTTATAGCCGGCGTTATAATATCGTTTTTGATAATGATAAAATATACAAAACAGCTCAAGAGCGTCAAAGCCAAGGCAAAGGCGGACGATTATGTCGTCAAGGACAGTCTTGAACTCAAATCCGCAAAAGACATCTTCCTTTACAGGACGGTTTACCGCGTCAGACGCCAGACCGAAAGCAGCGGAGGAGGCGGCGGATCGCATACTTCGTCATCCGGCTCGTCTCACGGCGGAGGCGGCGGCAAATTCTGACCTACTTTTCTTCGGGAAGAAAAGTAGGCAAAAGAAGCTTCATTTACTGGTTTTGTGCAGACCTCTTATCATCTGCGCAGACGGAGATGGGTAAAAAAACGGGTGTTGATACTCTTTTGAGAGGAGAAGTAGGCAAAAGAAGCTTTGGTTACTGGTCTTGTGCGATTTTGTACTGACCTGTTATCATTTTTGCAATCAAAAAACAGGGACGATTTTGTCCCTGTTTTTTCTGTCAACAGAAAAAGGAACCCTTGCGGATTCCTTTTTTAATCAGTCTATGAAATTTTCAATATCGCGCACGACTTCATCGCGACAGGTGTCGTTCAAGATTTCGTGACGGCAGTTTTCGTAGAGTTTTATACGGACGTCACAACCAGCTTTTTTCAGCTTTTCATAAACCTTGGTCACGCCTTTTCCGTAGTCACCGACGGGGTCATCCGCTCCGGAAACGAGAAGCACCGGCATTTTTATGCTTCTGAACCACGCCGCGCGATTTGCCTTTTTGTTGAGGGTGACAAGGTCGTGCATGGCGCTCAATGTGAATTTGAAGGTGCAGAACGGGTCGGCGGCATATTTTTCTTTCTGTTCTTTGTCCTTTGTCAGCCATGCAATCGGGTCGTTTTCGTCCTCGAAATGCGAATTGAACGATCCGAAGGCGAGATTGTCTATCGTCTTTGAAATATACTTTTCGCCTCTGAAAATTTTTGCTATGTCGATTGCAATAAGCCCGATTCCGGCAGAGGGGTTCGGACCACCGGTACCCATTATTATAAGTTTGTCTGGCTTTATATATTTTTCCGCAGCAAGTCTTGATACAAACGATCCCATGCTGTGTCCCATAAGGTAATAGGGAAGTGTTTCCCCGTATTTTTTCTTCATTGCTTCGGCAAAAACGGAAACGTCCTTTGCGAGATAGTTCCAGCCGTCCTTATGTGCAATAAAGCCCAGTTCGTCTGCATTTTCTGCTGTTTTTCCATGACCGAGATGGTCATATCCGAAGCAGATGTAGCCGTCCTCTGCGAGCTTGCGCATAAAGAAATCATACCGTTCGATATGCTCTGTCATCCCGTGAACAACGTGAAAAAGTCCTTTCGGATTTTCCTCAGGAATATATACTTTTCCGGAAAGAGCATGGATTCCGTCAGACGACGGAACAAATTCTTTGACTATTGTTATACCCATTATTTCCTCCTTAAAACCCTCTGCAGGAATTGACGGCTCTGTGCCAGCCAGACAAAAGTCCGGAGCGTTTTTCGTCTGTCATATCGGGCTCAAATCTTTCTTTTTCTTTCATCAGCGAGAGAAGCTCGGCTCTGCTTTCAAACAAACCGACAGCCAGTCCCGCAAGTGCCGCCGCTCCAGCCGCAGTCGCCTCTTTAAGCTCCGAACGAACGACGGTTATTTTTGAAATGTCGCTTTGAAACTGCATTAAAAATCCGTTTGAGGACATTCCTCCGTCGACTTTAAGCGAAGTGAGAGGCTTGCCCATATCGCTTTCCATGGCGCAAAGCATATCGTCGCTCTGATACGCAACCGACTCAAGCGCGGCACGGATGATATGACTTCTGCCGGTTCCTCTTGTCAGCCCGAAGATGGCACCTCTTGCCTGCATATCCCAATACGGTGCGCCGAGACCCGAAAATGCGGGAACGATGTAAACCCCTCCCGTGTCGCTGACCTTCCGTGCGAAATATTCGCTGTCGGCAGAGTCTGAAATAAGACGCATTTCGTCACGCAACCATTGGACTATTGCTCCCGCAACAAAAACGCTGCCTTCAAGGGCGTATTCCGGCGCGCGACCTTTTTCCGTCGCCGCCGCCGTTGTAATAAGTCCGCTTTTGCTTTCGACTCTCTCATTTCCCGTGTGGGTGAGGAGAAAACATCCGGTGCCGTAAGTATTTTTGACGTCGCCCGCTTCGTAGCAGCCCTGACCGAAAAGCGCCGCTTGCTGGTCGCCTGCCATTCCGCAGATCGGAACCCTTGCGCCCATCAAGTCCATATATCCGTATATCTCGCCCGACGAACGTATCTCGGGAAGCATTGTGCGGGGAATATCGAGCATTTTTAGAAGCCTGTCGTCCCATTCGCCCGTTTCGAGATTGCACATCATAGTGCGCGATGCGTTTGTTCTGTCCGTGCAGAACGATTTTCCGTCTGTCAGCTTCCATAAAAGCCAGGTGTCTACCGTTCCGAAAAGAAGGTCGCCGCGCTCGGCTTTCTCGCGTGCCCCGTCGACGTTGTCAAGGATCCATTTCAGCTTTGTGCCGCTGAAATAAGCGTCTATACGGAGACCGGTTGTCTTTTTTATATAATCGGAGTAGCCGTTTTGCCTGAGTGTTTCGCAAATGTCTGCCGTCCTGCGACATTGCCAGACGATTGCGTTATATACGGGCTTGCCCGTGTTTTTATCCCAGACGACTGTTGTTTCGCGCTGATTGGTTATACCTATGCCGGCTATTTCATCGGGCGAGATGCCGCTTTTCGCAATACATTCCGTAAGCGACGCATATTGCGACGCATATATCTGCATAGGGTCATGCTCAACCCAGCCGGGCTTCGGATAAAACTGTGTGAACTCGTGTTGCGCCATGCTGACGACGGAAAGGCTTTTATCAAAAAGGATACTCCTTGCACTTGTTGTGCCTTCGTCGAGAGCGAGAATATATTTTTTCAAAAAATCACCGCCTTTTTGTTTATTTTAACACATAGAAGCCACTCTTTTCAATATGATTTTTGAACATAACGCAAAGATTTTCGCTTTTCCGTCTTTTCCGGCAATCTCCTTTGCGTCGGTAAAAAATCCCGTTTCAAATTTCCGCTTTACAAAGTGTGCGAAATAATGTATAATATAAAAGATAAAATCTGAAAGAGGTGACCTAAATCATGACGGATATAGAAATAGCTCAGTCGATAAAGCCCCAAAATATTTATGAAATCGCAAAAACCGCGGGGATAGACGAAAAATATATTGAGTCCTACGGTAAGTCCAAGGCGAAAATCGACCTTTCGTTCCTTTCGGAGCATAATAATCCGAAGGGAAAGCTGATTTTGGTCACGGCTATAACTCCGACACCTGCGGGAGAGGGCAAAACCACAACCACAATCGGTCTTGCGGACGGACTTCGCAGAATAGGGAAAAATGCGGTGCTCGCGCTTCGTGAGCCGTCGCTCGGACCTGTTTTCGGCATCAAAGGCGGCGCGGCGGGCGGAGGCTATGCGCAGGTCATTCCCATGGAGGATATAAATCTGCATTTCACGGGCGATTTTCATGCAATCGGCGCGGCAAACAATCTCCTCGCGGCTATGATAGATAATCACATCTATCAGGGAAATGCGCTCGGAATAGATCCGAAAAGGATTACATGGAAACGTTGCGTTGATATGAATGACCGTCAGCTCCGCTGTGTTATAGACGGTATCGGCGGGATGACGGGCGGCGTGCCGAGAGAGGACGGCTACGATATAACCGTAGCTTCGGAGGTAATGGCGGTTTTCTGTCTTGCGACTTCGATTTCCGACCTTAAAAACCGACTTTCAAATATAATCATAGGATATACTTATGACGATAAGCCGATCACCGCGGGTGACCTCAAAGCGGCAGGCGCAATGACGGCACTGCTCAAGGATGCGCTTTCTCCGAATCTCGTTCAGACGCTTGAAGGTACGCCGGCGATTATTCACGGCGGACCCTTTGCGAATATAGCACACGGCTGTAACTCCGTAATTGCAACGAAAACCGCGCTTACCACAGGCGACTATGCCGTCACGGAGGCGGGCTTCGGCGCGGATCTCGGAGCGGAAAAGTTTTTTGATATAAAGTGCCGTGCGGCGGGACTTGTGCCCTCGGCAGTTGTTGTGGTTGCGACGGTCAGAGCGCTGAAAATGCATGGCGGTGCAGCAAAGACCGACCTTGCAAAAGAGGATCTTACAGCTCTCGGAAACGGTATGCCGAATCTGCTTCGTCACGTTTCAAACATAAAAAATGTATACGGACTTCCGTGCGTTGTTGCCGTCAATCGCTTCCCGACAGATACAGAGAGAGAGCTTGCGCTCGTGATCGACGAGTGCAGAAGGCTCGGAGTAAATACGGTGCTTTCGGAGGTATGGGCAAAGGGCGGAGAAGGCGGGGAAGAACTTGCGAGAGAGGTTGTCCGTCTTTGCGATGAGGAAAGCAACTTCAATTTTGCATACAATCTTGACTGTCCGATAAAAGAAAAAATAGAGCAGGTTGTGAAAAAGGTGTACGGCGGCGACGGCATTGCGCTTTCTCCGAATGCGGAAAAGCAGATAAAAAGGCTTGAGTCGCTCGGATTTGATAAGCTCCCCGTCTGCATTGCGAAAACGCAGTACAGCTTTTCGGACGATCCGCAGAAGCTCGGTGCGCCTGAGCATTTCACGGTTGCCGTAAAAAATGTAAAAGTTTCGGCGGGGGCGGGATTTATTGTCGTTCTTACGGGCGACATTATGACAATGCCCGGGCTTCCAAAGGTTCCCGCGGCAGAGAAAATTGACGTTGACGAAAGCGGCAGAATAAGCGGACTCTTTTAATTATAAAAAAAACAAAAACGGCTCATTTCGAGCCGTTTTTATTTTGCGGAAATTTGTTTCGGATTTTTAATCTGTAAATCGATATTTGAGATTTTTCGTCAAATCAAAAACCGCTCATCCGTTTGGACGAGCGGTTTTATATTTTCAATTATTCTTCTTCGGGAAGTTCGCTCTTGAATACTATGCGCTTCTCGGTTTCCTTATCGAACAGGTGCATACGCGCCGTGTCGATTGCAACTGTGATCGTGTCTCCGTTGCGTGCTGTGGAACGGGGAGATACGCGGGCTGTGAGCTTCTGCTCGCCGGAACGGTCGATAACTATATTTTTCTTTGAAGCGAGTTCTTCATCAACAACAACTCTGTTTGCGATGAGGTAGAGAAGGATTTCGGAACCCATAAGCTCTGTAACGTCGACATATGCTTCAAAGGAAGAATCCTTGAGAGCGGCAATCTGCATAGGAGTATCAACGATACACTCGGGACGGACGCCCGCGATGATTTCCTTGCCGATATAGGGCTTGAGCTCTTCGCTGTTGCCTTTTTCTTCGGGTAGCTTTATGGAGATATCGCCGAATTTGAGATAAACGCCGTCATCTTTTTTCAGGAGCTTACCGTTGATAAAGTTCATCTGAGGCGTGCCGATGAAGCCTGCAACGAAGAGGTTAACGGGGGAGTCATAAAGGCTCTGAGGAGAGTCAACCTGCTGGATGATACCGTCTTTCATAACGACGATACGCGTTGCCATTGTCATAGCTTCTACCTGGTCGTGCGTAACGTAGATGAACGTTGCGCCGAGCTTGTGATGGAGCTTTGTGATCTCCGTTCTCATTGCGGCACGGAGCTTAGCGTCAAGGTTTGAGAGCGGTTCGTCGAGAAGGAATACCTTCGGGTTACGAACGATCGCACGACCGAGCGCAACACGCTGCTTCTGACCACCGGAAAGAGCCTTGGGGTGTCTGTCAAGAAGGTGAGAAATGTCAAGAATTCTTGCGGCTTCTTCAACCTTACGCTTGATTTCTTCCTTCGGAACCTTGCGGAGTTTAAGACCGAATGCCATGTTATCGAAAACGGTCATGTGAGGATAAAGAGCGTAGTTCTGGAACACCATTGCGATGTCTCTGTCCTTGGGGGCAACGTCGTTTACAAGGCGGTCGCCGATGTAAAGTTCGCCTTCTGTGATTTCTTCAAGACCTGCGATCATACGCAGCGTCGTTGACTTACCGCAACCCGAAGGACCTACGAAAATTATGAATTCCGTATCTCTGACTTCAAGGCAGAAGTCGGAAACGGCTGTAACACCGCCCGGATATTTTTTGTAAATGTGTCTGAGTGATAAGCTTGCCATTATTGACTCCGTTCCCGGCGACAAAAAACGAGATTTTTTTTACATCTTCCAGCCGCCGATGGGAGATGTTTTCATGCGACGCCCGCAAACGAGACGTCTGCACAAAAAATTACAGATATATTATAACAAAAAGCGATTGACAATGAAAGAGTTTAATCCTCCAAAGTTTCAAAATATAATTTGTGAAAATTGCACAATAAATTGCGAAAAACAGAAAAATGTCGATTTGAAAATCGAACGTTTCTAATATATTATAAAAATTGCCGTCATTGCGGGGCGTTTTCGAGGAGGCTCTCCTCGGCTTCGGTCAAAGGGCGGAATCCGCCCTCCGGAAGTGTTTCATCAAGCGGAATCTTTGCAAATTCCGTCCGGCGGAGAGAGGTTATCTCCGAGCCTACGGCAAAAAACATACGCTTGACCTGATGAAATTTTCCTTCGGATATTGTGATGAATCCGCTTGCGCCGTTATCCGAAAGGGCGACCTTTGCAGGCTTGGTGAACGCTTTTTCGCCTATGTCGACGCCTTCTTCGAGCCTGTCTGCTTGCTCGCGGGACACGGGAGGAAAACAGGTGAAGAAATATGTTTTGTCGACGTGATACTTCGGCGAAAGAAGCCTGTGCGCAAGCTGACCGTTGTTTGTCAGAATGAGAAGTCCGGTTGTGTCGATATCGAGCCTGCCGCAGGGAAAAAGCCCGAGACGGCGGAGATTTTCCGGGAGGAGTTCAAGAACGGTCTTCTTTCTCGGGTCATCCGTTGAGCTGATATAGTCCATCGGTTTATTCATCATGATATAAGTGAATTTTCTGTATACGACTGGCACGCCGCGGAAGGTCACTTTGTCGTTTTCTTCATCTATCTGCACAGATGTGTCGCGCACGGCTACGCCGTTTACCGTGACAGCTCCCGCTCTTGCCGCCTTTTTGCTTTCGCTTCTGGTTGCCGTGGCGGTGACTGTCAGAAATTTGTCAAGACGCATTTTGTCATCTCCGTAATGTGATATATGACTATTTTATCATCATCGTGGCTTATTGTAAAGCGAAAAACGAAAAATCATCCTCCGCAACGGACGGAAGATGATTTTTTCATGCCGACAGATTATATCTGTTTACGGATTCTGTCGAGCGCGCCTTTTTCTATGCGCGACACCTGTGCCTGCGAAATTCCGATTTCCTCGGCTATCTCCATTTGTGTTTTTCCTCTGAAAAACCGCATTGATATTATCGAACGCTCTCTGTCCGAAAGGCGTTTCATGGCTTCGCCGACGGCGATATTGTCTATCCACACTTCGTCGTTTTCCTTGTCATCGCTTATTTGATCCATGAGATAGAGAGCGTCGCCGCCATCGCTGAAAACGGGCTCATAAAGGGAAAGCGGCGTTGTTATAGACGTGAGCGCTTCCGTGACTTCCGATGTTTCCGCGCCGAGCTCGGTTGCGATCTCCGCGTCTGTCGGATCGCGGGAAAGCCGAAGCGAAAGCTCTTCCTTTGCGCGTAGTGCGCGATATGCAAGGTCGCGCTGACTGCGGCTGACTCTTATCATGCTGTTATCACGCAAATATCTGCGGATCTCGCCTATTATCATCGGCACGGCATACGTGCTGAATTTTACGCCGACGTCAAGGTCAAAATTATCTATGGCCTTTATCAGTCCGATACAGCCGACCTGAAAAAGATCGTCTGCGTCCTCTCCGCGACTTCCGAACCGTTGAATTATGCTGAGCACAAGACGCATATTTCCGGAAATCAACTCCTCGCGGGCGTGCAGATCGCCGCTTTTCGACTTTTTCAGAAGCTCGTTTTTTTCTTCTGCCGTAAGGGTTTTCAGCTTTGCGGTGTTTACTCCGCAAAGCTCAACTTTATTATAATACATTTTTCGTCTCTCCCAAAAGCAAATTGTAGTTTTCCGTCGAAATAAGTATTGCCTTTGTCGGATTTTGTTTATTCAGAGAAACGTACGCAACATATTTCCAATTTTTTGACCGTCCCGCAACGGATAAAATTTAACAATTAAATATTGAAATACTTATTGAAAAACCGCCGCGTGTTTGATATTATATACTGGAAAATGCAAAAAATCGGGGAGTTTTTATGAAAGGTCTTAAACGTCTTTTGAGTTTTGCAAGACGTGCTTGCGACGATTACAATATGATTTCGGAAGGCGATACCGTCGCCGTCGGGCTTTCCGGCGGGAAGGACTCGCTTGCTCTGCTTTATACGATGGCAAACCTGAAAAAATTCTATCCTGTACCGTTTGAGCTGATTGCCGTGACAATTGATATGCGTTTTGAGGAAATCGGCAAGGGAAAAACAGATTTTTCGCAGATTGAAAAGCTCTGCGAGGAGCTCGGCGTCAAATATTATATTGAGCCTTCGGACATAGCGAAGATTGTTTTTGACATAAGAAAGGAAAGCAATCCCTGCTCGCTTTGCGCAAAATTGAGAAGGGGAATGCTCTGTGACGCGGCAAAGCGACATGGAGCGACAAAAATCGCCCTCGGTCATCATTTTGACGACGCCGTTCAGACCTTTATGCTCAACCTCTTCTATGAGGGCAGGCTTGGGTGCTTTTCTCCGGTTACTTATCTCGACCGTTCCGACGTGACAGTCATCCGCCCGTTTGTTTATGCACAGGAAAAGGATTTGAGATACTTTACGTCGAATGCGGAGTTGCCCGTTGCAGAGTCTGAATGTCCCGCAAACAAAAAGACGGAGCGCGAGGAGATGAAAACCTTGCTTGCGACGCTTGAAAGAGAGAACAAGGGTTTACGTCACAGAATTTTCGGCGCAATGCAGAGAGCGGGACTTGACGGCTACAAGGTGTCGAAGATAAAAGAATATGACGACGAATAATTTTTCCGAAGCGGGAGAAACTACGGTAAAACCGCTTTCGGGAAAAGAATTATGTCGAATAACAGAGAAAAAGATAAGAAAGATAAAATATCAAGGCATTGGTGCGGAAATCTCGGCTCGTCCGTGATACTTATGCAGTCGGGCGGAGAGAGCAGGTGCCTTTCCTCGCACCTTTGCGGCGGTGAGGCGGCTCATTGCGGAAAACATTCCGCCAGCGGAGACGAAAATCCGACCGGAGAACAGATAACAATGTAGTCATGCGGGCGTGCCCGCTTACATAAAAAAATAAATTTGAGAGGTACATAAAATGGCATTCAATTTCACAGACAAATATCTCCGTGAGTTCGTGACGGATTTTTCCCTCGCGGCTATGACGGACGAAACGAAACGTGCTTTCGACACGGTTTTCAGCGGAAAGGGCGCGGGAGCGGACTTTCTCGGCTGGCGCGATCTTCCCGAAAACTATGACCGCGACGAGGTTTCCCGCATAAAGAAAGCGGCTGAAAAGATCATAAAAACATGTGATGTTTTCGTCGTCATCGGCATAGGCGGATCGTATCTCGGCGCGCGTGCGGCTATCGAATTTGTAAAGGGCGCAAGCTACAACAACAAGAAAAAGTCCACGCCCGACGTATATTTTGTCGGTAACGATATAAGCTCCTCACACCTTCGCGATGTGCTTGAAATATGCGAAGGCAAGGACGTTTGCATAAATGTCATTTCCAAATCCGGCACGACAACAGAGCCGGCAATCGCTTTCAGAATTTTCCGGGATATGCTCGTGAAAAAATACGGCAAGGCGGCGTCCGAAAGAATTTTTGTCACGACCGACAAATCCAAGGGGGCGCTCCGTCCTCAGGCAGAGGAGCTCGGATATGAGAGCTTTGTTGTTCCGGACGATATCGGCGGAAGATATTCCGTTCTCAGCGCAGTCGGCCTTCTCCCCATTGCCGTTGCGGGAATCGATATCGACGAAATGCTCGCAGGCGCAAAGGACGCGGCGGATAAATATTCAAAGGGCGACGTTTTCTCAAACGACTGCATGAAATATGCCGCTCTCCGCAATTACTTCCTCCGCCACGGAAAGTCCGTTGAAATTCTTGCTGTAAACGATCCCGCGCTCGCCATGACGTGCGAATGGTGGAAGCAGCTCTTCGGCGAAAGCGAAGGCAAGGACGGAAAGGGACTTTATCCGTCATCCGCGGTATACTCGACAGACCTTCATTCAATCGGTCAGTTTATCCAGGAAGGCACAAGAGTTATGTTTGAAACGGTTATCAACGTAAACTCTGAGGATAATTTTGTCATTGAAGCAGACGCCGATAACGCAGACGGACTCAACTTCCTTGCGGGAAAAACGATAAATTATGTAAATCAGCAGGCGTTTCTCGGAACCGTCATGGCTCATACGGACGGCGGCGTTCCCAATGTTTCGATCGAGCTGACATCACGCACGGCAAGAGACTTCGGTTATCTTGTATACTTCTTTGAGCTTTCATGTGCAATTTCGGGCTATATGCTCGGAATAAATCCGTTCAACCAGCCCGGAGTCGAGGCTTATAAGAAAAATATGTTTGCGCTTCTCGGCAAGCCTGGATATGAAGAAAATGCCGAAGAACTCAAAAAACGTCTTGAAAAGATAAAATAATCCGAAAATGCTTGAAAAAAGCGGAAAAATGACTATAATGGAAGCGGACTTTACGTCCGCTTCTGTTTTTTATGAAAGGTTGTGAGGAAAATGAGCGTATACGGCAAAAGGGGCGCGCTTATGTTTGCGCTCTATTCTCTTGCGTGCACTGTTACGCTTATTTTCGATAACGGGAAAATTTTTGCCTTCATCATTTCAGCAGTTTCGCTCGCAATATCGACGGTTGCCGTCATAAAGGCAGAAAAGAAGGCTGTCGCCGTTGTATTTGCGGCTTTGTGCGTCATCGCGCCGCTGCTCGGACTCGTCTGCGGGACTTTACATACCGGAAAGGATACTGCGGCGAAAAAATATGCGGACGGAGAGGAGCATGCCATAACGGCTGAGATAACGCGGGCGATATATGAAAAGCAGTTCGGCTCGCTCTATTATGCAAAGGTTTCGGATGTGGACGGAGAAAAAGCGGATTTTTATATTCAGCTTGAATTTTCGTATCTGCCGGAGCTTGTGATTCACGAAAAGACGGAAATACGGGCTGTTTTGTCGGAGCCGTCCGGCTCGGACGCGGCATTACTCCGTTCAAAAGGCGTAATTCTGCGCGCGGAAGTGGATGGGTTTTTGTCTGTCGGTGACGGAGGAAGGCTCACCTTGCCCGAAAAAATAAACTCTTTTCTCGCGGGAATATTCGATAAAACAATCGGCGGTGACGAAGCGGACTTTGCGGGCGCAATCTTTCTCGGAAACAGGGAAAGGGTATCGCAGAAGGTGAAACTGGCATTCAGGCGAAGCGGCACCTCGCACCTGCTTGCCCTCAGTGGGCTTCACATTTCCGTGCTTGCGGTGGGACTTGAATTCGCCCTCAAAGCCGCGCGAGTGAAAAAGAAGATAAGAATCGCCGTTTCGATTCCGGTGACGGTTATGTTTGCCTTGATAACGGGACTTTCCGCGTCTGTATTGCGGTCGGCAATAATGCTCGTCATTTACTTTGTCGCGCAGCTTATCGGCGAGGAAAAAGATTCGCTCACATCGCTTTTTGCGGCACTTGCGCTGATAATAACATTCAGGCGTTACGCTGTCTGGGACGCCGGACTATGGATGTCCTTTTCCGCAACGCTCGGTCTGATTCTGTTTTCCGACAGACTTCTTCCTCATTTTGCGCCGATGACAAGAAAAACATATTCCCGCGCAAAGAAATTCTTCCGCGCGGGGGTGAAATATGTTCTCGGACTTCTTTCGGCGACAGTAATTGCGACTCTTTTCACGCTCCCCGTCACATACCTGCTTTTCGGCGGCGTCTCGCTCATCTCACCGATTTCAAATCTTGTGCTTGTACCGCTTTCGCAGTTGCTGTTATACCTTCTTGCGATGCTCTGTGTGCTTTTCAGAATCCCGATTGTCGGCACGGCTATTGCATTTGCGGCAAAGCAACTGACATGGCTCATCTGTTACCTTGCAAAGCTCTTTGCGTCGCCTTCCGGCGTATATATTTCCTTAAAATACCCGTTCACGCCGTATCTGATTGCCGCCGCAATGATATTTATTGCCGTCATTGTGTTTGTCCCGAAGATAAATCCGAGGTCGATATTTGCGGTGCTTGTCGGGCTTTGCGTGGCGTTTACCGGTTGCGTGGCGGCGATGTATAAAATCACGGAAAACGAGATATATGCCGTCGCTGTAAGCGAAAGGTCAAGCGACGCTTTCGGCATTGTTTACAGAGGCAGGAGCTTTGTCATCGACGTTTCAACTGGCGGATTTTCAGTTCCGTATTCGGCAATGGCAGAGACATCGGGCTATGCCGCCGGCGAAACGGACACCTTGATATTGACTCATATTCACAGATATCATGCCGCAACAATCGACAGACTCTGCGGCTATTATAAGATAGACAAATTACTTATTCCGGCATCGGAGAGCGCGTCCGACGCGGAACATATTATAAACATTATGAAGGTTGCCGAAGATAACGGAGTACCGGTTGAGTTCTATAACCGCAGGGCGGAGTCGACCGTTGCCTGCGGCTATATGAAGATTCTTCTTCCGGAATACACGCTTCTCAAAAGGTCGACTCATCCCGTGATAACATTTTCAGTTTACCTCGGCGAAACGCAGGCAATGCTTTACAGCGGTGCCGGAGCGGAGGAGACTGACGACGAAAAAGTATATTCCGCCGCGCTTGTGTTCTTCGGCGCGCACGGGCCTGTCCGGAAGCAAAGAATTGATACAGGCAGATGTCTTTCGGCTCAGAGCATAATTTTTTCAAACGAAAAGGTCAGTGCTTTTGCCGACGGGTGCGATTCTCCTGTGATAATATCCGAGCGCGGAGGAAAGGTTACGATAAAAATAAAATGAGGAAAACCGCGGAAAGCAGTTTTTGCTTTCCGCGGTTTTTATGTTGCCCGAAACCGTATATTTGAGCTGTCGCAAGGTAAATAATATAAATAAAAATTATTTTGCGGAGGATTTTATGGGTGCTTCGGCTCCGATGGATTTCGGTATGAAAAAAGCAGGAACGGCAAACGTTCTGCGTTTTGTGAAAAGAAAGAAAAAAGTGATTTCCGCACTTGAAAAAAATAAAAGCGCCGAGGCGACGTTCAAAGCGGCGACGGCGGCGCTGAGAAGTCTGTCGCAGACGAAAACGCTGCCGGCGGATGACAGCGGCGAGCCCTTTGTCTACGGTTTTGCGGAGGACTATATATCGTCATGCGGCGGCATGATAGGCGATGAGAGTCTTTGCGCCGCACTTTCGGCTGAAAAGCGCGGACTTTCTTCCATTGAAATCGAGAGCCTTCCGGATATGCTCCGCATTGCCGCGGCGGAAAGACTTTGCAGTATCATAACGGTACCCGAAATGAATGACGGGGAGACCGCAGAGCTTTTTATCTGTGACGGAAAAATCTCGCAAATCGATTTTTCGCGCCTGCTTTTCGCGTTTTCTCCTGCCGCCCGTATTCTTTCGGAAGACGAAACATTCGTGTGCTGCTCGGACGAAAGCAAACGCGAATATATCCGCCGCGTAAGGGAAAAGGCTGTTGAATTGAAAATCGGAGAGGCTGACGTTGCCAGGGAGAGTCTTTCGGAGGCAAAGAAGAGCGGGACGGATCTCGGAAAAATGCTTTTCTCAGATGAGAAAAAGTCTGCTGTCGGATATTTTGTCTCGGTGCTTGCGCTGACGCTTGCACTGCTCGGAATTTATATTTATCTTTGCCTCGGCACGCCTGCCGCATGGCTTTCTGTCTTTGTCATAGCTCCGCTTTATGAGCTTTCAAAGCGGTTTACGTCAACTGTTTATCTCCGTCATGCGGGCTCCCGCCGACTACTTTCGCTTTCCTCCGGGAAAGCGCTTGACGGAGCGCATTGTCTTGTGACCATCGCAACACTGCTTTACGGAGAAAAAAGCGATCGTGAGGTCTTTGACAGGCTTGAAGATTTTTATCTCCGCAACAGAGACGGAAGCTATATTTTTTCCGTCCTCGGCGACCTCGGCGAGTCCGACATGGCGGAGGACGGAGGCGATGGTGAAAAAATCGCTTATGCAAGGGCGAGAATATCATCACTGAACGAAAAATACGGCGGGGGATTTGCGCTTTTCATAAGAAAACGGACATACGTCAGGTGTCAGAAAAAGTATATGGCTTGGGAGAGAAAACGCGGAGGAATACTTAATCTCTGCCGTTTTGCCGCAGGCGGCGAGGGTGACTGGATATGCTTTGAAGGGGACGTTTGCGAAATACGTAAATGTAAGTATCTTCTCACTCTTGACAGAGATACCGAGCTTTTTTACGGCTCTGTGCGCAGGCTCCTCGGCATAATGCTCCATCCTGCAAACCATCCCGTTTTTGACGAAGAAAAAGGGCGGATTGTTTCCGGCTACGGCGTCCTTCAGCCGGTAGTGATACCGTCGCTTTTTTCGGCAAATGCGACGGCTTTCGCTTCGCTTACAGGCGGCGACGGCGGGATTGACGTCTATACCGGAAGCGGCGCGGATCTTTATCAGAACGTGATCGGTACCGGGTGCTTCTGCGGAAAGGGAATGATAGATATTTCCGCATTTCTGAAAACATGCGACAGCTCGATTGCCGGAGAAAGAATTTTAAGTCATGATATCGTCGAAGGGAGCCTTTTACGGTGCGGTGCGGCGAGCGGCGTCGTGCTGACGGACGGCACTCCGTCAAATGCGCTTTCGTATTACATCCGCCTTCACAGGTGGATAAGGGGCGATCTGCAATCGTTGCCTTATCTCTGTAAAAACGCGGAGAACAGCGCGGGCGAGAGGATAAAAAATCCCGTCGGCGCGGCGGGGAAATACCGCATAGCGGACAACGCCATAAGGCATTTTGCTCCGCTTTCTGCGATAATTGCACTGTTTCTTTCGCTTTTTTCGGGCGTGGGAACTGCATGCGTCACGGCTTTATTTGCCTTTGCCTATATTGCTTATCCGTTTGCGGAGAGCATAATTCTTCCGATCATGACGGGAAGTATTTTCCGCGCGGGTGCGATCTACGGTTACGTAAAAGGTGTTATTTATGCTTTTGAACGTTTTGTTTTCTCTTTTATGTCGGCGGCGCATGAGGGGCTTGTCTTTGCAGATGCCGCAGTCAGAACGATCTACCGCTTTTCCGTTTCGGGAGAGCACTTTCTCGACTGGAAAACGGCAGCCGACGGTGAAACCGAAAACGCCGATATCCTTTCTCACTACGGGAAAATGTTTGCGTCAACCGTTCTCGGGCTTTTTGCCGTGTGCATTTTTCCGGATCAGATAAGGATTTTCGGCGCTCTTTGGGCGCTTTTTCCCGGCATAAGCTACTTTTGCTCCGTCGGCGATGGTGCGAAAAAACATATATTGAGAAACGTCAGGACGAAGCTGAAAAGGCTCTGCGCAAGGGAATGGCGGTTCTTTGCGGACAACGTCGGAGAGAAAACGAATTGGCTCCCGCCGGACAACTTTCAGTTCTCGCCGACTGAAAGAGTCGCAATGAGAACATCGCCGACGAACATAGGGATGTTTCTTGTTTCCGCGCTTGTGGCAAGAGATTTCGGATATATTGACAGTGCGACGCTTGCCCTCTATATGAAAAATGCGACTCTGTCAATCGAAAAACTGCTCAAATGGCGCGGAAACCTTTATAACTGGTATGACCTGGGGACGCTTGAAGTCATCGGCGAGCCGTTTATTTCATCCGTTGACAGCGGCAATTTTGCGGTCTGTCTTGTGGCTGTCTGCGAGGGGATTAAGGAATACGCCGGAGAGGAACCGTCACTGCTTGACAGCGTCAGAAAGCTTGAAAATATACTCCTGTCGATCGACCTTTCTTCACTTTACGACGAAAACAAGAAGCTCTTTTATATAGGCTATAACGTCGGTTCGGGGCGGTATTCCGAAAGCAGATACGACGTTTTCATGAGCGAAGCGCGCCTGACAAGCTATTATGCCGTCGCAACCGGGCAGGTGTCGTCCGAGCACTATTTTTCTCAGGCGAGGAAGGTCGGCGCGGGCGGAGGCAGACGCGGACTTCTTTCTTGGAGCGGCACTGCCTTTGAATACTTCATGCCGTCGTTGTTTTTGCCTGCGGAAAAGAACTCCGCCGTTCGGTATGGTCTTGATTTCGCATATGCAATGCAGAAAAAACATTCCGTAAATCGCTTTTTGAGAGGAAGATATTTTTCGCTTTGGGGAATATCCGAGTCACAATATTTCGGATTTGACGGTCGTATGAATTATCAATACAAAGCGTTCGGAACGGAGGAACTTTCTCTTGACCCGGAGTTTGAAAAAAACGAGGTAATATCTCCGTATTCGGTATTTCTCATGATGAAGGAAAACCCTGGAGCGGCGATGGGACAGCTATCCGCGCTCCGTGCCCTCGGTGCAAGTGGGAAATACGGCTTTTGTGAGGCTGTCGATTTTTCCCCGGGACGGGTCGGAGACGGGTATGCCGTTATGAAGAGCTATATGTCTCATCATAAGGGAATGAGCCTTGTCGCGGCGGCAAATATATGCTTCGGCGACGTTTTTATCCGCAGGTTCATGCGGTCACCGACTATGCGCGCGGGAAGAATTCTTCTCTGCGAAAGGGTACCGGAAAAAGCGCCGGTTTCAAAACCGCAGAGAACGAAAAAAGCGCCTCTGAGACCGCTTCCGCCCGATGTCGGCACTGTGGAAAAGCGAAAGGCAAATTATAATGTTCTTTATCCGGAGGTGGGCTCCGTATCGAACGGAAAAACGAGAATAACCGCTTCAAGCTCCGGACACATCATGCTTTCGGATGGTGATGACTGCATTTCATATTCGGATTTTGACCGTTTTTCGCTTTCCGGCGGACTGTGTGCCGTTGCGGAGGTCGGAGGGAAGATAATCTCGGCTGTTCCGCTCGGATATACGGACGAAAGCCTTGATACAGACTTTTCGTTTTCATGCGGGACGGACAGAATAACTTATTCTTCATTCCATCGCGGAGAAGACTTCTCCTGCGGCTTCTCCGTTTCTCTTTCGGTTTCTCCGGAATACCCGGAGTTTATAATATCGGCAAGGCTGAACGCGGCAAGTCCGGAATCGAAGATAATGCTTTGCTTCGAGCCGGTGATGCGCGGAGAGAAGGCATATAAAGCGCACAAGTGCTTTTCGGGACTGTTTCTTGAATTTGACTATGAGTCGGGCGAAAAATCCGTCATCGTCCGCAGAAGACCCAGAGGCGGCGAAGAAGCGACGTTTCTCGGAATTACTGCGTCTGCGAAAAACGGCTTTGAGTTCGACACCGGCACAGACGGTCTTTCTTTCTGTAACGGAGAGAAAGCAATGGCGGAGCTTATAAAAATCCCATGCGGGGAAAGAACAGGCGCGCCGACTGTGCCGTTGTTCAGGGCGGTCTGCAAGAATAGCAAATCCGCGGTGTTTTCAATCGGTTATTCAAAGAACAGGGATGACATTATGTATTTCCTTGGTAAAAAGCGAGGGAAGGTGTCGCTCGGAAGCATTTGCGCAATGATGAAGTCCGCCGCCGGAATAGGTCCTTATGCGGACGCTATGGAGAGCTATCTTCTGAGGGCTGTCCATTTTCCGCAGGCGGAGGGCTCGGGCGGGGAAGAAATGCTTTTCCGTCAGGTGAAGACAAGCAATTTTTACAGGTTTTCCGTCTCGGGAGAACTGCCGATTGTTGCTGTGAGGTTTTTCCGTCCCGGCGGAAAGCAGAGCGAAAATCTCAAAGCGATGATCGGAATGTTCCGCTATGCCTGTATAAGGGGATTGCGGTTTGATCTTGTAATTCTTTACAGGGAAAGCGACGAATACAGACAGAGCATGCTTTCGCATGTCAAAAAGCTCGTCCGCGACATGGGGTGCGAGAGCTTTATTTCCGTCGACGGAGGAATTTTTCCGATAAACGCCGATAAGCTGACAGAGTCCGAAAAATACGCGCTCATGCGGAAATGCGGCGCCGTGTGTGACAGCTCGCTCCCGCTCTCCGTCACTCTTCTTTCAAACAAATACTTCACTCCGCTGCCGAAAAGTGCGGAGAGGATTCTTTGCTCTCCGTCGCGTCGCGACGTGACGGCGTGTGCCGCGCCTGCGGTTCGCGGGGCAATAAAAAAGGTCGCCGGCGGGATGTTCTATCGCGGTGGATTTATATGCAACAAAAAAGAGGTAAAACGCCCGTGGGCGCAGATAGTTTCGACCCATTCCGCGGGCTTTGTCGCAACGCAGAACTCGCTCGGATTTACTTTCGGCACAAACAGCTCCCAGCTGAAGCTCACCCCGCATGACGGCAGAGCGATGACCGAGGACAGCGGCGAAATCCTGACAATGCGTATCACGGACGGTGAAAAGCACATATCGAACTTTGATATGTGCGCCTGCGCGGCATATGCCGATTACTTTTTCGGCGGGGTGAGATATGTCGGAAGGGCTTGCGGGATTAGCTATACGGTTGAGGTCACGCTTGACGAAAAGCTCGCAATGAAATATATTTCAGCAGAGCTTTCGGCGGACAAAGAAACGTCGGTTGAAATAATATATTCGGTGACGCCGTGTCTTGGCTCCTCTGCGGCGGACGCAAGGGAATATTCCTTTTCGGCGGATACGGCGCGCGGGGCGGTTTACGTCAGAAGGGCGTGCGGCGATAAGATTGCACCGAAGCTCTGCATTATGACGGACGCAGAGAAAAACCGCGTCTATACTGACAGAGCGTCACTTAAAACCGCCGGAGCGGTGTTTGGCGGGGGCGCTGACTGTGCCGCCGTCGGCGCGGAGCTTATCGTCGGCAAAGGAAAGTCGTTATGCCGGTTTGCTCTGTTTGCCCATCGTGCAGAGACCGACAGAAGATACTGCGAAAAAGCCTTCCGTTCAGCCGGAAGACCGCACGCCTGCACGAAAATAAGTCCCGCGGTGAAGATAAAAACGTCAGAACCCGTTTTTGATACGACGGTCAACGACTGGTTTTATTATCAATGCGTCGTTTCGAGAATTACGGCAAGGACGGGCTTTTATCAGAACGGCGGCGCTTACGGCTTCCGCGATCAGCTTCAGGACTGTCTTTCCGTCGGCGGGGATATGCTGAAAAAGCAGATAATTTTCTGCGCCTGCCATCAGTACGAAGAGGGCGACGTTATGCATTGGTGGCACAATCTCTATGAAGGCGGACGCGGGCATTACGGTATAAGGACGCGTTGCTCGGACGATTGCGCATGGCTGCTTTACGTGGCAGAGGAATATATCCGCCGCAGCGGCAATATGTCGCTGCTGGATGTCCGTCTTCCGTTTGTTTCGTCCCCCCCGCTTGACGCAAGAGAACTTGAAAGATATGAATTCGGCAGATTTACGGAAGAAAAATATACGCTCTTTGAACATCTGCTCCGCGCGGCGGAAAGACTCTGCCGGACGGGGCGTCACGGACTGTCGCTCTTCGGCACATGCGACTGGAACGACGGAATGAACGAGGTTGGTAAGGGCGGAAAGGGAGAGAGCGTCTGGCTTTCCCAGTTTGCGGCGGCAAGGCTTTCGGCGTTTGCCGTCATGTGCGCGGAGCGCGATGACAAAGAGCATGCCGAGCGCTTTGAAAAAACGGCGGCTATGCTTGAAAAGTCTGTCGACACATACTGCTTTGAAGGCGACAGATACCTGCGCGGATTTTTTGATGACGGCTCGCCTCTCGGCTCAAAGACCTGTGACGAATGCAGAATAGATATTCTCCCGCAGGCGTTTTCCGCTCTTTGCTCAGACGGAAAACCCTCGGAGCGGGCAAAAATCGCAATGGCAACGGCGATAAACGAGCTTTATGACAGTGACATCGGCATTATAAAACTGCTTTCGCCGCCGTTTGACAAAACAGTCCGCTCACCGGGATATATAAAAGGATATCCGCCCGGCATAAGAGAAAACGGCGGTCAGTATACGCACGCCGCAGTGTGGGGCGCGATGGCGACGGCTGAAATCGGAAAGGGCGAGCTTGCTTATGAAATGCTCACTGCAATAAATCCGGCGCTCAAAAGCGACAAAAAGCTCGTTCGGTACGGCGCGGAGCCTTATGTTCTGTGCGGCGATGTCGGCTCTGAAATGAGAAACGCGGGACGCGGCGGCTGGAGCTGGTATACCGGAGCGGCAGGCTGGTACAGGACGGCGGTTATATCGTCGCTCTGCGGTTACAGAGAGGTCGACGGCGGGTTTTATATTTCGCCCGTGCTTTCGGAGAGTTTCCGCAGTTTTTCGCTCGATATAACAAAAGGGAAAAGTGTTTACCGCGTTTGTGTATCTTCGGGCGAAGAAAACACAATCTGTCTTGACGGCGAAATTGTATCAAAGGGAAAGCCCGTTTCGGAAACGGTGTTTTATCCGGACGGGAAAAATCACATTCTGAAAATAACGGTTAAAAGATGAAGAAAACGGCGGATTTTTCCGCCGCTTTCTTTTTACATAAATGGGTTGCCTTTTTTCGCATAAGTGTGATATAATGAAGGCGAAGGGAAGTGACTTTTGTGATAATACCGAAAATAAACGTCGGCGATGTTGCCGTAATGAAAAAATCACACCCCTGCGGCGGGAACCGTTTTTCCGTGCTTTATGCGGGCTCGGATATCAAACTGCGTTGCGAAAAATGCGGCAGGGACGTCATCATTCCGAGGATAAAAGCCGAAAAAATGATAAAAAACATCATTCCGAAGGAATAAAAACGCAAAATTCAAAAATATTTAATCAATTTACCGAAAATATCACTTGCAAAATGCATGTGAATGTAGTATTATAATAACAGATAACAGCCTGCGCCATTGTCAGCGGACGAGCGCAGGAACAAAAAATCCAAATCCGCTGAGAAAGAGTGATTATCTTGACTAAACTCATTGTAGGCCTTAAGGGCACGGGAAAAACAAAAACGCTCATCGAAATGGTCAACTCCGCAACTTCTTCTTCAAACGGTGCGGTCGTATGTCTTGAAAAAGGCGATAAGCTCCGTTTCGACGTAACATACAAGGCAAGACTTATGGATACATCCGAATACGGTATCTCCGGCGCGGACGCTCTTTACGGTTTTGTATGCGGCATTTATGCCTCCAACCATGACATAACACACATCTTTATCGACTCTGCGATGAAAATGTGCGACGATACAGTCGAAGGGCTTGCAAAGTTCTTCCGTCCCGCTGTTGCGTTTGCCGAAAAGGCGGGCATCGACCTCGTACTTACATCCTCCGTAAATGAAGATGATCTTCCCGAGGATCTCAAGGCTTACCTCTGATAAGAAGATTAAAATTTGCCAAAATTCGTCGTTTTGCATAAAAAACGACGAATTTTTTGTGCAATAACTTCCTTCCTTCCTTCCTTCCTTCCTTCCTAAAAAAAGCAATATTCCCTTGACTTTATAGCACTTTTATGCTAAAATAATACCAAATAGTGTCGCTTTGGCGACAGTCGCAAATTGAAAGGAAACAACTAATGAAGAAACTAACATCCATCGCGCTTGCGATCGTTATGATCGCGTCCGTAATGCTGTTGACAGCGTGCGGGGGAAAATCTGCTTATCAGATTTACACAGAGGCTTTTGAAAAGACAAAAGCGCTTGAATCTGCCGAGTTTACCTCGTCACTTACCGCAAGCTTTGAAAAAGACGGCGAGCAGCAGAGCATGACGGTCAACACCAAAGCAAAAACAGTCGGCATTAAAAACGAAAATCCCGTTTCGCTGGGCGAAGTTGAATGCACAATCAACGGAGCAACGGTGAAAAACGATGTCTACAATGCCGACGGCACAGCTTATGTAAACATCGGCGGAACGGAAAAAGAGAAAATGGACATTGCCTCCGATGACGCGCTCATGTTCAATCTTTCATCCATGATTAAAAAGCTGATCGTGTCGTTCACGGAGGACGACCTCAAGGATGTTCCCGCCGTCAAGAACGAGGACGGAACATTCACAATTGATTTCGTGCTCACGCCCGACAGAGCAAAAGAATTTTATGCCGACGCATATGACAGCTTTGTCAGATTTACATCGGGCGGCAAAGGCAATGACACGACTGCGACATTCACGGACGCGAAGGTTTCCGTCAAAATAAACGCAGAGGGCTTTATATCCTCATTCGGATTTGAATTTGCAGTGACGTCTGGCAAAAGCGGAGATGTCACAGGCTCCGCAAAGGTTGAGTTTATAAACCCCGGCACTGAGGTGACGGCAGACGCACCCGAGGATATCGGCGATTACATAACACTCAAAGAAGGCTACAACGCATATATCGAGGCTGTCAGAAAGACAAAAGAGCCTGATTCGATCGAATATACATCGACATCCAAATCGAAAATCACAGCTACGGGCGTCAGCCTTAATCTGACGGCCGGAATCCACGGAAAGATTGTCGGTCGTAAGAGCAAAAATCCCGTTTCGCTTACAGAATGCACAATTCGGCTCGGCGATGAGAAAGTCACATCGTCGGCTTATGTTGCAGACGGAATTGCATATGTTTCATCGGAAGGCGAAAAAATGAAGATCGACCTTTCCGATCCCGCATATGATAAGTATATCATTTCAACGTTGACAATTGACGATATGCTCTCCGAGTTTTCGGAGGACACATTTGAAAACGCAACGGTTGTAAAAGCAGGAAAAGAGATAACGATAACCGGAATCAGCCTTACGCCCGAGCAGTTCTTCAAATATTTTGAACCCGTACTGCAAACGGCAGAAGATTATGCCGGAGTGTCCGGACATGCAACGTATGAAGCCTCGGATATAAGCGTTTCTGTTGTGATAAATGACGGATATGTCGGCGAGTTTAAGCTGTCATATACTCTCTTGCTTGATGTGACGAAGTCTTCCGGTGATATTGTTTCAACGAAATTGTCGTCCGAAGAGACGTTCAAACTGGTAAACCCCGGCGCGGAAGTGAAGATTGAAGCACCCTCCGATCTTGACGAATACAGCGTTCCGGATGAAGCATACAATCTCCTCATGGCGGCGCTGGAAAATACGGACTCACTTGATTCCGTTGAATATTCTTCTTCGGAATCGGTAACAACCAAAGCAGTCGGCGAAGAAGAAACAAGTTATACAAAGTACAGAGCAAAATTTTCCGGACTAAACGGAAGCAATCTTAAAGGCTCCGGAACAATTACGTCGGCTTCAAAAGGCAAAACAGGAGAGATGTTCATTTACAGAACTGCGGACGCAGAATATGTAAGCGTAGGCGACCAGAAGGTGAAGTTCCCGATTTACGGCGAAGAGGACGCATACCTGCCGCTTCCTTCCGTTGTGGAAATTACAGACGGCATTGAGAAAATGGTCGACGAAGCCGAAGTGCGCAGAAATTCGGACGGCTCAATCGATCTTGTCGTTGACATATCCGAAGAAATGTTCTATGAGCATTTCGGTCATGTGATTGAAGCGATTGTTGAGAGCTATAACAACGCCGATATGGGCAATATCACTCTTGACGAAATATGGCCGGAGAACGCCGCTCTGACAATACATATCACAAGCGACGGCTATTTCGCTTCATATTCGCTCGGGTATACTATTAAGACGACGCTCTCTTACGGTTCAAGCGTGACGGTTACCGCGGAATTCGACTTTGAATCCTCGTTTGAGGTAATTAATCCCGGCAAGACCGTGACGGTTGATGTTCCCTCAGACCTTGATAAATACGTCCTATACAACAGATAAAGAAAAATAAAAATATTTATGACAACACAGAAAGGGACAGAAAATGAAAAAGATATCGGCAGTTTTGCTTGCTGTTATGCTGATTGTTTCCGCGGCGGTGTTCACATCGTGCAAGAAGAAAACGGCATATGAAGTGTTCTCCGAGGCGCTTGAAAAGACAAAATCGCTTGACTCGGTTGAATTTAATATGGACATGGCAACGACGGTGCCTGATGAAGACGATTCAGGCATTATAAAATATTCGGCAAAGATATCCGGACTCGGCGGCAGCCCGATTGCTTCCGGCGACGTTGCGGTTGAATCTTCCGGAGTGAGCATGAAAAGTTCGGTATACAATGCCGACGGCTTCGCTTATATCGGCATGGGAGAAATGTCAAAAACCAAAGCGGAACTTGACGAACCGACGGCGCTCATGTATGACCTTGTATCGATGTTCAGAATTGTAACGGCTTCTTTGCCGGAAGAAGTTTTTGCTGATGCAAAGGTCGTTGAAAACAGCGACAAAACGAATACCGTGACCGTATCGCTTACGCAGGAACAATTTGAACAGTATTTCAAGGGCACCGCTTTTGAGACAAAAACATATACAAACGGTTTGCCCGATGATGGGACATCGTCCTATAAAGTCACGATTGAGGATGTAAAGGTTTCCGTCACCGTCGGCAAGGACGGATATATTTCAAAATACGAAGCTGGCTATAAGATTTCGATCAAGGTTTCGATCGGCGGCTCCGACGTCGACTTTATCAGCGGCGTGGTTATGGCGGTCGGAGTGAACCTTATAAATCCGGGAAGCACCGTAACGGTTGATGTTCCCGCAGACCTCGACAGCTACGTTTCGGGTTGACGCACTTTTTAAGAAAATACGCTATAAAATATAAGCCATATCGGCAAAAAGGAGAATTCACAATGAAAAAATTATCAGCGATTATGCTTGCGCTTGTGATGGTTCTCTCTGTTGTGCTTCTTGCTTCCTGCAAGAAGGAAATGACAGCATACCAGACATTCAGCGAAGCAATGGCAAAGACAAAAGCTCTTGATTCGATGGAGCTCAAATCGACGGCAACGTCAGCAATAGCATTCGGCAGCGAAAAACTTTCAATGACGGTCGGTTATTCCGTTAAGACAGCGGGACTTAAAGGAGATTCTCCCACGCTCTCCGGCGATTTTGACATCGGCGTTTCCGGAATATCCATGAAAGCAAATGTTTACAGCACATCCGATACGATATACGTTTCGATGGCGGGCATGAAGGTCAAGATGGACGCAGACTCCGAGGATGCTCAGGATTACAGCGTGGATATCGACGACACGCTTATCTCCAACCTTCCCGAAGACATTTTCAAGGATGTTGAGATTATCGAAAACGATGACAAGACAAAGACGATAAACGTCACGCTTACGGGAGAGCAGTTCTCCGAATACTGCAAAGATATTTATGAAAAGGCGCTCGAAGCGCTTGATGTCGACGATGTCTCCATGTATGACATAAAGGCTGACGATATAACAATTTCCATGGTTGTAAACAAAGACGGCTACATTTCAAAATATACTATGAATTATAAAATTTCAGTCTCTGTCACGCAGGAAGGCGTTACCGCAACGGCGACAAGCGAGAACTCGGTTGAAATCGAATTCGTAAATCCCGGTACTCCCGTAACGGTTGACGTTCCCACAGACCTTGATGAATACGGCTCCGCAGACGATTTTTATTTCTTCGGATAAACTACAAAAAAGCGACCCGCAGGGGTCGCTTTTCCTTTTGAAAAAATATCGTCGCACGTGTGTATTTCTGCAAACGGTTGACAATGATAATATGTTGTGATAAAATTTGTCTGAGAAAAGAAAAAAGGAGTTTTTGAAATGAAAATCGCCGTTATAACAGGAGCTTCCTCCGGAATGGGCAGAGAATTTGTTTTTCAGCTGGACGCATGTCATGATTTTGACGAGATATGGGTCATTGCCCGCAGGCTTGACCGTCTTGAAGAGCTGAAAGGCAAAACGCGTGCGCAGATAAGACCGATTTCTCTCGACCTTACGAAGAAGGAAAGCATAGAGACATACGGAAAAATGCTTGAAGAGGAAAAGCCGGATGTCGAGGTGCTTGTAAATGCCGGAGGCTTTGGCAAATTTGCGGCAACGACGAATATGCCTCTTGAAACATATTATCAGATGATAGAGCTGAACGACATGGCGCTTGTCGGCATGACATACAAATCGATTCCTTATATGAAAAACGGAAGCCAGATATATGAAATGGGTTCGCTTTCCGCGTTCCAGCCCGTGCCTTATATAAATGTTTACGCCGCGAGCAAAGCGTTTGTGCTCAGCTTCTCGCAGGGGCTTGCCGCAGAGCTTGCGCCGAAGGGGATTGACGTTATGGCTGTTTGTCCTTTCTGGGTCAAGACGGAATTCTTTAACCATGCGGTCGAGGATGATTCCGTCATAACGTATTACAGTCATTATTACACGGCGGAGCAGGTTGTCAGCCGTGCGATAAAGGATATGAAAAAGCATAAAAAGGTTTCGGTCTGTGGCTCCGCGGCAAGACTTCAGGTGTTTGCCGTAAAGCATCTGCCGCATAACTTTGTTATGAAAACTTGGTGCCGTCAGCAGAAAAAGCCTTACGGAAGAAAGAAATAATGAAATTTGAAAAGACTGTTACTCTGAAGGACGGTCGCAGTTGTGTTTTGAGAAACGCAACCGCCGCCGATGCCGAAGAGGTTTGCAGAACGTTCCGCCTGACGCACAGCGAGACAGACTTTCTGCTTTCCTATCCGGATGAAATCACAATGGAAGTCGAAAAAGAAGGCGCTTATCTTTTATCAAAGGAAAAAAGTGATAACGAGATAGAAATCTGTGCTTTCATCGGCGGAAATATTGTCGGCATGGCGGGAATTACCGCTGTCGGAGGAAAATACAAGACAAAGCATCGCGCGGAGTTCGGGATAAGCGTTGAAAAGGCTTATTGGGGACTCGGAATCGGCAGGGAACTTGCGGAAGCGTGCATAGAGTGCGCAAAGATCGCCGGATATGAGCAGCTTGAACTGGACGTTGTTTCGGACAATGCTGCCGCTGTAAACCTTTATAAAAGCCTTGGTTTCGTCGAGTATGGAAGAAATCCGAAGGGATTCCGTTCGCGCATGACAGGCTGGCAGGAGCTTGTTTTAATGCTTTTGCCGCTGAAATAATAAAGTAAAAAGCACCCGTTCGGGTGCTTTCTGATGCAAAAAAATGTTGTGCTTGTGATGTTTTTTCAGTTTTCTTCTTTGCTATTGTTAATCCTGATTATTATTTTAATTAAATCCACTATCACCCCGATTCCAAAAAGACCGAGTGTGAAAAGATATAGGATTCCCATTCCTATTTGCTTGCGATAAAATTTATGTGCGCCGAATATACCCAACCACAGACACAAAAGCAACTCCGGCAAGATTTCTTTCTGTCGCTCCGCTTTTTTTGCCGCTGCACGAGCTACAGCTTCCGCCTTTTCCTTCTGCGCTCTTTCAAAATCGAGATTTAATTCGTCAAGCTCTGCGGCATCAAGCGTTTTTATGATATGCCTCGGCTCGCCGATTATTTTTCCGTCATCTCCGGCAATGACAGAAAATGAAATAAGATCGTCACCGCCAATAAATTGAGTCAATGAATACCGCAGAAAACCGTCGTTTGAAAGCTCAAAGCAATGAGTTCCCTCTCCGATCTTAAGTATCGTGCCGTCTTCCATCCATGAAAACGAGTGCCCATCTATTCTGATTGTAACCCTGTCAGACGTACCGCCCGAAATGTTGATTTTCAAGAATCCCATCTGTCAATCTCCTTTTATAAAAATCTGTCGGTCTGATTTTACCTCAATTTGCGGTAAAAGTCAATAGATTTTTGCAAAAATATCTAAAATAAAATGAGATATTTGTTGCAAAGGGGATATATAATGTATTCAAGAATCCGTGCGCTCCGCGAGGATAATGACTATACGCAAAAGAAGATGGCAGAGGTTTTGCATTGCTCTCAGCAGGTTTACAGCAACTACGAGCTCGGACAAAGGGACATACCGACAGATATCCTTATAAAGCTCTCGGAATTTTATAATGTTTCAACCGACTATATCCTCGGTTTGACAGACAATCCGACCAAAAACACATAACAGAAACACCGTAAAAACCCCAATATAAATCATAAAAGCCGCTTGTGAAAACAAGCGGCTTTTTGCTTTTGTAGGCGAATTATACTATCAAGTGCAACACTATAGAAAAAAGAAAGAACTCATAACAAACCTGTGTTATAATGAAGTTGCAAGACAAACAAAAAACAGGAGGAATGTTATGAGCTACCACCATTTTACCATAGAAGAGCGTTGTTGTCTACGAGAATATTACAAAAAAGGCTACAGTTACCGAAAAATTGCAGAATTGATGGGGCGAAACGTAAGCAGTATATCAAGAATTAAACAATTTGTTGCACTTTGCTTGACAATTCACTATGCAAAAAGCACACCCAATCCTGTCGAAGCAGTTACGTGTCAGATATTCAGTTGCGTCGCACATTAATTGTACCATAGGTACGGCACAATGTCAACCTTTTTGTAAAAAGAAGGATAAAGAAAAGCCCCGATTTTTCACAAAATCGGGGCTTTGGAGCTACTAGCCGGATTCGGACCGGCGACCTCGTCCTTACCAAGGACGCGCTCTGCCAACTGAGCCATAGTAGCATCGCGAATGTTATTATAACAAAACCTTTTCGATTTGTCAAGATTTTGTTTGCAAATAATAAAAAATGTGATATACTATGCTTAACAATCGGAAAAGAGGGCAGAAGCGATATGAAGAAAATGCTTTGCGTTGACGGAAACTCGATAATAAATCGCGCATATTACGGCGTCCGCGGGCTGACCGCAAGGGATGGCACGCCGACAAACGCGATTTACGGGATGATAAATATAATTTCAAAGCACGTAGCGGAGATAAAGCCCGATTATTTTGTCGTTGCCTTTGACGTTCACGCACCGACATTTCGCCACAAAATGTTTGCGGAATACAAAGCCGGCAGGCACGCGACCCCGCCAGATCTGCTTTCGCAGTTTGCCCCCGCAAAGGAGTGCCTGCAGGCTATGGGCGCGCATTGCGTTGAGCTTTCGGGCTATGAGGCGGACGACATCCTCGGCACCTATTCACGCATATGCGGGGAAAATGACGTTATGACATATATCGTCACGGGTGACAGGGACTCTCTCCAGCTCATAAACGAAAACACGACTGTTTTGCTTGCGACGACGGGAGAATCCGTAAAATACGATGCGGAGGCATTCCGCGCAAAATACGGCGTCGACCCTTCGCAGTTTGTCGATATGAAGGCGCTGATGGGCGATAGCTCGGATAACATCCCGGGCGCAGCGGGCATAGGCGAGAAAACAGCCGGAAAACTCATCGCCGAATACGGAGACATAGACAATCTTTATGAAAATCTTTCCGCCGGAAGCGCATCGACGAATACAATGACAAAGCTGATTGCGAGCAAGGAAAACGTATATCTTTCCCGTGAGCTTGCAAGGATAGACAAAAACGTTCCGTCGCTGCCCGACCTTTGTGATGTTGAATACAAAGGCGTTGACAGCACGGCGCTTTATGATATCTTCCGAAAGCTCGATTTTTCGGGCTTTATAAAGCGTTTCGGGCTTGGAGAGACGGCGGAGGTCGCGGACAAAGCTCCGGAGGTGCCGGAAGTAAAAGAGGCGAGTGCGGGCGACATTAACCCGAGTACGGTATACGGTTGCTCAATAGATTTTGAAAATGACAGAATATATCTATCGTGCGAAGGAAAACTGCTTTGCATAAGCGGAATTGAGCAGAACAAAGACCTTCTTTGCGGCGGGGCAAGAATTGTTTGCTATGACGTAAAGGAAACGTGTCACAGGCTTGAAAAATACGGTATCGAATTCTCCTCCTGCATAGATGATGTAATGCTCATGGGCTATGTCTGCATGGGCGGGGCGGGCGATACATCACTTGATAAGCTTGTTTCAAGATATCTTTGTGCGGAAGTGACCGACACAGCGTCGGAAGCGCACTATATATCTGCGCTTTACGGTGTTTTTGTTGCCGAGCTTGAAAAAACAGGGCAAACGAAGCTCTATAAAGAGACTGAATTTCCGCTTGCGAGAGTGCTGTATAAGATGGAGAGCGAGGGATTTAAGGTTGATACGGAGAAACTCGCGGAGTTCTCGTCCGTGCTCGGAGAGGCGCAAAGACAGCTTGCCGAGCAGATTTATATGCTTGCGGGGACGGAATTCAATATAAATTCGCCGAAGCAGCTCGGAGAGGTTCTCTTTGATAAAATGCATTTGCCGACGGGAAAAAAGACAAAGAGCGGATATTCGACAAGCGCCGAGGTGCTTGAGTCGCTACGCCCGTTTTCTCCCGTCATAGATTACATTCTTGAATACCGCGCGGACGGAAAGCTGAAAAGCACCTATGCTGACGGGCTTATCGAAGCGGCAGACGAAAACGGCAGAGTCCATACCAGGTTCAAACAGGCTGTCACGGCAACGGGCAGACTTTCATCGGCTGAGCCGAACCTCCAGAACATTCCGATAAAAACCGAGCTCGGCAGGGAATTCCGCAAATTCTTTGTTCCGACGGGTGACGGAAGAGTTCTTATCGACGCGGACTATTCGCAGATAGAGTTACGCCTGCTCTGCGCCGTTTCGGGCGACGAAAATATGCGGGAAGCATTTCTTTCCGGGTTTGACATTCATTCGTCGACGGCTATGAAGATGTTCGGAGTTTCAAAGGATGAAGTTACGATTGAAATGCGCAAGAAGGCGAAAGCCGTCAATTTCGGAATAATGTACGGAATGGGAGAGTTTTCGCTTGCAGCTGACCTGCACACGAGTCGCAGACAGGCGGCGGAATATATAGAAAGCTATCTTCAGTCATATCCGAAGATAAAACAGTATCTTTCCGACGTGGTTGAGGAAGCCAAGCATGACGGCTATGTAACGACGCTGTTCGGTCGTCGCAGGTATATTCCGGAGCTGAAATCGCACAGAAAAAACGAGATTGCCTTCGGAGAAAGAGTTGCGATGAACAGCCCGATTCAGGGCGCGGCGGCTGACATCATCAAAAAGGCTATGGTTGCCGTTGACAAACGGCTGAAAGAGGAACAGCTTGACGCAAGACTTATTTTGCAGGTTCATGACGAGCTTATCGTCGAAGCGGCGGAGAGCTGTGCGGACAGAGCCGAGCAGATACTGAAGTACGAAATGGAGCATGCGGCACCGCTTTCCGTACCGCTGACCGTTGAAATTTCGCAGGGTCGGAGCTGGTATGAAGCGCATTGACGAATAAAAACACAGATCACCTCAAACAATAGCTTTGAGGTGATTTTTTATGAAAAAATTAGTTGTAACCGCGCTCACCATGGCGCTCATTCTTTGCTCCTGCGGCGAGATGAAAAATATATCTTTTTCCGAAATGTCGGCAGAGATGAAAAACGCGTCCGGAAGGGAGCTTACGGATAAAGACATAAAAGAAGACGATTGTTATATCATCGGCATTTCCGAAAAAACTTATAAAAGCCGTGTTGAAAGTGCGGCTGTATTTTCTCCGGCGTTTTCTTCGAACGGGTTTGAAATAATATTGATAAAAGCGAAAACGTCAATCGACGCGGAACGGCTGTGCGCCGAAATGAAGAGCAATTATGAGCCCGCTCCGTGTGATCCCGCGGAAAATACCGAATTTCTTTATTACAGGGATTACGTTCTCTTCGCAAAGGGCGGGCTTTCGGATACGGACAGAGTCTCTGCCGCTTTTCTCAGACTTCTAAAAAAATAATACCTGCGTAAAAAACACATATAAATTTGTCTCTTTCTATTGAATTATGCGTTTTTTAGTGATATAATTCTGATATATTATGGACATTGCGAAGCGCGCCGCAAAACGGGGCAATCGACCGATTGTCGCAGACGGTGTTCTGAAAACCGTAAAGCGGTGCGTCTTCGTTTCCGCGGGGAACGGTGGGGTTTCCGCGCCTTTGCTCGCGGCGGAGCAATTACAGCGAAAGGAGGAAAACGAATGAACACACAGGGCTCGTCTTTTGAGTGTTTTCCCTCTCCGTTTCATAGGGACTACTGGAAGCACGCAGTCTCCGAATTCGGAAATCCGAGGACGATAATAATAGCCGCTATGATAACGGCTCTTCGGATAATTCTGAGAAGTCTGAGTATTCCGCTTATACCGAACGCACTTTATATATCAGTCGGATTTTTTGCAAATGCGCTCGGCTCTATGATATACGGTCCTCTCGTCGGGCTCGCAAGCGGGGCGATAAGCGATACGCTCGGCGCGTTTCTTTTCCCGCACGGGGATTATTTCTTCCCGTACATACTGATTGCCATGTCGAGCTCGTTTATTTTCGGTCTCTTCTTTTACAGAGCAAGGCTTTCTGTCGGAAGGGTGATACTTGCAAGGTTTACCGTTGTACTTGTGTGCAACATAATTCTCACGCCGGTTATAATGCGTTGGTATTATGCATATTTCGGGATTGATTCAACCTATAAGTTTTTCACATTGGCAAGAACTTTGAAAAATGCGGCGCTTCTGCCTGCGGAGGCATTGCTTCTGTCTCTGTTTCTGTTTGCAATCGTCCCGTTCACTGCGCGGATGAAGCTTACGGCGTACGCCGGTTCCAAAAGGAAGTTCACGCGCGCAAATATAATCACGCTTGCGGTTTTGACTGTTATTTCCGCTGTCGCGGTCTACTTCTACTACGTGTTCTACATAGCGAAATAAATAAAAACGGAGGAATGAATTTGGAAAGGCTGACACTTGAAAACACTGTTTCCGCAAGGCTCATGCTTTCGGAAAGAAAAGAATACCATCGCAACGAAACTGTTCTTGCCACGAAATTGCCTTTCGAGCTTTTCCTGTGCGCGGAAGCCGGAAGCTTCCTCATCGACACGGGCGAAAAGCAGATAGCCGTATCGGAAGGAGAGGCGGTGCTTGTACCGTGCGACACGGAATATACGCTTGACGTCTGCGAGGAAAGCACGCTTGTCTTTGCTGCGGTGAGTCTGTACGTATATTCAAACCTTCAGGTATTCTCGCTTTTTGACTTTGAAACCCATTTCACGGGTAGCACCGGCGAGGAGATAACGTCGACATGCAAAGAGCTCTGCTCGCTTTTCGCAGACAGAGAATTCACAAATTCGCGCCTTGAAAACGCGGTCAAAATGCAATGCGACGTTTTCCGTCTTGCAAGAATAGTTCTTAACGGAGCCGTGCCGAAATCGGGCGGCAGCGACATAATGGAAAGGCACGAAAAGCTCGCGGAGGTTCTTCAGTACATACACGCAAACATAAGAAGAAACATTTTGCAGGGAGAGCTTTCTGACATTCTCGGAATGACGCCCGACTCGTTTTACCGTATGTTCAAAAGGCTCCTCGGCTATGCCCCGAAGGACTTTATAATATCGGAAAAGCTCCGTATCGCGAGGGAAATGCTTGCCCTCGGCGAGCTTCCGATAGGCGAAATATCAAAAATGCTCGGTTATGACAATCAGCTCTATTTCTCTGCACTTTTCCGCAAGAAATACGGCGTCTGTCCGACGGAATACAGAAAGGCAACAGAAAGAATTATATGATACTCAAAGGCGACATCACGACCCTTGCCGATATCCGTCTCTTCCTCTTTGATATGGACGGGACGATTTACCTCGGCAACAATCTCTTCCCGTTTACAAAAGAAATGCTTTCCGTGATACGTGAGCAGGGAAAAACGTACCTTTTCATGACAAACAACTCGTCAAAGAGTGTTTCGGCGTATGTCGAAAAGCTCGGGAAGCTCGGCATTGACGCAAATGAAGGCGACTTTATAACATCATCACAGGCGACAGCCCTTTATCTGAATGCGAATCTCCCCGGAAAGCGGCTATACGTTGCCGGAACGGAGTCATTCAAAAAGGAACTGCGCGAGGCGGGCGTCTGCGTTTGCGAGGATTACTCGGACGTAATCGAAGGCGTTGTCATGGGTTATGACACGGAGCTTACATACAAAAAGCTGGACGACGTTTCAAGACTTCTGACAGAGAAGGACATTCCGTTCATTGCGGCAAATCCGGATCTTGTCTGTCCGACGGAATACGGTTATGTTCCCGATTGCGGCTCCGTTTGCGGTATGCTTTTCAACGCAACGGGCAAAAAGCCGTATTATATCGGCAAACCGCGCCCTGAAATGCCGCTTCTTGCAATCGAATGGATGAAGAAAAAAGATCCTTCGATCTGCAAGGAAAATACGCTTGTCATCGGAGACAGAATGTATACGGACATCGCCTGCGGAATAAACGCGGGGGTTAAAACAATGCTTGTTTTGAGCGGAGAAACAACCGAACAGCAGGCAAGGGAAACTGAATATAACATTGATTATATCGTTGGGGACGCAAGTTGCATTCCCGACGTATTGAAATAAAGATTTGGAGATAAAAAGAAAATGATTTACGATGTTGCGATTATCGGAGCGGGAGTAACCGGCGGTCTAACGGCGGCGGCTCTGGCAAAGTACAAGCTCGGCGTATGCATTGTCGAAGCGGGGGCAGATGTTGCCCTCGGCGCGACAAAGGCGAACAGCGCGATAGTTCACGGCGGTTATGACCCCGTTCCGGGAACGCTGAAAGCGGAGTTGAACGTAAAGGGCGCGGCTATGATGGCAGATCTCTGTCGCAGGCTTGACGTCCACTATATCAACAACGGCTCAATGGTCGTTGCCTTTGACGAGGAACAACTCGAGCACGTCAAAATGCTCTGTGAAAGAGGAAAGACAAACGGCGTGCCGGGACTTTCCGTTATAACCGGTGACGAGGCAAGAAAGCTCGAACCCGCGCTCTCAAAGAACATAGTCGGAGCGTTGCTCTGCACGTCGTCCGGCATAGTTTGCCCTTACGATCTTACGATTGCAGCCGTTGGTAACGCTATGGACAACGGAACCGATCTCTTTTGCAATTTCAAGGTTGCGTCGATATCCGATGACGGAAAAGTTTATACACTCACTTCCGAGAGCGGGGACGAGGTAAAGGCAAAATATATCGTCAACGCTGCCGGTCTCGGCTCGGACGAGGTTGCCCGTCTCTACGGCGACGACTATCATCTCGTCGCAAAGAAGGGCGAATACATGCTTCTCGATAAATCCGAGGGCGGACTTGTTTCAAGAACGATTTTCCAGACGCCGACAAAGGCGGGCAAGGGAATACTTGTCACACCGACGGTTGACGGAAACCTTCTCGTCGGTCCGACATCCGAAAAAACGGAAAAGGACGATAAGACAACAACTCTCGAAGGCCTTGACACAATAAAGGAAAAGGCATCTCTCTCTGCCGACGGCATAAATTACAGAGCCGTTATAACGTCATTTGCCGGTCTCCGTGCCGCTTGCGTGGAAAGCGAAGACTTTATCCTTGAGGTCTCTGCTCATTCTCCCAGAGCCGTGAACGCTGTCGGAATCGACTCCCCGGGACTTTCGTCATCGCCGGCGATAGCGGAATATATCGTAAACCTGCTTGTCGGTGTCGGACTTGCGCTTGAAGAAAAGCCCGAACACATCGACACCCGCGTTTCCTGCAAGCATTTCCGCACACTCTCCGCAGAAGAGAAGAACGAAATGATAAAGAAAGACCCGTCATACGGAAGAGTAATCTGCCGTTGCGAAACGGTTACCGAGGGCGAGATACTCGCCGCTATAAGACAGAACCCGAAGGCGACAACGACAGACGGTATTAAGCGCAGAACAAGAGCCGGAATGGGACGTTGTCAGGCGGGATTCTGTACGCCGTTTGTAACGGAGCTCATTGCAAAGGAGCTCGGAATTGCCGAAAATCAGGTAACAAAAACCGGCGGCGGCTCGAGACTTTTGCTCGGGAACAGGAAATAATGCGGAGGGGAAACAATTATGAAAAAATGTGATATTGCCATCATAGGCGGAGGTCCCGCCGGAATGGCGGCTGCCGTTTCCGCTTATGACAACGGCGTAAAGGATATACTTATAATCGAACGTGACGAAGGGCTCGGCGGTATTCTCCGCCAGTGTATTCACAACGGCTTCGGACTTCATCGCTTCGGCGAGGAGCTTACAGGCCCCGAATATGCGGACAGATATAAAAAAATGGTCATCGAAAGGGAAATTCCGTATATCGTGAAAACAATGGTACTCGGGATTGAGCAGGGCGAAGACGGCAGACACATTGTCACGGCTATGAACAGCGAAAGCGGTGTGTTTACTGTTGACGCAGGCGCCGTCGTTCTTGCTATGGGCTGTCGCGAAAGAAGCCGCGGACAGCTCAATATCCCCGGCGAACGTCCCGCGGGCGTGTATACGGCGGGCACGGCGCAGAGATTTATCAACATAAAGGGAGAAATGCCCGGAAAAAATGTTGTTATTCTCGGTTCGGGAGACATCGGCCTCATTATGGCGAGAAGAATGACGCTTGAAGGCGCAAATGTCAAGCTCGTATGCGAGCTTATGCCTTATTCCGGCGGACTTAACAGAAATATTGTTCAGTGCCTCAACGACTTCGGAATTCCGCTCAAACTCAGCCACACGGTATCGAAGATACACGGAAAAGAGAGAGTTGAAGGCGTTACGGTTTCCGAGGTTGACGAGCACCTGCGCGTCATTCCCGAAAAGAGCGAGTATATCGAATGTGATACGCTTCTCCTTTCCTGTGGACTTCTTCCCGAAAACGAACTCACAAAAGGTGCGGGAATAAAGCTGGACAGAGTTACGGGCGGTGCGACGGTCAACCAGAACAGAAGAACCGAGCAGACAGGCGTTTATTCCTGCGGCAACGTTCTCCACGTTCACGACCTTGTCGACTATGTTTCCGAAGAAGCGGAGCTTGCCGGAAAGAGCGCAGCGGAATTCGTCAAAGCCGGTTGCAAGGAGCCGGAATACGTTCGCTCGCTCTCCGTTATCGCAACAGGCGGCGTCAGATACACGGTTCCGCAGAGAGTCGACGTTACGGAAAATCCGGATGATATCAAGATTTATTTCAGAGTCGGCGCGGTAATGGAAAATGTCAAAATCCGTGTTTCCTGCGGAGAAAAAGAGCTTCTTCTCCAGAAAAAACGCAAGGTTGCGCCCGGCGAGATGGAGTTTGTCCGCATAAAGGGCGAACAACTCAAAGAATGTGACGGCGACATCACCGTTGAAATAGTAAAGTGAGGTTAGGGCTATGAATATCGGTGAAAAGAAAGAAATGATCTGTATAAACTGCCCGATTGGCTGTACAGTAACGGCTGAAAAGACGGCGGACGGCTTCAAGGTGACGGGGAACACCTGTCCGAGAGGCGAAAAATATGCGATAGCGGAGCTCACACATCCGACGAGAACGCTCACAACGACTGTAAAGGTCGCAAACAGAGAAGGCGTTTATCTTCCCGTAAAAACGAGCGCACCTATTTCGAAAGAAAAGCTCTTTGAAGCTATGAAAGAGCTTTCAAAGGTTACTGTCAACGCTCCGATTGAGCAGGGCGACGTCGTTTTTCCCGCAGTTTGCGGAGAAAGCGACATAATAGCCACCGGTTCCGTAAAATAATTTAACAAAAAACACTTTTATTTTCGGATTTTTTATGATATAATTCTCAAAAGACTTTATGAGAATGTTCCGGAGCACCTCTTGCATCGGAGAGAGTTTATAGATTTTTTATACGGAGGAAATAAAAATGAAAAGGAAAATAGCAATCCTTATGGCGATTGTCCTTGTTGTGACTGCGCTTTGCTGTGCGTGCGGAAAAGATCCGGGCGAAACACAGACATCGGACACAACTACGACCACCGTTCCCCAGGAAACGCTGAAAGCGAACGAAATCTTCGAAAAGCTGAGAATCGTAATGGAGGTAAACAAAACGATTGTTGAAAATCCCGTATATTCCATTGTCGGCAGCGACATCGGGCAGATTGAGTTTACCTGCAACGGAAGCAACTTTGTTTTCCGCGGCGCGCAGTCAATTGACTATTCCGACATTCACGGTATTACCGCTCCGGTGAATGTCAACGAGATGAGAATGCTCGAGAAAGGCGGAACAAAATACATCTATATAACTCTTATGGACGGCGGAAGAATAGTCGAATGGTCGAGATACCCCGGCAAAGAATATGCAATGAACTGCACACTCTATACACCTTCCGCTCTTTCGGACGAAGAGCTTCAGAACGTTATCGACACTGCCATAAAGAACTGAAAAGTGTGACATTCAAAAGTAAAGACGAATTCAAAAAACGGAGGAATTTATATGAAAAAAATACTGGCTTTGACTCTTGCCGCTGTTTTCATCTGTCTCTCCGTCTTTACGCTCTGCGTATCGGCGGCTGACGGAGTATCGACAACGTCAACAGAGGGTTCTGCCTACAAACTGAGTTTTAAGGGCCCTTCAACAATGGTTACTTATGATGAAGACACATTCACAATAAGCATTGACAACATAGACCTTTCAACAGGCGGTCTTAAAGAGATTGCGATTGCCCTTACATATTCCAAAGAGGAATTCAGATTCGTATCCGTTGACTGGACAACCCCGTCAAGCGGATGGAGAAGAAGATACAATGAGGATACAAACGGCGACACAACAGACCTTGTGTTCATTGTAAGCGCTGGCGACGGCGTATCCGCCGTTACGACCTCCGGCGCAATTGTAATAAAAGTTAAAATGAGACTTGTAGCTTACACGGGAACGACGGCTTCCATTTCGGTTAAAACGGCGTCCGGCACTGCTGCAAACGCAAGCTACGGAGAAGTTAAAGGCACGGGAAGCGATGTAACGGTAAAGCGTGCTATAAGCAGAGCGGACAAGCCCGCAAAGCTCGAACTTCTCAGTAGGGGCGAGACTTCCGTAATGGTCAAGAGAGGCTCGGAAGCAAACCTCGAATATTCATGCGACCTTATAAACTGGCAGGCGGCAACCGTTTTCGACGGCCTTGTTGCTAACGGTATATACACATTCTATGCGCGTGTTGCGGCACAGGGCGAGGTTGCGGCGAGCGAACCGAGCGAAGGACTTGTTGTCACACTCGGCAACGGAAGTGCGGGCCCGCAGACAAAATCAGACAACAACGGCTCCGGCGGCAATACAAGCGATGATGAACCGCAGATTATGTCAAAAACGGATACCGTCATAATGGTCAAGCCCGTTGCCGGATATGAATACTCCCTTGACAACAAGACATGGAACCAGACAGGCATTTTTACGGGACTTTCTCCCGCGCAGACATACGGTCTTTTCTGGAGAAAAGTTGACCAGCCTTCAACGATGAAGATGATGTTTGTCACAACAGCTCAGAAGTCGCTTGGAAAAGCTCCGGCGCCGACCGTAAAGGCTGTGACGGCAACTACAATTGAGCTTAATGCCGTTTCCGGTTGCGAATACTCAAAGGACGGAAAGACATGGCAGGCGTCCCCGCTCTTCACGGGACTTGAAGAAGGAAAGATGTATTTCTTCTATCAGAGATACGCCGGCACATCAACAACAGCTGCAGGCGACTCTTCGGATCCGCTTTTCGCAACAACAAAGAAGTCATGCGTTCATGCAAACGTTACGACAAGCGAAAAGGCAGCGACATGCACGGAAGAGGGCTACATAATAAAGAAATGTAACGACTGCGGTGCAACCATTTACACAGAGACGATCGGCGTAAAGGGTCATGACTGGGAATGGAAAGAAGTAGCGGCGACCTGCACGACAGCCGGCAGCAGAGGCTATGTGTGCAGAAACTGCGGAACAACAAGAGACACGGTAACAATTCCTGCCACGGGTCACACGGCGGGTGCCGAAGCAACCTGCACAGAGCCGCAGAAGTGCGTAACATGCGGAACGGTACTTGTTGCGGCAAAGGGACATACTCCCGGTGCGGCGGCAACCTGCACGACTCCCCAAGTCTGCACGGTGTGCGGTGAAGTGATTGTAAACGCAAAGGGACACGTTCCCAGCGGCGAAGCCACCTGCACAACGCCTCAGAAGTGCCTTGTCTGCGGAGAAGTAATTATTCCCGCAAAGGGTCACACAGAGGGTGCGCCTGTTGTCGAAGTCGAACCGACAAAGAGCAAGGAAGGCTCTCAGGTCATAAAATGCACCGTTTGCGGTGAGATTATAAGAAGAGAAGCAATTCCGAAGCTCAAAGGCTCTGGCACGGTTGTAACGATAGTTATAATTCTTGCTGTTGTCGCAATTCTTGCGGCAGGCGGCGCAGTGTTCTTCGTTCTTTCAAAGAACGGCGGTGCCGGCAACAGCAAAGGCGGCGGCAGGGCTTCAATCGGATCACAGAAATAAAACATAAACAATAAAAAATCCCGCGCAAAGCGGGATTTTTTTATTGCGCGAAAACATAGTCAAAAGTTTTTCAAAAACAAAATTCCCCCGATAATACGGGGGAATCCGATTTTGAATTATTCTGTTCTGAGCGCTATTACAGGATCCTTCTTTGAAGCGATCTTTGCAGGGAACAGTCCCGCGATGACCGTAAGCAATATGCTGAGAGCTATCAGCACGGCGGCACCGACAGGCGGCAGAGCCGCTATCGACGCAATTCCCGTTAGTGAATTTAAGATAAGGTTTACGGGGAGCAATATCAGCAGGGTGATACCGATGCCCATAGCACCCGAAATAAGCCCGATAATAAACGTTTCCGCATTGAACACTCTTGAAACGTCCTTCTTCGATGCGCCTATCGAGCGGAGAATTCCGATTTCTTTTGTTCTTTCGAGAACGGAAATATAAGTGATTATTCCGATCATTATAGATGAAACGACGAGCGAAATTGCAACGAAGGCAATGAGCACATAGGTTATCGTATCTATAATTTTTGTAACGGATGAGAGCAGAATACCGACATAATCCGAATAACTGATGACCTTTTCGCTTTCGCCTGCTGCTTTAACCTTCTCATTATATGCGGAGATGACATCTTTTACATTGTCCTTTGATTCAAAATCGACAGGGTAAATGTTTATCGTTTCGGGGTTTTCAAGATCCTTCACGCCGAGTTTTTCGAGGTTTCCGGAAAGGGTTGCCTTTGAGGTCTGCCCGAGGAGCTTTGCTTCAAACATCTTTATGACAGCTTCCTCGCTCATGCTCGCTATATAGGCTTTCATCTGCGCCTGCTCTTCCGCGGGGAGCGTCGCAATGTAAGCGTTTACGTCGTCCATTGTGATTTCTTTCTTTTCCGCGGTTTCAAATTTGAGACCTGTGAATATGTCGGTCGTTTCGTCCGCAAGCTGAGCTTTTACGATTTCCGAATCGTTTGTTTTTTCAATGACATGCTTTGTAAGTGCCGAGGAATAACCGATCGTGCCGCTTATTGACGTTGCGGACGCGTTCTGCGTCGGACGGACAATACAAGCCACTTTCAGCGTTTCACCGGTTTCAACAACTGATTTCAGGTATTCGCTGTCATTGCTTTTATCAACCCAAACGCCTGTCTTTTCGTCATAACTCCAAAGGTCTGTGTCGTTTATGAGCTTGTATTCGACGGCGAGAATTTCGTCATATGTGTAGGTTGTCTGCTCTGTTTCTATGGGCTTATGCTCCATGATCTTGATTTTCATATCTTCAAGATCATTCTGATTACGTAAGCCGATGGAATAGAGAGCAAAGTCGCTTATTTCGTTGTTTTTATCGACGACGAGTACGAGCTTTGTGTAGTCATCCTTTTCGGGCCATTCGCCGGCAAGAACATCATACTGTGACTGAACAAAGTCTCTGTTGTCAAGTATTTCTGACCATACCATGGATGAATTCATTCCCGAATAAGACTTAGACATCTGCGCATATGCGCTGCCGTAAAGCGTCTCCATGACTTTTCCGGGGTTTACGCGGAGTGGCTTTCCGTCCTTTCCGATTGAATATATCTTAGGCGTTACGCCGTAACCGTACTGAATTCCGTTTATATACTGTTCAATACCGCTTTCGCCGCTGTCAAGATACTTTTTGAATCCGGAAAGCTCGCTTGTCTTTGTTCCGGACGACATCGTTGCGAGCATTTCGCCCAGTACCTCACGGGAATAAATCTTATCAAGCAAATGGTCGCCGCCGTTTGATTTTCCGCTCATCATTGACGCCATAAGCGAGGTTATATCTATCGATTCGCGCGTTATACTCAACGGATATGATGAAAGCGTGTCAGCTTGAACTGTGTTTATATAGCTTTTGAAGCCGCTTGAAACCGCCATTATCAGCGCAATGCCTATAATGCCGATACTGCCGGCAAACGAGGTCAGAATTGTTCTGCCTTTTTTGGTTTTAAGGTTGTTGAAGGAAAGGGCGGTTGCCGTTGCAAACGACATCTGCCGTTTACCTTTTTTCTTTTCGGCGGCACTCCGCTCCTCAGCTACGGCTTTGTCCTTTTCGCTCGGGACGAACGGCATCGAGTCCGAAATGATTTTTCCGTCCAGCAGGCGAACCGTGCGGGTTGCATATTTTTCGGCAAGATCGGGGTTGTGTGTCACCATTATGACGAGCTTGTCTTTTGCGACTTCTTTCAGAATCTCCATGACGGCAATGCTTGTTTCCGTATCAAGTGCACCCGTCGGCTCGTCGGCAAGGAGAATGTCCGGATCGTTTACAAGCGCACGCGCGATCGCGACTCTCTGCACCTGACCACCAGACATCTGGTTAGGTTTTTTCTTTATCTGGTCGCCGAGACCGACCTTTGTCAGAGCTTCTGTCGCTCTGCGGCGTCTTTCCGCCTTGGAAACGCCGGATATCGTCAACGCAAGCTCAACGTTTGCAAGCACGGTCTGATGAGGTATCAGATTATATGACTGAAACACAAAGCCTATCGAATGGTTGCGGTAACGATCCCAGTCCTTGTCCTTATATTTCTTTGTTGAGACGCCGTTGATTTCAAGGTCGCCGTCCGAATATCTGTCAAGCCCGCCGATAATGTTCAGCAGGGTCGTCTTTCCGCAGCCGGACTGACCCAGAATTGCGACAAACTCATTTTCGCGGAAGCTGATGTCAATACCGCGGAGAGCGGGAACGGCAACATCGCCGACGTAATAGTCTTTTTTTATTCCTTTCAGAGTGAGCAAAAATCATCACCTCAATTTTCGTTTGATAATATTACTTTACCACTCAATTATTAACAGGTTGTATATAAAATTAAAAATATAATTTTTTCCGTTCACAAAAGGTGCTTTTTATGATATATTTATAAGCGTAATGTCAGAGGGGAGGTGCAGACTTGAAAGCAAAAATAAGAGTCAGGCTTTTTTCGGCGGTTGCGGCTGTTATAATGATGATAACGATTTTCTGCATGTCGGCACAGAGCGGAGAAGAGTCGTCATCGCTCAGCGGTAATATAACGGAAACGGTTCTTGACAGGACGGACCCGAAATTTTCCGATCTTGATGACGGAGAAAAGGCAGAAAAGGTCGAACAGATTGGCAGGTTTGTCCGCAAAACGGCGCATTTTGCGGAATATTTTGTGCTTTGCGGAGTGTTTACGGTGTTTGCCTTGACGTTTGATATAAACCGTATTCTTGCGTGCGGACTTGCCTTTTGTGCGGGGACGGTTTATGCGGCGAGCGATGAAATTCATCAGCTTTTCGTTCCGGGCAGGAGCGGACTTTTTACAGATGTTCTCATCGACTCCTCCGGAGCGCTTGCCGGCGCGATATTTGTGTTCATCATTTACAGTGTTTATGAAAAATCGAGGAAAAAGAAATGTGGAACGGAATGAAAAAAGCCATAACGTTAAGCTATGATGACGGCGTAACGCAGGACAGGCGTCTTGTGAAAATATTCGATAAATACGGGTTGAAAGCAACGTTCAACCTCAATTCCGGTTTTCTCGGAACTGCAAATTCCCTTGTTCGCGAAGGCGTGACGGTTGCGCATTGCAAGCCGCGTGCCTGCGAGGTGAGGGAGATTTATAAAAATCATGAAATTGCCGCGCACACGTTGACCCATCCGTCGCTTCCTTCGCTTCCGGACGAAGAAATAGTGCGTCAGGTTGAGGATGACAGGTTGGCACTTTCCGAAATCGCGGGCTATGAAGTGGTCGGCATGGCGTATCCGGGTGGCGGCAAGAATTGCGATGAGAGAACGGCGGAAATAATAAGAAAGCGTACGGGAATAAAATACGCAAGGACGGTCTACTCAAGTCACGGCTTCGGTATACCCGAAAATCTTTATATGCTTTCGCCGACGGTTCACCATCACGGCGAATGGGGTGAGATGATAAGGCTCGGCGAAGAATTTCTCCGTCTTGAAACAAACGAGCCGAGGCTTTTTTATATCTGGGGTCATTCGTATGAATTCGATATAAACGACAGCTGGGATGACTTTGAAGAGTTCTGCCGGAGGATAGCGGGAAAAAGCGATATTTTTTATTGTACAAACAGGGAAGCGCTGTTATAAAAAATATGCATATCGGACAAAGCCCGATATGCATATTTTCATGTATGAATATCCCTGAAAAACTCGTCAATGCTTTTTGAAAAAAGCGAGGCGAGCAATGGAAGAAGGGAAATGTCCGGACAGCAAAGTCCTCTTTCCCACTTTGAGATTGCCTGCGGCGAAACGCAAAGTGCCTCCGCAAGCTGAGACTGAGAGAGCGAAACCGCGCTCCGGCATCTGCGGATGTTTTCTCCGATGATATAAGCCAAATTCAAAATAAGTTTTCCTCCGATAAATGTCCTCAGGACGTCACGACAAAAGCCGTGACGTCCTTTTTTTACCGGAAAAAGTCCGCCCGTTTACCGAGTGAAAACACGGCGGAAAAATATCCGGCAATTCTGAAAACCAAACATCAAACCGCCTCCTTTTATAATTTATTTCACGGCGTCCCGCGATGGTTTAATAATATCATATTACAGTCGGTTTGTCAATAAACCAGTGGTTTACAGCTGCTTGCGGAGCTTTTCGAATATCTTTTTCTCTTCGCGCGATACCTTGACCTGCGTAAGTCCGAGTATTTTTGCCGTTTGTTGCTGGGAAAGCTCGCGGAAAAAGCGCAGGCGGATGATATTTTTGCTCATATCGTCAAGCCCTTCGACAGCACCTATCAGCGCAAGGCGGTCTGTCGTTTTTTCTATTTCGTCGCTGTCTGATGAAATGAAGCTTTCAAGGGTTGCGCCGTCATCATCACCGCTACCGAGCGTTTCGTTTATCGAATACACGGGGCAGACTGCGTCAAGTGCATAAACGATTTCTTCGGACGTCGCACCGGTGAGCTCACAAAGCTCGGATATTTTCGGCTCTCTGCCGTGCTCGGCGGCAAAAGCCTCCTTTTCCCGCATTATTTCTGTTCCTCGCTTGCGGATGTCGCGACTGACTTTTATCATTCCGTCATCGCGAAGAAAACGCCTTATTTCACCTATAATGAGCGGCACGGCATATGTTGAGAACACCGTCCCATAGCTATGGTCAAAGCTCTTTGCGGCTTTTATCATGCCTATTGAACCTATCTGGACCAGATCCTCATATTCCGTGCCTCTGCCGATGAAACGCCGCGCGATGTTTTTCACAAGTCCCATGTTCTGCGTTATCAGCTGTTCGAGCGCATTCCTGTCTCCCGATTGGGCAAGAGATATCAAGTCAAGATTCCCGTCCTGTGCGGCAGTGTCAAAATCGGTCATATATATTACCCCCTTATTCTGAGGCGGAGCTCCGCCTTTTATGTAGTGGGGGATGAGAGTTTTCTCGTCATTATGACTTTTGTCCCCTTACCGGTTGCGGAAGTCACAATCAGCCTGTCCGAAAAGCTCTCCATAATAGAAAATCCCATTCCGCAACGGTCTTCGTCCGGCAGGGTTGTATAAAGCGGCTGACGGGCTTTTGCAACGTCGGCAATTCCGCAGCCCTTGTCCGATACGGTTATTTTAACGGTTCTGTCGCTGTATGCTCTTGCTGAGAGGATAATCGTCCCGACTGTGCCCGCATATGCGTGGACGATGCAGTTTGTAACTGCTTCCGAAACCGCACAACGCACGTCGGCAAGCTCCTCAATATCGGGGTCGAGCGGAAGGAGAAATGAAGAAATTATGCCTCTTGCGAGCGACTCATTCTGCGAAAGCGAAAGAAAACTGCATTTTATCTCGTTTGTAAGCGTTTTTTTCACGGCTTTATGCCTCCTTTTCTTTGATTTTGATCATTTTGTCAATCCCGGTCATCACGATGAGCCGCTCCGTTCTCGGCGATGGATTTGAAAGCATAACCTCAATTCCGAGATCATTTGCCTTCTGATACCTGCCGAGTATCAGTCCGAGCCCTGAGCTGTCCATAAATTCCACGCCCGAAAGTTCTATGCAGAGAACTCTCGGCATAAGGCGGAACATTGCGTCGTCTATCTGCGTCCTGACGCTTGCCACGCCGTGATGATCCATATCTCCCATCAGAACCGCCGTAAGCGTATCGCCCGAGAAATCGAGTATAAGATTTTCCATTGAAAACTCCTTTCGATTAAAGCTTGTCTTTTTAGTAATGATAGCATTTTATGCGTGCGGATTTTGTCAAAGTAAGGTGTCGAAAGAAAAATAAATATTATTTCGGAAAATAAAAAAAATGACCCGCACGTGCGAGTCATTTTTATGAGTTATTTCTGTTCTGTGTTCTCTGTCTTTTCGGACAGCTTTTTATTTTTTCTGCGTTTAACGGAGATTACAATTATCAGAGCGACGGCTCCTGCCGCAAGCGCGAAGGGAAGAATCCATACAATTCCTATCAGAATTTCTCCGAGAACTTCGCCGAACACAACAAACGTGTTTTTTACGGCGTTGCCGAGACGTGAAATGAAATTGTTTTCGGGCTCCTCCGTATATTCGATTACCTCGCGGAGGTTCACCGTAACATATGAATAGTCAACGGACTTATCATAATATTTAAGCCGGTAATTGAGCTCGTTTATTTCCGAGCGGATCTGTGAGAGCTTATCTTCCAGCTTTATCAGATAATCGAGGGAATCCGCTTTTTCCATCATATCAAGAATTCTCTGTTCCTGAAGCGCAAGTGCGTCAAGACGGGACTGATATGAATAATAAGATTCCGTCACATCGTCTGTTGTGAGATTTGAGGAGATGACATTACCCTTTCCGCCGAGTTCGGAAATGAATTCATCGAGCTTTTCAGCCGGAATACGGATTGTGAATTCTCCGTAGCGTGACGAGCGCCTTCCGCCGGAAGTGTTACCGCCGTTTTCGCTTGAAGAGGAGAAATATCCGCCGTAGCCTTCAACAAGAGCCGATATTTCAGATCTCGTCCTGTCATATTCGGTCGTTTCAAGAGTTACGCGATATCTTTTGATGAGCTTCTGCTCCGGAGACAAAGTATCTTTTTGACTGTCCTGCTTAGGCGGATCGGAGCTGATTTCATCATAATATCCGCTTCCGCCGGAGTAATTGCCGTTTCCGGGAACGCTGTCTGTTTTTGAATTGCTTGCACATGAGCAAAGTAACGCCGCAGCAAGAAAGAGTGCGATAATGAGTGCCGAAAGTTTCTTCATTTGTAAAACCGCCTTTCAAAGAGTATTTTTGATCTACTTCTATGAATTAGTCGGAAATATGAAGATTTTTTCTCACTCAGTTTTTATATTTTTCAATTGAAGCCCTGACAGAAGCCAGCTTTTCTTCATAGCTTCTGCGTTTTGCGCGCTCCGCGTCAACAACAGCCGCAGGTGCTTTTGCAACAAACCCTTCGTTTGAGAGCTTTGCGTCTATGCGGGCAATTTCGCTTTCAAACTTCTTTTCCTCTGCGGAAAGACGTGCGATTTCCGCTTCGATATCAACCATTTCCGCAAGCGGAATGAAGATTTTTGCCTTTTCGGAGACTATCGCAATCGCCGTATCGTCGTGGAAGTCATCCGCGTATTCTACGCCGGACGCCTGCGCGAGCTTTTCAAAGAAAGCGGAAGCGGAGGAGTTGAAAACGCTTTTTTCGTCCGATACGATTATCATTTTTGCTTTTCTGGCGGGCGGAACGTTCATTTCCGCGCGGCGCGCTCTGACAGCCTTAACGGCGGAGATAATCAGCTCCATGCTTTCGGCGTCGGAAGCGAAGGTGGGGATGTTTTCCGCCTTCGGATAGCTTGTTATCACAATGCTTTCGCCTTCGTGCGGGAGCTGCTGCCAGATGGTTTCCGTTATGAACGGCATAAACGGATGGAGAAGCTCCGTGAGATTGCGGAGAACGAATGAAAGCACACGGCAGGCGTCCGTATGTGACGAGCCTTCTTTATCAAAGAGACGGGGCTTGATAAGCTCAACGTACCAATCGCAGAAGGTGCCCCAGAAGAAATCATAGAGCTTGCCGAGCGCAATGCCGAGCTCGTATTTATCAAGGTTTTCGCAAACCTCGCCCGTAAGCTCGGAGAGACTTGTGAGTATCCATTTATCCTCAATTCCGAGCTTGTCGGCGGAGGGGAGAGAAGTATCCGTGAGGTCGTCCGGAATGTTCATAAGAGCAAAACGGGCGGCGTTCCAGATTTTATTTGTGAAGTTTCTTGCTGACTCAATCTTTTCGTCCGAGAAGCGCATATCGTTGCCGGGGGAGTTACCCGTGAGAAGTGCAAAGCGGAGAGCGTCCGCGCCGCACTTATCGATTATTTCAAGCGGGTCGATACCGTTTCCGAGCGATTTTGACATTTTGCGCCCCTGCGCATCACGGACAAGACCGTGAATCATAACGTGGTCAAATGGCTTTTTGTTCATGCAGTACATGCCCATCGTTATCATTCTCGACACCCAGAAGGTGATGATATCATAACCTGTGATGAGAACGGAGGTCGGATAGAAATATTCGAGATCCTCTGTTTTGTTCGGCCAGCCGAGCGTTGAAAACGGCCAGAGCGCGGAGGAAAACCATGTATCGAGAACATCCTCATCCTGATGAACGTGCGTTCCGCCGCATTTCGGGCAGACGGTTACATCCGTTTCGGAGACGGTCATCTCGCCGCAGTCGTCGCAGTAATAAGCGGGAATTCTGTGACCCCACCAGAGCTGACGGGAAATACACCAGTCGTGAATACCGTTCATCCAGTTCATATATATTTTGGAAAAACGCTCCGGAATGAAATCTATCGAGCCGTCATCAACGACTTCAATGGCTTTTTTTGCGAGCGGAGCCATCTTTACAAACCACTGTCTTGACGCGAGCGGCTCGACAACCGTTCCGCAACGACAGCAATGACCGACGGAATGAGTGTATTTTTCAATCTTTACAAGATAGCCCTGCGCTTCGAGATCGGCGACAATCTGTTTTCTTGCTTCGTAACGGTCAAGTCCGGCATATTTGCCGCCCTCTTCGGTTATTTTGCCCTTTGTGTCGATAACGAGTACCGTATCGAGATTGTGACGCGTGCCGACTTCAAAGTCGTTGGGGTCGTGAGCGGGAGTGATCTTTACCGCGCCCGTGCCGAATTCCTTTTCGACGTATTCGTCGGCAATGACGGGAATTTCTCTGCCGACAAGCGGGAGAATGAGCTTTTTGCCGATTTTGTCCTTATAGCGCTCATCATCGGGGTTGACGGCGACAGCCGTATCGCCGAGGAGCGTTTCGGGACGGGTCGTCGCGATGATTATCTCGCCGCTGCCGTCCGCATAGGGATAGCGGATGTGCCAGAATGCGCCCTCTTTGTCGCTGTGTTCAACCTCTGCGTCGGAGAGAGCCGTCTCGCATCGGGGACAGATATTGCTTATGCGGAAGCCTCTGTAAATCAGACCGTCGTTATAAAGCGAAACGAACACCTTTTTAACAGCGGCTGAAAGATTTTCGTCCATCGTAAAGCGTTCTCTCGTCCAGTCGCAGGAGGAGCCGAGGGCTTTGAGCTGTGAAATTATACGGCTGCCGTATTTATGTTTCCAGTCCCAGACGGTATCTATGAATTTTTCTCTGCCGAGGTCATAACGGGAGAGTCCCTGTTCCTTGCGGAGCATCTCTTCAACCTTTATCTGAGTTGCAATACCGGCGTGGTCGGTTCCGGGAACCCAGAGCGTGCAGAATCCCTGCATTCTTTTGTATCTTATGATTGTATCCTGCATTGACTCGTCAAGTGCGTGACCCATATGAAGCTGTCCCGTTACGTTCGGGGGCGGAATAACTATCGTAAAATGTTGCTTGTTTTTGTCGGGAGAGGGAGTGAAATATCCCTTTTCGCACCACTCTTTATAGAGAGGAGCTTCAATTTCGCCCGGATTATAGCTTTTTGAAAGTTCTCTTGGCATTTTATTTTACCTCTGCTTTTCAATAAATTTCTGTTTTGAATTACGCGGGGACGAACGCTTTTCCGTTATGCGAGAATAAGACATTCGGAGCCCCTCGGTACAGCAAACGAAATCGCCTCCGGCACCGCTTCAATATATATATCCCTGAGACGGGTTATTTCTCCGTCCAGACATACGCCGACTTCTTTTTCCGATTCAAAATGAATCTTTTTGCATTTTTTATATGTCACAAAATCCAGCGGAACATCACGGACAACATGCGTGCCTTTTTTGTAGTCTCCGAGGAGGGAAATGAACTTTCCCCTCGATATCTTTTCAACAGTGCAGACGTCTATAAGCCCGTCATTGAGATTTGCGAGCGGAGCGGCGCAGAAGCCGCCTCCGTATATTCTCGCGTTGCCGAACGCGCAGAGAAGATAATTCTTTGTGACAGGCGGCTCGTCATCGAAGGTTATCGTATACGTATTGCCGAATTTGCCGAAAAATGCGGAAATCACGCCGAGCGGATATGCAATACTGTTCGGAACCTTGATTGCGGAGCGTATGTGCCTCATTTTTTCGACAACCAGACAGTCAAAGCCGATGTTCAGAACGTTTATACAATACTTTTCGTTGAACTTTATGAGGTCAAGCGACAGAGCGGAGCCGCAAAGCTGAGCTTCTATGTCAAGAAAGGCTTCGGGCGATGAAAACGACTTTATAAAATCGTTGCCCGTTCCCGCGGGGACAGCCGCGATTTCCGCATTTGCAAAGCCGAATGCGCCGTTTACGACGTCATTGAGAGTGCCGTCGCCGCCGCATGCATAAAATCTTGTTTTCCGTTCGGGATGTGCAAGACATTCGGCGCGAACGAATTTTTCGGCATCGCCTGCCTCTTTTGTTATGTGTATTTCATATTCGACCCCCTGATTTTCACAGGCAAGGCGGATTTTTTCAACAAGCTCTCCCTTGTTTTTTCCGCCGCCTGCCGCGGGATTGACTATAAAACAATTATGGATTGAATTCATGGCACTACCTACTTTTAATATACAATAAAATTAGTATACCAACTAAAACGGCTTGTGTCAAGCGTAAAACGGCAAACGATGACGCGTAAAGCATAAAAATCGGACATAAAATCGGATTTTTTCATAAAAGCATTGAAAAATCGGTTTGGTTGCTGTATAATGACCGACGTATTACTGTTTACGGAGAGTATTATGAAGAGGATTTTTTCTTTATTTCTTGCGCTTTTTCTGATAATTACGCTTTTTTCGGTCATTCCGCTTGCCGCGGACAGCGAAAGCGGCACGCAAAGCGAGACGGTGACGGATAGAGCAGACGATCCCGCATCGTACGATACGCCGCAGGGAAGAAAGGTTCAGCTTTATATCATAGTTGCGCTGTTTGCGCTCGGGCTTGTGACCGTCATCGTGATGATAATCAAAAACTACGCAGCTTCAAAATAAAACGCCGTCAGAACCGCTCCGGAAGGGGCGGTTTTATTGTCGTCTGAAGGCTATCCGGAATATATTATAACTGGGTGGAAATATCTGCCCGAGATAATAAAACGATAGGTGGATGTATATGAAGGAAGCTTTACTTATGACGTGCGCCGGGGCGGGCTTTATGCTGCTTATGACCTGCCTCGGCGCATTTACGGTGTTTATATTCGGCAGGGAAACAAAGCTCTCTGCGCAGAGATTCATGTCCGGATTTTCCGGCGGGGTGATGATTGCCGCTTCCGTATGGAGTATGATAATGCCCGCGCTCGATATTGTCGGCGGAATAAAGGGCGTGGCGATTATATCTTTCGGCATTGCGGGTGGCGCGGCGACGATTGCCGGAGCCGACGCTTTGCTCTGTAAATACAGGTTCAAAGGAGAAAACGAGTCAATCAGGAAGCGGAATTCTCTGCTTATGCTTGCCGTTACATTACACAACATTCCGGAGGGGATGGCTGTCGGACTTTCGTTTGCGATAGCGGCGACGACGGGCGAATACGGCGCGGCTTTAACGCTTGCTCTGTGCATAGGAATCCAGAACTTTCCCGAAGGGGCGGCGATATCTCTGCCGATGAGACGGGAGGGAATGACAAAGGCAAAATCAGCGCTTAAGGGCTGTGCGACGGGGCTCGTCGAGCCGCCTGCGGCGATACTTGCCGTTCTGCTTTCGACGGCGTTTGCGTCCGTAATGCCGCTAATGCTCAGCTTTGCGGCGGGCGCAATGCTTTATGTCACGGCAGAGGAGCTTATTCCGGAATCGAATGGCGGCGGAAAGCACGGTACGGCGGGGCTCATCTTCGGATTTATAATGATGTTCGCGCTTGACGTCATTCTCGGATAAAATTTTTGAAGAAGAGTGAGAAAATCGGGTGCGCGCAACGACTAAAAGGCGTAAACAAAAGCTCCGGAGGACAAGAAATGATTGCGAAGAGAGTTATGATCTTAATATGCATATGCCTGTGCGTTATGCTTTTGATATCTTGTGCGGACGGAGCCTTGCATGTTCCGTGGACGACATCGTCGTATTTGCCGGAAAGCTCGTCAACCCATGAAACCACGTCCGGAAGCGGAGAAAATTCGGATAAGCCAGAAAACAATCTCGCCGAGCCTGAGGTTGTCTTTGTCTCCGGAAACACGGAATACCGTTGCGGTTACTATGAAAAATCGACGGAGACCAAAGTTGAAAATGGAACATCCGCAGTGCTTTGCGGCAGAGCGATACTCGGCGGATTTGACAGGCGTGAGCTTATTGGGAGAATACCGGAGGTGTCCGTCAACGAGCCGTTTTATATAATGGTTGACAGCGAAAGATGTGACGGCGCTTTGCTCAATCTTTATTCCGTCGCGGACGGCAAAAAAACAGACGGCGGAGAAGGGGTATCGGCAATTTCAGATATTGTCCGGAGCGGAAATTATATAGGCGAGCTGTTTGTGACCAGAACAGCCGGTGACGGATCATCCGTGGCATATGCCTTTTATGTTCTGCTCAAAAGCTGACTTTGCAACTTTATACAAGCGCGTGGGAGAAAATCCCGCGCGTTTTATTATGTTTTGCTATTGCAATAATCGGAATAATGATGTATCATATCATAATGTGATGATTTCAAAAAAGAAAGGATTCCTTCCGTGAGAAAAGCAAGATACGAAATAGATATGACGCGCGGTCCGCTTTTCGGTAAGCTGATAAGCTTTTCCGTGCCTCTTATGCTTACGGGTATTCTCCAGCTTCTGTATAACGCCGCGGATATGGTTGTTGTCGGCAAGTACGGTAGCGACACCTCGCTTGCGGCTGTCGGCTCAACAGGCTCTCTAATAAACCTTATAGTCAACGTGCTTATGGGAATGTCGGTCGGTGCGGGCGTTGTTGTTGCAAACGCAATCGGCGCAGGCAACAGGGAAAAGGCTTCGCGCGCGACGCATACGTCGATCTTTATAAGCGTTGTGTTCGGAATTGTCGTCGGTATTTTCGGCGTATTTATGGCAAGACCGCTCCTTGAAATGATGAAAAGTCCGGAGGACGTAATTGAGCTTTCTTCGCTCTATGTGAAGATATATTTTGCCGGACTTCCCGTGACCATGCTTTATAACTTCGGCGCGTCAATCCTGCGTGCAACGGGTGACACGAAAAGACCGCTTTACTTTCTTATCGCTTCGGGACTTGTCAACGTTGTGCTGAATATCGTCTTTGTCAAAGGGTTCAGAATGGACGTTGCCGGCGTTGCGATTGCAACGGTAATTTCTACGGCGATGTCTGCAACGCTTGTCACAATCTGCCTTATGAAAAGCAACGGCCCGTGCAGATTGCAACTAAAAAAGCTCCGCATATACGGGAAAGAGCTTGTCGATATTGCGAAAATCGGACTTCCGGCAGGACTTCAGGGCTCGGTATTCTCGATATCAAACGTAATAATCCAGTCATCGATAAACTCATTCGGCTCGATTACCATGGCGGGAAGTGCGGCGGCAAGCAGCCTTGAAGGCTTTGTTTATACATCAATGAACGCTATATATCAGGCGGCACTGACCTTTACGGGACAGAATGTCGGAGCAAAGCAATACAAGAGAATAAACACTATCTGTGCGCAGAGCCTTATAATTGTTACGACGGTCGGAATCATCGGCGGAATAGGGATATATCTTCTCGGCGAGCCGCTTGTCGGAATTTATGATGACAACCCGCAGGTAATCGCCGAAGGCGTAAAACGACTGGGAATAATATCCGCTACATACTTTATATGCGGCGCAATGGATATGATGGTCGGAATGATGAGAGGAATGGGCAAATCGCTTATGCCGATGATAGTTACGGTCGTCGGCGTGTGCGGCGTGAGAATCGTTTGGATATACACGGTGTTCGCTTATTACCATTCGCTCTTCTGGCTTTATGTTTCGTACCCCGTGTCATGGATTGTGACACTATTTATACACTGCGTGTGCTATTTTGCGGTGAGGAAAAAATTCCCGAAGGAAAATATGCCGCGCGACGAAGAAATCAGACAAACGGAGGAAATAAACGCATGAAAACAGCAATAATCGAAATGGAAAACGGAAAGACAATGACCTTTGAGCTTTATCCCGAAAAAGCGCCGATAACCGTCGCGAACTTTGAAAAGCTCGCAGGCTCCGGCTTTTATGACGGTCTTATCTTTCATCGCGTGATAGATGGCTTTATGATACAGGGCGGCGACCCGACGGGCACCGGAATGGGCGGCCCCGGTTGGCAGATAAAAGGTGAATTTTCTTCAAACGGCGTAAAAAACGACCTGAAGCACACAAGAGGCGTAATCTCTATGGCACGCTCGCGCCATCCCGATTCGGCGGGTTCGCAGTTTTTCATCATGCACAAGGACGCTCCTCACCTGGACGGTCAATATGCCGCTTTCGGCAAAATGACGGACGGCTTTGACTGCCTTGATGAAATCGCGTCCGTAGATACCGACTATTCAGACAAGCCTCTTGCAGAGCAAAAAATCAAGAAAATTACAGTAAAATAAGATTCCCCCTTGACTTCGGGTATACTCTTATAGTAGAATATAAACAGTTCAGAAGTAACGAAAGAGAAGGAACCCGAGAAAATGGTTATGAGAAAGCAGAGCAGAATTGTAATAACCGAGCCTGCTTTCAAATCCGTTTCGGATTGACCATATGCACCGGAGCCGACCCTCACAGACAGGTCGGTTCGGGTGCTTTTTTATTGCGGGCATCTGCCGCAGCGTGCGGCGGATTTTGGAGGAAAGATGAACATTTTTGACATACTTGAGCTCATATTCGGGCTTGCGCTGTTTCTTTTCGGAATGAGCCTTATGGGCGACGCACTCAAACGCAGTGCGGGCAACAAGCTGAAAATGATACTCGGCAAGCTGACTTCAAACGTATTCAAGGGCTTTTTGCTCGGGCTTGTTGTGACGGCGATAATTCAGTCGTCCTCGGCAACGACGGTTATGGTTGTCGGCTTTGTCAGCTCCGGAACGATGACTCTGACGCAGGCTGTCGGCGTTATAATGGGCGCGAACCTCGGCACGGCGGCGACGGCATGGCTCATTTCGCTTTCCGAAATAGGAGCGAGCGGGGAGAGCGTCAGCTCGTTTATGGAGATATTCAAAACGACGACATGGGTACCGATAATCGCGCTTATAGGTATATGCCTCCTGATGACGGCAAAAAGCAGCCGTAAGAAGGATGTTGCAGCGGTGCTTCTCGGCTTTGCCGTGCTGATGGTCGGAATTGAATATATGTCGGGCTCTGTTGCGGGACTTAAAGACAGTGTGAGCTTCCGCTCTATAATGACAATGTTTGAAAATCCGGTTCTCGGCTTGCTCGCGGGGCTTTTGGTCACGGCGATTGTGCAGTCGTCGTCTGCGTCTGTCGGTATTTTGCAGTCGCTTACCGTTTCGGGAACAATAACCTACGGAATGGCGATACCGATAGTCATGGGACAGAATATAGGCACCTGCGTCACAGCGCTGATATCGTCCGCAGGGGCAACGAAAGACGGCAAACGCGCGGCATTTATTCATCTTTATTTCAACATAATAGGCGTTGCCGTACTGCTTCCGGCATATTATCTTGTGAATAATATTGCGTCGCTCGGAATTTCGGATAAAACAATTGATATGGTCGGCGTTGCCGTTGTGCATACGGCATTCAAAATACTTTCGATTCTCATAATGTCGCCGTTTACAAAGCAGCTCGAAAAGCTCGCCTGCGTAACGGTAAAGGGCAAAAACGACGAAGAATTCAATATGCTTGACGAGCGTCTGCTCGCAACGCCGGCAATTGCAATCGAACGCGCAAACGAAGTCGCAGCTAAAATGGCGCAAATATCCGTTGACGCAATGCGGATGTCGATAAACCTCTTTGAAAAATATGATAAGAAAACCGCCCAGCTCGTTCGTGATTACGAGGACAAGGCCGATAAATACGAGGATATGCTCGGCTCGTATCTTATAAAGCTGTCAAGCCGCAGTATGTCCGAGAGCGAGAGCCATTCTGTCACGAAACTGCTGCACATTCTTGGCGATTTTGAACGTATATCAGACCACGCTGTCAACGTTGTTGAGTCAGCGGAAGAAATGCTTGACAAGAAGATAGAATTTTCGGACGAGGCAAAGGCAGAACTTAAGACGCTCTGCTCCGCCGTGCTTGAAATTCTTGACCTTGCGGAAAAATCGTTTATAGAAAGCGATATATCCGCAGCAAACATGGTTGAACCTTTGGAACAGGTTGTCGACTATCTGCGCGACGAAATAAAACGACGCCATATAAAGCGCCTGCAAAACAGTGTATGCTCAATTGAGCACGGCTTTGTCCTTTCGGATATACTGACAAACCTCGAAAGAGTTGCAGACCATTGCTCGAACATCGCGGGTTGCGTCATTGAAGTTTCACAACACGATGCACTCGATATGCACGAGTATCTCAAGGAGGTCAAAAGGGACGGAGCGGGCTTTAAGCGTATGTACACAAATTATATGAAAAAATATTCTCTCAAAGCGGAAAAATAATCGCAAAAAGAGTAGATATTTGAAAATAAAAGTGGTATAATGATATCTCACAGTATAACAAAAGAGAAAGGCAATGAAATGGAAAATCAAACGGTACTTATTCTTGATTTCGGCGGTCAGTATAAAGAGCTTATTGCCCGTAGGGTAAGAGAGTGCGGTGTTTATTCAATGATAAAGCCGTATGACATCTCGCTTGAAGAAATAAAAAAGATAGCTCCGATAGGAATAATATTCACTGGCGGTCCGAACAGTGTTTATCTTGAAAACTCGCCGAAGTGCGATGAAGCGCTGTATTCTCTCGGAATTCCCGTGCTCGGAATATGTTATGGCTCGCAACTCATCGCCCATATGCTCGGCGGTGAGGTCTCGTCGTGCAAAAAGAGCGAATACGGAACGCTTTCGATGACAGTCGACAAAAAGTCGACGCTCTTTGAAGGCCTTGACCGCACGCAAAAGGTGCTTATGAGTCATACTGATATGATAAGCCGACTCCCTGAGGGGTTTGAAGTCACGGCTTATACAAAGCTGTGCCCCTGTGCGGCTTACCAGTGTGAGGAGAGAAAGATATACGGCGTCCAGTTCCACCCAGAGGTTGAAAACTCGGAGCACGGAAAGGATATGATAAACAACTTCCTTTATAAGGTCTGCGGCGCAAAGGGCGACTATACAATGAAGGATTACCTTCAGAAGCAGATAGAAGCCGTCAGAGCACAGGTCGGGAAAAAGCGCGTCCTGCTCGGACTCTCCGGCGGCGTTGACTCCTCGGTTTGCGCGGCTCTTCTTTCGGAAGCAATCCCCGGTCAGCTTGTCTGCGTTTATATAGACCACGGCTTTATGAGAAAGAACGAAACGGACGAGGTTCGTGCGGCGTTTGAAGGTCGTGAGCTTGATTTCGTTTATGTTGACGCAAGAAAGCGTTTTATAGAAAAACTCCGCGGAGTTACAGATCCCGAGCAGAAGAGAAAGATAATCGGCGCGGAATTTGCCCGCACGTTTGAAGACGAGGCAAAGAAATGCGGTCATCCGGACTTTCTTGCGCAGGGAACGATTTATCCCGATATAGTTGAGTCAGGAATGAATAAATCGGCTGTTATAAAAAGCCATCACAACGTCGGCGGACTTCCGAAGGATCTCGGCTTTGAGGGCGTTGTCGAGCCGCTGGCGGGACTTTTCAAGGACGAAGTCCGCAAGCTCGGACGTATGCTCGGACTGCCGGACAGCCTTGTGAATCGTCAGCCGTTCCCGGGCCCCGGGCTTTCGATAAGAATGATAGGCGAGATAACGGAAGCAAAACTTGATATCCTCCGTGACGCGGATTATATCGTCCGCGAGGAGATCGGAAAGTGCAAGAGCGCACATCCCGACCAATATTTCTGCGTACTTACCGATTCGAGAAGCGTCGGCGTCGTCGGCGATTTCAGAACATACAATTATACGCTTGCAATCAGAGCCGTTCAGACGAGCGACTTTATGACGTGCGAATATTCGCGCCTGCCTTACAGACTTCTCACAAAGATGTCTACAAGAATCACGAATGAAGTAAAAGGCGTCGGCAGAGTCGTTTACGATATAACCTCAAAGCCGCCGGCAACGATCGAGTGGGAGTAGTCAGAACGGGCTATGAGGTGCCGAAAAACCCAGTATTTATGCGGGTTTACGGACACTTCCCAAATTGGCGGATTGGTTTTGCAACACTTTTGCAACACGTTATGAGCCGAGAGCCTTTTGCAACGGACGAAATAACTGCCAACGGTTATGCAGTAATGAGCTAAAAAAGAGTGGGGTTCCAACTATAAACGGTTGGAACCCTCTTTTATTTTTAGGCGCACCTTTGCAAAGCATTGTGATTTTTTGTATAGTAAAATCAGAACGGAGGTGCAGGAGATGAAAGAGAAAGACTACCATATCTATTTAACCGAGCAGGAACGCTCTCAGGTTATACAATCGCTCATAGACCTGAAAAACGGCCTTATGGCGCAAGGCAGATACACGGACGCAGTAGACGATGTTCTCATCAAAATCTCAAAAGCACGGAAGAAACGGATCACCGTACAATACATCTAAATAGAAAGCAGTTCAAGCCGCTTGTTTCTCTACGGAGAAGCAGGCGGCTTTTTTTGCGTTTTGAGAGCAGTTTTTAAGGTGAGAAAAAATTTTTTTAATTTTTTTTAGATTTATACCCGACCAAAACGGGGGTGCCACTGGGAATTAGTGAAGGGGTTAAATTCCAAACCGGAGTTTCCCCCTTCAGAGAACCTTGAAAATTGAATATACAGGCACTAAGGACGTTAGTTCTGATGATAGCCCGAAGGTGGGTACGCCAAGACCTTTCTATGAAAGTGAGCGAGAACCCCCGACCTGAAACTCGGATTGCCACCGAGACGGCAAGGACAGTCAGAATGATAATGATACTTCCCTACGGGGCTGGCGGAGAACCCGGCAGAGGTGAAATCCCTATGAAACGGTTTCGCAAACCGTAACCTTAGTGCTTCCCGTACAAAGCGAAATGCTTTCCGCAGGGGTGGTTGAGAACAAATACTGCGGTCAGATACATAGCCGTTTCAATGGAAGCGGTTATGAAATCTGAGAAAGGAGGCAAAGCGAAAAATGCCAAACTGCAAAACGATTGCGATATGCAATCAGAAAGGCGGCGTAGGCAAAACCACTACGGCGGTCAATTTGGGAATTGGCCTTGCTATGCAGGGACAAAAGGTTTTACTGATTGACGCAGATCCGCAGGGCGATTTAACGACCTGCCTCGGTTGGCAGGATACCGATAATCTCCCGGTTACGCTTGCAAGCAAGCTGTCTGAAATCATACGGAACACAGAGAGCAACCCGTTTGAAGGTATGCTTCACCACGCAGAAAATGTTGACCTTGTTCCCTCGAACTTGGAGTTATCAGCGTTTGAAATGAGCCTTGTTACAGCGATGAGCCGTGAAGCCGTTTTGAAAAATTATCTGAACCAAGTGAAGGGCAGCTACGACTATGTTCTAATCGACTGTATGCCCTCGCTCGGAATGATTACCTTAAACGCACTTACGGCGGCAGACAGCGTGATTATCCCCGTGCAGGCGCAGTACCTCCCGGCCAAAGGAATGACGCAGCTCTTGCAGACGATTGCTGATGTCAGGCGGCATACCAATGCCGATCTGAAAATTGACGGAATCCTCTTAACCCTTGTGGACGGGAGAACCAATCTCGCCAAAAGCACCGTGGACGCTCTACGGGACAATTTCGGAAGCAGAATCAAGATATACCGATCTGCCATTCCAATCGCCGTAAAAGCCGCAGAGGTTTCTTCAAAAGGGAAAAGCATTTATGCCTATGAGCCAAACAGCACGGTGTCTAAGGCTTACGCCAATTTCACAAAGGAGGTGTTAGCTGATGGCAGGCAGAAAGAGCGACTTCACGCTTCCCACACACTCTCTCGATGATTTGTTTTCTTCGCAGGAGGAACGGGACGAAGCGAAACTCGCAAAAATCAGGGATATTCCCCTTGATGAAATTGACGATTTTCCAGACCACCCGTTTCAGGTACGGGAAGATGAGGATATGTTTCAGCTTGTGGAGAGCGTAAAAGAGCGTGGCGTGATTACCCCCGCAACCGTCAGGCAGAAGGAAGATGGCAGGTATGAAATGATTTCCGGCCACAGAAGAAAAAGAGCTTGTGAGCTTGCGGGATTTGAAACGCTGCGCTGTGAAGTGGTAGACCTCGACCGTGACGAAGCGACAGTTTTAATGGTAGAGAGCAACTTTCAGCGCTCGCAGCTACTTCCATCTGAACGAGCTTTTGCCTATAAAATGCGAATGAACGCACTGGCTCGGCAAGGCAAACGAACAGATTTAACTTGTGCAACCGGGTTGCACAAGTCGAGTGGCACAAAAAGTCGTGATATGATTGCAGATATAAGCGGAGAAACAGTTCGCCGCTATATTTGTTTGACAAAATTAGTGCCTGAATTGCTTGAAATGGTAGATAACTCGGTTATTAAAGACAAAGGCTCTTTACAAATGGCGTTAAAGCCTGCTGTGGAGATTTCTTCTTTGAGTGAAGATTGTCAGCGAGATTTAGTTGACGAAATTGACCTTAGTTCTTGTACCCCCTCTCACGACCAAGCAATCCGTATGCGAAAGTTTTTTGAGGAGGACAAATTAACGCCGGAGGTAATTCAGGCCATAATGAGCGAAGAAAAGCCGAATCAGCGGGAAAAAATCGTCTTGCGTGGGGACAGGGTGCGAAACCTTATCCCCAAAACGGTTCCCCTGAATCAGACGGAGGAATATGTCTGCAAGGCATTAGAGCATTACAACAGGTTTTTGCGAAACCGTGCCGAGCGTGACAGCCGATAAACCGCAGTATGTCGAGCTTCCCCTTCCTCACACTCCAACCCCTTGAAATACTACCTGACTACCCGAAAGAAAAACTATCTCTCTAATCTAAATCTATCTTGTAGAATTAGAGCTATCTCTACAAAGCAAACGCACAGTTCACGAATTTGGGAGGGACTTGTTATGATTTAAGATTACCCCTTGTTTCGCACCTTTGTCTGCGGCCTGCTTTTTGATTAAAATGAGGGCAGAAAAGCAAAGGAGTGAAACGATTATGAGAACAAAGATAACCGCTTTTTTCACGGTTCTGATCCTGCTTGCGCTGACGGGCTGCAACAATACCTTGCCGAAAGAAGATAAGCCGCAGCCGTTTTCTTTTTCGGAGAGTCATAATCAAAGCTTTCCCGAATCCGAAGCGCCTGCCGCAGAAGAAAAACAAGAGGTTGAAACAACGCCTGAACAGCCGCAGGATTCTGAACCCGAGAAGAAAATCCCGCCCACGGAGGAAAGCACGGAAACAGCCGAACAGATACAGGCTATTCCTGATACCGGGCAGACAGCGCACCCCGCCGATCTGCCTGATGAAGCGGACAATCCCGTGCAGGAACCCGTTGTGCCGGTAAAACCAAGCGTACCCGAGCCATCTGAAAGCAAAGAACCTGAACCGGAGATCACACCCCCTCCTCAAACAGAACCGCCCGAAGAAGAAAAGCCCGTTGAAACCGAGCCTGCCTTTGACATTGAACAATGGATTTCATTTGCAAAAAACTATGCCGTAAGCGTTGGGCTTGAAGTATCAAACGAAGCGGTCTATTGCAGCGATAATCCGTTGGGTGCGGGTTCGCACAGCAAATATCTCGAGAGGGATATAACCGACTGCCTGAACCGCTACGCAAAGGACGAAACTATCTCCGAAGTGTGGGTGTGGGCGGAAGCGACCGGAAATAATACCTTCGATTTGTATATCGGCTACGCATAAAAACAAAACAATATCACGAATTGCACCGTGCTGAAAAGTACGGTGCTTTTTGTATTTTAGGAGGTTTACACAGAATGAAAAAGAGTATTTTCAGGAAAGGTGCGTCGGCTCTCCTTGCCCTTGTGATGTGCCTTTCCACCTTTATGGGCATTGGCTCGACAACCGCCTTTGCCGCAGGCGAGGAAGCAGAAGCATTCCTTGTTTCGTTCCCCCGTGATGGGGATAGCAATTACAGCAATTCGTGGGGACACGGCAGCCTGACCTACCGAAATGGTTGGTATGCCGATTCTTCCCGATACACAACCGTCTATGCGATGAACTCGTATACCGGGAATATCTGCTACTGCATTGAACCCGGCGTACCCCTTGAAACCGGGGACAGCCTTACCGCCCGAGATGAATATTTTTGGGATAACTACCCCGGCGATTTCAACAACACGATTACCCCGTATGAAATTAAGATGTTCATTGGCCGTATCTTCCAGTATGGCTATACCGGGACAATCAGCACAAGTTGGCGCTCTCAGAATGCGGGTGACGCAGATACCCTTGCCGAAGCGATGGCGACTCAGATTTTGGTTTGGGAAACCGTAGTCGGTGAGAGAAACGAGGCTTTTGAGAATATCGGTTCCGGCGGCTACGACGCTGTTCTCGATTCCATCAGCACCGACCACCCCCTGTATTCTCAGGTCATCGACCACTATGAGCGCATTGAGAGAAGCGTTCAGAAGCACAGTATGCTGCCTGATTTTTGCAGCGCCACCCCCGGCAGGGCGGATAGTATTGAGCTTGAATGGAATGGCACGAATTATTCTGCCACTCTTACCGATTCCAACGGCGTTTTAAGCGAATATACCTTTTCTGCAAACGAGCCGGGGATTTCCTTTGAGAAAAGCGGCGATGAACTCATTATTACGGCGGACAGCGCACCAAGCTCGTCTGTTACCGTAACCGCAGAAAAGAGAAATTCGCAGAGAAAAGGCATTGTTGTTTGGGGCGACGGTATCTATAACCCGAACAGTGGAGTGCAAGACCTTGTGACCTATGCCCAGAGCGTAAATGATCCGGTCAAAGGGTTTTTGAAGCTTGAAGTTTCCTATGGTTCAGCGAAAATCGTAAAAACGTCCGAAGATGGCAAGGTCGATAACATTTCCTTTACCATTACAGGCAACGGAATCAACCAGACCGTGAAAACGAATAGCCGGGGCGAAATCACCATCGACAACCTAATGCCCGGAATTTACCTTGTAACCGAGCAGTCATACGACCTCTATGAACCGCAGGAAACCCATCGAGTGACGGTTGTTTCAGGACAGACCGCAACGGTAAATTTCAATAATGTCTTGAAGCGTGGCGATATTCAGGTTATCAAATCCTCAGAGGATAACCTGAATGAAGGTGTGACCTTTCACCTTTTTGGGACTTCGCTTTCCGGTATTGAAGTGGACGAATATGCCGTTACCGATCAAAACGGTGTGGCGAAATTTGAAGATGTGCTGATTAGCGGTTCTACCCCTTTTACCATTGAGGAAGTCGATACGGCAATTCGCTATGTGATTCCCGAAAAGCAGACTGCGCCTGTGAAATGGAATGAGGTCACTACCCGCAATTTCACCAATATCCTGAAAAAGTTTGCCGTGACCGTGACGAAAAGCGATTCTGAAACCGGGACACCGCAGGGCGATGGTACTTTGGGCGGTGCGAAGTACGGCATTTTCAAAGGCGAAGAACTGATCGACGAATACTTTACAGATAAAAACGGACAGTTTACCACGAAAGAATATATCTGTGATTCCGATTGGACAATCCGGGAACTCGAACCAAGCGAGGGGTACTTGCTTGATCCGACTATCCACAAGGTAGGTGCAGAGCCGGAACTTTATACCATCGAGCATAATCAAACCGCAAATGATGTGCTTGAAACGATTATCAAGGGCAATATCGCCATTATCAAACACACCGATAACGGCGATACACAGATTGAAACACCCGAAGAAGGGGCTGCTTTTGAGGTGTACCTGAAATCCTCCGGCAGTTTTGAAAACGCAAAGGAAACCGAAAGGGACACCCTGACCTGTGATGAAAATGGTTTTGCCGAGAGCAAGCAAATGCCCTACGGTATCTATACCGTCCATCAGGTTTCCGGTTGGGAAGGCCGAGAACTGATGGACGATTTTGATGTGTTCATCGCTCAGGACGGGCAGACTTACCGATACCTGATGAACAATGCAAACTTTGAAAGCTATATCAAGGTTGTAAAGGTGGACGCAGAAACCGGAAAGACCATTCCCTATGCGGGGGCGGGCTTCCAGATCTATGATCCCTCCGGCAGCCTTGTGACGATGACCTTCACCTATCCTACCCCCACCACGATTGATGTGTTCTATACCGACGCAAGCGGTTCGCTTGTAACACCGGAAAAACTGCCTTACGGTTCGGGGTACTCCATCGTCGAGGTGCAAAGCCCCTATGGGTATGTACTGGATTCCACTCCGGTCTATTTTGACATCACGGAGGAAAACTCTACCGAAGAAAGCGGGGTTACAGTGATAAAAGTAAATAAAGAGAATATGCCGCAGAAAGGCACCATTACCATTGAAAAAACGGGCGAGGTATTCTTCGGCGTTTCGGTTGTCGGCGGCACAGACGAAAGTGGCCAAGAACTGCCGGTCATCTATCAGCCGCTTTATGAAATGCAGGGGCTTCCCGACACGGTTTATGAAATCCGTGCGGCAGAAGATGTTATCACCCCGGACGGCACCCTCCGATACAGCAAGGGCGAGCTTGTCGATACCGTGACCACCGACCAAAGTGGGTTCGCTAAGAGTAAAGAACTCTATCTTGGAAAATTTGAAGTAAAAGAGGTCAAGGCTTCCTATGGAATGGTATTAAATGATGAGATCCACTCCGTCGAGCTTGTCTACGCAGGGCAGAATGTCGCCGTTGTCGAAACGGCTACTTCCTTTGTCAACGAGAGACAGAAGGCAGAAATCAGCCTTGCAAAATCTCTTGAAGTAAACGAACTGTTTGGAATCGGTAATAACGGAGAAATCAAAAATATCAGCTTCGGCCTGTTCGCTGCGGAGGAACTTATCAGCGCAAGCGGCACTTCCATTCCGGCTGACGGACTTATTGAAATCATCACCCTTGATGAAAACGGCAGGGCTGCCGTCAAAACCGATTTGCCTATCGGCAGTTTCTATGTGAAGGAACTTGCCGCCGACAACGCATATATCCTGAACGATACCAAGTACCCCGTTGTTTTTGGATATGCGGGGCAGGATACCGCAAAGGTTGAAATCGCCGTCAATGAAGGTACGCCGATTGAAAACAAGCTGATTTACGGTTCTGTTTCCGGCAAAAAGACAGACGAAAACGGCGAAGCGCTCGGCGGTGCGGTGATTGGCCTGTTCAAGACCGATGAGGGCGAGTTCACCCAAGAAAACGCCATTATGACAACGGTATCTGCGGGCGATGGCAGCTTCTCTTTCGAGAATGTACCCTATGGGCAGTGGTTCCTGCGGGAAATCGAGCAGCCGACCGGGTTCGTCCTTGATGAAACGGTGTTCAGCGTAGATATTGGAGAGGACGGGCAGGTTGTTGAAGTAGAAATCGTCAACGAATATATCCGTGGCAATATTGCTTTGACAAAGGTGGATTCCGAGTACCCCGATAACAAACTGACGGGTGCGGAGTTTGAGGTCTATAAGGACTCCAACGACAACGGAGAGCTTGATAAAGAGGACGAACTGCTCGGCACACTCACCGAAAAGGAAATCGGAGAGTATGAAATGACCGGCTTGTTTTATGGGCGCTTCTTTGTAAAGGAAACCAAAGCGCCGGAGAATTTCATTCTCGATGAAAATGTGTATGAGGTGTTCATCGACACCGATGGAAAAACCTATCAGGTGGAAAACAAGGCGGGCGTTGGCTTTGTCAATGAAGCTATGCGTGGAAACCTGAAAATCGTCAAGACCTCCTCCGATGGGAAGGTGGAAGGCTTTGCTTTCCGCATTACCGGGGAGAACGGCTACGACGTTACCCTTGAAACTGACCGAAATGGAGAGATCTTCATCGAGAACCTCCGCATTGGCGAATATCAAATTTCTGAAATCAGCAATTCCGCTTCCGCTATGTATATCCTCCCTGCCGACAAACAGGCGGCGGTACAGACGGGTTCGACTACGGTAGTGGAAATGCACAACGAACTTCGTGATACCCCGAAAACCGGAGACTCGAGCAATATCGGTCTTTGGATTGCCCTTGCGGGACTGTCGGTGGCAGGCATTACCGCCTGCGGCATTTTGGGGTTCCGAAAAAAGAAGAAGGGAGATAAGTAAATGGAACTGAAAGCGATTATCGGTATCGCATTGGTCGCCTTTATCATAGGCGGCTTTATCTTTTTGCAGATACGAAACAGGAAGAAAAAATAACCACTTGGGGCGGAGAAAAAACTCCGCCCCTTTTTCTTTTTTACAGGAGGCCAAAAAATGAGAACCCTTGAAACAGTAGAAAACAGAGTGCTTGCGGCGCTCAAAGAGTACCCCGAAACACGGAACGACGATATGAAGCTGTACCTGATTGTCAGTAAGACTTGTATTTACGACACCCACGGGATCGGGTATTTCAGCTTTGAAGATATAATGACCAATTACAAAGCTTACGGTATCCCTTGCTTTGAGAGCGTCCGAAGGACACGACAGAAGATTCAGGCGAAATACCCGGCTCTCGGCTGTTCTCCCGATGTTCGCAGGGCAAGGCACAAAATGCAGCGTGTATATAGGAAATACGCTAAAAGCTAAGGAGGGAAAGGAATATGGCGGCAAAGAAAACAACGGGCACTCCGTTGCAGCAGAAAATGAAGGTGCTTGAAAAGCTATTCGAGTTCGGCTGTAAAACCGAAAAGGATTTGAAAGCGCTCAATTTGCAGAGCATTTTGCAGATCCCCGATATTTCTGTTCCCGATATGACGGTTATTACAGAGCTTCAGGAACAGGTTACAAAGAACAGGCTGTTCTCCTATTTGGGAGGTGGCGCAGATGAACAGCAATCAGAGCAGAACGAAGGATAGGCACGTTATATACCCAAACAAAGAGTATCAAAAGAAATGGAGAGATAACAGAAATGAAAAAAATGGAATTTATGCGGTGCGCCGCAAAGGAACTGATGGATTTTTTCTCCGAACTGTACGTTGGGAATGTCTATACCAATCAGGTACTCAATCTGAAAAATCAACAGGGTTCATTTACCCTGAAATGCGATGGCGGATTTATGAGCTTCTATGTCTACAAGACCGGGACACTCTCTTACAACTGCCGTTCTTTTGTCGGGACAAAGGGCGAGTATCACGAATATTATGCCTACAATGCAGAGGACGATCACGAAAAGGTGCTTATGAAATTCCGTGATGATCTGCGAAAACTTAGACCATATTTTGATGATTTCTTTTACCGGGCCGCTTTTGAGGAAGATGTTTGGCAGGCAGTAACCTTTTGCTATCAGGACGAATTTTCCACTACGCTCGAGCCGCCTTGTGAAGATGAGGAGGGCCTATAAATGGAACTCAGATCATTGACCGTTCCAGAGCGCAAATACACCTATGCACAAAGCACGCAGCTTGAAGGCCAGACCGGAAGCATTGGGTATCTGCGTGGCGATTTCGGTTCAAGCGGAAACGAATTTTATTCCTCTTGGTTCGACCACAGGGAGAAGCTGAAAACCGATGAGTTTAAGAGCGAATTGGACGAAGTAATCAACGCCCTCCGTTTTGAGCAGAATGGATTGCTGAAAAGCCGTACCGATATGGCGCATTTTGCAGGGAATCAGCCGGACAGCGCCTTTCAGGGCAGTTATACGACCGAATATGGCTTTCGTGCCGATACCGAAAAACACACCTTCCTGATTCGGTGCAATCCCACCCGTGGAGATTACAATTTTTACTGCTACTGCTATGTGCGGGAGTGGCTCGATAAGCACATTGAAAAAGCAAAAGAAGGAATCCGTTTTATCGACTCGGACTATAACGAGAAATTCAGGCTTGCTGACGGAGATAGAATCCGCATTACTTTAAGCGACGGAGAGCAGCTTGACCGGGCTTGCCGATATATCGACGACTATCATTTGGAGGTTGGCAGCAACCTCTATCATATCTGTGAATTTGCCGAGCGAATGGAACAGGCGGGGAATACAGTAATCCCCCTCCGTTCCTCTCTGCCGGAGCAATGCTATGTGTTCGTGCAGACAGAAAACTGCGTTGGCATTGTCAAAAAAGGCGAAAGCGGTTTTTACCGCACGGATATTCAGGGCGGCAAGCCCAGTGAAACAAACGCCCTTGTGAATGAGATGAACGAAAAGCTCGGTTTATCGAAAGGTCAGGCAGAGGCGATGAAGGTGGGTTCCATGTTTGGGTGGCACACGCCTGCCGCAAATCCCGAAAGCTATGATAAGGATGGTTTTCTGAAAAAGCCCAAGAAAAAAGAATATGAACGATAGGAGGTGTACCCCCGATGGCACGAAAATATGACCTGATTTCTGAACTGTACCGCCGCACCTGTAATGCGGTGGTAGCGGAATCAGAGAATTGGGAAGCCTTTTTGCGTTCTGCCTGCCGAAATTACAGGCTTCGCTTTGACGAGCAGCTTTTGATTTACGCACAGAGGCCGGACGCAACGGCGGTTTTGGAAATTGAGAGGTGGAATCAAAGCTTTGGACGATGGGTAAACCGTGGCGCAAAAGGAATTGCCGTCTTTGAGGACGCAGATAGAAACACACAGCGCCTAACCCATTACTTTGATATTTCCGATACCCACGAGAGCAAATATTCCCGTCCGGTTCCCATCTGGCAGATGAAACCGGAGTATGAGCAGGAGGTCATTGATACCCTTGAAAATACCTTCGGTGAGTTGGAAAACAAGGACGATCTGAAAAGCGCCGTCCTCTCCGCTGCTAAAAACGCAGCCGAAGATAACCTGCCCGATTATCTGCAAGACTTTATGCAGATCGGCGGCGACAGCGATATTGCCTATCTCTCCGCCGAAGAATCCGGGCAACTTTATGAAGAACTTGTTACCCACAGTATCGCATATATGATGATGTCCCGTTTGGGGATTGACACTTCGGAGATCTATCCCTCCGGTTTTTTTGCAGGCGTGTCGCAGTTCAACACGTCCGAAACCTTGAATGCCCTCGGCTTTGCCACGAGCGATATTGCGGAGATGGGGCTTAGTGAAATCTCCCGCACTGTTCTCGCTCTCGATAAGCAAAATCGCATAATTGCAGGAAACGGCAGAGCCGATTACAATATAGCTGAAAAGAAAAGTGAAAGGAGTTTTGACGATGGCCGAACTGACCTATACAATGCAGGGAGACTACAATCTTCCCGACCTGACAATGCCCGAACAGCCGGAGGTGACGATGGGCAGGTACGCTCAGATGAGGAAGAAATACCTGAAAGAACAGCACCGAATCCTCTATTACAATCTTCTGACGAGCTGCACCCTGACCGCACATCTGGTGCAGACCGAACAGACGGCTCTCCAGATGGAGGAATCCCTGTTGAAGAAAATGGCGGCGCAGGAGGGCTTGACCGAGAGCCTGAAAGCGGCGGATACGATGAAATGGGTGCAGGGAATGAACAATCTTCGGAACCGGGTGCAGGAGATCGTGAAAGCGGAAGTGATTTTCGCTTAGATTACTACGACCGGGAACACGAGGATAAAAGCCTGCCGTTTTTCGGCAGGGACGATACCATTCGGGAAATTCTCGGCACAACCCCTCATTTGAAGGCTTCAAAAGATGAAATTCGTGCTTTTTATGAGGGTATCACTGACAATGCCGCCCGTACTGAATATATCAAGGGTATTTTCAACAACGACTATACCGAAGTAATATTGAACGACGGGCGGCGTGTGGGGTACAAAACCTATCAGAATGTGCTTCATCTTTGGGAAGGCAGCTATTTAAGCAGAACGGCGCAGAGCTTTTATGATTGGGGCGTGATTGCCCAACATTTTGAAGCTATGCGGCTGCTCGGAGAGCTGCGGGACACACAAAAACCCCTGCCCTCAATCGGCGGGCAGATGAATCTACTGGAAACGCAGGCGGAGGAAAAAACCTCCGCCTTTACTTTTTCTCAGGAGATTATCGACGCAGTTCTCACTCGTGGAAGCGGCGTATCCGAAGGCAAGTTCAGGATTTACGAACGGTTTGAAAAAAGCCTGTCAGCAAAGGAAAATGCCGATTTTCTCAAAGAGGAATACGGTTGGGGCGGTTCCTACCCCGTAATTGTCGGCGCAGGCATTGATGAACAGCACGACGGGAAAGGGATTCGCATTTCAAAAGGGATTGGCGCTGAGAAACCGCATATCAATCTGACTTGGAATCAGGTTGAAAAGCGGATTGCTGAACTGATCCGCCTTGACCGTTATCTCAACCCGAAAGAAAAAGAGGTTTACCCCTCTTGGCTGCAAAAGCAGGAAGAACGTCGTGCCGAGCTTGCCGAAGAACGAAAAAACCGGGAAATCCTCTCGGCTGCGCCGCCGCAAGAGGAAGAACCCGCCGTGCAAAACTTTGAAAACGAATATCGCCTGCTCTCCCGTCTGCGCTCGGACTGCGAGTATTTCTTAGGGAACGGCAACCGTGCAGAAAAGCATTTGTGGGCGGAAAATGTCGAACAGCAGATTGCTAAAATGCGGGAACTGTATGCCCTTCTGCCAGAGAAACCAGAATGGATAACCGAGCATGATATTGACCGCTATGAAGCGCAGATGACGGGCGGCTTAGAGGCTGAACCCGTTGCAACCGACCGCTATGTATATCATCTTGGCGATACGGTATATATGGGTGCGGACGAATATGAAATCCTCTCCTTTGACGAAAACCGGGTAATGCTGTTCGATACGCAGTTCCCCTTATTTCAAAAAGAAATAGAACGGGGCGAGTTTGACCGCAGGGTGCAGGAAAACCCGATGAACGACCACTTGAAGGTCAAGGAATTACCACCCGAAGAAAAAACAGAAGAAACACCGGAACCCCTGTTCAGCGCCGTTGAATTTGAAAAACGCATTCCCCATCATATGCGCTTCAAAGAAGCCGACATTGTAAACGGCAGCGAAGTGTATTGGGTAACACAGGGCATTTTCACGGTGGAAGATCTGCGGGACTTTCAGCAGGCCGTAAAGGATTACGACGGCAATATCAAAAAGTTCTATGTGACTTCCCGCAGTATCAGCCCTCACTATTCGTTTGAAGATGATAGGGCAAGCAAAGTCTTGGCGGTTGTTACAGAGGATTCTATTCTCAAAGACGACTATGTGAACGCAATTCAAGAAGCTGGACTCAGTGAATATCTTGGCTTGGAAAGCACAGAGGAAGATTTCAACGCAAATCCCGAAGAAAAAGGATCATACGACATTGGAATGGGGTATCTCGGCAACGGGCTTACCGTTTGGAACCGAGCCGTTGAAGTAAACGGCGATTATCAGAATATCGCCCATATCAGCCCCGAAGGGGAAATTCACTACTATGTGGAGAATCTGCCCGAAGATGTGATTGCCCGGATTGAACGGGCCGCCGAGCAGGAAAAGAATGGCCATATCCCTTCTGCCATTTCGCAGGAGGACAGCGCCGTTACTGCTATCTGGCAGGATTACCTTGACGCAAAGGGCGAAAACCCCGGCAGCATTGTTCTGTTTCAGCTTGGCAATTTCTATGAAGCGTTTGAGGAGGACGCCAATCAAGTATCGGAAGCACTCGGCCTTACCCTGACTACCCGCCGTTTCGGTGAGGAACATCGTGTGCCGATGTGCGGCCTGCCTGCCCACAGCCTGCAAACCTATACCAATATGCTGCTCGACCGGGGCTTTGATGTGGCGGTCTGCTCTTTGGAAAACGGAGAGCGCATTACCCGAAATATCGTCTCGACCAATAAGGAAGATCCGGTACAGTCGCAGCCAATCGGCAGGATCGACTATCTCCACACCGACGGTTCGGTGCGGGAGAGCATTGAGTACACAAGCCCATATCAGCTTGAAAAAGATGTTAAGGAGGAGAATTTTTACGGCGTTCCCTTCACCCTCGTTCTGTATAAAGACAAAGACGGGAACACCATACCGCAGGATTTTATAGGCGAGCTTGATCCGCCGCCGCAGGGCATAGAAATCATTGATTCGCCCTATCTTGCAAAGGACAGGGCAGATGAAATGCTCAGGCAGGCGGAGGAAATCGCCGCAGAAAGTGCGGTGGAATCCTATGAACGGTTTTTCGTCATCGAAACTGATGAGGGCTATGCCGTATGGGACGATATACGGGAAGAAATCTATGTTGATGATGAGGGCGTCAGCGAAGAATTTACGAGCGAATGGCAGGCAAACGATTATCTGGAACAGGTGAAAAAAGAGGTTTCAGAAAAGGAATCTGCCGAATGGCTCTATGTGGAACGGGCAAAACAGGAAGCACCCGCACCTGAACAACCGGAAGAAAAACCCCTTGCCCCGGCCTTTACTCAGCCGAAACGCTCACGGGTGCAGACCTTTGATTTGCACCCTGAAATCCCGATGTCTGAGCGGCACACCTTTGACCTTGCCTCCCACGAAATACCCGAAGCAGGGAAAAAAGAACGGTTCCGCAGAAATATGGCGGCAATCAATGTGCTGAACGAGTGTGAGTTTGAAAACCGCTTCGCCACCCCCGAAGAACAGGAAATCCTATCGCAGTATGTAGGGTGGGGCGGTATTCCAGAAGCCTTTGATGAAAACAATTCCTCTTGGGCGGACGAGTTTATCGAACTGTATCAGGCACTATCCCCCGACGAGTACGAAAGCGCCAAAGGCAGCGTTCTGACCGCTTTCTACACCCCGCCCGTTGTCATTTCCGCAATCTACAAAGCGATGGAGCAGATGGGCTTTCGGGAGGGCAATATCTTAGAACCTTCCTGCGGGATCGGCAACTTTATCGGTATGCTGCCGCAGTCAATACAAAACGCTAAGATGTACGGCGTGGAAATCGACAAGATTTCGGCGGGTATCGCTCAGCAGCTTTATCAGAAAACCTCGATTGCGGCACAGCCCTTTGAAGAAGCAAATATCCCCGACAGCTTCTTCGACGCTGTAATCGGCAACGTGCCGTTTGGAGATATTCGGATCAACGACAAGCGGTACAACAAACACAACTTTTTGATCCACGACTACTTTTTTGCGAAATCCTTAGACAAATTAAGGCCGGGCGGCGTGATGGCGCTCATCACGAGCAAGGGGACAATGGATAAGGAAAACCCCGCAATCCGAAAATATATTGCACAGCGAGCTGACCTGCTTGGTGCGGTTCGCTTGCCCAACAACACCTTTAAGGGGAACGCCGGAACAGAGGTTGTTTCGGATATTCTCATTCTCCAAAAAAGGGACAGGCTCATCGATATTGAGCCGGAGTGGGTACATCTGAATACCGATGAAAACGGTGTGAAGATGAACTCCTATTTTGTAGACCACCCTGAAATGGTGCTTGGCGAATGGAAAACCGTATCGGGCAGATTTGGCGAGGAAAATACCGTCGTACCCTATGAGAATACCGGCCTTGCAGAACAGCTTGAAGAAGCGATTTCCGGTATCCACGCCGAGATAACCGAGTACGAAGCAGACGAAGAATTGGAGGAAGAAGATACCTCCATTCCCGCAGATCCCAATGTACGCAACTTTTCTTACACGGTGGTAGACGATAAAATCTATTACCGTGAAAATTCCCGGATGACTCCCGTCGAATGTTCCGCCACGGCTGAAAATCGAATTAAGGGTATGATTGCCATTCGGGATTGTGTGAGAAACCTGATTGAAATTCAGACTTTGGATTTCCCCGATGGGGAGATTACAGCCGAACAGCAGAAGCTCAACACCCTGTATGATACCTTTTCTAAAAAGTACGGGCTGATAAACAGCCGAGCCAATGTTTCTGCCTTTTCGCAGGACGGTTCGTTCTCTTTGCTCTCGGCGCTCGAGATATTGGGCGACGATGGAGAGTTGGAACGCAAGGCAGATATTTTTACCAAGCGGACGATCAAACCGCACATTCCCATAACTTCGGTGGATACCGCAAGCGAAGCGCTCGCCGTGTCTATGGCGGAAAAAGCCTTTGTAGATATGGAATATATGTGTTCGCTCTCCGGCAAAACCGAACAGGAAATCTATCAGGACTTGAAAGGCGTTATCTTCTTAAATCCAATGTATGGCTATGGAGACAGCGACGAGCAAAAGTACCTGATGGCGGACGAGTACCTCTCCGGGAATGTGCGCCAGAAACTTGCGTGGGCGAGAAAATCCGCCGAAGTCTACCCCGAAGATTACACGGTCAATGTGGAGGCGCTTGAAAAAGTACAGCCGAGGGACTTGACCGCAAGTGAGATTTTCGTGCAGCTCGGCACAACTTGGCTGCCCGAAGAAATCGTGCAGAAATTCATCTACGAGTTTTTGGATACCCCTGTTTATGCAAGGTGGAACATCAAGGTTCACTACTCCAAGCTGACGGGTGAATGGAATGTCGAAGGAAAATCTTCCGACCGAAGCAACCTGAAAGCCTACAACACCTATGGAACACAGCGAGTCAACGCCTACAAAATCATTGAAGAAACGCTGAATATGAAGGACGTCCGTGTTTTCGATTATATCGAGGACGATGAGGGCAAAAAGAAAGCGGTTCTCAATAAAAAAGAAACGGCTATCGCTCAATCGAAGCAGGAACTCATCAAGCAGGGCTTTCAGGATTGGATATGGCGTGATCCCACAAGGCGGGAAAAGCTTGTGCGGCTCTACAACGACAAATTCAATTCCATCCGTCCCCGTGAGTATGACGGAAGCCATATTGCTTTTACCGGAATGAACCCCGAAATCACACTCAGGGAACATCAGAAAAATGCGGTTGCCCATATCCTTTACGGCGGTAATACCCTTTTGGCACACGCCGTTGGCGCAGGCAAAACCTTTGAAATGACCGCCGCCGCTATGGAATCCAAACGGTTGGGGCTTTGCAGCAAATCCCTTTTTGTCGTACCCAACCACCTGACCGAACAATGGGCGGCGGAGTTCTTGCAGCTCTATCCTGCCGCCAATATTTTAGTAGCAACGAAAAAAGATTTTGAGATGAAAAACCGCAAACGGTTTTGCGGCAGAATCGCCACGGGCGACTACGACGCAATTATCATCGGACACAGCCAATTTGAAAAAATCCCGATGAGCATAGAACGGCAAAGAGCCGTTTTACAGCAGCAGCTTGACGATATTGTCGCCGGGATTACGGATATAAAGCGGAATAAGGGCAGCAGGTTCTCGGTCAAACAGCTTGAAAAGACCAAGAAATCCCTTACCGTAAAACTGGAAAAACTAAACGACCAATCGAGAAAGGATGATGTAGTTACCTTTGAAGAACTCGGCGTTGACCGTATTTTCATCGACGAGAGCCACTATTACAAGAACCTGTTTCTCTATACGAAAATGAGAAATGTGGGCGGTATTGCTCAGACGGAGGCACAAAAATCGAGCGACTTATTTATGAAGTGCCGCTACTTGGACGAGATCACCGGAGGACGTGGCACAGTCTTTGCGACAGGTACGCCGATTTCAAACAGTATGGTAGAACTCTATACCATTCAGCGCTATTTGCAGTATCGAACCCTGCAAGAACACGATTTACAGCATTTTGATTCGTGGGCTTCCAGCTTCGGTGAAACCGTTACAGCCGTGGAATTAACCCCTGAAGGAACAGGATACCGGGCAAAGACACGCTTTGCAAGATTTAACAATCTCCCCGAGCTGATGGCAATGTTCAAAGAGGTTGCGGACATTCAAACGGCGGATATGCTTCATTTGCCCGTGCCGGAAGTGGAATACCACAACATCGCCGTCAAGCCCTCTCAAATTCAAAAGGATATGGTTGCCTCCCTTGCGGAACGGGCTGAAAAAATACGGGACGGCGGGGTAAATGCAAGCGTTGACAATATGCTCAAAGTGACCAACGACGGCAGAAAGCTTGCCCTCGATCAGAGAATGATGAACCCCTTACTGCCCGATGAAGAGGGCAGCAAAGTCAATGCCTGTGTGCAGGAGGTCTACCACATTTGGGAAGAAACTGCTGATAAAAAATCTACGCAGCTTCTCTTTTGCGACCTTTCCACCCCAAAGGGTGAAAGTGAATTTTCGGTCTACACGGATATTCGCAAAAAGCTCATCGGGCGTGGTATCCCCGAATCAGAAATCAAGTTTATTCACGAGGCAGATACCGAAGTGAAGAAACAGGAACTATTCAAAAAGGTTCGCCGGGGCGAAGTGCGAATCCTTCTCGGTTCCACGCAGAAGATGGGCGCAGGCACCAATGTTCAAAATAAGCTGATTGCTTCCCACGATCTTGACTGCCCGTGGCGGCCTTCGGATCTGGAACAGCGGGCAGGCAGAACGGTGCGGCAGGGCAACGAAAACTCAAAAGTTGGCCTTTACCGATATGTGACGGAGGAAACCTTTGACGCATATTGTTGGCAGCTTGTAGAGGGCAAGCAGAAATTTGCTTCGCAGATTATGACGGGTAAATCCCCCGTCCGGTCTTGCGAGGATATAGACGAAACGGCGCTCTCCTATGCAGAGCTGAAAATGCTTTCAACCGGAAACCCATATATCAAAGAAAAGATGGATTTGGATATTCAGGTGCAGAAGCTCAGGCTCTTAAAATCCAACTATCTGACTGAAAAATACGCTTTGGAGGATAAAATCATCAAATATTACCCGAAGCAGATTGCTCGGGCGAAGGAAATGATTTCCGGTCTGGAGAGCGATATTCGCAGGGCAAGCGAACACCCGAAACCTACCGATGACCGCTTTGTCGGTATGGAGGTAAAGGGTGTTTCTTATTCTGAAAAGGCGGAAGCGGGAAAGAAAATCATAGACTCGTGCGGTGAAATGACTTCGCCTGATCCGGTTTCTCTCGGCAGGTACAGGGGGTTTGATTTGGAACTCTCGTTTGAACCTTTCCAGAAAGTGTATCAGGTGAAAATCAAGGGCAGCGTATCCCGCAGCGTGTCTTTGGGTACAGACGCCATCGGCAATATCACCCGAATCGACAATGTTATTGAAAAAATCCCCGAATTGTTGGAAATGGAAAAGCAGGAACTTGAAACCACCGAAAAGCAGCTTGCTACCGCAAAAATAGAGGTTGAAAAACCCTTTGATAAGGAGCCGGAACTGACCGAAAAAACAGAGCGTTTGAATGTATTAAACGGATTGCTCAATGTAGACAAGCGTGGGAATGAGCTTGTAGACGGCGAACTTGACGAGGGCGACGAAGCGCCGGAACGCAGGGAAAAAGCCTACGAGCGATAACCCCCTCTTGACAAGTGTTATCATATATGATAACATATATACTGAAAAATAATCGAGGGGAGGGGTTCTGTGACGGAGAAAGATTTATTGGCTTCCCGGCAGAGTGTAATTCAAAAATTGACGCAGGCACGGCTTGAAAAAGGGCTGTCGCAGGCGCAACTTGCACGCCTGATTGGGACGCAGAGATCCAACATCTGCCGCATAGAAAGCGGCGCTCAGAATCTCTCCCTCGATATGATGATACGGATTGCCGAAGCGCTCGGCAAGGATTTGAATATCCTATTGGAAGAAAGGAATCAGACAATGACCAACATTTATTCCCTTCGCCTTTATGACGAAGATTTGATTACCTTCTCCCTCGAAGAACGGGGATTGGAGGGCTTACAGGCGAATATTCTATCTGCGGATACCGAAAACAATCACTTGTTTCCCCTTGATTTGGAACTGACCGATGAGGGAATTGTGAAGTGGCTTGAAAAACGGGTAATCCCCAAAAACCGTCAGTTCGTCGATGAAATCTTGAAAACATTGGGACTCAGCGTGAACAATACCAAAGGGATTATCGACGTATGTATGGGGCTGTCGCTCAACGACAGCTATTGGGTAGTACCCGCCGATTTTGCGGGTAAATTTGCCGAGTATAACCTATATGAAAACCGCTTTTCCGAAGCGCTGTCTTTGGTCGCCTATACAGGAATCGGTGGAAGCAACGAAGCCTTTTCGACCTCTCCCGAGCTGACTACAAACGGTATGCTGAGGAAGGCTTGGCGGTTTGTTGAGGGCGACAGTATTTATTTGTATAAAGGCGGAACGGAGGGTGCGGCAAATACCGGAAACGAGCCTTACAGCGAATACTATGCCTGTCAGGTTGCAAAAACAATGGGCTTAAATTACGTCGAATATGATTTGGAGAATTGGAAAGGTATCCTCGCCTCCAAGTGTAAACTCTTTACGGACATCAATGTTTCCTTTGTTCCCATTGGCCGTATCCTGAAAAAAATCACGCTGAAAAGCTGTTTGGATTACTACAAAACTTTGGGTGATGATTTCTATGAGCAGCTTTGCAGTATGCTTGTTTTCGACGCCCTCATCTATAATGAGGACAGACATTTCGGGAACTTCGGCGTTCTCCGGGATAACCACACCGGGGAGATTATCGCCCCCGCCCCCATTTTCGACAACGGATTGTCGCTGTTCAATTTCGCTATGCCCGATGATTTCAAAGGGCTGAAAGAATACGCTAAAACCCGTTCCAACCCTTACCGGATTTCCTATGAGGAGGTCTGCAAAGAGGTGATGGGCGCAAGGCAGAAGGCGCAGCTTCGCAAGATGGTGGGCTTCCGGTTCCACCGCCACCCTTCGCTCAATCTGCCCGAAGAAAGGCTTGCGGCGATTGAAAAGCAGCTTGGAGAACGCACAAGAGAGCTGCTCTCGATACCGTCCCGCACGAATACAAAACACAAAGATCCGTCTTATGAGCGATAACCCTTTGCGGTATGGAACCCCCATACCGCATTTACATACCCCAACTCTCCGACAAATGAAGGTGCTGGTTCGTGGTATGTTACCTGAAACAGAATACGAAAATCGGATATTGTAAAGTTATCGGGCAAAAATGGAAAACACAGTTGGTGGCTATTCATCTTGCCGTTCTTTATAATTAAGGTATCAAACGGCAGGAGGGATTGAGAATGAATTTAGGCAATAGTCTATTTCACGCACGAAAGAAATGCGGTTTATCGCAAGAGGAAGTTGCTGAAAAACTTGGGGTGAGCCGACAGACCATTTCTAAATGGGAAACTAATGAAACCGTACCCGATATTTATCAATCGAAGAAGATGGCAAAGCTCTATCATATCGCCTTAGACGATTTGATAGAGTTTGATGTGGAACTCAGCGAAATACAGGAGATTATTGAAAAGACCGATGAAAAGATAGAAGAAAGGATTGACTGGACTTCGGCTTGGGGAAAAAAGTACCCGGTTTTGCTTCAATATCAGCAGGAGGTCAATGTTCCCGACTATGCACGGCGAATCAATTTAATGCTCAATGAACTGAAAACGGAATATCAGTTTAATGAGCAGGACGCAATGTTAGTGCTGAAAGATATTCTTTATCAGACTTGGAAAACACGAAAAAAAGCATAAAGGTTTATTTCTCCGCTTCCTATTCTGCAATATTAAATTACATAGCCGCTTGGTTTTCTTAGGAAATCAGGCGGCTATATTTTTTTGCTTAAGGAGGTGTTCGCACGATGGGCGAAACCGATTATAATACCCTTCTCTATGAGAAAATGAGAGCCGAACAGGACAAATACAGGGATTGGCTTTTGAATCAGCCGCCTTCTGAAATTTTGAACCACACCTATGAATATACAATGCGGGAGGATATTGTGATGGCAATGGAGGAACTGGAACTTACCCCCAAACAGGCGAAAGCTTTGCTCCGGTCGCCTTGCCCTCTTGACGATGTGTATAAGGAGTTCAAGGACAGAGAAGTCGAGCATATGGATACTGTCAGAGATTCCATTGAAACACGGGCAAATGATGTCATCAAGCGAGAAAAGAACCGGGAAAGCAGGTGATTTTCTTGCCATATATCGAACCGGAGGTGATCGAACAGGCTCGGCAGATTGACCTTTTGACTTACCTGCAAGCCTTTGAACCCCACGAGCTTGTGCGGATTTCCGGCAACAACTATACCACCCGCACCCACGACAGCTTGAAGATTTCAAACGGGAAATGGATGTGGTGGTCACGGCGGATCGGCGGCTACAACGCCCTTGATTATCTCGTTAAGGTAAAGGGCTGTTCGTTTGTAGAAGCGGTAGAAACCCTGATGGGCAAGGCGGCGGTTATGCCCTCCCTGACGGTCAGACCGAAACAGGAAGAAAAGCCGAAGGTCTTGCTTCTGCCTGAAAAAAGTGCTTCCAACGATAGAATTACCGAGTACCTTTTTGGCAGGGGCATTGACTATTCCATCATAGGCGAGTGCATTGACCGGGGCTTGATTTTTGAGAGTCTGCCCTATCATAACCTTGTGTTTGTCGGCTTTGATGAGAAGCAGAAACCGAGATATGCCGCATACCGGGCGACCGGAAGCCGCCGCATTTTAGGGGATTGTTCCGGCAGCGACAAGCACTATTCTTTTCGGATAGCCGAGAGCGAAAGCGAAGAAGTACACCTGTTTGAGTGCGCCATCGACCTGCTCTCCTACGCTACGCTTGCACGGCTCTCCGGCAGGGATTGGCACAAGGAAAACCTTGTATCGCTCGCCGGGGTGTACCTCCCGAAAGAGAAAATCGAGGAAAGCACTACCCCCGCCGCCCTCGTCCGATACCTTGCGGAAAGACCGCATATCAAGAAAATTCATATCCATTTTGACAACGACAATACGGGCAGAAAAGCGACCGCAGCGTTAAAAGCAATTCTGCCGGGAAAGTATGAAATCATTGACGAGCCGCCGCCCAAAGGCAACGACTACAATGATTTTCTTTGTATTCAGATGGGTATTCACAAATCCAAAGAGAGGAGTTTTGAGCGATGAAAATACGAATCTATCAGGTTAATACCGACCGTGATACCAAGAACATCGCCTTTATGAGATATGAGAGTCTGCCGAAATTTCAGGGCAGCAATCAGATCAACAGCAGCGTTTACGACAAGGTTTTCGAGGGGGACGTCAACTGCAAAACCCTTGAAGATGTCTATCAAAAATTCAACCAAAACCACCCCAAAGGGTATAAAGCCCGTTCCCTTTCGGTATCCGATGTGGTGGAAGTGATTGCAGAGAATGGAGAAAGCGAATTTCATTTTTGCGATTCCTTCGAGTTTAGGAAGGTGGATTTTGAACCGGAGAAATGCAAAATCAGCGAGCGCTTTTCCTGCTTGACAAAGGAAGAAACCATTTCCGTTCTCTTTGTTCCGGTTGGTAAAGCCCCGGTTGTTATGGAGATCCCCAACACCTATGAGGCGATGAAAGAACTGGTCGGCGGCGGTCTTGATGAGTATATGCCCTTTGAAGATGACGCCGCCATCGTCTGCAACCGGGACGGAAAGCAGAATGATTTGCCGAAAAACCGTGCCGTTTATGCAGAACCGCAGAAATATGAAGTGGACTATGAGGGGTTGAAAAACCACTTCCGGCAGATGGAACGGGAAGGCCATCACTGCAAGGGACACATTGTTTTTACCGTCGATACCTTCCGCACACCCCACAGCGAGTTTGAACGAACCTATGAAGTCAGCTCGGATAATAAGGCGTTTCAGCCCAATATGAACGGGTATTCTATCTACGGCGCTTCCCTTGACGGGGTTGACCGCTGCCTGCGAATGGAAGGTCTTATGGCGGACGAAAAGGGCGGCAAGGACGGTTGGAAAATTGAAAAATGCTTCATTATTACAGATCCACGAGAAGTCTCCGACATTGTTCACGGGGACTTTTTTATTGCCCGATCCAATGTAGCCGATGAAAAATACGACAGCTTAACCCCTGAACAAGCCCTCAAATATCAGAGGCTTTTCCGTCAGCCGGAAAGGTTCATTGAAACCGATTACGGCATAAAAATCGAACCAATCAAGCCCGAAAAGGCAGATAGAGAACGATAAATTTCAGGGGTATGCGGGGCAGCCCGGAGGAACTGCATTATCTTAGCGAGCAGACTGTTTATGGACAGGTTCGTCCAAAACAGTAAAACTCGTTAGGGGCTTGCCCCTAATACCCCCATTTCAGAAAGGATTTTTACAATGTATGAATTTCTATTCTTTATGATAGGCTTGCTGCTCGGCGGCGTTGTCGCTGTTACGACAATGTGCCTTCTGCAAATCAGCCGTACCCATCACAGCCAGACCGCCCGAAAGGAGGACGATGAGTTTTGAACAGAAGAAATATCGAGAAGCATTTTTTGATGAACCGTCAGGAGGCTCAGGATTTGCAGAAGAAAGCAAAGAAAGCCTGCCTGACCGAAGCGGCGCTCGTCCGTCTGCTCATTCGTGGATATGAGCCGAGAGAGAAACCGGACGAGAGGTTCTACGACGCTATGCGGGAACTCTCCGCTATCGGCAACAATATCAATCAGCTTGCCATTAAAGCAAACGCTCTCGGCTTCATCGACACGCAGATGTTAAAAGCCGAAGCCCTCCGTTGGCATAAATTTCAGGCTGATGTGGAACGGGTATTCCTCCGTCCTGAAAAAAGCGATTTGAAATGGCAGTAACAAAGCTTTGGAAGGTAACAGAACGGCTCGGGCAGGTTCTCGACTATGCGACAAATCCCGAAAAGACCGCCAATCCCGAATACACGCCCGAAGAATATCAGGCGCTCAAAGATGTGCTTGCCTACGCAAAGGACGAAGAAAAAACCGAACACGAATTTTTCAGCGAAGGGATCAACTGTAATGTGGCCACCGCCCGTGACCAGTTCATTTCAGTCAAGGAACAGTTTGAAAAACCGGACGGGATTCAAGCCTATCACGGGTATCTGAGTTTTAAGGAAGATGAAGTCACACCTGAACAGGCGCAGCAGATCGGAATGGAGTTTGCAAATAAGATGTGGGGCAGCCGCTTTCAGGTGGTCGTAACCACCCATTTGAACACAAAGCACCTCCACTGCCATTTCGTTATCAATTCCGTTTCCTTCGTTGATGGGAAGCGTCTGCAAAACAAGGAGAAATCTTGGTACTACTTCCGGCATATTGCTGATGAGATTTGCCTTTCGCATAAGCTTTCCATCGTTAAAAATCCCGAACTGCACAGATCCCCCGCCTATCTTACCAAAAAGGACGAGGCGGGTATGCCCACCCGGTACAACAACGCCAGAAAAGCGATTGATGAAGCAATAGCGATGAGCCATAACCTGCGGCAGTTCCAATATGAACTCGGCGTGATGGGCTATCGTTCCAATTTCAACCCGAACCGGAAATACTGCACCGTCACCCCAAAGGGCGATGAAAAACCAATCCGCACCTATCGGCTCGGAGAGGAATATACCAAAGAGCGAATCCTTGAACGACTCATACAGAACCGGGATAATATCGCTTTTCACCCTTTTCAACCGAAAACCTATCGTGTCCGGCAGTACCGCCTCCCGACAAGGGAACAGAAAATCAAAAAGGTGGGCGGTCTTTACGGCCTGTACCTCCACTACTGCTACCGGCTCGGTTATCTTCCAAAGTACAACCAAAAACAACAGAACCCCGCACGGCTTCATTATCTTCTCAAAGACGATTTGATGAAGCTTGAACAGTTCTCACAGCAAGTCAGGCTGCTCGGCAAGCACCAAATCAGTACGGACGAGCAGCTTTTCGCATATAAGCACTCGGTTGAAGCAGAGATTAAATCCCGAACCGCCGGAAGAAACCGCCTCCGAAATGAAATACGAAAAGTAAACATCACCGACGGTGAGCTGTCTAAGGCGAAAGGAGAAATCTCGGCGCTTTCCGAACGACTCAAAGAGCTTCGCAAGGAAGTGAAGCTTTGCGACGGGATTGCAGAGCGATCAAAAGTTGTCGAACACAATCTCGAGCAAGTAATTGCAGAAGAAGAAAAATCTCAGAGAAAGGAGAGTCGGAACTATGGTAAACGGCGGTGACGCAGCAGAACAAATCGTCAGGCTTTCGCTTGAAGGATTTGAAGTAGCTGCAAAACTCACAGGCTCGGCGGCGAAGAATATCGCCGTCCTGTTAGCTTCGGTGCTGAAGCAGGAAATCAGCCAGTCGAATAAGACGAGGGGCAAGGCTCGGCTGACCAATATGATTAAATCCGGCAAGGAACTCAAAGTCTTTTCGTTTGAGCAGAAAGACCTGCAAAAGTTTACCGAGCAGGCAAAAAAATATGGCGTCCTCTATTGCGTTCTGCGGGATAAAAATACCAAGAGTGATACGGCGACGATAGACATTATCGCCCGTGCGGAGGACGCAGCAAAAATCCAAAGGATCTCCGACCGCTTTGAACTCGGTAAAGTGGATAAGGCTTCTATTGTTACCGAAGCAGAAAAAGCGGTTACAGACCGGGAGGCGGCTGCAAAAGAAGTTCCTGCCAAGACAAGGGGCGAACTCATTGTGGAAGAAGCGATGGGCAAGCCTTCTCAGAAGGAGGGCAATTCCCACCAAAACCCTTCGGTCGCAAAGACGGACAAAAGCCCTCCGTCCGAGCGAGACTCAGAAACGACAGGTACGCACACTGATAAGGGTATCGCAAAGGCGGCGGATAAAAAGCCTTCGGTCAAAGAAAAACTCGACCGATACCGTGCTGCCGCAAAAGCGGAGAAGGAAGCAGAGCGCACCGAGCCGGAGGCTGCAAAGGAAAAGCCAAAATCCCCCGAGCCGAACCGTCAGACGGTTCACACGCAGCCGAAAAAATCGAAGAAACCCAAAGAGAGGTGAAACTAAATGGATAATCTCAATGAACACCCGCAAATTGCGGAGTTGTTGGATACCCTTGAAAAAAACGGCCTGACGAGAGAGAAAAGCGAAGTGCAGTCGCTCGTTGGGTATATAGGCGATATGCAGGCAACACTTTCAGGAATGCTCGGTGAGCTTCAGGATATGCGCCGGGAAATCAATTTGATTCACAACAGCACCCTACGCAGCAAGTGCCAAACCCTTGTTCAGAAAACAGAGGATAAAGTTCGTCAGGGCTTTACCGCCGTCAAGACGATGAAGGATAATCTCATCAAATCTGCCGGGGACGCAATGCGGGCATTCCGGGAGAAAGGCAAAGACGCTCTTGCCGGATCGGTCAGAGCGATGAAAATCCCCGAAATGTTTGATAAGCTGTCCTCTTTGTTCCGCAGGCTGTCTCAGGAGATGGCGCAGGATACGGCAAAGTTGTCCTCTATGCACTCAGAACTGCAAAGCGCAAAGGGGCATTTGAAAAATGTGGGGCTTCTGTTTACCGGGAGAGCCGCAAAGCAAGCGGAACACGCCAGAACCGATAAAGGCATTTTATCAAGACTCAGCCGTGTATTCGAGAAAGTGCAGAAGGGCTTTGCTTCTTTGGAACAAAAGGCGATGGATACAGCCGACAGGCTCAGGGTTTCCCGAGTGAGATCTTCGGTCAAAGAAAACCTGAACCGATACAAGGCGGCGGCAAAGGCTGAAAAACAGGCCGAGCGCACCGAGCCGGAAAGTTCCAAAGAGGAATCCCTGAAATCGCAACCGCAGGGGCAGGCGCAGCCTCCCCAACCTGTGAAATCTGAAAAACCGAAAGAGAGGTAATCATTATGACCAACAATTTTAATCCGAAGAAAGGTAGCGGCGCTCAGCCGCCGAGACTTTCGCCGGAGGAATATAAAGAGAAAATGAAGGCAGAGAAACAGGCGGTCTATAAAATGCTCGACGATACCGCTTCGGAGGTCGTACAATCCCCCGATAAATTCAAAGCCTACCTTGACGTGCAAAGCCGGATGGATCGCTATACGGCGAACAATGCCCTTTTGATGTATAAGCAGTTCCCGCAGGCAAGTCAGGTCAAGGAGTTTAACGATTGGGTGACGGAAGGAGTAAAGGTAAACAAGGGTTCCAAGACCTTTATTATTCTCGATCCCTACGAGTACACCAAAAAGGATCAAACCACCGGCATTGATTTCAATATGAAACGGGTGCTTGATGTTTCGCAGACCAATGGGAAACGGCCTGCCGCCCCGACGGTCAACCGTGATCCGAGAAAGCTTGTGGCGGTTATGCTCGACACCGCACCCATCAATATCGAAAGCGTGGACGAGCTGCCTTATCCTGATATGGGCGCTTTCTATAAAAATGAAGATCAGACGCTCTATGTAAAAAAGGATATTGGCGACAGCGTGGCGCTGTGCCAGTGTGTGGCGCAGGAACTCGGCCACGCTCAGCTTTCAATGAACAGCGAAGCGTACAGCCGCAGGGATATGGGATTTCAGGCGGTGTGCATTGGGTATATGCTTTGCAAGAAATATGGGGTGGATACCCAAAACTTCGCCATTGACCGTATCCCAGACGAACTGAAAAACAAAACGCCGAAAGAGATTAAAGCCGAACTCGGCAAATCCCAAAAGGCGTACAAGGAAATCGCCGCCCGTGTTTCTGATGAGCTGTACCGCCAGAAAGCGGAACGCTCAAAGGAACAGGAGAGATAACCGGAGGATATGCAGATGAGAGAAGAACGCTATCACGTCGCTTTGGATGATTATGAACACGGCGTTGTCATTCGTTCCCTGAACGATAAAAAGACCGACCTGAAACGGGAGGGAAAAGCAACCGACGCCGTTGACGAATTGATTATCAAATTCGGTCACGCCCCAAAAAAGAAATTCAAAGTGATAGAAAAGGATTCCGGTCGTGAAACGAGATAACGACAGGCAATCCGCAATCATTCTCTCGCTTGTGGGTATCATTCCCATTGTGTGGCTCGGCTTATTGATTGCCCCGTCCGTTAAGGGCGGCCTGCCGGAAATACTGCCGAACCTTTTAACCGTTTTCAACAACCCATTTCAGATTGAGCTATGCGGGGACAGTGTAAGAACTGTCCTCGTTTTGCTTTTGCTCTATGGAATGGGGATTGGCGTTTATTTTTCAACAAGAAGGAATTACCGCAGGCGTGAAGAACACGGCTCGGCAAAATGGGGCAACGCCAAAGCCATTGATAAAAAATACCGTCAAAGCCCGCCCTCAGAAAACAAGATAATGACGCAGAACGTCCGAATCGGGTTGAATGCGAAAAAACACCGCCGCAATATCAATACTTTGGTATGCGGCGGATCAGGGGCAGGTAAAACGAGATTCTATTGTAAACCAAACCTAATGCAGACGAGCAATTCGTCACAAGTGATTTTAGATCCGAAAGGGGAAATTCTGCGTGATGTAGGAAAGCTTCTTGAAAAGACAGGAACCGAAATCCGGGTGCTTGACTTAATCTCTATGGAGAAGAGCCACTGCTATAACCCGTTTGTCTATCTTCACAACGACAATGATATTCAGCGCCTTGTGACCAACCTGTTTAAGAGTACCACACCAAAGGGTTCGCAATCCAACGATCCCTTTTGGGACACAGCGGCGAGTATGTTGCTGCTCTCCCTTATTTTTTATTTGCACTATGAAGCGCCGGAAGAAGAACAAAACTTTGCGATGGTAATGGAAATGCTCAGAGCCGCAGCGATTGAGGACGAGGAGGATAACCGCCCTTCGCCTCTTGATAATCTGTTTGCGGATTTGGAACTCGACAATCCCGACCATATCGCCTTGAAGTATTATCGTTCCTACCACTCCGGCTCGGCAAAGACCTTGAAATCTATCCAGATTACCCTTGCCGCACGGCTCGAAAAATTCAATCTTGAAAGCCTTGCGGCGCTGACCTCTACCGATGAGCTTGACCTTGCTTCTCTCGGTGAGAAAAAGGTTGCGCTGTTCGCCCTGATACCGGATAACGATTCAAGCTTCAACTTTTTGGTATCGATCCTCTACACCCAACTGTTTCAGCAGCTTTTCTATTCTGCCGACCACGTTCACGGCGGCTGCTTGCCGGTCAGCGTCCACTTCCTGATGGACGAATTTGCCAATGTCAGCTTGCCGGACGATTTTGATAAAATCCTCTCGGTAATGCGTTCCCGTGGGGTGTCGGTTTCGATTATCCTGCAAAATCTGGCGCAGTTAAAGGCGCTGTTTGAAAAACAGTGGGAAAGCATTGTGGGCAACTGCGATGAATTTTTATATCTTGGCGGTAACGAGCAAAGCACGCACAAATATGTGTCGGAACTGCTCGGCAAAGAAACGATTGATACCAATACCTTTGGTAAAAGTTCAGGGCGAAGCGGAAACTACTCGACCAATTATCAGATTTCCGGTCGTGAGCTACTCACCCCTGACGAAGTTAGAATGCTCGATAACCAATATGCGATTCTCTTTATCCGTGGCGAGCGCCCGGTAATGGATTTGAAGTATGACATTCTCAAACACCCCAATGTGGCCTATACCGCAGACGGGAAAGCAGGCGTATATCAGCACGGCCAAGTCACAAAATCTGTGGCGACCATCGAACCCCTACGGGTTGACCTCGATACAATCCCCGAAATGGAACTTTCGGAAACCAACTATGAACTTTTGTCCGATGAGGACTTTGAAATATCAAATCAAGAATATGGAGGAACTTAAAATGACTCTTTTTAATAGAAACCAGAAGAAGGAAACCAATAAGCTGCCTATGGCCGGAAAGGTTAAACGTGGCTTTCGTTTTTACTGCGTACTCGTTGTGACGCTGACTGTCGTGATGAGTATGTCCCTGACGGCTTTTGCGGCAGGCGGAGATCCGCTAACCGTAGTCAATAACCTGTCCGATTTTATCTTTGGATTCATTCGGGCAATCGGTATGATTCTGCTCGGCTTTGGTATCGTACAGGTAGGACTTTCGTTGAAATCCCACGATCCTTCGCAGCGAGCGAACGGCTTTCTGACCTTGGCGGGCGGCGTCATCATTGTTTTCGCAAAAGAAATTTTAACCTTAATCACGGGCTGATTCATAAACGACACTTGCACGAGGGGTGTTCCTGGATTCATTTTCAGGAACACCCCTCTTTTTTTTGTTTTTAAGGAGGCAGCAATGCTTAGAAAAGAATTTGAAATCAATATGGAAAACCGATTCCGGTGCGGCCAGAAGATAATCCAGAAATGGATTGCGTTTGCAGATGAAAATGTAAATTCAGAGCAGTATATCAATTTCAAGCCGGAACCGTATGAGCAGGCTGTTCAAAAGTGGCTCGACCGAATATTCTCGGCGCTGTATTTTGCACAGAGACAGGTTGGGGATAAAGCCGTGGGCGAAATCCTGTGGCTGACTGAACAGCACTGCCTATACCCCCACGAGATTATGGGGCTGATTGAACATTTGAAATCGGGTGGAAACACAGAAAATCTGATTGAGAAATCTTTGAACGATAAGTTCGACTATTTCGGTGCGCTTCCCACCCTTGACGATGTAAAGAAAGACCTGACGGAACGACGCAGGAAACAGGAAAGAGAGAGGTGATTTTGTGTCAGATAACTGGGTAGTTCAAAATCTCCAAAACGCCCTCGAGACTTGGAATGAAAAACTTGCTGAAATTTGGCAGCTCATCACCACCACCCCGCAGAATTTCAAAGGCGGCGGGATATGGGGCGTAATCGTCAATATCAACGGTGCGGTTCAGGCAATCGGCCTTGCCTTGCTTGTGCTGTTTTTTGTGGTTGGTATGGTACGCACCTGCGGCAGTTTCAGTGAAGTCAAGAAACCGGAACACGCCTTAAAGCTGTTTATCCGGTTCGCTCTCGCAAAGGCGGGGATCACCTATGGTATGGAGTTAATGCTTGCCCTGTTCAATATCGTACAGGGTACAATCTCCACCATTATGACCGCCGCAGGATTTTCCACGGCGCAGCAAACCCCCCTGCCGCAGTCGATGATTGATACCATTGAAAGCTGCGGCTTTTTCGAGTCGATTCCCCTTTGGGCGGTTACGCTCATCGGCGGATTGTTCATCACGGTAATGTCCTTCCTTTTAATAATGACCGTGTACGGGAGATTTTTCAAATTATATATGTATACGGCGCTCGCCCCGATTCCGCTTTCCACCTTTGCAGGAGAGCCGAGCCAGAATGTGGGCAAGAGCTTTATCAAAAGCTACTGCGCCGTTTGTCTGGAAGGGGCTGTTATCGTGTTGGCGTGTATCATCTTCTCGCTGTTCGCTTCTTCGCCCCCGGTAGTCGATCCCAACGCTGCGGCAGTTACGCAGGTGTGGTCATATATCGGAGAACTGCTTTTTAATATGCTTGTTTTGGTCGGGGCGGTAAAAATGAGCGACCGCATTATCCGAGAGATGATGGGCTTATAAAGGAGAAGCAAATGAAACGGATTTACAACAAATTCAAGGGCTACACCCTTGAAGATTGCGATTGCAGATATTGCCTGTACTACGGCGGCAGACGAAAAGGCAAGGTCAAGTGCCTTGCCGACGAATGTGTATGCGCCGAAGAAATCCGGCAGGCAAAAGAAAAAGAAAGAGGTACAGTATGAATTTCAACAATGCAAAAATGATGAGATACACCGAGCGTATCCTGAAACGCCTGACAGTTTATCAGGAAAACCGGGAACTTGGCGGCAGCTATGAGCTTTTTTATCTGCTTGTGAAGGACGGGAATGAAAAGGACGCTCTCGCTTATGCGGTAAACGCAGATGAAGCGATTTCTTTTAACCCGTTTGCAGAGAACCCCGATCAGTCGGTGAAGCAATACGATTCTACCTTGCTGTTTAACGACAACAGCCTGTTTAACCATCTGGAAGATGGGTATCGCCTTGTCGGTATGCTGCCCGACGCCCATTACTGCGTTTGGGATTGTTTGTCGGCAGAGGATATGGAAACCGATTACCCCGATGGGCTGAAAAAGTATATGCAGTTTTGCAGGCAGAACGGTGTGACGATGGAAAAGATGATTGAAAACGGTTACGACGGTACCGATATTCTTGCTGCCTTCAAGCAGAAGAACATAGGTTCTCAAAGCTTTGAACGATAATCGGAGGTGGCTGAATTGGAAGTAAAAATCAACAGAGAAATCAGAAACTATACGGAATCGATGTTTTTCGGTTTATCGCTCAGGCAGTTTATCTTTTCTGCCTGCGCCTGCGTTGTAGCGGTTGGGCTGTATTTTCTGCTCAAGCCCTATGTCGGCACCGAAACCGTTTCGTGGATCTGCATTTTGGGCGCAGCGCCCTTTGCGGCGCTTGGATTTGTCAAATACAACGGAATGACCGCAGAAAAATTCATCTATGCGTGGATTAAATCGGAGTTTCTCACCCCGAAAAAACTCACCTTCCATTCCACCAATACCTACTATGAGCTGATGAAGCCGGGTATTGACGCAAAAATAAAGGAGGCTATGAAGTCGAAATGATTAAAACACTTACCAATCTTCGCAAGCAGGAGAAGGAAAAGTTTGTCGTGCCGAAGGGCGTTCAGGATGTAATCCCCGTCACCGTGATTTATGATGACGGTATCTTCCAGATCGGAAAGGACAAGTTTTCCAAGACCTTTAAGTTTTCAGATATAAATTACGCCGTTGCAAGCCGTGAAGATAAAGAAGCGATGTTCCTTGAATACTCGGAACTGCTCAATTCCCTTGACTCCGGCGCAACGACCAAAATCACCATCAACAACCGCAGGCTCAACCGCCTTGATTTTGAGAAAAACATTCTCATTCCCCTAAAAGGCGACAGGCTCGACGAGTACCGGGAGGAATACAACAAAATTCTGCTTGAAAAGGCCACGGGTGCCAATGCCATCGTGCAGGATAAGTATATGACCATTTCGGTCAATAAAAAGAATGTGGAGGACGCACGAAACTACTTTGCCCGTGTCGGTGCGGATCTGATTGCCCACTTCGGCAGGCTCGGCAGTAAATGCGTGGAACTGGAAACCGATGAAAGACTGCGTATCTTTCACGATTTCTACCGTGTGGGCGAGGAAACGGCCTATCGGTTCGACATGAAGGAAACTCGAAAAAAGGGGCACAGCTTCAAAGACTATATCTGCCCCGATACAATGGAATTTGAGAAGGACTTTTTCAAGATGGGAAACCGTTTTGGGAGGGTTCTTTTTTTACGGGAATACGCCTCCTATATTAAGGATAGTATGGTAGCCGAGCTGACCGATCTGAACCGTAACCTGATGATGTCGATTGACGTTGTGCCTGTTCCCACCGATGAAGCGGTGAAAGAAGCAGAAAACCGCCTGCTTGGGGTTGAAACGAATATAACGAATTGGCAAAGGAGACAAAATTCCAACAACAACTTTTCGGCAACCGTGCCTTATGATATGGAACAGCAGAAAAAGGAAATGAAGGAGTTTCTCGACGATTTGACCACAAGGGATCAGAGAATGATGTTTGCCGTTCTGACTCTTGTGCATACGGCGGATACCAAGGAACAGCTCGACAACGACACCGAAGCCCTGCTCACCACGGCGAGAAAGCACCTGTGTCAGTTTGGTATCCTGAAATTTCAGCAGATGGACGGTCTGAACACGGCTATGCCGTTTGGCGTGAGAAAGATTGATACCTTCCGCACCCTGACCACCGAATCTTTGGCGGTCTTTATCCCATTCCGGGTACAGGATATTTTTCACGAGAACGGAATCTACTACGGGCAGAATGTCATCAGCAAAAATATGATTATTGCCGACCGCAAACAGCTTCTCAACGGCAATTCCTTTATCCTCGGCGTGTCAGGCAGTGGTAAATCCTTCGCCGCAAAAGGCGAGATTGAGAATGTCATTCTATCCTCCGATTCAGATGTGGTTATAATTGATCCTGAGCGGGAATATTCTCCGCTTGTCAAGGCGCTCGGCGGTGAAGTAATCCACATCTCCGCCACTTCTCAAAACCATATCAACGCTATGGATATGACAAAGGAATACGGCGATGGGGCGAACCCGGTTATTCTCAAATCCGAGTTTATTATGTCTCTTTGCGAACAGCTTATCGGCGGGACGAACCTCGGTGCAAAGCAGAAATCCATTATCGACCGTTGTACCGCTTCGGTTTACCGCACCTATCAGCAGAATGATTATCAGGGCGAAGTGCCGACCTTGCAGGATTTCAGAAATGAACTCTTGAAACAGGAGGAACCCGAAGCGCAGGAGATCGCCCTTGCCATTGAGCTGTTTACCAACGGCAGCCTGAACACCTTTGCGAAGCATACGAATGTGAATACCGGAAGCCGTCTGATATGCTATGATATTCTCGACCTCGGCAAGCAGTTAATGCCCATCGGAATGCTCGTGGTTCTGGATTCCATTCTCAATCGTATTACGCAGAACCGTGCAAAGGGCAAAAATACCTTCATCTTTATTGATGAGATCTACCTTCTGTTTCAGCACGAGTATTCCGCAAACTTCCTATTCACCTTGTGGAAACGAGTGAGGAAATACGGCGCTTATGCGACGGGTATCACTCAAAATGTGGACGACCTCTTGCAGAGTCACACGGCAAGGACAATGCTCAGCAACAGCGAATTTTTGATTATGGCAAATCAAGCAAGTACCGACAGAATTGAGCTTGGCAGGCTTCTGAATATCTCCGATATGCAAATGTCGTATATTACCAATGTGGAGGCCGGACACGGCTTAATCAAGGTAGGTTCAAGCATTGTTCCGTTTGCAAACAAGTTCCCCAAAAACACCAAGCTTTACAAGCTGATGACTACCAAATTCGGTGAAGAAAATGCGAGTTGAGGAAAACAAGGTCTACTGTATGGATTGCGGGGAGTTGTTCGGGCAGCTCCCCGGCAATTCCATCGACTTGATTATCACCGATCCGCCTTATGGGATTCAGTATGTCAACCATTTTACAAGGAATAGGCATAATCCCCTGAAAGGGGACGAAGGAATTGACTACGATTGGTTGGCAGACGAATGCTACCGTGTGCTGAAAGACAATGCCCACGCATATTTCTTTACCCGATTCGACAGATACCCCCTTCATTATCATTCCCTGATAAACGCAGGGTTCATCATTAAAAACTGCCTTGTGATTGAAAAAGGGACGCTCGGAGGAATTGGGGATTTAAGCGGCAGCTATGCCAACAATTCGGAATGGGTAATCTTCTGCCACAAAGGGCGAAGGAAGTTTGAAAAGACGCAGCTTGTTAAACGGATAAAAAAGCCAAAAGAGGGTTATCGGTTTCGGCTCGATAGCTGTTGGTTCGGTTCCGCTTATCCCAAATCCACCTATAATTCGGTATGGCAGAAGAAAAACGGAATTTACCACCCCACGATTAAAAATGTGGAGTGCGTCGAATGGCTGGTTCAGCTTTCCTCCAAACAGGGGGATTTTCTTCTCGATCCGTACTTGGGGACGGGAACGACAGCGATTGCGGCCATTCGGAACAAACGGCGCTTTATCGGCTGTGAAATCGACAGCCATTACTATGAGATTGCCGTCAGAAGAATAAACGAAGAAAGGAATACACGATGAAAAAGACCATTTGTATCATTTTAATTGCGGCGTTTGTTGCCCTGCTCGGCACAAGCACCTATTTTATAATCGACCACTTTCAGGAGGAAAAGGAACAGGCGCAGATGTACGGTTCCCTTGCTCAGATTGTGGAGAAACCTGAAACAGAACCGACCGAACCAATCCAGTATTCTGAGGACGCAGCCATTTTGCCGGAACTGACGGAGCTTTATCGCCAGAACAGCGATTTGGTCGGTTGGGTTCGTGTGGAAGATACGAATATCAACTACCCTGTTATGCAGACGGTAGACAACCCGAATTTCTATCTCAAACACGGATTTGATAAAGGATATACCGACTATGGCTGCCCCTATGTGCAGGAGGACTGCGATGTGCAGGCACCTTCGGACAATATCGTAATCTACGGCCACAATATGAAAAACGGCAGTATGTTTGCCAATCTCGAGAAATTCAAAAGCGAGGATTTCTGGAAAAATCACAAGACGGTCACATTTAATACCCTGACCGAGAAGTGCGAATATGAGATTGTTGCGGTTTTCAAAACCGTGGTTTATACCGACAGCCCTGATTCCTTCAAATTCTACCGCTTTACCAACGCTCAGTCGCCGGAGGAATTTACGGCGTTTATTGAGAAATGCAAAGAGCTTTCGCTGTATGATACCGGAGTGTCGGCAGAATACGGTGATAAGCTGATTACCCTTTCCACCTGTGAGTATTCCCATACCAACGGCAGGCTTGTTGTTGTCGCTAAAAAGATTATGGAGGAAGGTTCGCTGAATGCTTCCGCAGATGACGCCCAAGCAGCGGCAGAGATCCAACGCCTTGATTAAAAGGCTTTGCGCTAATTATGACGGAGGAAACTGCTTGCTTCTCGATGACGGAGAACCCTGCGTTTGTGTGCAGAGTATTTCCTATTCCTTATTATGTAAGTATTTCCGAAATGCCGTGCTTCCGGCTGAGCCGTTGCTTGAAGCAGAGATACTCGGAACACACCCTGACAGGTGCGTTGCCTGCGGTACTCCCATTATCAAGCGAAACAACAAGAAAAAATATTGCGAAAAGTGTGCGGAGAAAGCGTATAAGCGGCAGCAGGCCGAGTACGCAAGAAAGAAGCGTACAGAGTCGAAAAATAGAGGGTAAAAAGCCCTTGAAACAAGCGGCTTTTCAGCGCCCGCACTTTGAGGGGTAAGGTGTTTGTACCTTTACCCCTCTTTTTCATTTTAGAGCGTAACAGGGCGCTCGGAAAGGAGGTTTTTATGCCTGATATAAAGACGAGGGATATGGTCAAAGGCACGATCAAGACGATAAACAAATCGGCGGTTGCCGCAGAAAGAATGAAATCCGCCTTTATTCAAACCAAAGAAAAAGCGGAACATTCTACCCACGCTCAGGAGAGTAGTGCGGAAGAATACGCTTCCAACCGGATTGAGGGCGGTGCTGACCGCATTACCCACGAAGCTGCCCGCCAGTTTGATAAGCAGGGGCGCAAAGGTCTGGAAACCACCAAACAGAATATCTCAAAAGCAAAAGATGGGATTCAGAAATTTAAGGAGAAACGGGCGGCGCAATCCCTTGAAAAGCAATCTATCCGCACTCCCCGAAACAAAGGAGTGAAAGCAGTTCAGGAAACGAAAAAGACGGTGAAGCAGTCTGCCCGATCTGCGGGGAAAAAGACGATTAAAACCGTTGGCAGGGGTTCGGCTAAAACAGCGCAGAAAACAGTCAAAACCGCAGAGCGCACCGCTAAAACAGCCGTTAAAACTACACAGCAGGCTGCAAAGGCGGCACAGAAAACGGCGCAGGCCACGGTGAAAGCAACGCAGAGAGCGATTCAGGCGGCGAGAGCAACCGCAAAGGCTGTTGCCGTTGGGGTGAAAGCCGCCGTAAAAGCGACGATTGCGGCAGTCAAGGCGATTATTGCCGCCACAAAAGCATTGGTCGCCGCTATTGCTGCCGGAGGGTGGGTTGCGGTTGTTGTGATTATTGTGATTTGTCTGATTGGTCTGCTTCTCGGTTCTGTATTTGGGATCTTCTTTTCGGGAGAAGATTCCGGCACAGGTATGACAATGCAGACCGTAGTGCAGGAGATCAATTCCGATTACGATGCTAAGCTTCAGGAGAAAAAAGATTCAGTATCCTACGATGTTCTTGAAATGAGTGGCAGCAGGGCTGTTTGGAAAGAGGTGCTTGCGGTGTATGCCGTAAAAACCAATACTGATCCCGACAACCCACAGGAAGTCGCCACGATGGACGATTCAAAAAAACAACTTATGAAGGACATCTTTTGGGAAATGAACGAAATATCCTCCCGGACAGAAACCAATACCGAAACGATGATTACCGAAACCGATGATGGCCACGGCAATATTGTTGAAACCGAAAGTACGGTCACGCAGACCTACCTATATATTACGGTTTCGCACAAAACCGCCGATGAAATGGCGGCTCAGTATGGATTTAATGAAGAACAGAAAGGCTATCTTGCCGAGCTGCTTGCCGACGAGAACAATTCCCTATGGTCTGCGGTTCTCTATGGGATTTCCTATGACGAGGGGCAGATTGTTACAGTTGCGCTCTCTCAGGTTGGAAACTTGGGCGGCGAACCCTATTGGAGTTGGTATGGTTTCAATTCCAGAGTGGAATGGTGTGCCTGCTTCGTCAGTTGGGTTGCCAATGAGTGCGGCTATATCGACGCAGGGGTAATACCCAAATACGCAGGCTGTGTCAACGGTGTGCAGTGGTTTAAGGATCGAGGCCAATGGCTTGACGGTTCCAATGAACCTGCCCCCGGTATGATTATCTTTTTTGATTGGGACTCGCCCGATGGTGAATCCGGCCCGCAGGACGGGGAATCTGACCATACAGGTATCGTCCAAAAGGTCGAAAACGGAAAGGTTTATACCGTTGAGGGAAACTCAGGCGACAGCGTGAGACTCCGGGAGTATTCCATCGGCTATTACGAGATACTCGGCTACGGTGTGCCTGCCTATTAAACACAAAAAAGACGCTGCCTGTTAAGGCGGCGTCTTGCTTACATATTGAAAAAATCAACCCAAATTAAAGGGAGAAAAAGCACTTGTTGTTTTCGTGAAGTATGCTACTCAAAGTAAAATCCCCGGAAATCCCTGCAATACAGGCATTCTCGGGGATTACTGACTACAATTTTGACGGCGTTAAGCAACGATAGCGAGCTTATTCATATTCTGCGTTTTGAGATCAAAGGAAGAGTGAACATAGCGATTGAGTGTAATATTGACATTGGCGTGACCGAGAATTTCGCTCAGACTCTTTATTTCAAATCCGACCTCCACGCACCTTGTGGCGAAGGTGTGACGGAGGGCGTGATAATTTGCTTCTTTTATTCCACTTTCCCGGACATAGCGCTGAAAGCGGTTTTGCATTGTACGGGGTTCGATATACCTGTTTCTTTCCCCGGTTAAGATAAAAGCCTTCGGCGTTCCTTGAAACTGGCGTATGATTTGAAGCAGAAAATCGGGCAGTGGAATATCCCGAATCGAGCATTTGCTTTTCGGCTCGGTTATCACGATTTTAGTCTTAGACCGTTCGCTCGGCTCAGAGCTTTGAATACGCTGCATTGTTTCCCGCACCCGAAGGGTTTTGTCGTTGGGGTTCAGATTCTCCCATCGTAAAGCGCAGAGTTCCCCAATCCGTATCCCGGTATATAGGCTGAGAAGCACCCCCAATTTACAAAGATCCGTTTCTTCAAGGAGGGTTGAGGTTAGCTGCTTCTGTTCTTGTGCCGACAAAACCCTCATCTCTTTTTCTTTCTTTTTTACAGACAGCTTACTCAGATTGCAGGCCACCGGGAACCCATTATAAGAAGCATATTCCATTGAACTTTTTACAATCGTGATAATATCCGTTACCGTCTTAGGCGACAGGCCGCCTTTCCCGTCCAAACGACCGCTTTTTATCTTTTCCTCTACAAACTTTTCAATCAACTGCGTACTGATTTTGCCGACAACGTATTTCCCCAAAGGCGGGATAATGTGGCGGTCGATAAGCTGCTTATACCGAACGTAGGTAGATTCCTTTACATTGATACGGGTGGATTGAAGCCAAGCCGTAAGTATATCCGAATACAAAGCGATTTTTGATACTTGGGGAAGCTGCCCCCGGCAGATCTGCGCTTGTTTTTCTTGCAGCTTGGTTTTGGTTTCACCGTAGGTTTTCCCATAGAGATAACCGTATTTTGCTTTTCCGTCAGCGTCATAGAGCTTGATATACCGACCTTCCCATCTTCCGTCCTTTCGCTTATAAATGTTTTCACCTTTTTTTGACATAAGAAATGCCTCCTTTCTATGTAATGCTGACGGAAATTCTGACGGCGATAAACCCGTGTTTGAGAGCTTTTAGGGGAGAAAAGACCTGCTTTTTCGACCGTCTGATAAAGAAAATCCGAAAAAAACCGGAATTTTCGTGCGTCATATTGACAAATCCGACAACAATAAGTATAATTATAGTGTCTATTTGTGTCGGAGTATTCTCCCGTCAAGTAGCATACTTCACGAAAATCCTATTTTACGTAGGAGGGTTGGTCTATGAATGAAGCTGTAAAAGAGAACTTGATTGATAATATGACACAGAATTTAGCTACCTTGCGAGCGAAAGCTTCACTTTCACAAGCAAAGTTAGCAGAGATTATCGGTGTTAGTAGGCAGACATTAGTTGCCGTAGAAAACAGAAAACGAAAGATGTCGTGGAGTACCTTTCTTGCTTGTTTCTTAGTATTTTCAAAAAATCCAGAAACAAAGCCTCTTTTGAAATTCTATGAGATTTCGGCAGATGAATTAAACGCTTACCTTGTTGGAGAAATCAATACTGGTAAGGCTGAATAAAAACCGTTCCTTTTCAGACAAGCAAAGCGATAGAGGATAACAAATTTTTGAGGTGAAAATTATGAGCAAAGAGAAAAAAGGACTTTTGAAAGGGCTTTCAGGTGCATTACCGTTTGATATTCAATCCACCATTGGAAAAGTTCAAGCAAAAATCGAAAGTATTTCGGATAATGATTCCGATGATGGGAATGAAGATGAGAACATTTCATATCAATCCGATACTACAAAGAAAGAGGGTACATATATGTTCTGCTCTAACTGCGGCACAAAACTTAATGCGGGCGCAAAATTCTGCCACGGATGTGGTGCGCCGGTTGGCACAACGTCTACCCCGGCCGCACAAGAAACACCACCTACCCCGCCTCAGCCGAACCCTTCCCAAAGGCAGCAGGAATTTGTCGGAAAGATTTTCAAGTGCCCGAATTGCGGAAGTGTTATCAGCGAGACAACAGCTATTTGCCCAGATTGTGGCGTAAGAATAACTGGAAGGGCGGCGGTATCATCCGTTCAGGCATTTAAGGATCAGCTAATGGCGATTGAAGGATCTCGAAAAAAGGGATTAGGCGGTGCATTAAGCGTTTATCTTGCAGCAGATAAGGCAGATGTTCAAAAACTTTCATTGATAAGAAATTTTCCTATTCCTAACTCTATTGATGACTGTTTAGAATTTATGATGCTTGCTATTGCCAATATTGATGTGAGTTTGTCTAAAAACACATTTACAAACCGAATCAATAGTAATGGTCAAGCCGAAACGGGTGCGACTATTGGCAGAACAATCAGTAATGCGTGGGTAGCAAAAATGGAACAGGTGTATAAAAAGGCAGAAATAGTATTCCCTAATGATCCTGCTTTTGCCGGAATCCAAAAGATGTATTTTGACAAAATGAAGGAACTGAAAATAAAAATCAAATGATGGTACGGCTTGTGTTAGAGAGCAGAAATCAAAAAATTTTAGGAGGTATTTTTATGGCATTGTTTAATAAACCCAAAGCAGGCGGATTTATGGATGAAATTCGCTGTGATGAGCCGTCATATTTGATTTGGAAGTGGCATCCGGTAGGTTCAGAAAAAGGAAACAATAATCGAGAAAATGCTATTCGTTGGGGTTCATCGTTAAGAGTCAAAGACGGTGAAGTTGCGGTCTTTGTCTATAAACAAGAAAATGGAACAATGCAGGATTTCATCGTCGGCCCGTTTGACCAAACGATAAAGACGGCGAACCTGCCTGTTCTTGCGAGCTTAGTTGGGTTAGCTTTTGAAGGCGGAACCCCGTTCCAAGCAGAGGTATATTTCATCAATCTTGCGCACATTATTCAGGTGAAGTTTGGTGTTCCATTTTTTGATGTATATGATCCTCGTTTCTTGGATTTTGGAGTACCAACGGCTGTTCGTGGTACAATCAGCTTCAAAATATCTGATTATCAGGAGTTTATCAAACTGCATAGGCTTGCAGAATTTACATTGACAAATTTTCAAAATCAGATTAAAGACGCTGTTATAAGAAATGTGAAAAATACAGTTGCAAATGCCCCTGCCGAGTATAATATTCCCGTAATTCAGATTGAACGCAAGACCGCAGAAATCAACGATATAGTTGAAAAAGCTCTTTCGCAGAGATTACGCCAAGATTTTGGGGTGGACGTGTCCGGCGTTGATATTTCGGCTATTGACTTGGATAAATCAAGTGACGGTTATCGTCAGCTTATGAGCGTAACCCAAGAGGTTAGTGCCGCTACAACGAGAGCGCAAGCTGCCGCTCAAATTAAAAATATTGAAGATAAGCAAAGAATTGAAGCTCTCAACTATGAGGAATCACTTCGTATTCAGCGTGAAGAAGGGGCTTATGCTCAACACAAAGCGACTCAAACAGCTAATTTTGCTGCTTACCAAGTTGAAGCTCAAACAGATGTTGGTGTTGCAGGTGCTAACGCTTTGGGGCAGATGGGCGCTAACGGTGCAGGCGGAGTTGATTTAGGTGGGGGCGGTGCAGGCTTTAATCCTGCTGCTATGATGGCAGGAATGGCAGTAGGCGGTGCCGTTGGCCAAAATATTGCAGGCACAATGAACAATATGATGAATGGAATGAACCAACCACAAAGCGGTGCAATGCCACCGCAGGCAGGTATGGTTCCTCCTCCAATTCCAACAGTCTCTTTCCATATTGCAATAAACGGGCAGACAACTGGCCCGTATGATATTGGAACCTTGTCGCAGATGGTTGTTGCTGGAACATTTACAAAGCAGAGTCTTGTCTGGAAGCAAGGAATGGCAAATTGGATGGTGGCGGAAACAGTTCCCGAACTGCAAGCGTTGTTCGGTACGGTTCCACCCGCACCTCCGATTCCTCCTGTTCCTCAGCCTGAATAAAAGGAACAGTTTCAGTCAAGACATTACCTGAACGACGCTGCATACAAGAACCATATGCGAAATGAGACATTGAGTAAATATGGAGGAGAAAATGAGCCGTAAAATCATATTTCTACTTACACTATTTTCACTTGTTTCGTTTTGAATATGAAGCAGACCGTCGATTCGATTTGTGTTTTGACGGTCTGCTTATTTTTATGCTGTATAGCGTAATTATCACTATTCGTGGGAGGTGTTTCAATGACCGTTATTTTTCTTTTAGATGACAACAAGGGTATGCTGTTCAATCATAGGCGGCTCAGCCGTGACGAGAAAATTCTTGAAGATATAGGGGCTTCTCTTAACGGCAATCTGTTTATAAATAAATTTTCTGAAAAACTCATTTCGTCGGCGGGTATCCGCTACACCCTTTTCGACCATTTCCCCGTTGAGGGAAAAGATGAAGCAGATTATTTTATTGAGAACTTCTCGGTAAAAGAGCATTTGAATGAAATTGATAGGATTATTGTCTATTGGTGGAATCGAAAATATCCGAGCGATTATCAGCTCGATTTTGAGCCGACACAAAACGGCTTCAAATCGGTATCTTTATTCGAGTTCACGGGAAAATCGCACGAAAAAATAACAAAGGAGATTTTTGAAAAATGAAGAAAATGACGTGGCTTTTATCGCTTCTTCTGGCGGTGAGCATTATCTTTTCCGGGTGCGGTGAAATCCCTGATGAAATAAGTTCTGATATATCGGATTCATCGTCGAGTATTGAGCTGACGAAACCAACCGAGAGCGAACAATCAATACCGGACTCAGAACCGGAAGTCAGCACAGATTCAACGCCTACTGAAAAGCCCTCTATACCAACCGAAAATAAAGCAGTCTCGTTGTCGAGTATTCCTGCTTTCGCAGGATCGCCCTATGTGGCAGTCAACGATAATGTGCCGTATTTCAGCGATGATGATTATACGACGCAATCGTATGAATATTATAGCGACCTTGACAACCTCGGCAGATGTGGAATTGCGATGGCCTGCATTGGTCAAGATTTAATGCCAACCGAAGATCGTGGGAGTATCGGGCAGGTCAAGCCTACCGGATGGCACACGGTTAAATATGATTGCGTTGACGGAAAGTACCTATATAACCGCTGCCATTTAATCGGTTTTCAGCTAAGTGGAGAGAATGCGAATACGAAGAATCTGATAACAGGTACTCGGTATATGAATGTTGATGGTATGCTGCCATTCGAGAATATGGTTGCCGACTTCGTAAAGGAAACAAATTACCACGTCCTCTATCGGGTTACTCCTATCTACGACGGGAAAAACCTTGTCGCCAACGGGGTTCAAATGGAAGCGTATTCTGTTGAAGATGATGGCGACGGTATTTGTTTCAATGTCTTTGTTTACAATGCGCAGCCGCAGATCTCAATAGACTATGCGACAGGCGAAAGTTCTTATATAGGCGGATCGAAAGAAGTGCCAAATGAAGAACAACCGACTGTAAATCAGCAACCGGAAGAAAACAAGCAGGAAACCACGTATATTCTTAATAAAAACACAAAGAAATTCCACTATCCTTCCTGCTCATCGGTAGGCCGAATGAAAGAGAGCAATAAGGAATATTTTACAGGAAGCCGAGACGATGTAATTGCTCGAGGCTATGATCCCTGCGGTAACTGCCACCCATAAGCAAAAAATAAGTCAAGAACGATGAAACAATCTTGGCGAATTCAGAAATATAAAGGAGAGATGGTGAGCTATAGTAGCATTCGGTTCAAACTGTGGAGATCAAATTCAAGGCGGTGCCAGATTCTATGCGAATTGTGGTGTGCCTTCAGATTTTGAAGAACATAATAATACAAAGAGAAAGGATGTTTATAATGGTTAAATACTTATACCGCCTGTTGCGCCAACAGAACAAAACTGAGAGTGTAAAAGGAGGGATAGCAAATGAAATGCTCTAAATGCGGTGCTGAACTTAAAAAGGATTCTAACTTTTGCCCATTTTGCGGGATGAAAGTTGAAACGGAAACGTTCGTTTCATCTGCAAAATATAAGGGAGAACCGGATAAAAAAGAAAGTGCGCCTCAGATTACATCTACCCCTTTGGCTCGAAAGCCATCTATTGCTAATAAAGCGAAGGGGAAATTTACAGATTATTGGAACAAAATAGATCTATTCTGCAAAATTGAGACCATTGCGATATCCGTATCTGCGTTTCTTTTATTAATTGCATTAGGTAATGGAAAGGTTCCTCCAATCATTTTTTCTGTACTGCAACTATGCGGGTTGGTTGTAGCTTTGCTTTTACATAAAGGAAAAATTAAGTATAATGAAGCTTGGCTAAAATATTTGATTCTTGCCGTATCCATAGTGCTTGTAGTGCCGTATATCTCGAGTTATTCTTGGCTTAATAAGTCTCCTACAAACATTCCAACCTATGAGAACTTTTTTAATGTTGATACTCCGTATAGTGCGAAAGAGTGCATAGGAAAAGAATACGAAATAGTAAAGGACGATTTTCGGCGGTCTGGCTTTACTAATATTTCTTTGGGAGTAATTGAAGATTTAGAAATCTCAGAAGCGGATAGGGATGGTATTGTTGAATCTGTTTCGATTAATGGTGTATCTGACTTTGAAGGAAATGTTGAGTTTAAGAATTCATCGAAAATAGTCATTACATATCATTCATTTAAGAATATTGGCGTTCCGTTTTCTTCTGATGAGGCCAAGAGTATGGATACAGAATTGATTATCGAGGCATTTGATGAAGCGGGATTTATGGAAATAATGACAGATGAAGCGTTTGACCTTGATCCAGATATAACAGAATCCACCTTTGAAAACCTTATTTCCATTAACGGAACAGAAACTTTTGATAAAAATGCAACTTTTCCTCCTAACGCTGAGGTGAAGATTGTTACACATAAACCATATGAAAAATATACTCTCAAAATTGAAATTGATTTTGTCCCAAATCTAATATTCAGCACTTATGATGTTAAAATGGAAATTGACGGTCATACAGAAACATTGAAGCACGGAGAAGATGGTGAATTTGAGTACAGAATTAAATCAGGGAAATATACACTTAATTTCTGTAGTGCAGACTCGGATTCTGTTAACGGTTCGGTGGATTTGAATATTACAAACGATACAGACGCTTCATTCAAGATAAATTGTTATAATGACAAGGTGAGCGTTGAAACCTTAAATATCGGTGAGTTGGGCATATATGGAGAGGATAAGTCTGATGAGCCTGAAAGCTCAGAAACCGTGCCAACCACTCCAAGTGAGCCAGAAACAGTCAACCCACCTTCCAGTACCGTCGTGCCGGAAGAAGATCCGCCCCTCTATACAGAACCCGAGCCGGACGATGAAGTAACGGAAATGGTATGGATACCTTCTTCTGGCTCAAAATATCATAGCTATTCAAGCTGTAGTAATATGAAAAATCCCCGTCAGGTGACACTCGAAGAAGCTCAAAGTATGGGATATACGCCGTGTAAAAGATGTCACTGAAACCAATACGAATTTTCGTATGTGGTAAGTAAGTGTATACGAAAAAGTGCCGCACAAGTAAAATGCAAGACCGCCACTCTCATATGGGAAGGCGGTCTTTTAATTGACGGAATTCTCGCTGCTGCCATTGAAATTTAGCTTGAATACAAAACTTGATGATTCCCATTCAAAAAATCTTTTTCCACGATGACGCAATCATATATTCTTTCGTTTCGCTCTCCGAATCCGGTTGATATGCCTTTCAAAGTCCCCCTCCGAAATCAGTTTTGCCAATACAAGCTGCTCGAAGGTTGGCACGGTGCAGGAGTAAAATCCGAGTTTTTCAGAAAAGATGTTTACAAGCCGCTTCGGAAGTACCATATACCCCATGCGTAAGGACGGCGAAATTGTTTGGGAAAATGTATTGAGATAGATCACGTTATCATTTTCAGAGAGTGAAAACAGCGTTTCTTCCGGCTTGGTTGAAATCGTAAACTCGGATTCAAAGTCATCCTCAACAAGAAAATGCCCGGGTTGTTCCGCCCACCGGATGTATTCATATCTCTTGGACGCCGATGCCGTAATCCCGGTTGGAAAACTCCGGTAAGGGGACAGGTGCAGAACAGTCGCTTTTGTCTGAGCCAGTGCGGAACTTTCGATCCCATCCGAACCAAGCGGCAGCAGGTCGCAGGTTATCCCTGCCGCCTGATACACCTGTTCTATTTTTTCATAAGACGGCGATTCCAGTGCAAAGATTTGTTCCTGCCCCAAAATCCCGACAATCAGGGTATATAAATATTCTGCCCCGGAGCCGATGATAATCTGCTCGGTGTCAATATAAATGCCACGATTGCGTGCTAAATACTGCCTGAGCGTTTCCCGAAGCTCCACGCAGCCGGAGTTTGGCGATTTGATTAAGATATTTTCGCCGTAATCGCTCATCACACGGCGCATGGCCTTTGTCAAAATGGAAAACGGAAATTCAAGGTTGGCGTGATGGGAATGGGGTAAAATCTTTGGAGGCACTGGCTTTTGAGGCGTGGAAGCAAAACCATCGACTAACCGAAAAACGACAAAGAAACCACTTCGTTCCCGGGATTCAATATATCCTTCTTCGCAAAGCAGAGCGTAGGCGTGTTCTACGGTTATGGTGCTTATCCCTGTTTCCACTGCCATTGTACGCTTAGAAGGGACTTTGCTGCCATAGGGATAAATCCCCTTTACAATATCCGCTTTGATTTGATTGTATAACTGAAGATATGCAGGCATTTGCAGGTTGATGTCAATTGTGTAGTTCATCTGGCTATATATTATTCTCCTGTTTTGGCTATTTCAATATGGTCAAATATATTGTATCCTATGAAAGTAATAAAATCAAGGAGGACAACGAAAATGTCAGAAAAAAGATATGAACTGAATAAAAATCTTGCCCAGATGTTAAAGGGCGGCGTTATTATGGACGTTACCACCCCGGAACAGGCCAAGATTGCAGAAGCGGCGGGTGCCTGTGCTGTTATGGCTTTGGAAAGAATCCCTGCGGATATCCGTGCGGCAGGCGGCGTATCCCGTATGAGCGATCCCAAAATGATTAAAGGGATACAGGAAGCTGTGTCGATTCCCGTTATGGCGAAATGCCGTATCGGCCACTTTGCCGAAGCGCAGATCCTTCAGGCGATTGAGATTGATTACATTGATGAGTCGGAGGTTCTCTCCCCGGCAGATGATAAATACCACATTGACAAAACCAAGTTTGACGTACCCTTTGTTTGCGGTGCCAAAGATCTTGGGGAAGCACTGCGCCGTATCAATGAGGGGGCGTCTATGATCCGCACAAAGGGCGAACCCGGTACAGGAGATGTTGTTCAGGCTGTACGGCATATGAGAATGATGCAGGCTGAAATCCGCAGGATTGGTTCTATGGCAGAGGACGAATTGTTCGATACAGCAAAGCAGCTTCAGGTTCCTTATGAACTGGTACAGTATGTTCACGAACACAAAAAGCTCCCTGTAGTAAACTTTGCCGCAGGCGGTGTGGCTACTCCGGCAGACGCAGCCCTTATGATGCAGCTCGGTGCAGAGGGCGTCTTTGTAGGCTCGGGCATTTTCAAGTCGGGCAACCCCGAAAAAAGAGCCGCAGCGATTGTGAAGGCAGTAACCAATTTTACAGACGCAAAAATGCTTGCACAACTGTCGGAAGATTTGGGCGAAGCAATGGTTGGAATTAATGAGCAGGAGATTGAACTGCTGATGGCGGAGAGAGGAAAATAAGGGATGCGGATTGCTGTACTTGCCCTGCAAGGGGCGTTTATCGAGCATGAGCAGATGCTGTCCCGGCTTGGCGTTTCCTCTATGGAAATCCGAAAAAAAGAGGATTTGGAACAGTCCTTCGATGGGCTGATTATCCCCGGCGGTGAGAGTACCGTGCAGGGCAAGCTGATGTATGAGCTTGGCCTTTCTGAACCGCTGAAAAAGAGGATAACGGAGGGCTTTCCGGTGTTCGGCACCTGTGCGGGACTCCTTTTGCTTGCGAAAACAATACAAAACGATGATAGGGTGCATTTTGCGACAATGGATATTACGGCGGTGCGAAATGCGTACGGGAGACAGCTTGGCAGTTTTTACACGGAAGCGGCGTTTCAGGGCATCGGGAAAATCCCTATGACCTTTATCCGTGCGCCATATATCGAAAAAGTTTCCGGGGAGGCACAGGCTTTAGCCACCGTGGACGGTCATATTGTGGCAGCTCGCCAGAACAACCAGCTTGTGACGGCGTTCCATCCGGAATTAAATGATGACCTTTCTGTTCACCAATATTTTATAAAGATGGTTGCACAGGATATTGAGCGTTAAGAATGTTTACAAAACCGGACAAAAAAACAGAAGACAAGGCCGCCACTCTCACAGGAGAATGGCGGCCTTGATTTGTAAGAGTTAAGAAAATGATTGTTTTATGTAAGCAGACTGCCCCATCGTAAAGTCTGGAATATCTATATAGTGGTAAACTCTACTTACTATAAACTAAGGCTTTTACATTTACTTCATATCCTGAGAAGTCTCGGATGTAGAATATTCAGCCGGATTCACATGGATCATAATGTGCTTTATCTCCGGATATTTGGTTTCCACAAGGTTATGAACCCGTTCAGCGATGGCATGGCTGTCCCGCAGAAGCAAATTGCCGTCCAATTCAATCTCCAAATCAATGTAGATTTTGTTGCCGAACATCCTTGTGCGAAGCAAATCCACGCAGACAACGCCGTCCTGCGCCTCTACAAACTCCCGCAAATCCTTCTCATAGGTCTGGCCGCAGGAGGTATCCAGCATTTTGGAAATGGAATCCTTCAGGATGTCATATCCCACCTTCAAAATGAACAGGCAGATCACCACGCTGGCAACAGAGTCCAGCACCGGGAATCCCAGCATAGCGCCGCCGATTCCGATTAAAGAACCGACAGAGGAAAAAGCGTCGGAGCGATGGTGCCAGGCGTCGGCCATAAACGCTGCGGAATTGATGAGCTTGGCGTAGTGCCGGGTGTACCAGTACATGGCTTCTTTTCCGATAATGGAGACAATAGCAGCAGCCAGAGCAATCGCACCGGGGATTTCAAGGGTTTCGTAATGCCCGGAAAGAATGTTTTTCAAACCGACTGCGCCGATCCCAACGCCTGTAGCCATCAGCATCAGACTCAAAAGCAGGGAAGCGACGCATTCCATGCGCTCGTGACCATAGGGATGCGCCCGGTCTGCCGCTTTTTTGGAAACCTTCACACCGATGTATGCAATGATGGTAGTAAGTACATCGGAAAAGGAATGAACAGCATCGGAAATCATGGCACCGGAATGCCCCACAATTCCTGCAATGATTTTGAAGCCGGACAGGAGAGCGTTGCCGATCACGCTCACCAAAGACAGGTTCCGGATGACCGCCTGTTCGTTGACGGCCGGTTTTCCGGAAACCATATCGGTGCGGTGTTTGTTGTTAGTAGTCATAAAAGAATCCTCCTTCTTCCGCTTTATGCGGCGGTGATGATTTCTCTTATAGGCACCTTGAGATTTAACCGTTCCAAAAAGGGTATAAAAAACACACCTACGGAACATACAACTGTCCCGCAGGTGTGTGAACATACAACCTGCTGCCGATAACGGCCCAGCCCCATAATCAGAAAGATTATCGCCTACTCAGTTTGTACTGTTGATCTCGCATTCTGCAAAAGAATGTAATACAGTGCAAAGATTAAGTTATAGTATATTGCATTATATGATAATTGTCAAGTAATTGTGAGACTTTTCTTCTAAAAATATGGTGTCAAAGATTCTGCATAAATGAAAAATACTTCTTGGTGTATTCGTCATACTTCTGCCGGTAACTGTCGTTATCAATTCTCAGCATTTTCAAAGACGAGTGCAGGTTCATATTCTGATCCTTGGTATCCATCACACAGCCTGCAATATTGGAACAGTGGTCGGAAACCCTTTCCATATTGGTAATTAAATCGCTCCATACGAAACCTGCTTCAATGCTGCAATCACCAATACGCAAACGATCAATATGTCGTGCCCGAAGCAGTTCCTTCAGCCTGTCAATCACCTGTTCAAGTGGTTCCACAAGCGTCGCCTGCTCCGCATTTTCGTCAACAAAGGCCCGGTATGACAAGGAAATGATTTCAAGTGTCGCCTCTGAGAGAGAATCCAGTTCTGATTTTGCGCTGTCGGAGAATGCAATGCCTTTCTCCCGCATTTCCTCCGCAGATTCCAGTATGTTTACGGCGTGATCGGAGATCCGTTCAAAATCTCCGATGACTCTTAGCAACATAGAAGCAGTTGCCCCATCTGCGTCGTTGAGCCGTTTTGTACTCACTTTTACAAGATAACTGCCAATAACATCTTCATAGTGGTCGGTTTCGTCCTCAGCAGCACGAATAGCCTGTGCTTTTTCCTTGTCATAGTTGGAAAGGCACTGGATACTATTCCGAAGTGCGTCGGTGGCAACCTTAGCCATTTCAAAAGTCAGGTTGTGGGCGCATTCCAAAGCCAGGGCAGGTGTTGCGAGAAGTCTGTTATCAAGCTGAGAAATGTTTTCCGGGAGTTTGGTGTCTGGAACAAGTTTGTACGCAAGTTTCTCGAGCAGCCCCGACATAGGCAGGAGAATCAGGGTGCAGGCGATGTTGAAAATAGAGTGCGCCGTGGCGATGCCCGCATATGTAGCAGGAGCATTCAGCATTGTCGGGGCAAACAAAACCTTTACAACCGAGAAAATCCCGAGACAAACGACAGTTCCTATCACGTTAAAGGATAAATGCACGAGAGCAGCTCTTTTGGCATTCTTTGTTGTACCCACGGAGGAAAGAATCGCTGTAATGCAGGTTCCGATATTCTGTCCCATAATAATCGGAATGGCAGCTCCGTAAGAAACGACGCCGGTTGCCGCAAGTGCCTGAAGGATTCCCACAGAAGCGGAACTCGACTGAATGATTGCGGTGAGAATCGCACCAACAAGCACGCCCAAAATCGGGTTCTTGAACATAATGAACAATTCCTGAAAAGCGGGAATATCCCTCAGCCCGGAGACAGCGCCGGTCATGGTTTCCATCCCGAACATCAGCGTGGCAAATCCCAGCAAAACCATGCCGATGTCTTTCTTTTTATTGCTCTTTGTAAACATCAGGAAAATGATACCGATCAGGGCGAGAATTGGCGTGAAGGAGGAAGGTTTTAGGAGTTTCAGGAAGATGTTGCTGCCGGAAATACCGCTTAAGCTGAGAATCCACGCCGTAACGGTTGTGCCGATATTCGCACCCATAATTACGTGAATGGCCTGTTTTAGACTCATCAATCTGGAATTGACCAGGCCAACCACCATAACCGTTGTAGCCGATGAACTTTGGATCACCGCCGTAACGCCAAGACCAGTGAGCAGCCCCGCCAATTTCCCGGTCGTCAGTTTGCCGATAACAATTTCAAGCCTATTCCCGGCGCTTCTTGCTAAAGAGTCTCCCATCAAATTCATACCGAAAAGGAACAGGCATAAGCCTCCTATGAGCGTTAATACATCGAAAATATCCATAACCATCCACCTCGTGATTTCATCCGCAAAACTATACTTGAATGTAGTATATCCCTTTATAGTATACTTTTCTTCTATGATTTAATCAAGAAGAATTGTCGATAAAGCACCTTGATTTTTTAAAGAAGATGTAGTATCATATAAATATAGTTGATACTACATCTATCCAAGAGAGGTGCGATATGGATTACAGCAAAAGACAGATTACAAAGATTGCCCGTGAGGTCAGCAAGTTCACGGTACAGACTATGAAAGAGGACGGAATTGGTACAGCAGAGTTTGATTTCATTCATCTGCTCCGCCATCATCCCGAACTTACACAGGCACAAATCAGGGAAGAATTGAAGATTGACAAGGGGGCTGCCGCACGACAAGCCGCCAGTCTGGAGGCAAAGGGGTATCTCATTCGCAAGGAAAATCCGGCAGACGGGCGCAGCCAACTGCTCTATGCGACCGAAAAGGCAGAAAACCTGCGGAACTCTAAAGTTTCGCTCGAGCAAGCCTTTTATGAATGGCTGTTGTCAGAACTGCCCGAAGAAGATAGAAACGAGTTTTGCCGGATTCTGAATGAATTGTATCTGCGGTCAAAACAGCAGTCCCGGTCTGGATTCCCGGACGTGAAAAAGCTGATTGAGGGGTGAGAGCAATGGAACAAAAAACTAAAAAGAGCAAAGAACTGATTGTTAAGGGAACCCAAAACATTATCATACTCGGGCTGATTAGCTGTTTTGCGGATATATCCAGTGAAATGGTCTACCCATTGATTCCGCTGTACCTGACGGCGGTGTTCGGGGCAACGCCTGTGCTGGTCGGTATCATTGAGGGAATTGCGGAAAGCGTCGCCAGTCTCTTAAAGGTGTTCAGCGGATATATCAGCGACCGTTTTCAGCACAAGAAAGCGATTGCGTTCAGCGGGTATGCCACCGGGCTGTTATATAAGGCGGCGCTGCTGTTCGCCGGATCTTGGGGCGGTATCCTTGCCGCAAGGGTGATTGACCGTTTCGGCAAAGGAATCCGGACTGCCCCGAGAGATGTAATGGTTTCGGAGAGCGCCGATAAAAACAGTATGGGCAAAGCCTTCGGGATTCACAAAATGCTTGATATGGCAGGCTCGGCCATCGGGATTCTATTGGCGTTTCTCCTGATGAAGAATATCGGTGCGGGCACCAGCGGCTACAAAACAGTGTTCGCTGTTTCCATCATCCCGATTGTGATTGCACTCCTTCTGTTTTTCTTTGTTCAAGAGAAAAAGGAGAAACGGGAAACCGTGCAACGGGAACACTTTTGGAAGAATATCTCAAAGCTGGACGGCAGACTGAAACTTTACCTTGCCATTACATTTTTATTTACGCTCGGCAATTCCTCAAACAGCTTTCTGCTTCTCAGGGCTTCGGATATAGGCTTTGACAGCAGCACCACCATCCTGCTGTATTTTATCTACAATCTGACCGCTTCGCTGTTAGCCATTCCCTGCGGCAAGCTCTCGGACAAAATCGGCAGGAAGCGTTTGCTTGTGGGCGGGTATCTTACCTTCTCGCTTGTCTATTTCGGGTTTGCTTTCTGCAATTCCAAACCGTTTATGATTTTGATTTTTGTGGTCTACGGTATTTATACGGCGATGACCGCAGGGGCGGAACGGGCGTTTATTGCAGAAATCGCACCGCCGCAGCTTAAAGGGACAATGCTCGGCCTGCACTCCACATTGGCGGGAATCGCTTTGCTTCCGGCAAGCGTGATCGCAGGTCTGCTTTGGGACGGGATCGGCGTGTTTGCGCCGTTTGTGTTCGGCGGTATGTTATCACTGTTATCCGCAATCCTGCTTGCGTTGAAGCTGCATACTCCAAAAGAGGCATAAGAACGGAAACAAAATTCGGAGGTATCCATGTTCGAAAAAATAAAGGCATTTGTTATTCATAATTTGAAGTGGATCATCCTGTTTGGGTGTTTAATAGGCTTTTTGGCTTTAGCGGAAGATGTATTCCGGCAGGAAATTATGAACGGCGATATTATCGGGTATCAGATTATTTCAAAGTTTTTAATATCAGATTTTGCTACGCCCATAGCAAAAGTTATTACAAATTTCGGCGGAGCCTTTGTGTTGCTTGCACTCACGGTTCTTCTCTTTATCTTTATTAAGGATAAAAAGGTCGGGATGTCGATTGCCGTCAATCTTGGTCTTATAACCGGCTTGAATCTGTTGCTGAAGCAAATCGTCCAAAGGCCAAGACCGATTGAATACAGGATTATTGATGAGGTTGGTTACAGCTTCCCGTCTGGGCATTCAATGGTGAGTATGGCTTTCTATGGATTTATCATTTACCTGATCTACAGGTATGTAACGAACAAGCACTTGAAATGGTCTGCCATAGCAGTGCTGAGTATCCTGATTATTGCAATTGGCGTCAGCAGGATTTATTTAGGCGTTCATTACACAAGCGATGTATTGGCAGGCTTCCTGATTTCAATTTCCTATTTGATTATCTATGTGAGTGCGGTTGACAAATTTGTCTTAAAAGAGGAAACGAAATGAATCCAAAGAAAAACGGAGTGGTAAAAACGAAAGCGAAAAAGTTAGCGAATAGTTTCAAATACGCAGGACAGGGAATCGTTTCGTCCTTTTTAAGCGAAAGAAATATGAAGATCCATGTCGTCATTATGTTGTTAGTGATCGTTATGGGGATGCTGTTAAAAATCAATCGGTATGAATGGGTTGCCTGCATTCTCTGTTTTGCTGTCGTAATCAGTGGAGAGTTGTTCAATACAGCGATTGAAACTGTTGTGGATATGGTAATGCCCTATAAGAATGAAAAGGCGAAACTGGCGAAAGATGTAGCTGCTGGCGGAGTCTTGATATTGGCGATAGGGGCAGCAATCGTGGGACTCATCATATTTTTGCCAAAAGCAGCAGAAGTGATAGGGATGATATAGTCTTAATGACAGCCTTTCAAACTGTTTGGCGAATATAAAACTCGGATTGTGAAGAACCTCCTGAAGTTCAAAAAAGCCACAAGAGGTTCTCTTCTTCTCAATATTCTGGCAAACATTTCCGTATAGAAACAGCACAAGATTATCGGGGTGATAAAGCTGGTGGCCTCGGTTCTACCACCAATTACAAATCGAAAGAGATAGTTACCGCTGCAGAGAAGCGTGAAAACGCTATAATGGAAAAGAGGATAGTCGCCGTTCAGAAGGAAGTGCAGGAAAGCGAAGCATTTTCCACTATATATCAGAGCTTAATTTATTGCCTCTATGCTTGAGAAAATAAAATTGGAATTTATGAATACCCATATTATGAATATCTATATTTGATGGAAAGAATAACCTTTTCTTTTCTGAAAAAATATGCTATACTATACTAATCGGATACCTATGAATTCAGGTATTCGAACAGCAAAGTAGGGTTTTGTGCGTGTGCCAATCGGCACGAAGTGCCCACCGGACGGGGAGTTGGCGGTGGGACGAACAGTGAAGCATTCACTGGCGGTGCAGAGTCCGCATCCCGTTGCTACATATTCTGGAAGAAGAATAGTCGAACTGCCTCCATTTATGTAGCGGATTCTACATAAAAAGGAGGTTTTTTCTGTTTTCAAACACGCAGTCGATTTATTCTAATTCTGGAGGTATATTTTAATGAATTCTAAAGTTAAAAAAATTGTGGTTATCGGTATGTTGGTTGCGGCTCAGGTGGTAGCCGGACGCTTTCTTTCTATTTCGCTGCCGATTGTAAAAATTGGTTTTGCCTTCTTGCCCCTTGTGATTGTTGCTATGCTTTACGGCCCGGTGTGGGGCGGTGTAGCAGGAGCCATTGGAGATATTCTGGTGGCAGTGCTGGGCGGATTTGGGTATTTCCCGCCGATGACGATTTCGGCAATCCTGTCCGGTGTGATTTACGGTGTGTTTTTATACCGCAAGCCGGCGGACATCAGGCGTGTCATCCTTTGCGTGGTCTGTGAGAGCGTTTTTATCAGTGTAATCTTGCAGACATTCTGGCTGATGCTTTTAACGGGGAAAGGGTATCTTGTTTTGCTGCCGACACGTATTGTGCAAAACCTGATTACCATTCCCATTCAGGTGCTGTGTATCCGTTTGGTGGCATACCGTGTGGTGGACTTGGTGAGAAAGGCGGAAGGTCCTGTAAGCAAACAAGGCGGGAGACTGTGATGGGAATCGAATTGTTTCGAGAGGCTTTTCAGCAGACGACCAGTAGGGGCGTGTTTTTTGACAATGCGTCTATGGGGCCGGTAGCGCCTTGTGTGACGGAGGCGATGAATGCCTGTATGAAACTGCGGCAGACCATGCCGATGAAATATTACCGCTTTGCGGAAGAGGTTTTTTCTTCCTGCAAATCCTTGCTGGCGGAGTTGATGGGCGCATCTCCGGAAGAGATTGCATTTACGGAGAGCGTGACCTACGGCATCAACTCTGCCGCCGGTTCCTTGCCGCTTCAAGCAGGAGATAATATTATTCTCTGTAACCGGGAGTTTTCCTCTAATGTCTATCCCTGGATGCAATTGGAACGGGTGAAAGGGATAGAGGTACGGATTGTTCCTCACCAGGGCGGCGGATTGACTACGGAGCTATTGGAACGATATGCAGACGAGCGCACCCGGGCGGTTTCGGTGAGCAGTGTGGAATTTGGCGATGGGTTCAAGACGGATCTGGAAGCCGTCGGCGCCTGGTGTCGGGCACATCAGGCGTATTTGGTGGTTGACTGCGCCCAATCGCTTGGCGTGATGCCGATGGATGTGAAAAAGTATCAAATCGATGTTATGGCCGGGCTTTCTTCTAAATGGCTGCTGGGGCCTTTTGCAACCGGATTTTTGTACGTCAGGAAGGACCTGATTCCCGAACTGATCCCCCCGTTTGTAGGCGCAGACAGCATGAAGACTTTTGTGGATTCTACAAATTATCCGTTTGACCTGAAGGAAGATGCTTCAAGGTTTGAAGGCTCATTGCCGAATGCGCCGGGAATTGCCGGACTGCGTGCTTCGCTTTTGCTGATGAAGCAGATCGGATTTGATGAAATCCATAAAGCTGCTTGGAATGTCAGTGGATACTTAATTGAGGAGCTTCGCAAACTTCCGGTGGAGCTTGTCCCCTGTACGGAACGGGATAGTACAAGGTCTACCATTGTATCTTTCCGTCCGTCCAAAATAGAGGAGACTTATGCAACACTCAGGCAGAACAATATCGCCTGTTCAATGAGGTGTGGATATATCCGTACTGGCATCCACGGCTATAACACAAAGGAAGAAGTGGATCAGGCTGTGTCCGTGCTAAAGGGTTGTCTGAAATAGCTGACGCTTGCCTTGAAATTTATAGCAAATATGAAGCTGTAGAGTGAAATTACGAAAAATGATGCTAATACAAAATTCGAAGAACCTCCTGAAGCTCAAAAAAGCCACAGGAGGTTCTTTTTATTTCGGACAAGTGTATTACGGCAATCCTTGCTATTCTACACTCCGTATTCAGTTGCCCAGTTAATAATTTCAAGAAAGATCGGATACAGGGCTTTCCCTTTATCCGATAGAGAATATTCAACGTGGGGCGGTATTTCATTAAACTGTGTTCTGTTTACAAAGCCTGTTTCCTCCAAAGTCTTTAATGTGGAAGAAAGCATTGTGTTTGTAACCCCATTGACAGAGCTTTTCAATTCTCCAAAGCGCATACTTTCTGCCTTTGTTAGCTCAAAAAGTACCCGCAAAACCCACTTGTTTGAAAAGGTATCAAACAGCATTTGCACCGGACAGTTTTCCGTGCAAAAAGGCTGCTCTATAACCATTTGCTGATATTCTTCAAAGCTCATTTTCACCATATTTCAGTTACCTCGGTATTATATTCTGTACTATGTACGAAATTTCTGCGTACTTGATTTATTATTCGTATATAGTATAATTTATATACTGACTTGTGTCAAGAAACGAAAAACGAAATGAGGTACTATTTATGAGCAAAATTTTATTATTTTCAGGAAGTCCTCGAAAAAACGGGATTTCCGCAGCACTTGCCGCAAAAGTCGTTGAAGGTGCCAAATCTGTTGGCGCTGAAGTCGTTACCTACGACCTGAACAGCGAAGCTATCAAAGGCTGTCAGGGCTGTAATTACTGCCGTTCCAACGATGGCTGCGCCACAAAAGACGGTCTGGCTTCTTTTTTTGAACAGATTAACGATGTAACCGGAATCGTTGCGACTTTCCCAATTTACTTTAATTCCATCAGCTCTCAATCAAAAAAACTGATTGACAGATCTTATCCGTTGATAGATGAGAACTTTGCACCCCGCCATCCGGGAATAAAACTTGTTACGGTTTTCTCTCACCTTGCGGCAGATGCTTCTTATTATGAAGGTGTCAGAACCGCCACCAATCAGACATTCCTTGACGCAGGCTGTGAACTGGTAGACAGCATTTTGGGCTGCGGTATCGAAACGGCTGACCAAATTCCGGCAGAACTCTTGGATCAAGCTTTTGAGGCAGGCGTGAAGCTCGCAAAATAAGCACCGCTGCCCTGTGGGTTCGCTTCGGTTTTAGATTTTAGTGTTACAGCTACTGTTCTCGCAACGGACGAGAGATTTATACTTCGTTTTATAGGGTGATAAATGAAAAGCGGAGGCACTTTCAAATGTGCCTCCGCTTTTCAAATTCACACCTGCTCACCTGTGTTCAATCGGATGGGGTTCGATCTATGCGAGTCTATGTTCTATACCTTCATTTCAGCATTTCCCAATATCCATTCTTGTTAGAACCAACCCGCTTGATAATTTCTTTTTCTTTCAATGTTTTGATGGCTCGGTCGATTGTACCTTTTCCGAGCGAAGTTACTATTTGCAATTTTTCCTTTGTAATGTTCGGAGTGTCGATTATTGCTTCGAGAACTGCCCTTTCGGTAGACGATAGATTTATCGCTCCATTTATTGCCCCATTTATTACCCCGCTTTTCTCATTTATTGCCCCATTTCGTATCGTCACATTAAGCATAAAGACATTATCGCTGTATTCAGGTGCGGGAAGCCCCGCATTTTCCATTTCTTTGAACATTCGGTCAACGCCTTCGCCAAACTCTTTCACGTAGTCATATTGGTGTAAAAATTCAGCGATTTTTGGATTGCGGGAGAAATGTACGGTTCGCAGATTACTCAGCCGGACGATACCGGGTAAAATACCGGGGCTTTCAACGGTGATCCGGTCATCAAACATTTTAATCTGAATGTCGGTTCCTTTGATACTGTAATCACGATGGGCAACAGCATTCACAATGCTTTCTTTCCAAGCAAATTCAGGGTATTCGGGCGTAGTAACAAACCGCCCATCGCCGCCGAGCCGAGTGCGTTCCTTGATTTGACTGCGGACGAAATCAAGCGCCTGCTGAACCATATCCAGAATACGACCGGAGAAAACCTCATCTTTGATGACGTTCATCTGTGTGCCGACCTTGGCTTCTGTTCCGTCATAGCGGATAAAGCGCACCCTTGCTCTCGGGAAGAAACGCTGTGGATCTGCCCCGAAAAGAAGAAGCGCAGCCCCACTCATTTCCTCTCGACCGTCGTGCTTTACAATATAGTCTTTGTTCTGCCTGATGTATTCTTCCGGGGATTTCGTGTAGCCGATTTTCTTACAGTATTCGGCGACGAAATCCATATCAATGTCATCTAACGTAGACCGGAACACAGGCTCATCTTCATAGTAACGGGAACCTTTGGCATACATAAGCTGCAAGCGCTCATCAAAGTTTAGTTTCTTTGACTTATCACCCATACGGTAATAAACCTCGTCCTGCTGATTGGCGTGAAGCTCAGAACTTTGGGGAATCGTCATAATCAGAAGATGGTTCAGATTTCCGTCCTTGTCTTTGCACTCAACTGTTTCGGTAGTTACCCTTACCGAAGGATTGCAGTAGTCAAAGGGAACCCGCAGAATATCATTGATATTGTTGGTGTATGCGTCAATTCCTGTTATTTCGCCGTTGTCCTCTACGCCAATAACAAGTGTACCTCCGTCCGCATTGGCGAAGGCTACAATATGATTGGATAATCCTTTGGCGTCTTTTCTTGCACTTTTGCGGTCAAAGACCTGATTTTCCTTTTTGGTACATAGTTCTTCAAGTGTATATCTCATAATGGGTTTCTCCATTCCGTTAATCTATTTCAAAAACCGATTGCGATATTCCTGATGGCGCAGACAATAGCCCTGTGCGATAAGCGTGTCTGTTTTCAAGGCAACCAAGTTAATATCCGAACACATAGCCCGTGCGATTTGCTGAGTATCATATCCCTGCTCAATATATTCAAGGATTTCATCGTCCGGCAGGGAGATTTGTGAGGCAAAGATGTTCGCTTCATATTCCATACGGCTTTCCCGCATATCGAAGATATTGAACTCCTTAAAGCCGCCTGCCCGGATTGCTTCCTCTCTATGTAATGTGTCGTGTCCGATCTCGTGAAACATTACGATATTTTCCATTACCGGGTGCAGATCGCTTTTGATGAAGATAAAACGATTTCGCATTAAAACTTTATATGCACCACGCTGCCGCTTAAAATCCAACGGGATAACCGCTATTCCAAGTTCCCGTGCCATTCTGTGCGGATTGCGTGTACCAAGCTCATTTACAAGCCGATTGGCCTTTTTTACAATTTCTAATGTTTGAATATCCAAGAGCGAACACCTCCAATCTAAACTGCCCGCAACTCTATTATCCCATAACTAATGTCCCAAAAAACGGACTCTCAATAGAACCGTTACTCTTTGCGGTATTTTTTGGGGGTGTACTTCTTGTTTTTCTCTTTGGCGATCCAGTAAGCTTCCTGAATGCCCTTCATCATTTCGTCCAGATCTTCGTCCGCAAGTTCGCCGCCTGCAAACAGACCGCTTACTTCTGCCACGAGCGCTTTTGCCTGCCTTGCGCCTTTGGTGCCGTACTTCGCTTCTGCCTCGAGCAGAAATTCCTCGTCATCGGTGAGCAGATAGTTGACATCGACCTTCAGGACTTCGGCTATCTTATAATAGGTTTCCCGTTTTTTGGGATACCTTTCGCCGGATTCGTAGTTGGATACTGTTCTAAGAGAAACACCGATTGCTTTTGCAAACTCGTCTTGCTTCAAGCCTGCATTTTTGCGGGCTTCCCTTATTTTTTCGCAGAATTTCATTTTTACGCCCTCCAAATAGTTCGCACATTTCTGAAATTATATTGCGTGTCCCTATTGACAAGCGCAAGTTAATTTCGTATAATGTCAATACGCAAGTAAGTTGCGTAAATATAATACCGCAAGTTGCGTGTTTTGTCAAGAGAGTTCAAAAAAATGTCAGGAAACTTTTTTCACACACGATACGATAAACCAAACATCTTTTTAGTATGCCCGGTTTTTTACGGATAAGGAGAGCTAATGGGAAGAAAAGATACAGTCGCAGTTAAGACGATTCAAAAAATGTACGAGCAGTTACGCTTGGATCGGGAAGATATACTGCATAGGACGAAAATGCTTCTCGGTGTGTACCGGGATGTTGTATGGATAACCCTGAACAAGTCTGAGGGGTTAAATGAAGAAATCATCTATTACGGGGATGACCTGAACAGCGCCCTCGTCTATTTAGAGCAGTTTGCCCCGGATATAGAGCGTCAGGAGTTCGAGAACCGGGTATGCAGCTTGTTTGAAAATAAGTGGATGATTGACCTCATAGATACGGCTATGGGGAAAATCTACGATTACCACAACAACGGAAAACTTTATCACGAGATACTATCCAAGAGCTATCTCACGGCTTTTCGCTACACCGAAAGCGAACTGCTTGAATTGTTGAATATGGAGCGCAGTACCTTTTACGACCGAAAAAAAGAGGCGGTTATGCTTCTCGGCGTTTCCCTATGGGGGTATGCGATTCCTTATTTCAAAGGAATATTTCAGATTGAGGAGGTTGATATGTGCGGTGAAATTCCAGATTTCTTCGTGAGCAAAAGCTTGTCCGACTAATGTCCGACCATTGTCCGACTAAATCCCTACTGATTGTCCGACTTTGCTTGTGCTACACTGTGTATGCTGCCCGAAGCACGGCCTTTGGCGTGAATCGAGGGTATGAGTGGAAGCTGAAAAGAAAATGCCTACAAATTGGCGGGGTTTTGCCGATGACACGGTAAAACCGACCTGATATAATCGGTATGCCGAGAAATATGAAATGTTTTCTTGAAATTTCAGTTTCAGCTACTATACCTTAATGGCAGTAACACAAGTAGCTTAGGCAGAACGAATTGAATATGAATAAGAAGAAGCAGTCATAGCTTTCAGGTGTTCATCTTGGAAGCTATGGCTGTTTTTTGTGTAGAAGCCCTTTTCGCTTTGCTAAGCGGAAGGGGTTTCTATGTCTATATCAGCGTGGCAGGCATTTATATGTAGGTATCCGTGATCTCCGAATTTTGTTCTCACCAACAAAATTCAAATTCAAGGAGATTACGGAAATGTCTACAAATATTGAAAACGAAAGAAGCATTGAAGAACAATTTGCCGATGACTGCAAAGTTATCAATTTGAGGTATGAGTATCCCGGGTTCATAGGCGAGCCTAAGTGGGCGGTTATTTCACATCTGACCGAGAGAGAAATTCTTGAAAGATACCCGGAACAGATTGCGGCACACACTCCCTTTATCGTTCTTGATTCCGAAGTCAGAGAAATCCGAAGGGACTATATCAGAAACGAAAAGAAATATGCCTACCGTCAGAACAACTGCGAGGATTCATATGGTTACGATGAGGGAGTTAGCGAGGCTTTTCACGCTGAATTAACTACTCCCGATTATATTACGCAAAAGTTTGAAATCGAAAACCTGCAACTTAGAAATCAAAGGCTATATAAGGCGTTGAGTATGCTGACTGAACCTCAAAGAAGGCGGCTGATCCTTTCCTGTATCTACAAAATACCTGAACGGGATATAGCCGAAAAAGAAGGTAAATCTAAGACCTCTATCCACGAATCGTTGGTATCTGCGATAAAAAATTTCAAAAAGTTTTATGAAACACCCGACCAAAACGGGGGTGCCACTGGGAATTAGTGAAGGGACTTGTTTCATAGCCGGCAGCGAAACACCTTTCAAATACTAAAAATGAGAGGTATACATTATGGCGACCAACGAAAATCAGAAAGTAAAGCGTGGAGAAATTTACCTTTATGACTTTGGTAAAAATGAAGGCTCTATGCAAAACGGACTCCGCCCCGTCCTTGTCGTGCAGTGCGATGAAGGAAATCAGGCAAGTACGACAACCGTGATTGCGGCTCTAACCTCAGCAATAAAGAAGCGGTATCTGCCCTCGCATATTATCTTGGGCGACCGCTTCGGACTGAGAGAGCCTTCAATGGTTATGCTCGAGCAGCTCAAAACAATCAATCAGGCAGATCTCGTAAGCTATATCGGAATCGTTGATGATGATAATGTTTTCCGCAGGATTAACAATGGCCTGAAAAAAGCTCTCGGCGTGTGGGTTTACAAGCCGCAGCACAAAGGCGAAATCCGGTGCTTATGCGGCAGGTGCCTGCAAGACTACAAATCAAATCCCGACTATATTGTGAAGCGGTATGATCCCTTTGCGAAAATCAAGCAGAAATGCGACAAATGCGATAACTCGGGCTTTGAATATGTTGTTCGGGATAGATCTGAAAAGCCGCCCACGAAATAAGTCGAAGGTGGCGCAGATAGCAATTATGCGATTGCCCAAATCGCATAATTGCCGTTTGCAGAAGGTTCAAATACAATACAATCAAATCCACACAAAAGGAGGCGATTGAGAATGAAATGCTTATGGAGGTACAGTATGGAATCCAATACAAGAAAATTGATTAACGCTGAACAGGTAGCTGAAATTCTTGGTATTTCAGCCTCGTATGCCTACAAGATAATCGACCGCTTGAACAAAGAACTTGAAAAATCAGGCTATTTAACGCTTCAAGGCAAGGTTGATTCTTTGTATCTAACAAAACGGTTCTTCCCACCTGAAGAAAAAATCCAAACAGACGATGAGTAAAGGAGGCGAGCGATATGCCGCAGTATAAGTATCAGGTAAAAAAGGGTGTTAAGTGGCTTGCAAAATTCAATTATGTCGATCCGAACACTGGAACCACGCAAACCGAATACAAGCGTGGTTTTGACAGCAAGCGAGAAGCAAAGGACTATGAGGAGAATTTTCTTGAAAATCTCACCGCAGAGAATGAGGAGGAAGAAGCACCTTATGAGAGAACATTTGAGGACGTTTTTCAGGAATACCTTATGTCGCATAAGCGGGAGGATATTAAAGAATCCTCCCTGAGAACGAAACACAACGTCTTTGAAAAGCACATCTTTCCGACTTTTCGGGATACGCCGATTGCGGATATAACAGATGATGATATTGCAGCGTGGCAGGCTAAAATGAAAAGCGTTGTCAAACCGGACGGGAAACCTCTCTCTAAGGCGTTCCTTAGAACAATCCAGAGCCAGTTCAATTCGGTTATCAACTATGCTCACAGCAAGGGGTATCTCAAATTAAACCCCCTTGCTGACATCAAAAATATGGGCATTAAGGATAAGAGAGTCGAGTTCTGGAGTGCAGACGAATACGAAAAATTTGCCTACTACGCTATGCAGAATCCTCATTACTACTATGCTTTTGAAGTTCTTTACTGGTGTGGCCTCAGAGAAGGCGAAATGCTTGCCTTGACTCTCAATGACATTGACTTGGAGGAAGGGATTATTACCGTTAATAAGACCTATCAGAGAGTAGGCCGACAAGATGTAATCAGCACTCCTAAAACTCCGAGTTCGGTTAGAAAAGTGAGTATGCCTGCTTTCCTTTGCGATGAACTCAGGGAATATATTGATATGCTATATGAACCGGAACCGGATCAGCGTATCTTCCAGATTACAAAGTCTACCCTGACAAAGAATTTTCAAAATATGACGCAGGAGGCAGGACTGAAAAGGATAACCGTTCACGGTTTACGCCATTCCCACGTTTCCTTGTTAATCAGTAAGAAGTACGATATTTTCGAGGTATCGAAGCGAATAGGGCATAAATCTGTTAAAACCACGCAGGACATTTATGGCCATCTATTCGATGAAGTTCAAAGAACAATCGCCAACGACCTTGACAGCCTAAGAAGGGGGTAAAAATATGTCAGCCAAAAATTGCGATAAGCACAACAGGTTTCGGGATAGGACAATCGGGTTTCGGGTTTCATCAGAGGAAGATCATCAAATCAACACTGTTGTTGAACTATCGGGAATGACCAAACAGGACTACATTGTATCTAAATTACTCGATAGGAAGATTTATGTTCAGGGCAACTGCAAAATACATCGAGCCGTTTACGATAAGCTCAATGAGGTGTTAGTAGAATTGCAGCGCATTGGAAGCGGCGAAAATATAGGTGATGAGCTAATGTCTAACATAGAATTGATTATGGGAATCGTTGATAACCTGTATGTCAAGACAAGCGTATAAAGCAAAAGCCCGGTTGACGAAACCGGGCTTTTTGTGTATAATATTAAAGAATATGTAGTCTAATGACTGGCTTCAAAGCCAAAGGCAATTATCCCTTTAACCTATATGCAACTTCACTTGCAACACGCAAGAAAACAGACCAAATATAACATAGAAAATCCCCTCTAAAATAGGCTGTTAGGGCAGTAAAAAGCCCTTAAAACAAGGTGTTTGAGACACCTGTAAAAGAGTGGGAATAAAGATAATATAAAAAATAAAAAATGATGGTTGCAATGATTGTGCGTTAAAATCAGGGAGGAATCTGTGTTTGATTTTTTGAAGAAAAAAGCAAAAATCAATACAACTCGCATAGTCGATGAAATTGAATCGTCGGTTTATGAGCATATCAAACCATATGGATTCAAAAAATACGGCAGAACGCTTCATCGTTTTGTTTCGGAAGATATTTCGCAGGTAATCAATTTTCAAAGCGGCATGCCGGCGCACGGAATGGGTGGGCTACTCTGTGTAAATTTAGGCATTCGCATACCGGAATGTTCCGAAAGAACTTTTCAGCCCAATACAGAAAAGAAAAAATATTACCACGAGTATGAATGCACAATCCGCTCACGTTTGGGAAGAGTCAGCGGTCAAAATGAAACTTGGTATGACCTTCACAAGAAGACCGTAAAAATTATTGACAGCATTATTTATGAAATTGATCAATATGTTTTACCGGTTTATGAAGTGTTAAACAGCAGAGACGCCATTCTTGCAAAAAGGAGAAATTATCCCTTGCTTGATAGCTTGAATTCATTACTGATTTTATTAGAAGAAAGTATGATATACGGTCATCTCGGAAACATAGAAAAGGCCAAGGAGCTTTTTGAACTCTATTATCAGTCTGTGGTAAAGGAATACAATGATCTGACAGAAAACGGACATAAGCAATATCTCAAAAAGGGCGAACGTGTTATTTTTATGGGACAAGATATAACTGCCGAAAAAGACGGTTATGTGACGCTGTACGGCGCAGATCACGGTCATATTGATTATCTTGACGAATTGGCTGTCAGTCTTGGCTTGCGGGAAACCGTATAAACTATAAGCTCCGTAATCTGCGGAGCTTTTTTGATAAATTTTTTGAAACCGAATTTGAAAAATCGATACTTCTTAAGCGAAAGGGGGCGAGAAAAGAATGAAAGGCGGCAAAGAACTTGCGGAGCTTCGCATTGGTGAATTTACCTCCGAATATTTTGAAAGGGTCTATTATTACTGCCTTAAAAAGACGGGCAGCGAGACGGAGGCGGCGGAGCTTTCGCAGGACATAGCTCTCGGAATAATCGAGCAGCTGCGCCGAGGGGCTTGCCCCGACAGTTTTTCGGGCTGGGTCTGGCAGATAGTGCGCAATATCTACGCAGGCTGGGCGACCGAAAAGCACAAGGCGAGGGAAAGGCTTTCGGATACGGATATTTCGGAATTTGAAATTCCGGACAATTCCGACTTTGTTTCCGACCTTATACGGGAAGAAAACATAGCAGCTATTCGCCGTGAAATGGCTTTCATTCTTTCGGAATACAGAAACGTTTTGCTTATGTACTATATACAGAGCAAACGTGTCTGCGATATTGCGAAAAATCTCGGCATCCCGGAAGGCACGGTCAAAACAAGGCTTTTCCGTGCGAGGCAAAAACTGAAAGAAGGTATGTATATGGCAAGAGAATTCGGAAAAAGAAGTTATAACCCGGAAAGACTGAGTTTTTCGTCATCTGGAAATCAGCCGTCGGGACTGCCGTGGAGCGCAGTTCAGAGAAAAATACCGGTAAATATCCTGTGCGAGGCAAACAACAATCCGTCAACGGTCGAGGAGCTGGCAATAGAGCTGGGTATTGCCGCGCCTTATATGGAGGAAGAGGTTGATATTCTTGAAAAAAGCGAGCTTCTCCGCAAGCTCGACGACGGAAAATACATCACAAATTTCTTCATTGCGCCAAGCGAATGCATAGAAGAGGTGAATGCTCTCTGCGAGGATTTCGCCTATGACAATTACAAAAAATTCTGGCACACGGCAAGCGATTTTGTGACAAAGCACTATGCGGAGTTTATCGGCGAAAGCACCATGAGCGAGCAGGACGCGACAATGTTTTTCTTTCTTAAACTCGTAACAACGGTGAAGGAAACAGTCGACGGCGACGTATGGGGCAGATTCAAGAGAAGAGACGGCGGTAACTGGGGCTTTATCGGATATGAGCAGGGCGCACGGCGCGGCAGAATAAACGCGTGCGGCTTCGGCGACAACGGAGCAATTATCTCCAATGACTGTAATAAATTGCACTTGCGCTGCTATGTCGATGTGAACGGCATATTCGGAAAACAGATTTATAAAGATAGATGTTGTGTACGTTCAAACGATCTGCCGGCAATCCGCGAGCTTGTGAAAAACGGATACAGCACAGAAGGCTTCACGGATTCACAGAAGAATATATTGGACAGATTCTGCGATAACGGCTACTTTGTAAAGGACGGCGACAGATACAAGCCGACGGTACTTGTTTTCGAGGGAGATAAGCTGAGCGAGCTTATAAATCTTATGATCTGCGAGTACAGGGAAGAATACGACGCTCGTGTGGCGGCAATGAAAAAGCTTCACGACGACGCAGTCGGCGTAATTTCAAAATACAGCGTGCCTTATCTTAAGGACGATTTCGATTATTATGTTTCTATGATGCTTTACATGATGAGAGACTGTGTTGCGGCACTTGTAAAGGATAACGGACTTTACACCGGCGGAAACGGCGACTTTGCATATTTCTCATACAATTAAAAATCGGCGGGGCAACCCGCCGATTTTGTTTTATAACGTTGTAAATAAAGAATTCAGAGCGCCATTGCGCACAATTACAGAGACTTCCTCGCTATGATTTATTAAAATCACAATTTGCAGGCAAAAGCGCACATTCAGTGCGCTTTTTGCTTGCAATTTCGGCTGAGAAATGATATAATAACAGGGAAAATAACACAAAGGGAGCAAACGCATGGCAAATTTCACAAAGCAGGCGATAAAATCATCGTTTATGAAGCTGCTCAATCAGCAACCGCTGAGCAAAATAAGCGTGAGAGACATTGTTGAAGACTGTGGAATAAACAGAAACTCTTTTTACTATCATTTTCAGGACATTCCGTCACTAATCGAGGAGATAATCAAGGAGGACGCAGACAGGATAATCGAGCAGCATCCGACGGTAAACTCTCTTCGGGAATGCATCAATATCATGTTCAGATACGCACTTGAAAACAAGAAAGCCGTTTTACATATTTATAACTCGGCAAACAGAGATATTTATGAAAAGTCGATGATGAAGCTCTGCGAATATGTCGTCACAAAATATCTTGAAACGGTGTTCGGCAAAGACCCCGAAAGTGAAAAAGCAAGAGCGTCCGCAATCATATTTTTCAAATGCGAGCTGTTCGGACTGTCATTTGAATGGATAGAAAAGGGCATGAAAGAGGACGCTATAGAAGAGATTTATAGCCTTGCGGATCTTTGCCGTGATTTTTCCAATGAAATCATGAAACGCAGCAAAGAAATGAATAAAGCGGACAATAATTGAATTAAAGAAAATATATGTATGAAAAAACGCCTCAAAAGGGCGTTTTTTCGTTGAGTAGAGTCGGATTCTACGACTCTACTCTTTTGTTTTCGCGGTAGAATAAGCGATTTTCGGAATATAGAAGGGCAATAGAGGCACGATAGGTTGCTTTCCCGATCCGCATGTGATAGGATCTTTCCAGATATTCCGCTTTTGAAAGGAAGCTCATGAGAAAAGAGAAGAAAGTTATTTATTATTCGGATGAACTCAAAGATGAGTTTGCCGGTGTCAGTCGTTCGGGATATGAAGTGCCGAAGAAATACAAATATGTCCACAAAAATATTTTCTGGAGGGCACTTGCGTTTTTTGTTTACCGCGTCATAATGACGCCGATAGCTTTTCTTTATTGCAAGATAAAACTGAAGCTGAAAATTGTCGACAGGACGAAAAAGAAACGCAGGGACGAAGGCGGTTGCTTTCTTTACGCAAATCATACACTCATCATCGGCGACGCATTTATTCCGTCGCTTCTGATGTTTCCGAAAAAGACGTATGTTGTTGTCAACTCCGAAAACCTTTCAACCTTCGGGACTAGAAATTTTCTCTCTATGAGCGGCGCGCTCCCGATACCGAAGTCGCCGTATGCCTTCAGAAGATTTACGGACGCAATCGAAAAACGGATTTTGCAGGGAAGCTGTGTCACGATATATCCTGAGGCGCACATCTGGCCGTACTATACGAGAATAAGACCTTTTGAAAGCAAGTCATTTCATTTTCCTGTAAAACATAATGTGCCGATTTATGTATCGACAAGCACGTTTCAAGTGAGAAAGGAAGGCAAGCCGCCGAAGGTCACCGTTTATATCGACGGTCCGTTCTATCCGGAAAGCACCCTTTCTCCGCGCGACGCAGAGAAAAAACTGCGCGATACGGCTTATGAATCAATGCTGAAAAACTCCGAAAACAGTGATTACAGATTTATTGAGTATATAAAAAAGGAGGAAAAAAAGTGATTTCCGTAATGTACGCAGGCAACGACAGAATGTTTGACGGACTTATTATTTCCGCAGTATCGACGGTAAAGCATACGCGGGAAGCCGTCAATGCTTACATCCTGACAATGGATCTGACAGATATCGAAGAGCGTTTCGAGCCTATAACTGAGGCGCAACGCATATTTGTTGAAAGCATTTATAAATCGGTAAATTCCGAAAGTAACGTCAGTCTTATTGACGTCGGCGAGCTTTACAGAGCGCACCTTGGTCACTCGCCGAATTCGCAGACGGGATATACGCCGTATACATTTCTGCGTCTCTTTGCCGACAGATTGCCGGATATTCCCGATAAAGTTCTCTATCTTGACACCGACATTGTGATAAACGGCGATCTTTCGCCGCTGTTCCATACAGATATCGAAGGCTATGAATATGCCGCCGCGCTTGATTATTACGGAAAGATCTTCATGGGTTATCATTACATAAACGCCGGGGTTCTTCTTCTTAACATGGCAGAGATACGAAAAACGGGACTGTTTGAAAAAGCCGTTGCGCTCTGTGCGAAAAAGAAGATCTTCCTTCCGGATCAGACAGCGATATATAAGCTCACAAAACGCAAGTATATTCTCCCGAGAAAATACAATGAGCAGAAGAGATATGACAGGGAGGATACAGTCATTCAGCACTTCACGAAAACAATCCTTTGGTTGCCTTATTTTCATACGAGAAACATAAAGCCATGGGAAACAGAAAAGGTCAGCGAGGTACTGACGAAAAAGTATGACGCTATTCTCGCCGAATACAAAGCAAAAAAGAAAGAATTTGAGGAAAAGCAAAATGAAACAGAATAATCCCGTCACGATATTTTACGCCTGCGACGACAGGTACATTCCGTATCTGTCCGTATCGCTGATTTCGCTTATAGAAAACGCATCGAAGGGCATGCAATACAATATAAACGTGCTTTGCAGCGGAATTGAAGAAGAAAACGAAAAGATAATAACGGATATGTCGAATGAAAATATATCCATAAAATTTGTCGATGTTTCCGCGCAGATACGCGGCATTGCAAGCAGTCTCTCTCTCCGCGATTATTACAGCCTCTCAATATATTACAGAATATTCATTCCGGAGCTTTTTCCGAACGTTGACAAGGCGATATATCTTGATTCTGATACGGTCGTTCTCGAAGACATAGCCGAGCTTTACGGGATCGATATGGGCGATAACCTCGTTGCGGCGGTTCAGGATATGGTCGTGGCAAGCGAAAAGGTGTTCAGAACGTATGCGGACATGGGCGTCGGCGTCAGATATGAAAGATATTTTAATTCCGGTGTCCTGCTTATGAATCTGCGCGAAATGAGATTGGCGGATCTCCAGGGAAAATTTATGCATATGCTCAAAACATATCATTTTGACACAATCTGTCCCGATCAGGACTATCTGAACGTCATTTGCAAGGACAAGGTTCATTATCTCGGCACGGAATGGAACAAGATGTCCGTCGACCCGTCGCCGTGTGAGAAGTTGCGGCTCATTCATTACAATATGTTTTTCAAGCCTTGGCTTTATTCCGGCGTACTTTATCAGGAGCATTTCTGGAATTACGCAAAAGCTTCGCCGTTCTATGCCAATATCATACGCGAGCGTGACAACTTCGGAGACGAAAACAAAAGACGTGACGCCGAGGCGGGCGACGACCTTCGCAGGTCAGCTGAAAGAATATCAAAAAGCGACCGCAATTTCAGAACTATGATGTTTTCGGAGATTACAGTATGAAGCGTAAAACCGAACTTCCGGCAGACAGAGAGGCTGTTCTCAAAAAGATACGGGATTATGAAAAGCTCGGCGGTGATTACTTTTTCTGTGACGTTGAACAGGATCCGCCCGCAAGGACGCTCATGCCGTCCGATGTTGACTATCTTCACAGCACGGCAAAATTCAAGCTGAACGGATTTTTCAGTCGCGGCGTTGAATGGGTCTGCAAAAATGTCTGCAAGAGCAAATTCGATATAACCGTTCACGGCGGAGAAAATCTCAAGGATTTGACCGGCGGCGCAATATTTACAAGCAATCATTTTTCGGTCACGGAGAATCTGGCTGTAAAGCTTGCCGGCGAAAAGGCGCCGGGAAAGCACAGAATGTATAAGCTCGTGCGCGAGGGAAATTATTTCATGCCCGGCGTGATCGGTTGGCTTTTGAAATATTGCGACACCTTGCCGCTGAGCAGTAATCTTCTGACAATGAAAATGCTCGACGGTGCAATCTCACAAATACTGAAAAACGGAGATTTCATTCTTGTCTATCCGGAGCAGGCGATGTGGTGGAATTATCAGAAGCCGCGCCCGTATAAGATAGGCGCATATTACTATGCTGCAAAAAACAACGTGCCGATAGTTCCTTGCTTTGTGACTCTTCATGCAAAGGATCCGGAATTCGACATGCTTCCGGACAACATCCGTTATGAAATTCATATAATGCCGCCGATATACCCCAGAGGCGACGTGAGAGCACATATCGAAGCCGAGCGAATGCTCGCCGAAAATGCTCGCGCCTGCAAAGAAGTGTATGAACGCGTCTACGGGAAAGAGCTTGTTTACAGCGAATAAAAAAACTGCGTCTCGTTTTGTCGGGACGCAGTTTTTCTTTGAATTTTCAGTTGTTTTTAAGAAACTCGACAACTTCGTCCATCGTGGGTATTGAAGGGGAAGCGCCTTTTCTTGTGACAGCGATTGCCGAAGCCGCAGAGGCTATGCGAAGTGCCTCTTCTGCGGTCTTTCCGGATGATACGGATGAGATGAAAAATCCAGTGAATGTGTCGCCCGCGGCAGTCGTATCGACGGCGTGAACGCGGAAAATCCCGAAAGAATGTTTTCCGTCCTTGCCGCTGTAACGTGCGCCTTTGTCGCCGAGAGTAAGCACTGTGCTTATTTCGGGGGCTTTTCTTTCAAGCTCGGATATGATTTCGTCCGGATCTGTCTTTCCCGTCATATCAAAGCCTTCCGTTTCGTTCAGGAGCATATAATCAACAAGGGAAGTGTCGACCGTTTTCAGTGCCTCATCCATAGGGGAAGGGTTGAGAACGACCTTCATCTTCTTTGCCTTTGCTTTTTTCATTATGAGGTTTATGTCGTTTATCTCATTCTGAAGGACGATGAAATCACCTTCCGAAAACTCGGAGAGGACGGAATCGACATATTCTTCCGTCATGCACCTGTTTGCGCCGCCGTAAATTATAATGCGGTTTTTCCCGCTCGGGTCGACCTCTATAATAGCATGACCGGACGGTGCGTCGACCTTTTTTATAAGATGAATGTCAACGCCTGCCGCAGAAAGTGCGTCCGTGAGCATGTCGCCGTCACTGCCGACGCAACCTGCGTGATAGACATTTGCGCCCGCCTTTGCAAGGGCAATCGACTGATTGAGTCCCTTTCCGCCGCAGAAGGTCTCGCGCTTGATGGCACTTATTGTTTCTCCGGGAGCCACGAAATGATCGGTACTGTAAACATAGTCGCAATTAAGCGAACCGAAACTGAGTATTTTCAAATTGACTCACTCCTTACTGCTGTGTTTTTTCGGGGAAAAAGGCGATTGTTTTCTGCGCCATTTCCTTTATGGAGACTTTGTCAAAGCCGAATATGGAAGCGCAAAGTGTATCGTTGACTCTGCCGCCCCAGTATTCGGGAATGTTGCTTCCGCCGAGCGCAACGCCGAGAACGGAGCCTGCCGTTGCCGCGTTGCAGTCAGTGTCAAAGCCCTCGCTTACGGAGAGACAGACGGTCTTGCCGTAATCTTTTTCGCCGTAAAGCAGAGAAGCTGCAACTATGACTGCATTTGAGATTGTATGGCACCAGTCGTAATTGTTTTTCTCGTTCCATCTTGCATGGAGCTTCTTCCAGACTTCGTCGATTGTTACGCCGTTTTCGTAATCAGAGATGACTTCGCTTACGCTCTCGTAAAGTCTCGATGTTTTCGGAACATATGCAAGACCTGTTCTGATGATCTCCTTCATATCGTCCGTACCAAATGCTGCCGCGATCATTGCGGAAACCCACATCTCGCCGTAGATACCGTTTTTGACGTGAGATATAGACGCGTCGCGGAACGCCATGGAAGCCGCAGACTTGGGATCGCAGGGGTTTACATAGCCGAAGAAGTCGCCGCGAATCTGCGCGCCGATATATTCTCTGAAAGCGTTTTTATAGATAGCGGAAACGGGCGGACGGAAACCGTTTACAAAGTTTCTGTATGCAACGCGTTCCGCCGTGCAGTATGCGTTCTTGCTCTGGCGCTCTATCCAGACGTTCATAACGTCGTTTGCCGTGAAGTCTCTGCCGAACTTCTTGAGAATGATATAGCCGATGAGAATATAGTTTGTGTCATCGTCGACGGGCATCATTCCGAAATCGGATGGATATGCTCTCTTGTCGATGGGGAAAGAAATATCCTTCATAACCTCTTCCGTTATCTCTTCTCTTGAAATATAGCGGGAGATGGGATAGTTGTTCGTTCTCTTGAGAATTTCGTTGAGAGTGGGGGTCATAATTCCTTCAATGGGCTTGCCGAGGTAGCATCCGCATATTCTGCCGAGCCAGCCACCATAGACCTTGTCAAGAACAACGTCATCTGCAGGCATTTTGAACTCTGCATGGTTTTCGGAGCATAGGCGGCAGATGTGCTCGTAATCGGAAGGCTCCGTGTATTTATAATTGTCGACCTGCTTTGCGTCGCGGACGATCCTGTAAAGAACGTCTGCCATTTCGTCCTTTGCGGGCGTATCGGGCATTGCCGCAACAGCCTCAAAGAGGGAAGCGTACTTTGAAACGTCCTTACCCTCGTCTATGCTCTGCTTGTATTCAATGGGGAGCATTTTGCTGTACGATTCCCATCCGCCCCAACTCGGGAAATCGGGAGAATCGTTTACGGGAGCGGAAGACTCGCACGCCGTGTCGCTTGCAAAGCTGTCGACGGTTATTCCGAAGATATCAGCCATGGCAACGACATGGGCAAAATCGGGAACCGCCGTGCCGCTTTCCCATTTCTGAATAGCCTGTCTCGAAACGCCGACAAGCTCACTGAGTTTTTCCTGCGAAAGACCCATGCGCTTGCGGTTTTCTGTTATTTTTTCATGTTTGAACATTGTGGTTTTCCTCCAAAAAATTAAAAATTTCCACGCTGTCTATTGTAACCTAAACCTTGCAATAAGTCAAGCAAAAAATAGCAGATATTTTTGCAATTTACAATGCAAAAACAAAAAAATCTAAGAAGTTTTGCAATTTTGCCCGTAATCTATGCACGCAGTGATAAAAATTACTCCGCGCACGATAAAATAAATCGATTTTCTATTGAAAAAATTTTCGGTTTGTGATATAATTCATGGAAAATTTTATTGAAAAGAGCGTTTTTCTGAATGAAAATTGTAGTAAAAGTCGGGACTTCAACACTCACCCATGTCACGGGGTGCGTCAATATAAGAAGAATAGAAAAGCTGGTTAAAGTCCTCAGCGATATAAAAAATGCAGGAAATCAGGTGATACTTGTTTCTTCCGGCGCAATCGCCATGGGTGTCGGAAAACTGAACCTTGAAAAACGTCCGGACGACATAGCCGGTAAACAGGCGGCGGCAGCCGTAGGTCAATGTGAGCTTATGTATACATATGACAAGCTGTTCTTGCAATATAATCAGACTGTCGCACAGATACTTCTCACAGCAGAGGATCTTCGCACTCCGGACAGACACAAAAAAGTCGAGGACACGATGGAAAGACTGCTGAAGCTCCGCGTCCTACCGATTATAAACGAAAACGATACCGTATCGACGGATGAGATAAAAATCGGCGACAATGACACGCTCGCCGCAATAGTTGCGGAAAGCGTCAAAGCGGATCTGCTTGTGCTCATGTCCGATATAGACGGCTTGTATGACAAAGATCCGCATGTTCATGACGACGCAAAGCTGATCAGCGATGTTTATGAGCTTGATGACAGCATTATGTCGCTCGGAGGCGGAGCCGGAACGGCACGTGGCACAGGCGGAATGGCAACGAAGCTCCAGGCGGCGAAAATTGCCGGAGAGGCAGGCTGCGACATGATAATAATGCACGGCGACCGCCCCGACGACCTTTACAATATAATCGACGGAACGCCGATAGGAACAAGATTTCACGCAAAGAAGGTGTAACCGTATGCAAACAAAAGAAATACTCACAAGAGCAAAAAATACCGTTCCGGAGCTGAGAAAATTCAGCACGGACGATATAAACCGCGCGCTTGAATTTATGGCGGAAGAGCTCATTGCATCCGAAAATGAAATTCTCGCACAGAATAGAATTGACGTCGAAAACGCAAAAGGCAAGATAAGCGATGTCATGATAGACAGACTTTCGCTTGACGAAAGCCGCATAAAGGGCATGGCGAAAGGAATTCTTGATGTTGCCGCGTTGCCGTCACCTGTCGGAAAGATTACTGAAAAACGCGTCCGCACAGATGGGCTCACTATCGAAAAAATAACCGTTCCCATGGGTGTTATTGCGATAATTTACGAAAGCCGTCCGAATGTTACGTCGGATGCCGCTTCACTTGCAATAAAAAGCGGAAACGTGTGTATTCTCAGGGGCGGAAAAGAGGCATATAATTCCGCAAAGGCAATCACGGAAGCCATGCGGAGAGGGCTTTCAAAAGCAGGACTCCCCGCTGACGCTGTGCAGATAGTGGATGACACGACGCGCGAGAGCGCAAAAGAGCTTATGCTGGCGAAAGGCTATGTTGACCTTCTTATTCCGAGAGGCGGTGCGGGACTTATCCGAGCATGTGTTGAAAATGCCGTTGTTCCTTGCATTGAAACGGGAACCGGTATATGTCACATATATGTCGACAAGGACGCGGATATTGAGAAAGCTTTGAATATAGTTGAGAACGCAAAGACAAGCCGTCCCTCGGTCTGCAATGCCGCAGAGGTATGCCTTGTGCACAAGGACATAGCAAAAGAATTTCTTCCGCTTCTGAAAAAGAGACTCTGCGACGACAGAGCGGCAAACGGGCTTGTGCCTGTTCAGCTCCGCTGTGACGGGCGTACGCTTTCCGTAATAGACGCGACTGCCGCGTCCGAAACGGACTTTGATACGGAATTTCTTGATTACGTCATGGCTGTGAAGGTTGTGGATTCCGCTTCTGACGCTGTAAACCATATAGCCGCACATTCGACGGCGCACAGCGACGCAATAGTGACGGAAAGCAAGGAAACATCTGACTTTTTCCTTGCCAATGTTGACAGCGCGGCGGTCTACGTTAACGCTTCCACAAGATTTACGGACGGTGGCGAATTCGGACTCGGTTGCGAGATGGGAATATCGACTCAGAAACTCCACGCAAGAGGCCCGCTCGGACTTTCGGAGCTTACAACGTACAAATATATAATTCACGGCAACGGAAACGTCCGCTGAACCGAAGGGGGAAAGAAAAATGCTTAAGGTTGGATTTATCGGCACGGGAAATATGGGCTTTGCGCTTGCAAAAGCCGTAAAGTCTTGCGGGCTTGAAACGGAGATTTTTATATCGAGCAGGACGAAGGAAAAAGCTGCAGCGGCTGCGAAAAAAATCGGTGCCGTTGCGACGAACAACAAAACAGTTGCCGCAGAATGTGACGTTATTTTTCTGGCCGTCAAGCCGAATGTAATTTCCGCTGTCGCGGAGGAGATAAAAGACGTTCTTTCATCGAGAAACGATTTCCTTTTCGTCACAATAGCGGCGGGAGTGAGCATGGATAAGATATCGTCTTATCTCGGCTTCGACTGCCCGATTATAAGAATAATGCCGAACACGCCGGTTTCCATCGGCGAGGGAATGACCCTCTGGTGCGCAAATGAGCATGTGTCAGCAGAGCAAAAGTCGACATTTGAAAAGTTGCTTGAAAAATCGGGCGTGACGGATGAAATAAAAGAATCACTGATAGACGCCGGCAGCGCAGTCTCCGGTTGCGGGCCCGCTTTTGTTTATATATTTGCGGAAGCGCTGGCGGACGGTGCCGTCGAATGCGGACTCCCGCGCGACAAAGCTATCGAATATGCCGCGCAGACGCTAGTCGGAGCGGCAAAGATGGTCACAGAGAGCGGAGAACACCCCGAAAAACTGAAGGACGCGGTATGCAGTCCCGGAGGGTCGACAATTGCGGGAGTTCACGCACTTGAAGATGGGGCATTCCGCGCCTGTGCGATGAATGCCGTGAAGGCGTCATTTGACAAGACCAAAATACTCGGAAACTCATAAAAAGCTGTAAGGTCGGTGATATTGCCAACCGTAAACCCAATGCAAAGCCCGACGGATTGATTTCCGCCGCTTTGATATAAAAAATTACAAACGAAACGGAGAATTTTTTGAAAAACTTTATTTTGGAATCGGAGAGTGTAATCTGACCGGGAGGTCGGCAAAAATACTCGCCGTTCCTCCCGGAATGTACCGATAATTTACATTCTTTCGGAGGAAAAAATCATGAACCGTGAAAATAAACGGAAAACATTTGAAAAAGGCTATTATAAAAATCATCCTTGTTGCGAGAGCTTCACCTGCAAGGTCTGCGGGCGACTTGTTACGCCGGGAAACGCCGGCACAGATCACAGAAACCATTGTCCGAACTGTCTTTCCAGTCTGCATGTGGATAACGAGCCGGGAGACAGAGAGAGCGACTGCGGAGGCATTATGGAGCCGATTGCCGTGTGGGTACGCAAAAACGGAGAATGGGCGATCATTCACCGTTGCGGGCGGTGCGGAGCACTCAGCTCAAACCGTGTTGCCGCGGATGATAACCCGATGAAACTCATGAGCATTGCGATGAGACCGCTCTGCGAGCCGCCTTTCCCGCTTGAACGCATAAGGGAAATGACAGCACTTATGGGCGGTGACGGAGAAATAAAATAGTCATCAAGTCCCGAACCCATCCGGCTTCGGGACTTTTGTTTTCAGCGGCTTAAAATATTGACATCGCCTCGTGTTTTTATTATAATGTTTATGTTTGAAAAAAAGGATATCCGAAAGTGACGGGTGCGGTTATGGAAGACAAATTTGAAAAAGTCGAGCTTACAAGCATGTGCATGATAAGCGATGGGAACGGCAATATTCTTGTTCAGGACAGAGTCAAGAACTGGTGCGGGATAGCGTTTCCCGGCGGTCATGTCGAAAAATATGAATCAATCGTCGATTCTGTTGTGCGCGAAGTGAAGGAAGAAACGGGACTGACGATATCTCATCCCCGGCTGTGCGGGATAAAGCAATGGTTTTCTGAGAACACAAGAAGCGTGTGCTTTCTTTTCGCGACGGAAACATTTGATGGCGAACTTATGTCAAGCGACGAGGGAGAAAACTTTTGGATAAAGCGCGAGGATATCGGAAATTACAGGCTTGCTCCGATGTTTGAGCTTATGCTGGAAGAGTTTGAAAATCCGGATATAAGCGAATATTATCACCGCAGAACCGAAACGGGAGATATAGACATATTGAAATAAGCCGTCGAAAAGCAAAAAATCCCGAAAGAACAGTTGACACGGGGAAATTATTGTGATACAATGTTAGAGTAAATTATATCTGCAAAGAAACGGAGATACATATCATGAAAAGAATTACAACACTTAAGACAAGAAACCTCTGCAAGAGTGCTAAAAACGGCGGTTGCGGAGAATGCCAGACATCCTGCCAGTCCGCTTGCAAAACAAGTTGCGGCGTAGCAAATCAGTCCTGCGAGAACAAGAAGGCTTCCGAAAAGAAGAACTGAGCGAAATTTTAACAGAAAGTGCCGTCTTTCCGGACGGCACTTTTTAAGTATCTGATAAACCGGAGGAACAGAAATGCTACACCAATATAAACTCAACGGATATAACATAGTGCTTGACACGTGTTCCGGCGCCGTGCACGTCGTCGACGACGTTGCATACGACATAATCGCGGAATATGAGAGCAGAACACGCGATGAGATAGTACGTCATATGCTTGAAAAATACAGCGACAGAGCAGATGTCACGGAAGAAGAAGTCAACGCCTGTATTGACGATATAGCCGCGCTCAAAGAGGACGGTCAGCTTTTCACGCCGGACACCTTTGAGAATATGGCAGGGACGTTAAAGGAACGTAGCGGAAACGTAATAAAGGCATTATGCCTTCACGTTGCGCACACCTGCAACCTCAACTGCTCGTATTGCTTTGCAAGTCAGGGAAAATATCACGGCGAAAGAGCGCTTATGAGCTTTGAAGTCGGCAAGCGCGCCATTGATTTTCTCATTGAAAATTCAGGGGAGAGACGCAATCTTGAAGTCGACTTTTTCGGCGGAGAGCCACTGATGAACTGGGATGTTGTCAAGCAGATTGTCGAATATGCCCGCTCCGTCGAAAAAAAGTACGGAAAGAACTTCCGCTTCACTCTGACAACGAACGGCGTTCTGATAGATGATGACGTTATAGATTTTTCAAACAGGGAAATGAGCAATGTTGTTCTCAGTCTTGACGGTCGCAAGGAAATTCATGACGCAACGAGAGTCGATTATGCCGGAAACGGCAGTTATGACAGGATTGTGCCGAAATTTCAGAAGCTCGTCGCGTCACGCGGCGGCAAAAATTACTATATGCGCGGAACGTTTACACATCGCAATCCCGACTTTACAAACGACGTTTTTCATATGGCAGATCTCGGTTTTACGGAGCTCAGCATGGAGCCCGTTGTCTGCGCTCCGGACGATCCCATGGCGCTCACGCCAGAGGATATCGAAACTGTAAAAGAGCAATATGAAATTCTCGCAAAGGAAATGCTCAAAAGAGAAAAAGAGGGCAGAGGCTTTACGTTCTATCACTATATGATAGACCTTACAGCCGGTCCTTGTATTTATAAGCGCATTTCGGGTTGTGGCTCCGGCACGGAATATATGGCTGTCACCCCTTGGGGCGACCTATACCCGTGTCATCAGTTCGTCGGCGAGGAAGCATATAAACTCGGAGACATATGGCAAGGTGTAACAAACGACGCCCTGCGCGACGATTTCCGCTGTTGCAACGCGTATGCTCGTCCCGAATGTAAGGACTGTTGGGCAAAGCTCTATTGCTCCGGCGGCTGTGCGGCAAACGCATATCACGCATCCGGCTCGATAAGAGGCGTTTACAAGCCCGGTTGCGAGCTTTTCAAGAAGAGGATAGAGTGCGCGATAATGATCAAAGCCGCGGAAAATGCGGAAAGTTGAAATGAATACTCCGATATTCGATTTCGTCCGAAAATATGCATCTGACGACGGCGTCAGACTTCATATGCCCGGTCACAAAGGAAACGCGTTTCTCGGTTGCGAACAATTTGATATTACCGAAATAAAAGGTGCTGACGAGCTTTATGCGGCTGACGGAATAATCGCCGAAAGCGAGAGAGGCGCATCGGCATTGTTCAATACGGCAAGAACTCTTTATTCAACGGAAGGGTCGAGCCAATGCATCCGCGCAATGATATATCTTGCGGCGACGGAAAGCACCGAAAAACGTCGGAAATATATTCTTGCGGCAAGAAACGTGCATAAGACATTTATCTATGCGCTTGCGCTTTGCGATGTTGACGTTCTCTGGATATCCGGCAAAACAGACTCCGTTTGCAGTTGCGAAATAACCGCTTGCGACGTTGAAAAAACTCTGAAAAGCGCAGAATATCCGCCGATAGCGGTATATGTGACGTCACCAGACTACCTCGGCAGATGCCTACCGATAAAAGAAATTGCGGATGTCTGTCACAGGTATGGAACAAAACTTATAGTCGACAATGCGCACGGTGCATACCTGCATTTTCTTCCCGAAAAATCGCACCCGATCGACCTCGGGGCAGATATGTGTTGTGACTCAGCGCACAAAACGCTTCCGTCATTGACAGGCGGGGCATATCTGCATATAAGCAAAGCCGCTCCCGAATATTATTCCGAAAACGCAAAGAACGCAATGGCGCTTTTCGGCTCGACAAGCCCTTCTTATCTGATACTTTCATCACTTGATTTGTGTAACAGATATCTGTCCGACGGGTTTGAAGCCAAGCTCAGGGAGAAAGCGGAACAGATAAATAATGCAAAGCAGGTGCTTGCAGATAACGGATGGGACATAATCACTTCGGAGTCTATGAAAATTACGATACTTGCGCCCGAAGGGAAGAGTGGAACGGAGATTGCGGATTTTTTGCGTTCTTCGGGCTTTGAATGTGAATATGCCGATGAGGAATATGTCGTTTTGATGATCTCGTGTGAGACAAAAGAAAGCGAGTTGCTTTCGTTTATCGGTGCGCTTGGGACGAATAAACTGCCGGCACGTAATCCGAAAACGTTCGATATACCCGCGTCTTCGATGGCGATGACGGTTCGCGAGGCAATATTTTCGCCGAGTGAAACCGTTCCCGTGTCGCTTTCGCGGGGGAGAGTCTGCGCCGCACCGACGGTCAGCTGTCCACCGGCAATACCAATAGCCGTGTCAGGAGAAATAATAGAAGAAGGGCATGTTGCCTTATTCAATCATTACGGAATAGACGAAATATCGGTCGTCAAAAACAAATAGTGTCTAAGCCGACGGGAAAATGTTTTCCGTCGGCTATTTTTGCCCTTAAATATAGCCGATTTGACTTGCTTTTCCTTTGAATTTGTGATATCATACAATAGACGCTGTTTTCACAGCAAATTTTTATAAGTAAGAACGGAGTACATATGAAAAAGATTTTTGCGCTTATTCTTGCCGTTATGGTGCTTGCGCTGTTTGTTGCCGGTTGCTCAAAGGGCGGAAACGACGGAACGACGACAGACCCTTCCGTTTCCACGGACGGAACGACCACAACATCGGCAGATCAGACATCACAGACGACAACATCTGACACAACAACGACAACAACGACAACGGTCGTTGATCCTGTTAAAAAAGGTCCGATTGCTCACATCACATTCGATGAGCTTTCCGATTCACTCACATTCGTAGACGACACCGGAAACGGTCACGACGCTGTCGCAAGCCACGACCTCAAAATCGTTGAAGGACGCTTCGGCAACGCCGTATACCTCGAATCGGTCGGTCAGCACATAGAAATTCCGGATTCAGATGCTTTCAAGCTCTCCAAAACAGACAGCTTCACGATAGATATATGGTTCAAATGGAGCGAGACATTCGCCGGCGGTCAGTGGCCGTGCGTAATCCAGAAGGGACTTGTTCAGAGCGAAGGAAAATATAAATACGTCGGATTCTGGATAAGCTCGTCAGGCAAGGCGCTCAACCTCGGTATCACTTCATCGACCGCAGGCTCGCTCTTTTCCAATACTCCCGTCGGCGAACAGGCGGGCACGGAATGGCACCATGCAGTAGCCGTTCAGGATGCGGAAAAGAACACCATCTCATATTATTACGATAACAGACTCGTTGCAAAATTTCCCGCAATAGACGCTTCATCCGCAGGCTGTCCGTTTACAATCGGATACAACGGCAGTGACGGTCAGTATATCGGCGCGATAGACGAGCTCAACATCTATGACTATGCAATTGACATGAGCGGTTCAAGCGTATCATCGTCAATTGACGATATGCTCTATATGAAATATGAATACAAGAGCGAAAAAACGGGAAAAAGCGTAACGCTTCCTTATCGCGTGTTCCTTCCCGCGGGCTATGATTCCGCTTCCGCCGAAAAATATCCCGTTCTCCTTTTTCTCCATGGATACGGCGAAATCGGCAATAACAACACTAACCAGATAAGAGTTCTCGGAGGTCCGAACCTGCTTCTCAATAAGCTTGTTGCAAATGGAAGCTGCGTCATAATTGCACCTCAGTGCAATGATCCTGTCGAATATAACTGGGTCGGGCTCAATCATCAGTGGGGCACGGGAACACGTGACGAGCTCCCCGAAAATCCGACTATAACGCTTGAAGCGGCAACACAGCTTCTCCTCGATTATATAGAAGAAGGTAAGATCGACAAAAACCGTGTTTACGTCTCCGGTATTTCGATGGGCGGATACGGAACATGGGAAATCATTGCAAGAAATCCCGACCTTTTTGCTGCCGCAGTTCCTCTTTGCGGAGCGGGAATTCTTTCATCTGCCGAGTCACTTAAAGACATGGCTATCTGGGCGTTCCACGGAAATTCCGATACAACTGTTCCCGCAAGCGGAACAAGAGACATGGAAAATGCCATAAAGGCTGCCGGCGGCACAAAGGTAAAGGCTACATACTATTCCGGCGTAGGTCATAACGTATGGCCCTATGCTTACGCCGAAGACGGGCTTGTTGACTGGCTTCTCGCACAGTCCAAATAAGATTGACACAATAAAAAATCCACTGCATTGCAGTGGATTTTTTATGTTTTACGCTTTTTATTTGAGAACCGAAATTGCGTCGCTTATTGTTTTTTCATAAGCCTCCATTCCGTATTTATCGACCTCGGACTTGTTTTTCTCGCCGTGAGTGAGGCATCCCGCGCCGCCGATACATCCGCCTATGCACGCCATACCTTCGATGAAGTTTGCGTCAAGAAGATTTTTGCTTTTTTTCAGAAGCGCGATCTTGCAAGCCTCTATGCCGTCGCATGAGCAGGGCTTGAGAACAAAGTCCGTATCGCCATGCTCCTTGATAGCCTCGGCAACGGCGTCCGAAAGTCCTCCGGAGCGGGCAAAAATTCTTCCAAAATATGAAGCGTTGTCGAGAATATCTTCGGAAAGTGTCGTTATATCGAGATCTTTACTGTCAAAGAGCGCCTGAAGCTCTTCAAATGTCATTGCTGCGTCGACATATTTCTTAACGGATTCTTTCTTGACCTCTGCCTTTTTCGCTGTACAGGGACCGATAAATACGACCTTGCAGGGCTCTTCGTGTTCTTTTATGTATTTCGCGATGGTTGCCATCGGCGAAAGATTATGCGATACAAACGGAAGCATTGCAGGGAAGGACTTTTCAATGTACGAAACAAATGCAGGGCAGCAGGAACTGGTAAGGAAGCCTTTTTCGACAAGTTCCTTCGACTCTGCGTCGGCAACCATATCAGCACCGAGTGCCGCTTCAATCACCGTGTGGAAGCCGAGCTCTTTGAGTCCGCTGATAACCTGACCGAGCTTTGCATACGTAAACTGACTCGAAATCGCAGGAGCGACAACTGCAAATACCTTATATTTTGTATTGTTTTCGCTCTTTTTGATTATGTCAATGACATCAAGAATGTATGACTTATCCGAAATCGCACCGAAGGGACACTGGTAAACGCACGCACCGCAGGCAATACATTTACTGTTATCTATCGCGGCGGCTTTATTTTCGTTCATGCTGATTGCCTTTATCTTGCAGGCGTTTTCGCAGGGACGCCTTCTGCCGATGATTGCCGTATAGGGGCAGACCTTCGCGCATGACCCGCACTCCTTGCATTTTGACTTATCTATGTGTGCAACGTGATTTTCATCAAACGTAATTGCGCCGAAACGACAAACATCCTCACAACGGTGAGCAAGACAACCGCGGCAAGCGTTTGTGACCTCATAACCGCCCATCGGGCATTCATCACACGCAATGTCAATTACCTCAATGACGTTCGGGTTTTCGTAATCGCCGCCCATCGCGAGCTTTACGCGCTCTCCGAGGATAGCGCGCTCTTTATATACGCAGCAACGCATTGTCGGCGTATTTCCGGGGACTATTGTTTTCGGAATATCAAGGACGTGGTCAAGAAGGGCATCGTTCCACGCAAGTCTTGCGACTTCGCGGAGAACCTTATATTTCAGGTGCTGAACCTTTGTATCAAATTTTCTCATCTGTACTTCTCCTTTTTAGAAATAGCTTACCTTTATTCTTTTACCCATTTGCTTCAGACAAAGCGAAAGCTCTTCTACCAAGTTCATTTTTATATTGAAGTTAATCGGAAGGTCGGGGTTCTGGTGCGCAGGGTTTACAGCTCTGCCGACAAAAAAGTTTATATCCGTTGCTTCTTCAAAGAGCAGGCGGCATATCATCGAAGCGCCGTCGTGATGCAGACTCCATTGCTCGTAAAGCTCGTTTTTGCCGAGCGCGTCCTTTGCATATTCTATAACTTTGTTTATTGTTATAACTCCCTCGGTTACAAGGTCAACACCTTCTATTTCGGCTGTCGGAGGCACGTCGCTTCTTTCAAATGAAAGACTTGCTTTGAGCGGCTTTCCGAGATATTTTGCCGCAATGGATGATGTTGTCCCTCCGCAGACAATGTGTTTTCCTTCCTTTGAGAAGAACAGAGACATCATCCTGTCGCAGTCGTCACGGTTGCGCGGAGGCCCGAAGAGGATATTCATCGGCTCACGTCGACGTATGCGAACAACACAGGCTGTCGTGTCGTCTCCGGGATGATAACCATATTGCTTATTACATTCGTCAACAAGCATTGTTGAAAGCGTTTTTGCAGTATATCCGACACTTGCAACCGTCTGCATGAATTCCGCAATGTTTTCACGTTTCCAGCCGAAATTGAATGCAAGTCCTATTCCGGCATGGGTACAGCCATCGCTCATGGCGATGAAAATATCGTTTTCCTGGAGCTTTATCGTCGACTTATATATCTTTTTTCCGTCGATATTGAGCTCGCTTTTCGGGTAGTCATAGTTCAAGCAGTCGCGGAGCAGGATAACATGCGGATTGTCGTATTGAATAAGTTCGGCAACGGAATTGTCAATTATATGAATAATCGTGAAGGTAGAATAAGCAACTCCGCGAACGGAGCATATCGGCAGGGTCGCCGCAATTGTCGAAACGCATTCTTCAAGCGGGAGCCCTTCCGCCATCATTGTCGATATTATCTTTGAAGTAAGCGTTGAAAGAATACTTGCCTTGACGCCGCTCCCCAGTCCGTCCGCCAGAACGATGACGGTTGAATTTTCGTTCTGTTCGATTATATCAACGTGGTCGCCGCAGAGCTGTTCGCCTTCGTGATTTATGCTTTTCCATCCGATATCGGCACATAAATTATTCATCGCTGATAGACTCCTTCAATTTTGAAAGTGCAATCTTTGTTTCCGCAGCGGTTTCTCCGAGAAGGGAAGCTATTTCCTGAACTATTCTCATCTGTTTGTCAACGACGCGATCGGCAATCTCAACAGTCTGACGGCTGATGCTTTCCTTCTTCTCGCGCTGTGTTTCTTCCTCCGTTACATCACGAAGAATGCATATGAGAAGGCGGTATTCGGTGTCGTAAACAATTGTTTCTTCAACATATTTTTCATATTCGGCAAGATATACACGCTTGTTATGTATCGGCACACCCTTGCTGAGAACGGAAACAAAGTCGCCGGGCTCCATTACACGCACTACCTGATCTCCGAGAATATCGGAGGCGAGGCGAAGGTTAAGTATTTTCAGTGCCGCACGGTTTATCTGCTGGACTTCAAGCTTTTCGTTGAGAACAATCAGCCCGTTCGGCGTATTACGCACGATCGTATCGGAGAAGCTCTCCGCTTTATCCTTTAGGTAGGGAAGGCACATAGATACCTCAGCCTTGCCCTGACAGATTGCAATCGCCTTTTCACGGCAGGTATCATAGCCGCAGGAGCCGCAATTGAGCTCATCCGACGGCTTTGTTTTACCCATCTGACGCAATGCGTCGCGTATTTCCTCTTCGGAGGGGTGCGGTATTTTACGTACAATCGCCGTAAATGTCTTCTGAATGTCGATGCGCTCCGGCTTTTCGACTTCAAAATCTTTTTCTCCGGCAAATCTTGCAACAGCGGCATAATCTTTTATCGGCGAGCGATGGAACTTTTCCATTACCGGACCACCTATACAGCTACCGACACATGCCGACATTTCAATAACGCAACGGTGAATTTTTCCGCTTTCTATGTCTTTGAGAGCCGCCATGCAGTTTTCCGTACCGTCGATTGCCATGTATGTGTAATTCGGATTTTCTTCTGTAAACGTTTTCAGAATTCCGCCTGTTGTGGGGAAGAAGCGCGCGCGACTGTGTTCGTTCTTCTCAAATGCGTCGCTTTCAAGCTCAATGTTTTCGGCTTTAAGCCATGCGGTGAGCTCGTCAAACGTGAGCACAGCGTCAACAATGCCTTCATAATACTGAGCTTCATCCTTTTTCGCAACGCAAGGTCCGATGAAAACTGTCTTTGCGTCCGGATAGCGGCGCTTTATATCGCGGCAATGCGCCTGCATCGGCGAAAGAACGTCCGCAAGATATGGAAGTTCTGCGGGGAAATATTTCTGAATAAGAAGGTTTACGGAGTGACAGCAGGATGTGATGATAATGTCCCTGTCTTCTTCGTTTATCATGCTCTCATATTCGTTTTTAACGATAGTCGCGCCGATAGCCGTTTCCTCTGCATCAAAAAATCCGAGCTTTTTGAGCGCTTTGCGCATCGATTCGATACCAACGCCCTCGTAATTTGCAATGAACGACGGAGCGAGGCTGACAATGACAGGGGCATCTGACTGCAGAAGCACTCTGACCTTTTCCGTCTCATCGACTATCTGTTTTGCATCCTGTGGACAGACAACAAAGCACTGACCGCACATTATGCACTCATTGCCGATTATGTATGCCTGATTTCCGGAAAACCGAATTGATTTGACAGGACAATGTCGGATGCATTTATAGCAGTTTTTGCAGTTTGATTTTTTGAGGGTCAGACACTCCATGTGTTTTCAGTTCCTTTCTCCGTTTATTTTCTTGAGAACCTTGTCATCAAAAAATGTTTTGAAGTTTTCGGGCGTTACACCGGTATACACCGTATCGTCAACGGTTACCGTTACTCCCTCGCGGTTGCATTTTCCCGTACAGAAACTGCCGGCAAGAGTGATCTCGTTTCCGAGCTTACGTTCTGCGATCGCCTCCTGAAACAGCCCGACGACTCTTTCAGAGCCTTTCAAATGACAGGAGGATCCGACGCATATCTGGATAACAATCATGGTCAGACTCTTGCAAGAACGGTTTCCTTGAAGAATTCATCAACCGTTTCGGGCTTTACGGAGAAGAATTCACCGTCCGCTGTTACGCAAACGCCCTGCTGGCATTTACCCATGCAGAACGTTCCCGCAAGTTCAACCTTGTCTCCGAGTTTGTTCTCGCGGATGAGATCCTGAAGTCTTTCAACTACCTGTCGCGAGCCCTTGATGTGGCACGATGAGCCGATGCATACTGTGATTTTCATTTGTTTTTCCTCCTGAAATGTTAATGTTTTTACTTGTTTATTTCGTTTATAAAGGGAAGAAGAAATTCCCGCTCCCTTGCGTTGCCGTTTACGCTCTGAACCGTAGCGATAACCGGCATCCATTTCTGTACATATTGTTTTTCCGTTCCGCTTTTTTCGCAGAAAAGATCGAGATATCTTTCAGCATCATCGGACGCGCCGCTCATACCGAATCGGAAATAGGTAAACGCGGCGTCTGCCGAAGCATTTCCGCGCGTTGCGTGAATCCAATCAAGAATATACGTTTTTCCGTCGTCACCGAGGATAACGTTTGACATGGTAAAACCGCCGTGACAGATTTTGTTGTGCGTCGGCAGTTCGGCAAGACGGGCGATAATGCTGTACCTGACAGTTGCCGGAATGTCGGCAGCATTTATTTTTTCAATCAGTCTGTCGCGCAGCTTGCGGAGCTTCGGACAGCTCTTCGACTGCATTTCAAGCTGAACGTCGACGAGCTTCGCGATGCACTCTTCCTTCTTTTCGGGATTTTCGAGCGCAATACGTTCAAGCGTTTTTCCTTTGATATATTCGGAAATTATTGTCCACTTTCCGTCTGTGACCGTTACCCCAAGAAGCTTCGGTACGCTGAGTCCGGCTTCTTCGGCTCTTGCCTGATTGAGCGCCTCAACAAGAACATCGGCTTTTGAATATTCCTCGCCGAATACTTTAAGGCACCTGTCGCCGTCACGGTAAACCGTTTTGTCCGTTCTGACGGCAATAATTTTATCAAAACTCATTAAATTTTCCTTCTTTTTTGATTGTTTTTGCTATTTTATCTGCATTTTCAGATGTGCGAGCGAAAGCGCCATGTTTTCATATTGAATTATAGCGTCCGCGGGCTTATAAAGCTGGCACGGAGCAAAGCACCACATTGCTTTCACGCCATTCTCGTAAAGAAGATTGCAGACCTCCTGTGCCGATTCCGGCGGCACGGCGATTATTCCGATCTTAACGTCATGATTTTTGCAGAAATCGGGAAAATCGTGCACCGGCAATATTCTTTTTCCGCTTGCGGATTTTTCCTCTTCGGTGACTTTTATATCGAAAGCCGCCATTATGTCAAGTCCGTAATCGGAAAAGACTCCGTAGTCAAGCAGGGCTCTGCCAAGCTTTCCCGCGCCGATTATAACGGTTCCTCCGTTTTTGGAGCAGAGAAATCTTTCAAGGCTCGAAATAAGCTCCTCTGTGAGATATCCTATTTTAGGCTTTCCGGAGCCGCAAAGAGTGCCGAGATCCTTTCTCACCTGAACTTCGCCAAGTCCCAAATCTTTGGAAATTGCGGTCGCTGATATGTTTTTTCTGTGCGGCGGCAACGATTTCAGATATTTAAGATATGTAGGTATTCTTCCGAGTGTCGCACGCGATACATCTGCCTCTCTCAAGGCTACACCTCCCATAAGGACAGCAGTCGTCCATTCTTTTATTCAATTTTATCAAAATAATTTGCATTTGTGAATTGCCGCTTTCTCATATCGGTGTTGCGTTTATCGATATGCCGCGAGCGAAATTGAAAAACGCGCCTGCAAAAAATGCAAGCGCGCGAAAATTACCCCATTATTTTGCGTTTTGACGCTATAACGCATTCGATGAACAGGTCGTCAAGCTCGGAATGAATATAGTCTTTACGATGAATCAGCACATCTTTGTATTTTCTGTCGCTGTCAACACATTTCCTTGCGACAAGCCCGTATCTGCGAAGGGTCTTTTCGGGGACGGGGGAACCGACGGTAAACGTTTCTTCATTCTCCGAAAGAAGTTCAAGCAGGCTTGCCCGTTCAAAAACAAATATTCTGCGCAGAGAATTCTCCGGAAGTTCTTCCTTTTTTACTTCGCTTGTCGGGAGCGAGGGAACATACGGATCCGGGTGTGATACTTCAAAATAGCCTTTGAGGTCGCCTGAGGTTATATTTTCTTTTTCCGCGAGAGGACTTTTTTCATTCATTATGAGTACCGGAGAAAACTCTGTTATAAGCTCATAGTCAATCCCTTTTTCGTCCATCATCGATTTATAATATCTGTCATAATTCTCGGCATAACGTATTATTCCGAGCTTATACTCGTCCTGAAGAACGTTTCTGACTGTGCGCAGAGCGTTTGTTTCCTTATAGTATATTTCGATCTCTGCATCCTTGCCGATCAGCTTTGAAAACTCGGAAAATGCATCCGAAATATAACTCGACCTCGGAACGGAAACGGAAAAGTGCCTTTTGCTCACGCTTCCGTGACTGAACATTTCTTCAACCTCGTCAACCTGTTTCAGAATGTTTTTTGCATAACGTATGAAAATCTCTCCGTCCGGAGTGAGAAACATTCCTTTTGCACTGCGCTCGAAAAGCGTGACTCCGATTGACGCTTCAAGCTCTTTTATAGCACGGCTCAACGCCGATTGACCTACGTAGAGCTTGTCTGCCGCTTTGTTTATGGAGTTTGTTTCCGCTATTTCAACGGCGTATTTCATGTGCAAAAGGTTCATGCATGCCTCCGAAGTTCGATTTTTATCAGTATACCACAAAATCGATCAAAAATCAACTGCAAAATAAGGATAAATAAGTTGCAAAATCAAAAGCCGCAAAGCACAACTGTGCTTTGCGGCTTTACCAAAATCAGAATTCGAGTTTCTTTTCGATATATTCGCGGAGGTCTGCAATCTTTATGCGCTCCTGTTGCATGGTGTCTCTGTCACGGACTGTGACGCAACCGTCATTTTCTGAGTCAAAGTCATATGTTATGCAGAACGGCGTTCCGATTTCGTCTTCTCTGCGGTATCTCTTGCCGATCGATCCCGTTTCATCAAAGTCGGTCGGGAAATATTTTGCGAGCTCATTGTGGATTTCAACAGCCTTATCGCTGAGCTTCTTTGAAAGAGGAAGTACAGCTGCCTTGAAGGGCGCAAGCGCCGGATGCAGGCGAAGAACCGTGCGGATGTCGCCTTCGCCGATTTCTTCTTCATCATAAGCGTCACAAAGGAATGCGAGGAACGAGCGTTCAACGCCGAGCGACGGCTCGATAACATAAGGAATGTATCTTTCGTTTTTGTCCGGATCAAAGTACGTAAGGTCCTTTCCGGATGTGTTCTGATGCTGAGTAAGATCGTAGTCTGTTCTGTCTGCAACACCCCAAAGCTCGCCCCAACCGAACGGGAAGAGAAATTCAAAGTCGGTCGTTGCTTTTGAATAGAAGCAGAGCTCCTCGGGGTCGTGATCGCGAAGGCGGAGATGCTCTTCCGTCATGCCGAGAGAGAGAAGCCAGTTTTTGCAGAATGAACGCCAGTAAGCGAACCACTCAAGATCCGTTCCGGGCTGACAGAAAAACTCAAGCTCCATCTGTTCAAATTCGCGGACACGGAAAATAAAGTTTCCGGGAGTAATTTCGTTACGGAACGACTTACCTATCTGTCCGATACCGAAGGGGAGTTTTTTACGTGTTGTACGCTGAACGTTTACGAAGTTTACGAATATACCCTGTGCCGTTTCGGGGCGGAGATAAACCGTGTTTTTAGCGTCCTCGGTAACTCCTTGGAATGTTTTGAACATAAGGTTGAACTGGCGTATGTCTGTAAAGTTGTGCTTGCCGCAGGAGGGGCATGGAATGTTGTGCTCCTCAATAAAATCCTTCATTTCGGCCTGCGTGAAAGCGTCGATGGGCTTTGAAAGCGTTGTGCCTGTTTCTGCGCAATAATCTTCAATGAGCTTGTCCGCACGGAAACGTTCCTTACACTCGCGGCAGTCCATGAGGGGATCCGAGAAGCCGCCTAGGTGACCGGAGGCAACCCATGTCTGCGGGTTCATAAGAATTGCGGCATCAAGACCGACATTATACGGGCTTTCCTGAACGAACTTCTTCCACCAAGCCTTTTTGATGTTATTTTTCATTTCAACGCCGAGCGGACCGTAGTCCCATGTGTTTGCAAGTCCGCCGTAAATTTCGGAGCCCGCGAATACAAATCCTCTGTTTTTGCAGAGCGCAACGAGCTTTTCCATTGTTTTTTGTGACTGTTCCATAGCATTTATATCCTTTGCAATTAAATATTTTTCTGTTTATCCATATATGTTTGCAGAATGATTTCTGCCGCAAGAGAATCGACAACGCCCTTGCGTTTTTTACCGAAAACGCCTGTTTCTGTCAGTATTTCATGCGCTTGCACGGTGGTTCGCCTTTCGTCAATCATAACGACGGGAATATCCGTACGCGCCATAAGCATTTGCGCAAAATCCTTGCAAGCCTGCGCCCGCGGGCCTTCTGTCCCGTTCATGTTTATGGGCTTGCCGAGAACCATAAGCCCGATGTTCCAGTCCTTTGCTTTTTTGACTATCTCATCTGCCGCTTTTTCGGGGTTATAGCTTTTCACACACCCCGCGCCGATGGCGATCAGTCCGAGATCATCCGAATAAGCAAGACCCGTGCGAGCGTCGCCGTAATCTATTCCGAGAAGCTTCACCATACACGTGTATTTATTCCTTTTTGAGAGATGTATTCTTCAACCTCTCTCTTCGACGGCACCTTTTCGAGAACGCCGTCATGAGCTTTTGTCAGAAGGCTTGTTACTCCGGCGCATGTGCATGCACGGATAATGTTCTTCGTTTCAAGGTATTCGGCAATAAACGCGCCGACATATGTTGGATTCATTTTGCCTTCGGAAACGCCGTCCGGAGTGGGGAGCGTAATTTTCTGATAAGAGTTACCGTCATAAACAAGGGACGTGTCGTTTCCGACCTGGATTATATAATATTTTGAGGGTATCTTGGATTTGAGGGATATGAGAGCGCGGACGATTCTGTCCTCCGAGGTGAGATAAAATCCAGTCATCTTTGAAAGTGTTTCATCGGAGATTATAAACGCCTTTATACCCTTGAAATCCGAGAGGGGAAGGGCGGATGCAGCCGAATTATAGTCGACTATCATGTCAACTCCTCTTTCCATTGCCGCGTTGCAGGCGTAGAGCGCAAGTGTATCTCTTCCGCGCGGATCGGTTACCGCGGAATGAGATTCTTCCTCGCCTTTTTCTTTTTCCTGTGCCGGTTCATCGCTCGAAGCGTTTTCGTCGACGGGTTCATCACTTTTCTGTGTCTGTAAAGCAGGCTTGTCTTCATCCGTCTCGGCACAGACGAGCTCTTCCTGCGGGACGAGAAAAACATCTGGACAAGTGCCGAAAGCCTCGTCTATGTCTTTTTTCGTAAAGCGTCCGTTTGCACCCTTTGAAACATAATGCTCGGTTTCGCTGTTTTTTCCGTAAAGCGTTACGGCAAAGCCCGTCTGAGCGCCTTCGGGAAATGTTATCATATCGGTATCGAGACCGTTCTTCTCATAATATTCTTTAAGTCTGTTTCCGTTTGAATCCTTTGCGAGCTTTGAGCAAAGCACGCATTTTCCGCCCATTTTACCGACGGTAACCGCGGCGGCAGCCGTCATTCCGTAAGGATGAAAGCCATATTTTCCGCCATGCGTTATATTTCCGTTTTTAAGCAGACTGTCTGTTTCCATTTCAAGGTTCATATAGCTTTCGCCTATAATAAGAACTTTTCTTTTTGAATCAGTGTTCAAATCAAGCACCGTCCTTTGCATAAAATAATACAACTTATTATACTATGAAAATACGCTTTTGTAAATAGATGAAGAAAAAAACTTGAAAATTATCCCCAAAGACCAAAAAGGGTATTGAAAAACAGTCTGGTTTTTGCTATAATAATTACCGATAATCAAGAAAGATTGCAGACTTTTCACGGTCACAATATAAAATTATCTGCACGGAGGCAAATATGGATTTTGGATTCGGATTCGGAATGTTCGGAGTGATGTTTTCCATTGTTTTTACAATTGTTATAGTTATGTTTATTCTTTCTTTCGCAAGAACAATAAAGCAATGGAAAAAGAATAATGACTCTCCAAGACTTACAGTATATGCCACAGTGGTTGACAAGAGAAAGGACATCACTTATTATGATAACCCGAAGACCGCAATACGCTCCGCATCATCAAATTATTATGTGACATTTCAGGTTGAAAGCGGCGACAGAATTGCGCTTGAAGTCAGCAGGGAAGAATACGGAATTATTCTGGAAGGAGATTCTGGAAAACTTACTTTTCAGGGAACAAGATATATAAGTTTTGAAAGATGATTTGTTCACTCAATAAATTATTACAGCCGCTTGATTTTTTGCCGTAATCAAGCGTTTTTTATTTTCGGACTCTTGCTGCCGGGCGCATTTTTCAAGCCCAATTGTGTACAAAAAGTAAAATCTTCATAACCCTATTGACTTTTTTATAAAAGATTATATAATGTGAAAAGATTTTTCGGAGGTATTCTCTTATGGCGAAGAAAAACAGCTTTTTTGCACAGCTTTCACGTCCCGTTGACCTCACCGAAGGGACACCGTGGAAGGTTATACTCAAATATTCCGCGCCGATAATAATATCGTATTTTCTTCAGCAGATCTATGTGCTTACGGATGCCATAATCTGTGGTCAGGTGCTGACCTCTTCCGAGGTCGCAGGCGTAAACGATACATTCCCGCTCACATTTATATTTCTTCAGTTTGCCTTCGGATGTACGGCGGGGTTTTCCGTCGTGACGGCAAGATTTGTAGGGCAGAATGACGCCCGCGGCGTCAGAAAATCATTTGCTGCACAGATATATCTTTCCGTCGCGATTTCACTGCTGCTGACGGTTGTTTCAATCGCTCTGCTTCCGCAACTTCTAGGAATAATCAACGTAACCGAAACAAACAAAGCTGTCTATGACGCCGCATACAGCTATTGCTTTGTCATATTCATAGGTATAATCGCCCAGATGGGATATAACTTCGTCTGCGGTATACTGAGGGCTTACGGAGACTCCGTAACTCCACTTGTTTTTCTTATAATTTCAACCGCGCTGAACGTGGTTTTGGATATAGTTTTTCTTTCAACATTTAAAATGGGGCCATCCGGCGCCGCGATTGCAACTGTGCTCGCGCAGTTTATAAGCGTTATCGCTTGCTCCGCATATACATTTATAAAATATAAAGAGCTTCGACTTCATATATCCGATTTCAAAGTTGACAAAACTACTTTCTTCATGCACCTGAAGCAGGGAATACCGCTTGGACTGCAATTTTCCGTTCTTGCAATCGGAATAATTGTCATGCAGGCGGCTGTTGTGGAATTTGATATAATGTCGACAGGCGAGATGGTCCTTGGAACGCCGGCGCAGAACGGATTCGGCGCGGCAAACAAGCTGATAAACTTTCTCATGGCAGCCTACAACGGTCTCGGCTCTGCAATACTCGGCTTCAACGCACAAAATTACGGAAGGCAAAATTATGACAGAATTAAAAAGGGAACAGTGCAAACCGTTCTTATTATGCTGATTGTGTTTGTCATATGTCTTGTATCGGGACTTCTGCTTTCAATAAACGGCGCATATCAATATATCTTTATGAGCGCGGACAAGGTATCCGCAGAGACGATACGTTTCGGAAATATATTTATCTATGTTGATATCGCCTTTTACGCGGTGCTTGGATTTTTGATTGTTGTCAGAAGTGCGGTCCAGGGAATATTTCTGCCGGGATACGTGCTCGGAGCGGGAATCGCCGAGCTGACAGCACGCGTTCTCATATGTTCGTGCTTGCCACGTATCATAAACGGTGCGCCTATAAACGACACGGCTTCATCTTTGGCTTTTGCCGCAGTCTGTTTCGGAGATCCCGGCGCATGGTTGTGCGCTTCAACTTTATTACTTCTTCCTTTTATAAAATATATACTCAAAAAGAAATATCGTCAGCTCTGAACTTTATAATATGGGATTTTGATGATCAACAAACAAAAACAGTGCCGGGTGGCACTGTTTTTTTACTTTTGCATTGTTTATCCGCTCAGAAATATTTCTGTTTGGATTATTTATTCTTTTTCATCTTCATTTTTTCTGAACATATTCTTTATGAATTGCGCTTGCTTTTTAATATAAGTTACAACCTTCTGCTTCAGTTCATCGAATTTCTTTTGCCTTTCTGCACGCTTTATTTCACGTTGCCTCTTCAATTCAGCGGCGCGCTCGATCTGTGCCTGCATTTCAGGCTTGAGTGCACGGCGTATATTGACTATGGAGGCAGGATCAAGCATGTATCTTCGCCTGTTCATTTCATTATACAGCATGCTTGATATATGCTCGGAATATGTTATCATTACGTCGCGCTGTGTTTCGTAATCTATGTATTCGCCACCCGCTATTGAAACTATATTGACGAAATAATCCTGCGGTAATTTAAGATAATTTGAAAGCCGCTTTATGTGCGTTCGATTCTGCCATATCGGGTTGTACATCATCTTTTGTTGAGACGGCTTGTATTTTACTCTGTAATAGAGTTTACAGTCTTTGCTGTTTGTGAGATAAATTTTGGCGTTATCAGCAAGGTTTTTGACCTCAACCACATATATGCCCGTGCTGTCCAGCACTACGATATCAATCTGTGCGTCGTTTCCGTATTCATCGGTTATCCTGACATCGTGCAGTATCATGTCTTTGTCTGTCACGGATTTTATATAGCCAATCGTTCTTTTTTCGCCCGATAACCCCTTGTATTCTTTTGAATCCATGCGCAGTTGACGTCCGCCGGTACACTCATATGCGTATACAGCCAATGCAGCAATAATTATTATAAATATAACTACCATAATACACCTCTTTTTGAACACGAGACGCGTTCTTTTGGGCTTGCAAAGGGAAGTGTGTTCATTATAACGGATTTAACAAAATCGTTGCTTCTTAGAATGACTTTAGCTTCGATTTCGGTAATGCAGGCGATATGCAATAATCCCCAATATTACAAAGACGGTATCACGTATAAAACGGCTATCAGGATTATTGCCGAAATAAAAACTTGAATCAAAGCCAATATTTCTGTTGCATCCATTATCTATGCTCTCCTTTTTCCTTATTGGGAATGATTAACAAAACATTACAAAAATTCTATCAAATAAAAAGCTCAATGTCAAGAGGGAAGAGCGTGGAAAAGAAAATTATTCATATCAGTATAAAAGCGTATGTTGCAGAATACATTCGCAAATATATCAAAACCCTTCGCAAATAAAAAGAACACGCTCCACCTGAATAAAGAACGTGTTCACGAAGCAGAAAGAGACCGAAAAAAGCTCCTTGCCTTGCTTCGTTAAAATGATATCACAAAAAAATCCAAAAGTCAATACTAAAACCATTTTTGATTTTTTACAACGAAGAGACAGAGGACGCAGAGAAGGAGCGGTACTACGGAGACAGTAATTGACTGTACGGGACACCTTGGAGGGTATATAAGCTCGTACAGGCAATTATACAAAATACAAAATCTATATAGTTTGTTTTTGCCCTCAACAATGTAATAGGGAAGTGCGACACGGTTACAATGTAGCCGTGTTTTTTTATTTCCGTCACACCTTGTACTCCAAACGGAGATGAGGTGTTTTTTTGTGTCGAAAGCGTCACGCTCGTATGTTCTGACTATCCCTGCCGACGTAGATAGCGACGGCTACAGTCAAGACGAAGTGCAGGAGCGATTGAAGAATTATACATACGTCGGACAGCTTGAAGAAGGCGAGGAAGTCAACGAGACGACCGGAAAGCATTATCTTCACTGGCAAGTTTACATTGAAAATAGTTTTCCGATATCATTTGATACGCTTAGACGAGCCTTTGATAAAAAAGGCGTGCACATAGAAAAACGTCAAGGCACTAAAAAGCAAGCCTATGAGTACTGCACTAAAGAGGACAATACCTATCAGGGTATACGTATTCAGAATGGCGAAATAGAGCTTGAAGACAATCAAGGCAAACGCACCGACTTACAGAACATCGCTGATGAAGTGCTCGCCGGAGCGTCCGAAGAAGAGGTACTTATCAAGTACCCACAAAGTGCCCATTGTATGGCGTATATCCGTAAACTTCGCGAAACTTATATTAAAAAAACATACGGCGAAAAGCTCCGCGACAACCTCAATGTAACGTACATATACGGTGCAAGTGGAGCAGGAAAGACGAGGTCAATATATGATACATACAAGTTTAGCGAGGTGTACAGAGTTACTGATTACGAACACCCATTTGACAACTATAATTACGAACCTGTTATGGTCTTTGATGAGTTTAATTCGCAAATTAAAATTGAGCTTATGCTCACGCTTTTAGACATATATCCCGTACAGCTTCCATGCAGATATAACAACAAGTGGGCTTGTTACTCGCAAGTGTATATCATAAGCAACAAGCCCCTTGACAGGCAATATGACGATCCTTGGAAACCGATATTGTATGAACAGGATAAGGCTTTCCGCCGTCGTATAAATCAGGTTATCAAATACTACTACGACGATAGCGGACAACCCCGGTGCGAGCTTGAGTTTGCGAGAGCTCGAAGTCCTACAAAGCCTATCTTGTTTACCGAAATATCAAATGACGATGAATTACCATTCTGAAAAGGAGTACAAAAATGAAAATCGATTATGAAAATGTGCAAATCATATCGACAATCCCTCTCGTCTCTAAATCTTACCGCGATTACACATTAAATCTCGGACTTATACCGGATTTAGATATGTTCATAGTTTGGGAAGACAAGGGAAGATTGCTCGGCGAAACAGCAATATACAGCGACAAAGAAGAAGCGTACAGAAAGTACGCACAAATGATAATAACACATAAAGAGAGGGTATGAAAAATGAAAAATATGAACGAAATCAAGAACGAAAAACGCCTTACGAAAATGTTTAAGCCTAATACCTTTTATTCTCTTGCTTGCGATGATAATTGTTGCCCTTCGTGGAATGATGATGATTGCAATTGTGAACGTGTTCTTGCCGACCGTCTTGCAAAATATGAGGATATCGGTAGAGATGTACTTTATCTGCCCGATGACGAGGTTGTCCCAGTTGAAGTGCTTGAAATGTCCTTCAAAGTCTCATCTGTTCTTGCTAACTTGTCCGTGCAGGATAAACTTGCTAAAGCGGTATTGGATGGCGTCTTTTTTATCATAGACAAGCTGTACGGCAAGAAAGCAGGTGAAAAGAATGACAAAACGTAAACCCTCCGCGCGTACTTGGCGGATTATGCAAGAAGTTGCTGCTGAAATTCTTACAGGTTTTATGTTTGCAAATGGTATGGACGAAGTTCTTAAAACGTGGAAGAATTTTTATGAGCAGTATGGTTTGAATGATGACCCATATACCGGATGTCCTTGCTCTGATGAAGAGTATGCCGAGAATGAACTTTCATATCAACGTGACCTTATGTTTGAAAGGTATGGTCATTGTGATGGACTATGAAACTATAGCGAAAGTTGTTTCTTCGGTTACTTATGAGGTTTATCTTCGGATTTTGCCCGAACTTATACAATATCGTTTTGACTGTCTTATGAACGATGTTGATAAATGGGTACGTGAGTATTTTCCCGTCAAACACGACGAAAGTCGTAAAAATAAATAAACAAATGAAAGGATTAAAAAAATGGAAAACAACGAAAGAAAACAGGTGATTACAGTTACCCTTACTATCAAGAAGAGAGCGTATCTCAATAAGAACGGCGAGCGCAAACAAGCACTTGACTATTCATATCATTGTCCCGTGAGAAACAGAGATGTAAAACTTTCTCCGGTGTTCAAAACCGACGCATGTGTCAACACTGAGCTTCTCGGTTTGCTCCTTGTTGACGATGACAGCCCGGTTAAGCCTTCAACGGCAAGATAACAAAGATTATCACGTGAAAGCGCGCTCACGTTGATATAAAGAATAGTGCAGGAAAGGAGGCGCATAGTTTGGTAAAAAGTATCGTTGACGCTATTGTAGAAGCTATAACTGGTCTTCTCGGTGGTGTTGGTCAGTCTATTGTCGGTGTGTTTGAAGACCTCTTTGTAGTTAGCACGACAGGTGCTAACGGAGAAGTTACAAAGTCCATATCTACTCTTGGTATATGGGGACTTGCATTTCTCGGCGTAGGTTTTGCAAGTACACTTATGTGGACTATTTTCCGCAAAATCTAATAAAAAAATACCTCAAAAGAGGGCGGGGAAAGCCCCGCCCTCTTTTCTATGAAAGGAGTAATTATGAAAAACAAAAAACGAATATTTGCGATAATGTCCGTCCTTGTGGTGTGCTTTATGTTCGTTGCAAACCTCACGGCTTCCGCTTCCTATCGTCTGTATGAGATGGACGCGCGATACAATGAAAAAGATAAAAAGATAGAGTTTACGTCCGTTAAAAATGCGACGTATTATGAAATCAGAGCATTTGTGCAAGGCGATACAATGTCAAATGATACAGGTGTACTACTCTCCACTTATACGCCCTCTAAAGCGTCTACTGGCGAAGAGTTGTACAGCGTTGCCGAAGAACAGCTTGACGCTTCCGCGCTCGCTCTTGTTAAGCTGAAACCTTATTATATCTTGAAAGTTTACGCTTACAACGTCTCCACCGCTCCTGAATACTGTTCAATTACTGTTAATGCTAAATATTGCGACGCAAGTAATACAGGTGGTAAAATCGCCCGTGGTGGCTCTTTTAACGTCACTTTTACCGACAGTACAAACCCGTCATACTCTGAATACAGCGTCAGCAATGATAACGCTACTCTTACGGTCTTTATGGGTGGTGTAAATATTACAAATAGTGATAATGTTACAGTGGATTACAGTACACATGGACAAGTCTCCGTAAACGTCACTAACATTACAGGCGCACTCGTAATTTCTATGACGGCTGCCATGCCTGCTGCGCCTTCTACTCTTGACACTCCTCATGCATGGATTGATGGTGAATTCCTCAAATGGGACAGCGTTCCTCAAGCTACGGAGTATTATGTCGAAGTTTATAAAGGCGACCCTGGCTCTGTTGGCACTCTCATTTATGGCGGTTTTACAGCAAATACTTCATTTGACGTAGCAAGTGAATATGATGGTGATGAATTTTATTATGCTCGTGTTAGAGCTTGCTATTCTACGACTATTGTTCAGTCCTCATATACTTCATGGTTCACGTTTGATTTCTCCGAAATCTCCACGAACCCCCCGACAAACGCTCCGATGATGGATATAGATTATTCTTCTGTCGATACTTGTATCGGTGAAAGCAACCCGATAACCTTCTTTGGCTCCGGTGCCGGAACGTGTAAACTCAAGCACTATATTGACGAAAACGGCGACGGCTTCGACGATGTTTCTTACAACAACGGCATTGCCGAAGGTATAGTTAGAGGAAAAAATCAAGCTGAAGGAGACCTTACAAATCTTTTCCCGTCAATTCTCGGCGCAGTTGCAGGATTTATTATATCAACTACTGGTAATATGTCGGTAGCTGGCTTTTCCGTCCTCGGTATTCTTAGTGTTCTTTGCCTTGCCCTTGTTGTATTCTTTATTGTTAAGGTTGTGTCGCGATGAGTAAGTATGTTTGTATTCTTCTTGCTGTATTACTTGTTATTTTTTTTGCTCTCGGTAATACAGGTTTTACGTTGCGTGAAAAGTTATATTCTTCCGAAGTTTGGTTTTATGATTTTTCGCGTTCTAATGATTGGGGAAGAAATGTTATTGTTTCCTTTGAACGTCTTACTTTTTTGCCGAGCGCAATAAGTAAATTATTTTATAAGATATTCGGTGGTTCTATAACGTCTCTTGATTGTGATTGTTATGATTTTTCTGGCGACCCAATCAATCTTGACCGATTAGCACCTACTACTATGTGTCGAGTTCTTACTTTTAGAGACGGAACACATCTTGTATATGTTGGTTCTGGCTCTAAGTCCGCCAGCTATGTAATTTATTGCGATAGTCCGTATTTGAATTTTGAAAAAGGACAGCGTATTGATACGTTTACTAATCAGTTTTTATACAAATTCTTCGGACATTTTAAGCTGAAAGATATTCGCGTCTATGATTCTAATGGCATCAAATATCTTTACAATGATGATGGTTCTATTCGTACCATAGGAGATTATTTTTCGGATTCTAAATTACTTGATACTTCCGGCATACTTAAGGATATAACAATTTTAGAAGCCGAAGATATTTGCGGAGCTTCTATCGTTGCACATGGTGGTGGCGGTGGTAATTTTTAATCATCAAATTTGCAGTTGTCTAAATCGTGCTCTTTTCTTATGTTGTAATCTTTTAATTCGTCTACTTCGCGCCTTAAATTACGAACATTCATAATTAAGATTACAATAATCATTGCGACAATTACCCCCGCAACGATTACGCATGTTTCGAATTTATCGAATTTTTCCGGCAATTCTAATAATTTTTCGTACAGTGGCATTTTATCTCTCCTTCTATCACCTTAAGGTGATTAACAAAACATTACAAAAATTTTACCAAATAAAAAACTTTATGTCAAGAGGGAAAACCCCTCGGAAAGGAAAAAATGTTAGCACTTATTTTCGCAATACCAATTGCAATGATAGTCATTACATTGCTTGTATTGGCTCTCGTCAATGTCATAAAAAAGGTTAAGCTCAATAATCAAATTCGCAGGACTATATACAATGAGCTTGTGTCCCGTGCTTCTGATAAGTCCCCGAAGGAACTTGAGGAGTACATGAAAATTATCAAAAAGTATTAAGGAGGTAAAATGAAACGTATTAAATTGATTGTAGGCGCGATTTGCGCCGTTCTGTGCGTTCTTCTTGTGTTCAGTATGTCCGTGTCCGCCGTTGATACTGAAACGACCACAGCAGAACCCACAGAGACCGTAACAACTGCAGCAGGCACAGAGGAAGAATTCACTCCGCCCGATGCGGGCACTCTTGAGGGCGTTCTCTGGACGTTCTTAACGTTCTTTTTCTCAGCTTCAACGGTTCATACATATGCACCGTTTTTCGCAAAGCTGACGATAATTTTTGTAATCTTTATCGTTGCATGGCTCTTCAAATGCGTTTTCGGCATTTTCAAAAAGCGCAGGTGATTGAATGTCTACAACTGCTATTATAATCCTCGTCGCTGTCGTTGGCTTCTTTGTGCTCGTTCTGTTGCAGTTTCTTCGCGCAACTAAAATCGGCAAAGGCGAACGTGTTATTGCCCTTACTGGTGAACCTGGAGCAGGTAAAACATTCAACGTTTGTGAACGAGCTGAAAGCATATACAGACGGTTAAAATTTGAATATAAGTTCGGTATACTTAAAGGTGATGAGCCTTCCGCATGGAGTTCTTTTCCCGCCGTTATCGGCGGGGAAAAGACACACGTATTGAAGAGGGAACACCTTTTGTTTCAAGAATTGCTGCCCGAAAATTGCGTTATTTTGATATCGGAATTTTCCGAAATAGCAAGTAATCTTGACTACGCAAATCCCCTTGTAATCCTTTATCTTGACATGTGGATTAGAATGGTCAGACACTTTTACAATGCTTACGTAATTATTGATGACCAAGCGTTTGGGCAGGTTCTTATCAATATAAGACGGCGCACTAATACGGTGTACAGTCTTTCAAATTTCCGCCGATGGCTCGGCATTATGCCTTTTTACAAAGTCAATGTAGATGTGCTCAAATGTATTGAGGACACAATAAATGTAAACAACATAGAGGAGAATAATAACGATTATTTATTTGGCTTTTTTCCGTATAGATGGATGAATAAACGAAAATATGATACTCGTTGTTACTCGAATGTTAAGTATACAGGCTTTACTTTCAAAGCTCCTGACGAGTGGTCAGATGACCTGAAAACGAACTACATAATAGACCTCTCGTGTACAAAAGAAGAAGAAAAAGCGTACAAAGAAGAAGGCAGAAAATACGCTCTTTATCGGATGTTCAAGAACATAAAGCAGGGAATAGAAGATTGTCTTGAATTGGCGAAGATAAACGATGATAAACTGAAGATAATCAGGTATATCCGCATGCTCGAAGAGCTGAATAAACCTGAAACAGAAAAAGAAATAATAGAATGAAAGAGGTAAAAAAATGATTATACTTTTTGTTGCATTACTCATAATCTGCACAATGTTTGCCCTCGTTGCAATTGCGGTAACCCGCAAGCTGACTCCGGTCGTAAACGACAAAAGAACTGTACATTATCTTAAATTAGATTATAAATATTGTGATGATGTTTATAACTGTTATAAAAGATTTGAATTAAGGAAAAATGACCGTAATTATGAACAAGGAGATATTATCAGATTTATTCCTGTTGATAAAAATATGATGGTTGAACATAAGATAGATAAGTGTTTTTATCAAATTGTTGATATTTTTCGTCCTGATGATTATAAAGATGAAATTGGAACGGTTATTCGTGATGGTTATGTCATTCTTTCGATAGCACCTTGCTATTATTCGTTCAAAGACGATAACGGCAAGAAAGGGAAGAAGTGAAGCAAGATTTTGCGAGCTGCCGTTTACGGGGGTGTGCTGTTGTCGGGGGTTGCTTATGCACCCCCGACACAGCACGCCATAAAAAAGAAAATGCAAGCTAATGCTTGCATTTTTTCTTTGTGCAAAAATGAAATAAATATTGAAAAAATATTGATAAAATAAGGCTTTTTTGTTAATAACTATTGACAAATAACAAATAATGTGATATAATAATAATGTCAAGTGAAGGTTGCATTTCATTTGATAGGCAAGGAGCAGAAAGGCAAGGTGCTAAGCATGAGTAAATCAGCATTAGCACTGCTGCTTGAAATGCTCGCTGACTATTTGGAGAAGTCCGCGAAGGATGTCAAAGACGCAGTGCGATATATTCGCAAGATAGCGAAAAACTTAAAATAAGACCTCCGCGACAATAAAAAGAACACGTTCTCCCTGAAAGCTGAACGTGTTCACGAAGCAGAACGCGACCTCGAAAAAAAAGCTCCTTGCCTTGCTTCGTTAAAATGATATCACAAAAAAATCCAAAAGTCAAGAGCAAAACCAAAAAAAGCAAGAGACGCGCCGAAAGGCGCTTCTTTTGCTTTAGACCCCATCCCCCAGAGGTAAAACAAATCAGAACTGTTTTCGGTGTAAAATGGATATGACGAAGGGGGCAGCTCTAACTCTATCTTTTGCTTTGAGCCTTGCCCCCTTCGGCGTAGCCATGAAAACACCGAAAATTGAACCTTGTCAAGGTTTTTCGAAAAAAATTTTTCAAGCCATCAAAAATCAAATCAGCGAACAGAGACACTCTCTGAAAAAATTTTTTCTAAAAGCCTTTACAAGTGTTCAAGACCTTCGATTAGAACTAACTAAAAGTTTCCCCGCGGCGCTTGCCGCCGCCAAAGTTAGGGAGGACGTAGTCCTCGCGACCAGGGTCGAGGGGCGTAAGCCCATCGTCTGGGGTCAGGGGTGAAACGCCCCTGCGGAGGGGTTCGGGGGGGCAGAGCCCCCCTGATAAAACGTTCTTTTCTCTACTCTTAGTTCTCTTTTTCTAAAAGAGAAACTAAGATATAGTAATCTCCTTATACGATTAGTGCCGTAAAGACTACGCGCGTACGCGCGTATAGTGTTACCTTACGGCACTTTTGTAGTTTGTAGTCGACTTGTGCAAATCATACAAACATTTTATGCAAAAATCACAAAAATATAAAAAGGGTATTGACAAATGAAAAAATGTCCGGTATGCTTACAAGCGAGGTGTGGCGGTGTTACACCTATTGCGTTGTTACAGGCAATTATACAAAATACAAATTTTATATAATTGAGGGAAGTAATAGACAATAAAAACCGAGATAATCGTGAACTTTAATGTTCAACGCGATTTTTCTCGGTTTTTTCTCTTTTTTTGATTATTATTTCATTAAATGCAGTTTAACAAGCGCATTATAAATTTTTTCGCCTTTTGGTAACATCATTATATCTTCGCGCTCAAAATTCTTCAGTGCGAACAGCAAAACAAAATATGCTATCACCGTCAGCACTATCGAAACAACCGTAGCAACGGTTGCATGTCCGGCACGACTTATGATGCTGTATGACAATATTGTCACAACCGATGAAATAGCCGACGCACCTATCGGTTTTACTATCAGTCTTAAAATGTTTATCTCTGTACTTACATATTTCAATACAAAAATAAAGTTTACAGTGGCCATAACAAAATAGCTTACAAGCGTACCGATTGGTGCGCCGAGTATTCCTATGGATTTTATAGACATAAGCGCACAGCTCACAATTGCTTTTGCGGCAATTCCGCACAGCATAGATGTTATCGGTTTTCTTTGCTTGTGACACGCTTGTAACGCAGCTGACGTCACAGTCAGTATTGCCGAGAAGAAAATCGCAGGTGACAATATTGACAAAAGCGGCGCGGCACTGTTTACAGACGCTTCGTTTGAAAATAAAAGCGACAATATCGGCTTTGACATGATTGCCATTCCGATGGCGCACGGTATGGAAATAATTACCGTCATTTTCATTGATGCATTAAGTGCACTGCGTTCCTTTGCCTTGTTTCCGGAGACTCTTGCGGCCGATAAAGCCGGTGCAAGCGATGTCGAAATCGGATAAATAAACGCCGAAGGAAGATGGAAAAGCGTCACTGCGAGGGTTGTATAATTTCCATATGCAATCTCTGCCGCTTCAAGCGAAGAATTCCTTTTTATTATATTTATTATGGTAAAAGTATCTATGGTGCTTGTCAGATTGAGTGCTACTGAGCTCAGCATGACCGGAACCGATATAAGAAGCAGATTTTTGAGTATTTTTCCTGTCGAAGACACTTTTCCGTCGTCGGCAGCAAGTGTGTAACTGTAATCCTGACGGTGCAAAAGCTTAGCGCACACAAGGAAAATCAGTCCGCAAGCCTCTCCGATTGCAACACCCGCAATCGCATATGCAGCACAGATTTCAATACTCTTTCCGTTGTTTACCGCCCACGTTCCGAGGACTATTCCAAGTACAAACTTCCCCACTGATTCTATTATCTCAGAGCCGGCTGTCGGAAACATGTCCTGATGTCCCTGAAAATATCCTCTTATGGAGCTCGATATACAAATAAGAAACAGCGTTGGTGATATTGCCATTATAGCCCAACTCGCATCTGCCGAGCCCATCAGCTTTGCAAGTCCGCTTGCTCCGAACAGCATTATTGAGGTTCCGAGCGTTCCCAAGACAAAAAACAAACATACGGCGGTACGGAATATGCGCTGAACTTCGAGCTTTTTTCCTTTGACTCTCGCTTCCGAAACCATCATAGATATTGCCGTCGGAAGTCCCGCAGTTGAAATGAGATAGAGCGTTGTAAAAAGATTATAAGCTATATTGAAATAGCTCATTCCGCGGTCTTTGAGAAGATTGTGGAGCGGTATTTTGAATAAAACGCCTATAACCTTTACGATGATGTTTGACACCATCAATATCATCACGCCAACTATGAGACGCGGTTCTTTTGTCTTGTTTTTCTGCATTTCCCGGAGCCTTTCAAAGCGTTAATTACATATGTTTTTTCGGTTTGACGATAAAATTCTATTCATTTTATCGCACATATATGCCGATTTCAGGGATTCTGTTTTCGACCGATAAATTCTCTGAACACAGAGTGCGACGGGATAAGTCCGGACGGAATTTCCGGCACATTCAGATATTTATCCTCAAAGCCTTTATAGACTTCGAGCTCTTCCGGATTTTGAAGATCAAATCTCACCGTATTGAGAATATACGGTTTCATTACGTTTATTTCGTAAAGCATGAGAGAATTTATTATAAAATCGACATTTTTACTTGCCGGAATTATTGATTTTTCCTCATTTGCGACAACATCTGTCCAAAGGTCAATCGTTCTTCTTGCCGATGATGAGCGGAACTTATAATCGCGGACAAGTCTGCGCACAAAACGTATATCTCTTGCGGAAAAATATCTTCCGTATGCCACGACGTCATCCGAAACGCTTATATAGATCGTTTTCATACTTTCTTTCGGTATATGTGAAAGTATTTCGGGATACAACGCCTGTATTCCCTCAAATACAATTATCTCGTTTTCAGCAAGTCTGTGAGGCCTGTAACCGCTACGCGCCTCTATATTGAAATCGAATATCGGAAGCTGTGCTTCCCTGCCGCTTGTAAGATCGTCTATACATTTTCCGAAATATTCAAGGTCGATTGCTGCCGCAGTTTCAAAATCAGGTTTGGGTTCATATTTGATTCTGTTGCGATAAAAATCGTCTATGGAGATAACCTCCGCCTGCTTTCCATGCTGTGCAAGCTCACTGAAAAGTATAGACGCCGTCGTTGTTTTTCCGGAGCACGACGGCCCACAAAGCATAACAAATTTCACACTGCTGTCACCGGCAATGCTCCTTGCAACGTCAAGCACCTGTTTTGTATAATTACCTTCACATGAAAGAACAAATTCCTTCATTTCATTTTTATCGTTAAAAATTCTGTCGTAGTTTATCACAGTGATAGCCTCCTTTATGTATTCTGCGTGTAAAACTCCTCTATCGTCCTTAACTTATTTTCTCCCTTTTCGTTTTCCTTATCGGATAAATATTCATAAGGGTATTTATAATCGAAAATTCTTTCAATCTTCCCTCCTGCCGGCGATACAAGCTTTGATACAGCCCCTGCACCGACGGAGAATATTGAGTGTACTTCCTCCATCATATATATGTTGTATCTTCCCTCCGTGCCCGGCATTGCAAAGCCGACATTTTCAAGATTATCGACAGTATTTTTCTGTCTGTATATATAATAAGGAATGTACCCCGCATTTTTGCATGCAAGCTGCGCATAGTCGACGCATTTCGTCGTTTCGCTGAAGGTGTTGCATATATCTCCCGCACGATTTGCAAAATCAGCCGCACTCTTTATACAAAGCGTGTGCACGGTCACGTTGTCGGGGTGAAGATCGATGATTTTGTCGACTGTTTCCGAGAAGCTTCTGAAGCCTTCGGAAGGCAGTCCGGCGATAAGGTCTGTGTTTATATGCCTTATTCCGGAATTTTTCACAAGGTCATAGGCTCTGAAAAATTCATCAACCGTGTGATGTCTGCCGATTATTTCAAGCACTGCGGGGTTCAACGTCTGCGGATTTACGCTCACTCTTGTAACGCCACCGTTCTTTATAACAGCGAGCTTTTCAGACGTTATTGTGTCCGGGCGACCGGCTTCAAGCGTAAATTCTTCAAGGATCGACGTATCTGTACACGAATTTATCACATTCAGCAGTTTTTCGAGCTGTTTTTCATCAAGCGTGGTCGGAGTACCGCCGCCGATGTAAACCGTGGAAACCGTCAGTCCAAGTGCTTTTATCTCGTCAAAAATGCGTTTTATATCTATGCGGAGCTTGTCAACATAATCATCTACAAGCGACAGCAGCTTTGAGGAAGTAAACGAAACGAAGCTGCAATAGCTACACCTTGACGGGCAAAACGGTATCGAAACATAGACGCTGCATGTGTTTTTTCCGAGCTTTGAGATTATCTTCTTTTCAACAGACGCAATGTCCGTCACGAGCGCGGCTTTTTTGGGCGAAACGAGATATTCTTTCACCATCTGACTTTTGACTTCCGCCTTTGTAGAGCCCGAATACAGCCCTTTAAGCGCGAGCTTTGCAGGTCTGACACCGGTTAGTATTCCCCACTGCGGAGCTATTCCGAGCAGAGCCTTCCCAGCCGCAAAAAATGCCTTGCCGCATGCAATACGACGAAGAGTATAGTCGCTGTATTTTCCGGTGTTTTGCTCAGAATATATCTTTGTGACACTCTTCCCTCCCACCGAAACCGTTACGGTCGCTGTTGCTTTTTCTCCGTCAAAATCAACATCGACTATCGCCTCCGGCGCACCATCGGTCGCATTGTCGGTCTTTGCAAATTTGGACGCCGGAAAAAACAGAAGACAAAGCGTCTGCACATAGTATTCGTTTATATCACCGTTTACAGTAAGTTTCATTTTTTAATATCCTTTTTAAGAAGCACTTCACTGTCCATAACAATGGTTATTGGACCGTCATTATTTATCGTATACATCATTTTTGCCCCGAAAATACCGGTTCCGACATATCCGATGTATTTTTTAAGTTCTGAAACAAAGAGCTCATAAAGTCCATTCGCCCTTTCGGGAAGCTCTGCGTCAAAATAATCGGGACGATTGCCATGCGCATAATTTGCACAGAGCGTAAAGTTTGAAACGACTATCGCGCCCCCGCCTATATCGCTAACCGAAAGGTTGAGCTTGTCATTTTCGTCCGAAAAAATGCGCAACTTCGCAATTTTTGTCGCAAGCGCGACGGCGTCCTCCGGAGTGTCGCCTTTTCTTACCCCGAGGAGAATTGCAAGTCCGGCGGAGTCCATTTTTCCCGTCAACTCACCGTCGGAGATAACCTGCGCCGAGCTGACTCTCTGTATTACAGCGCGCATAAATCAGCCTCCATTCTTTGCATATCCGCGTTCAACGGCAATAACATTCTTTATACTTTTCAGTCTTGCCATTATGCTGTTGAAATGCGCAAGATTTTTACACGCAACGGCAATGTTGAACACTACCTCGCCCCCCGTGCGTTTCTGGGTGTTTATCTGAATTATCGATACCTTCATATCCGCAAGAGCCGTGCTTATGTCAGCAAGCATGGAAATTCTGTCCTCTGTAACTACCTGCATGAGCGCTTCGTATTGAGCGCGTTTTGCGTCGCTCTCGTCAACCTCTTTCCATTCGACATTTACAAATCTGTCTGTTTCCTTTGACATCGAATTCAGTATATTCGGACAATCCACCTTGTGAATTGAAATTCCGTAACCCTTTGTTATAAATCCGACGATACTGTCTCCAGGAAGAGGATTACAGCACTTTGCAAATTTGACCTGACATCCTTCGACTCCGTCGACTATAACGCCACCGTAAGAATGCGAGGAACGCGGTCTCTGCACGGTCTGAACCTGCGTTACATCAGTTATCTTTACCTCGGGCTCCGGCATTACAACACGCTCGAATTCTTCTTTCAGACGCGAGCCGACCGTAGTCATGCTTATTCCGCCGTATCCGAGCATGCCGAAAAGGTCTTCCGGCGAATTCATGCCCATTCTTGCCGCAACCTTGCCTGTGATTTCGGTAAACTGCTCGTCGGTTATATGAACGGGAGACATCCTGCGAAGCTCTGCCTGTATCTCGCTTTTTCCCGCTTCGATATTCTCCGCACGTTTTTCTTTTTTGAACCACTGGCGGATTTTTGCCCTTGCCTCGCTCGTGTGCGCGATCTTGAGCCAGTCTCTGCTTGGTCCTTTTGAAGCGGAGGAAGTGATAATCTCAACAATTTCTCCATTGTTCAGCTTACGGTCAATCGGAACGATCATTCCGTTTACCTTTGCGCCAATCATCCTGTTTCCGACAGCCGAGTGAATATGATATGCAAAGTCTATACAGTTTGCATTCTGCGGGAGCGTTACAACGTCCCCATTGGGTGTAAAGACGAAGGTTTCGTCCTGGAAAATATCTATTTTCAGCGCGTCTATAAACTCGTCAGGATCTGCCGTGCTTGACTCATTTTCTATGAGCTTTGCAATCCATTCGAGCTTACGGTCAAGATCACCGTCACTCTTGTCACCGGACTTGTATTTCCAATGCGCCGCAATGCCGTATTCGGCTATCTGATGCATTTCCCATGTTCTTATCTGCACTTCAAACGGTATACCGTCACGACCGATAACGGTTGTGTGCAACGAGCGGTACATATTGGGCTTCGGGATTGAGATATAATCCTTGAAGCGTCCCGGCATTGAATTGAACATCTCGTGTATAATTCCGAGCGCAGTATAACATTCAAGCTCAGTGTTCACGATTATACGTATGGCATAAAAATCGTATATTTCATCAAAGCTCTTGTTTTGGTTATACATCTTTTTATATATGCTGTATACCGATTTGACGCGACCTTCAAGCGTGCATTTTATGCCGTTTTCATTCATTTTTTCATGAATGAGCTTTCTTGTCTTGTTTATAAAATCACGGTTTTCGCCGAACTTACGCTCTATATCATTGCTCACCTCGTCATACCCTATCGGATCAAGATATGAGAGAGCAAGATTTTCAAGCTCCTGCTTGATTCTTTGCATACCGAGACGGTGTGCAAGAGGCGCATAGACGTGCATTGTTTCAAGCGCGATCGTGCGTCGCTTGTTTTCCGGCTGAGCATTAAGCGTTCGCATATTGTGAAGTCTGTCTGCAAGCTTTATAAATATAACACGGACGTCCTTCGCCATTGCAAGAAACATCTTGCGAAGGCTTTCCATGTGAGCGTCTTCTTTGTCTTCTATGCGTATCTGAACGAGCTTGGTCAGTCCGTCAACAAGCTCTGCGACCTGATCTCCGAATTCCTTCTTTATTTTCCCAAGATCAATCTTGTCTGAGCAGTCCTCAATGGTATCGTGAAGGAGCGCCGCGCATATAGAGTCCGTGTCAAGCTCGAGTCCCGCAACTATCTCTGCGACAGCGACAGGATGACAGATGTATTCCTCCCCGCTCTTGCGGTACTGTCCCTCATGAAGCTGCTTTGCGTACTCATATGCTTTTTTTATCTTTTCGATATTGTATTTTTTACCCGTATTTTCGAGAATAAAAAGAAGTCTGTCAATTCCTGAAAACATTTAATTAACCTCGCTTTTGTGACATTATCGGCGCTGCGAAAATGTCCTTCTTTCCGTCTGTTTTAAGGACGGTTATTTTATATTCAAAAAGTGATGCTTTTTCTATATTTATAAATCCAAGCTGGCTGAACGCTGCAAGTGCAATTCCCGTCGATGCGTATTTTGAATAGTGTTCACCCGCAATCAGCCTTTTTATTGTGACCGTTGCAACGTTTCCCCTTGCGGCGGCAACTATTTTCCTGTAAATATCCGCACACAGGGCTCGGTCCGGAAGATCGGCTTCAAACGGTTCTGCGTTTTCGAATATGTATCCGTCACATTCCTTCTGCATGGCTGTAAGCATGATTTTCAGAGGGCCGGCGAAGTCCATATCTCGTATCATGAGCTGAACCTCCCTCGTTCCACCGAACGTGTTTATATTCAGCTCACAGACGACATCAACTCTGTCCCCGACGGCAAAGCCCTGCTTTGAAAGCCCGGAGAAGAAGAACGGTGCCTGAAAAATCTTTCCGTCACGTTCGAGAACGAACTTTGTGAACTTCCCGTCCTTGAGCGGTATCTGCTGAACTATTTTGGCTTCTGTCAGCGCAAAAAGCGGAACGGGGTTTCCCTCTCCGAACGGCTCAAGCTCCGATATTGAATTTACCGTGCGCTCGGTTATGTCATCCGACTTTATGATTGCCTCTATGACGGTTTTGTTTTCAAATTCGCAACTGTCGATACGAGCCTTGACATATTCGCTGAATTTTTCTCTGAACTTATCAAGCATATCACGCTTTACGGAAAGTCCCGCCGCCTGCTCATGACCGCCATATTTTGTAAGCGTGTCAGAACAGAATGCAAGCGCGTCGGCAAGATTTATGCCTTTTATGCTCCTTGCGGAGCCTTTGCCTTCGTCAACGCTGCCGTCAAACGAAATAAGAACACAAGGCAAGCCGTAACGCTCCGCGAGTTTTGCCGCAACTATTCCTATAACACCGTGGTGCCATTTATCGCCTGCAAGGACAAGAACCTTTTCGTTTTCGGGATCGCGTTCCTTTTCAATCTGCTCAAGTGCCTCTTTGAGTATTGCGTCTTCAACTTCCTTGCGATACTTGTTTGTGCTGCAAAGCTCCTCTGCAACGACCTCCGCCATTCTGTCGGAGTCTGCAAGAAAAAGATGTACAGCCCTTGAGGCACCGCCCATTCTTCCCGCGGCATTTATCCTTGGCGCAATCAGATATCCTATGCTTGACGCCGTTATCCTTTGCGGGTTTTTTGTGTCAATCCCCGCAAGCGTCATAAGCGCTTTAAGCCCATGCCTGGTAGTATGACGGAGCATCTTCAGTCCTTTTGATACGATTATCCTGTTTTCGCCGACGAGCGGCATTACGTCCGCAATCGTCCCGAGCGCCACAAGATCGATATAACGATTACACATTTTGCCAATCGTTGCCTTGTCATAATTTCCGTCGCATGAAAAAGCAAGCTCCAGCGCACACGCCGTTTTGAAGGCAACTCCGACGCCAGAAAGATCCTTGAACGGGTATTCACAATCCGGACGATGAGGATTTACAACAGCCTCCGCCTCCGGAAGTGTATCATGGCACTGATGGTGATCTGTAACCACGACGTCAACGCCGATTTCTTTTGCAAATTTCACATCTTCGTTTGCCGTAATTCCCGTATCGACTGTTATTATAAGCGTCGATCCGTCCTTGGCGATCGTTTCAATTGCCAAAGAATTAAGCCCATAGCCTTCATTTTCTCTTGAAGGAATATAATAATCGACTTTAGCTCCGCGGTCGCGAAGATATGTATATAAAACGGTTACAGATGTAACCCCGTCGACATCATAGTCGCCGTAAACCATGATTTTTTCGCCGTTTTCAACGGCGGTCTTGATTCTCGTGACGGCCTTGTCCATATCGCGCAAAAGGTACGGATCATAAAGCTCGACATCCGTCTTGTTCATAAATGCCTTCGCCGCCGACGCATCAGAATAGCCTCGGTTTATAAGCAGCCGCGCACATATCGGACTTACGTCAAGAACATTTGAGAGATAAGAAACCGCTTCCGGATTCTGCACTTTTATTTCCCATTTACTTCTGTCAAACATCTTTTCCTCCGGAAGGATTTGTTTTGTCTGAATATCTTTTTATAATCGCGAGCGCCGTCTTCATTCCGTCGACGGCCGCGCTCGTTATACCTCCTGCATATCCGGCGCCCTCTCCGCACGGATAAATATTATCAAAGCCTTCGGCAATGAATGTTTCGGGATTTCTCGGCATTCTGACAGGCGATGACGTTCTGGTTTCGGGTGCGGTCAGTATTGCATCGTCGCAGGCAAAGCCTTTGATTTTTCTGTCAAAATCGGAAAGTGCGGCGCGAAGAGCATTCTGAACAAATTCGGGGAAAACACCGCTTATTTCCGTCATCGTCACTTTTCCGTCCATATATGTCGGAGAAACATCACCGACATCATTTTTCTGTCCGCGCAAGAGCGAACCGACCGTTTGTGCCGGAGCAAAATATCCGTTTCCACCGACATAAAACGCACGTCTTTCTATGTTTCGGACGAAGTTCTCTCCGGCTTCAACCGTCCCGCCGAAATCTTCCGGAAGAACGGAAACGCAGACTGCGCTGTTTGCGTTTTTGCCGTCACGCGAGTGTCTGCTCATGCCGTTTGTCACAACGCCGTGTTTCTCCGACGCCGCTGCAACAACTTCCCCTCCGGGACACATGCAGAATGTATAAACCCCACGACCGTCGATGTGTGTCGAAAGTGAATATTCCGCATGAGGAAGAAGTCCGCTGTCCGCAAATTTTCCATACATCGCCCGATCGATATTTTCCTGCAAATGCTCAATTCTGACGCCGACCGAAAAAGCCTTGGGGGCGACAATAAGATTTCTTTGTCTGAGAGCTTTAACGGTGTCTCTTGCGCTGTGCCCGAGAGCGAGCACAAGCGCCCCGCAGTCGATTTCGCCTTGCGAGGTCTGTATTTTTTTCACCTTGCCGAAGCTTTCAGATATACCGTCCATTCTTGTGTCAAAACGAACTTCTGCTCCGAGAGAGGCAAGCTCTCCGAGCATGTTATCAACGATTTTAACGAGGTAATCCGTGCCTATATGCGGCTTTGCATCATAAAGAATATTATCCGGAGCGCCGAGCTTATGAAACGTGTCGATGACAAACCCGCAAAGCCCGTCATTTATTCTCGTCATCAGCTTTCCGTCCGAAAAGGTTCCCGCTCCGCCGGCGCCGAACTGTATGTTCGATTCCGTATTCAGTATCTGTTTTTCTCTGAACAGTTCAACATCCTTTATGCGCTTTTCGACAGATGAACCGCGTTCAATGACAATCGGCTTATAGCCGTATTTTGCGAGAATATATGCGCAGAACATCCCTCCCGGTCCGAATCCGACTATGACGGGTCTGCCGTCGAGCTTTTCCGTTCCCGGAACAGCGTCTATCACAAGGCTTGCCGAAACGGCTATTCCGCATTTTGCGAGGTCTTTTACGTCCGGAGTTTTTTCCGAATCAATCTCCGCCGAAACCGAATATACAAACTGTATATCGTTCTTTTTTCTTGCGTCAACAGATCGCTTTGATATATTGAGCGAAATTATTTCGTCCTTTGAAAAAAACTTCAAGAGTGCTTTTTCGGCTTTGCCGAAAGCGTCATCTCTTGAAGCTTTTACCGGTAGAGATATTCCTGATACAATAAACCTTTTTGTGTTTTTTTCACATCTCATTGAACTGAAGCTCCCTGCGACACCGCAACGACCCATATGAGTATCGCACAAAGAAGAGATATTATTCCGATTATAATATCCGCGCGCCTGCTTTTTTTGATGGTGTAATCGTCCTCTGCCGGGCGCTCGGATTTATCGGAGGCGTTCTTTCCTCCGAACAGCTTTGAGAAAATGCTCATTTGCCTTTACCTCCGTCTCACTTCTGGAATTTGTTTTTCTTTTCCGCGTCGTCGTCGCGGAGAAGATTTGAAAGCTCTGTTTTAAGAGTATTGTAATCATAATTGCGTCTGAGCTGACCGTCGATCGCAAGAGAAATCGTTCCGGTCTCTTCCGAAACAACAATTATAGCAGCGTCGCTGTTTTCGCTCATTCCGATTGCCGAGCGATGACGTGTACCAAGGTCTTTTATGATGTCGTCGTTTGTTGACATCGGCAAAAAGCATCCCGCCGCACATATTCTGCCCCCGCGGATTATAACCGCGCCGTCATGAAGAGGGGCTTTGTTGAAGAAGATATTTTTGAGAAGCGGAACCGTTACATCCGCATTTATCACGGTACCTGTTTTTATAATCTCACCGAGAGGCGTCGATCTTTCGATAACAATCAGCGCACCTGTGTACTCTCTTGAAAGCTCGCTTGCCGCCTCGCATATAGCGGTGATTGCATTGTGTTTGAGCGACTGATTTTTGGATTCCGAAATCGTCTTTATGAATGATACTCCACCGAACTTTTCAAGAACCGAGCGAAGCTCCGGCTGGAAAAGAATGATTATCGCTATAAATCCGACCTGAATAAGGTTTGAGAAAATAAAGCTTAGGGCACGCATATCCAAAAACCAGCTGACAAACATCAAAAGGACGACGAGGAAGACACCCATCGCGAGCTTGCTGGCTCGCCTGTCGCGAATAAACTTTACAATATAAAAGATTATAACGGCAACAAGCAAAATATCGATTACATCTATAATACAGTGCGGGAATGTGAACTGCTTCGCCGCGGCACTGAACATATTCTTTATTCTTTCAATAACGGTTTCCATAGATTGAAGATCTCCAGACTGGTCAACAAGAATTATACAATTACCCGATACCCTATTATAATATATTTTTTTGTATAAATAAATACCTTTTTGAATAATTTTTATAATTTTCAATGAATTTTTTTATTTTTGTTGCCATGCAGCCGATAATTTGATATAATCTCTGTTGATGAGAAACTGAAAAGGATAATTAAAATGAATATTTTCAAAAAAATAGCAAGGGCTCTTATGAGTCAGGCTGCCAGGGAGAATAAAAAATACTATACTTCCGCAATAATAGTCGCTGCGGGAAAAAGCACACGGACAAGCGGCAACCTCCCGAAGCAACTCGTGCCGATAAAAGGAATCCCCGTCGTCGTGCGGACAATGCTCGCGTTTGAAAAATGCCCGCTTATAAACGAAATAATAGTTGTGGCTTCGCATGAGCAGATAAAGGAATATGAAAACTTCCGCCGTGAATACGGAATAAAAAAGCTGTCCGCTGTGACAGTCGGTGGGGAGACAAGAAGCGATTCAGTTGAGGCGGGCTTTCGCGCGATTTCTTCAAAATGCGAATTTGTGGCTATTCATGACGGCGCCCGCTGCCTGATAAAGCCGGAAGATATAGAGAGAGTTGTCAAGAGCGCATTCAGATACGGAGCGGCGATAATCGCTTCAAGGTCGACCGATACCCTGAAAAAAGTCGACGAAAAAGGCGTCATAACCGACACGGTTGACAGAAACTCGGTCATGCGTGCGCAAACACCGCAGGTGTTTATGAAGGAAGTCTACGAAATCGCGATATCGTCGGACAAAAAGCCCTCTTCCCCGACGGATGACAGCATGCTTGCCGAAAGCGCAGGCTTCAAGGTTCATGTTGTCGAGGCGGGAGCCTACAATATAAAAATAACAACGGATGAGGACTTTTATGTTGCCGAAAGAATATTGTCAAACGGAGGTGCCGAATGAATATGAGAATCGGTCACGGATATGATGTTCACCGCCTTGTCGAAGGCAGAAAACTGATAATCGGCGGAGTCGACATTCCTTTTGAAAAAGGACTTTTGGGTCATTCCGACGCCGACGTGCTCTCGCATGCAATAGCCGACGCAATTCTCGGCGCATGCGGACTTCCCGACATAGGCAATCTCTTTCCGGACAACGACCCCGCATACGATGGTATTTCGAGCCTTGTGCTTTTGTCAAAAGTGTCGGAAAAAATAAATGAAAAAAACATTAAAATAGTTAACATAGATTCGACCGTAATAGCCCAAAGACCGAAGCTTGCGCCATATATCAGAGAAATGTGCAAAAACATCGCTTTTTCGCTCGGTATAAGCGCGGAAGATGTGAATATAAAAGCAACAACAGAAGAAAATCTTGGATTTACGGGCAACGAAGAAGGCATTTCCGCGCATGCTGTATGCCTTGTTGAAAAACAAAAATCTTTATAATTCTCCGTTTTGTTTATTCACTTTTGTAAAAAAATTAAAATTGATGACGTCCGGCACAACTTCGTGTCGGGCGTCTTGTCATTATGTACAAAAAATGGCTAATATTTTTGTTACACAATTTTCCATTTTTATATTGAAAAATCTTCCTCAATATGGTAATATATGAAACGGTAGTTTTTGGTTTGGCAAAAAGCGACACCGATATTTTACATGAAATGGAGAACAAAAGAAATGGAACAAAGAATTAAAGTATTTATTGCGGATGAAAGCCCCGAATTCCGTCACGCGATGAGAGAAAACCTCACAAGAGCGGGTATTGACGTTGTCGATGAAACAGACAGCGGCATTGACGTACTTACAAAAATCAAGCGTTCGACACCCGATGTTGTACTCATTGACGTATGGCTTCCCAAGCTGGACACGGTTCAGATAATAAAGAAAGCCAAAACTCTCTTTCAGAATCCCGCAAATGTGCCGGACTTCATAGTATTTTCATACTGTTCAAATCCAAACCTTTTTGCGGAAGCAACCGAGGCGGGAGCAGCATATTGCATGCACAAGCCGTTTGAATATGCAACGCTCATCGAAAGAATCGCACGTATTTATAAAAACCGTCAGAGCGCGTACAAAAATCAGATAATGAACGGTGTTCAGTATTCGCAGGAGCCGAGCGACCTTGAATCTCAGGTCACCGAAATAATACACAGAATCGGCGTTCCCGCACATATAAAGGGGTATCAGTATCTCCGCACGGCTATAATGATGACGATCGAAGATAACGATCTTATCAACGCAGTTACGAAGGTTCTCTATCCCGCTGTGGCGAAAAAATATCAGACAACATCATCAAGAGTCGAGAGAGCGATACGCCACGCAATCGAAGTTGCATGGGACAGAGGTGATATCGATACGCTCAACGCCTTCTTCGGCTACACGATACAGAATGAGCGCGGCAAGCCCACGAACAGCGAATTCATCGCCATGATTGCCGATAATATGCGTCTTAAAAATAAAATCTCGTAAATCAAAATAAAGCAAAAAGCCGGCGAAAACCCGGCTTTTCTTTAGCAAAAATCTCTGTGCAACACGCAATACATGTGCACAGAGATTTTATTTTTATTCTTTTTCCCCGTCAGACGGTTTCTTTGATTTCGGAGCCGCAACAACCGTCACATTATCCCTGTGATACTGTCTTATGACGGACTGCTGATCCTTATCCGAAAAACGGACTTTGACTATTCCCGCAAGCGGGACGGTTTCGCATATCGTGCCTCTCCCGTCCGGCGTGTCAACGACCGAGTCGACCTTTGGAGTCTTCTTTATTTCCTCCTCATAGACATCGTGCTCATAACGCAGACAACACATGAGACGTCCGCACGCGCCGGATATTTTCTGGGAATTGAGCGAAAGATTCTGCTCTTTCGCCATTTTTATCGACACCTGACCGAAATCATCAAGAAATTTGGAGCAACAGAAAGGAAGCCCGCAGACACCAAGTCCGCCGATCATCTTTGTTTCGTCTCTTATCCCTATCTGACGGAGTTCTATTCGCGTTCTGAACGCGGCGGCAAGATCCTTTACAAGCTCTCGGAAGTCAACTCTGCCGTCGGCAGTGAAATAAAAAAGGAGTTTGGAATTATCAAATGTATATTCCGCCTCAACGAGCTTCATTTCAAGTCCGTGCTCGGCGATTTTGCCGAGACATATTGAAAACGCCTCTTTTTCTTTTTTCTTGTTTTCCTCGTTTTTAGCGTCGTCATCCGCAGTAGCGGCTCTTATTACAGGGCGCAAAGGAAGCACAACCTCACTCTCCGGCACGACTTTATTTGCGATGGCTACCCCGCCGTATTCAAGTCCTCTCGCGGTTTCGACGATCAGGTTTTCACCGATCTTTGCCTCAATACCGCAGGGATCAAAATAATATATTTTTCCGCCGTCTTTGAACCGAATTCCTATGACCTCATACTCGGTCTTGTTTTCGGTTTCGTCGGTCATTACGATGTCCATTTATTTTTTATCCTTTCCTTATGCCGCACGCCAGAGAAGCACGGAAAGCGCAGAAGCGGCAAGCGTCATATTAAAATTGAAATTACTGTCGGCGGACAGCATTGTCACTGCCTCAACCGATTTTTTCAGGGTTTCCATAGGTAACGAGAGGACATACTTTTCGGCTTCATCTTCTGTAAAAAATCCACCTGTGACGTTCCCCGTCATTTTAGATGAGAGTACATCCCTGTATGCCGATGCAAGCATTGAAAAAAGCATATCGGCTTCATCTCTTCCGGTCATAGCCTTTGACACGATTCCGAGCATATCATATTCCGATACGCCGCGGTTTTTCTTTGACTGCGCGTCGATTATCGACTTGGCTGAAAGGAACATAGCAAATTCCTTTTCTCCGTCAGAAAGTAGTTTTACGGCTTTTCCCGCAGCCCCGCCGGACAGTCTGACGGCAAAATCGAGTTTACTTTCGTTGTCAAGAAGTGACCGCTCGCAATGTTGTCTCAAATATTCTTCCGTTTCAGCCGGCGAAAGCAGCGGCATTGCCACCCGCTGAACCCTTGACTTAACGGTTACAAGTATCTGAGCTGAGCTTTCGCACAGAAGCAATATATAAACGCCATGCGGCGGCTCTTCGATTATTTTCAGGAGTGAATTCTGCGCCTGCGGAGAAAGTCTTTCCGCACCGTCGATAACATACATCTTGAAGTCAAGCTCGGTAGGAGTGAGCGATGTGTCGTCTATCATTTCGCGCACAGCGTCAACGCTTATGTTTTTCTGCCCGTCCGAACGGGAGATGAACTTGACATCCGGACAGTGCCCTTCGGATATGCGATGACAGATATTGCAGTCATCACAGTTTTTTCCGCAGGCAAGAGATGCCGCGATATATTTCGCAAGTGACTTCTTCCCCGACCCTTCGGGTCCCTCGATCAGATATGCATGCGAAAGAATTCCCTCGGAAACAAGTCCCGAAAAAAACCTCTTTATTCCGTCACAGCCGAAAAGAAAATTTTCTCTTTTCATCAGAAGCGCAGGTATTTTTCAACGTCGACAATGAAAACAGTTGCACCGCCGACAGAAACATGCGCCTGAGCAGTTCCGAAAAGGCTTATGTTTCCGGGCGCCGACATCGGCACGCTCATCTCGCGCTTTTTGCTGTGCGTTTTTATTATTTCAAGTGCACGATCAACGTCATTTTCCTCAACACCGAGGATGAAGGTTGAGTTTCCGTTCATGAGAAAACCGCCGGTGGATGAGATTTTCGTAATATGGAAGCCCTCGGATGTAAGACTTGTGTTGACAAAGTGAGCATCGTCATTGTTGACTATCGCAAGCAAAAGTTTCATTTAAGTTACCCCACTTTTATGTTTTTTATTATTATATCAAACTTTATAAAAGCTGTCAATCACATTGAAAACAAAAAACGGCGGTAATTATCATTTTCCGCCGTTTATAAGCATATTTGCAATTTCGGAGGCCATTAAAAGCCCTGCAGAGTTCGGAACAAAAGGAGATGACGCAGGCGTCCGCTGTCCGTCGCCCTTCGGCTCCTCATTTGAGTAAACAACCTTCAGGTGCTTTATTCCTCTTGCCCGGAGCTCCCTTCTCATAACTCTTGCGAGCGGGCAACCCGCTGTCTTGAAAATGTCAGTTATTTCAAGCATATCGGGGCGCATCTTATTTCCCGTTCCCATCGCGCTTATGACAGGAACTCCGATCGCCTGCGCCCGCGAAATTATTTCGAGCTTGGCGGTTACCGTATCTATGCAGTCCGCAATTACGTCAAATTCGGAGAAATCAATGTCATCCGCATTTTCAGGAAGGTAGAACACGGTTCTGACCTCGACCTTCATATCGGGATTTATGTCAAGCATGCGTCTTGCCATGACCTCTGCCTTCTTTTGACCGAGAGTCGAATGAAGAGCCGCCACCTGACGGTTTATATTGGACTCGCAGACCTCATCCGGATCTACAAGGCACATCCTGCCGACGCCCGCTCTTGCAAGCGATTCGGCAACGTATGACCCAACACCGCCGACTCCGAAAAGTAAAACAGAGGAACGCGACAGTTTTTCTATCGCGCCCTCTCCGTATAATCTTGCCGTTCGTGAAAATTGTTCCTTTATCATCACTTCTGCATGTTTTCCTTTTTCGTTCTTCCGATCATCTTGTAACGAAGCTCTGTCGAAAGAATTGTCTTTCTTATTCTTATGCTCTTCGGCGTAACCTCGATGAGCTCGTCATCGGCGATAAATTCGATAGCCTCTTCAAGAGTAAATACCTTCGGCGGAACAAGGCGGAGAGCCTCGTCGGCGCCTGTCGAACGTATTGCCGTCAGGTGCTTTTCCTTGCAAACGTTTACAGCAATCTCGCCCATCTTCGGGTTTTCACCGACAACCATTCCTTCATAGACCTTGCACTGAGCCCCGATGAACATCGTGCCTCTGTCCTGTGCGTTGAATACGCCGTATGATGTGGATTCGCCCGTTTCGGAAGCGACAAGAGAGCCTGTGAAGCGACGGACTATATCGCCCTTGTATTCGTCATACGAATCGAATACGGAGCTTATAATGCCCTCTCCGCGCGTGTCTGTAAGAAATTCGCTTCTGTAACCGAAGAGACAACGTGTCGGGATGAGATATTCAAGGCGCATACGGGAGCCGTGCGGAGCCATATTGACAAGGTCGCCCTTGCGCGCACCGAGTTTCTCCATAACAGAGCCGCAATAATCCTGCGGAACGTCAATTTCAACTCGCTCGATCGGCTCGCAGAGCTTGCCGTTTATCTCTTTATAAAGCACTCTGGGAGTGCTTATTCCGAGTTCAAAGCCTTCGCGTCGCATTGTCTCTATGAGGATTGAAAGGTGCATTTCGCCTCTGCCGGCGACCTTGAAGCAGTCTGTCGTTTCGCCATCGGTAACGCGGAGGGAAACATCTTTGAGAAGCTCTTTGTAGAGTCTCTCTCTTATCTGACGGGATGTTACGTATTTGCCCTCTCTGCCGGCAAACGGGCTGTCGTTTACCATAAACGTCATTTCCATTGTAGGCTCGGAAACCTTGACAAATTCAAGCGGCTCAACGCAATCCGTTGCGGTTATCGTATCGCCTATTGAAATATCGTCCGCGCCGGAGAAGGTGACGATATCGCCGACCATAGCACTTTCAACGGGAACTCTCCTGAGTCCGTCAAACTGGTTAAGACTTACGATTTTTGTCTTTTTGGGCGCAACGTCCGGTGAGTGGAAGTTTGAAATCATAACCTCCTGATTTACTTTTATCGTTCCGCGCTCGATTCTGCCGATACCTATTCTGCCGACATAGTCGTTATAGTCGATGGACGAAACAAGCATCTGGAGGGGTGCTTTTTCATCGCCTTCGGGAGCGGGAATATATTTGAGGATCGTGTCAAAGAGAGGCTGGAGGTCTGTTCCCTTTTCATAAGGAGAATATGACGCCGTGCCCGCTCTTCCCGAGCACCAGAGCATGGGCGAATCAAACTGCTCGTCCGAAGCGTCAAGCTCAAGGAGGAGCTCAAGAATTTCATCGCCGACCTCATCAAGTCTTGCGTCGGGACGGTCTATTTTGTTTACAACAACAATTACGGGGTGATGCAGCGCAAGCGCCTTCTGAAGAACAAATCTCGTCTGCGGCATGGGACCTTCAGCCGCGTCGACAAGAAGGATAACACCATTTACCATCTTGAGTATACGCTCAACCTCGCCGCCGAAGTCCGCATGTCCCGGGGTGTCGACGACGTTTATCTTGACGCCCTTATAATGCACGGCTGTATTCTTTGCAAGTATTGTAATTCCGCGTTCGCGTTCAAGAGCGTTCGAGTCCATTACACGCTCTTCCGTTGCCTGATTTTCGCGGTAAACACCACCCTGCTTGAGCATTTCGTCAACAAGGGTCGTCTTGCCGTGGTCAACGTGTGCGATTATCGCAACATTTCTCAGATCTTCTCTTTTCACTTTATAAATCTCCTTAGAACGAATTTACACATCAATAAGCCATTAAATTCCAAACAATAAAGAATTATATCACACTTGTTCGATAAAATCAATATATTTTTACGATATAATGCAAAAAAACAGCGAAATGTTTGTGCCATTCCGCTGTTTTTTGCCGTTTTACGGCTTATGAAGGAGAAAATTTAACCATATATTCTTTTTTGAGGTGATAAGTCACTCAAATCTAACCTTTACAAAGATAAGATACATGGAGTATTCGTCCAAGTAACGTCCCTCGCCGCTCCGTTTTGCCGTGAGCTGTACAATGCAGTTTTTCCCGTCCGACACAGCCCTTATGTTTTCAAGCGAAGCGTCACCGGAATATATCTTTTCGCCGTTTGTATCAAATACACCGACGGTGTCGAATACATCCACGTTTTTGTCGGTTTTGACGGCAAACCCGTTTTTGACAGTCATCTCAGGTATCAGGTCAATGCAGGTTTTTATATCAAAGCCGAGTATCTTTCCCGTACCGAAATACGTCATTTCATCGTCCGAACCGTAAAGCTGACCTCCGTAATAATATTTGTACGGAGTGACATCACCGTCTTTGTCCGATGCAAGAGTAAAATTCATTTCTCCCATTTCGGAGAGCTTTTTTGAAGCGCTTTCATCGGTTGTCTGCGAAGACGTGCCGCTTCCGCTCTGACCGCCTTTATCCGCAACGCACGCAAAAAGCGCCGTACACATGGTTACCAAAAGAAAAATTGCAAATATCTTTTTCATATTCATTCACCCGCTTTCAACAATTCGTCGTGCAAAGCTCCGCTTTTTCTCACAAAAAAGGGACATTTTTTCAAATGCCCCCGATTTTTATGAGAAATCAAACGTTTGCGCTGTAGTTCGGCGCTTCCTTTGTGATGTTTATGTCGTGCGGGTGAGACTCTTTCAGTCCGGCGCCGGTTATACGGACGAACTGACCTCTCTCCTGAAGCTCGGGGATCGTTTTGCAACCGCAATATCCCATTCCGGAGCGGAGTCCGCCGAGAAGCTGGTAAACGGTATCAGCGAGAGGACCCTTGTACGGAACACGACCCTCAACACCCTCAGGCACGAGCTTTTTCGTTCCCGTCTGGAAGTATCTGTCGCGCGAGCCCTTTTCCATAGCGGCAATGGAGCCCATACCCCTATAAACCTTGAAGCGTCTGCCCTGATATATTTCGCTCTCACCGGGGCTTTCCTCACAGCCCGCGAAAAGCGAACCGATCATTATCGTGTCAGCACCTGCGGCTATCGATTTTACAAGGTCGCCGCTGTATTTTATGCCGCCGTCGGCGATGACGGGAATATCGTATTTTGAGGCAACGCACGCAACGTCATATATAGCCGTCACCTGAGGAACACCGATACCGGAAACGATTCTCGTCGTGCATATAGATCCGGGTCCGATACCGACTTTGATCGCATCTGCGCCCGCTTTTATAAGGAATTCGGCTGCCGCTGCCGTTGCGATATTGCCGACGATAAGCTGGCAGTCCGGAAAAGCATTTTTGATTTTCTCCGTTGTTTTTGCAATGTTCATCGAATGACCGTGTGCAGAGTCGAGGACGAGAACGTCCGCTCCTGCGGAAAGAAGTGCGCCGGCTCTGTCAAGGACATCTGCCGTTACGCCGATTGCCGCGCCGCAAAGAAGTCTGCCGCGTTCGTCCTTTGCGGAATTCGGATATTTCGTTGCCTTCTGAATATCTTTTATTGTTATGAGCCCGCGGAGGTAACCCTTTTCATCAACAAGCGGCAGTTTTTCGATTTTTCGCTTTGCAAGTATTTCCCTTGCCTGCTCGTGAGTTGTACCCACGGGTGCCGTAACGAGGTTGTCCTTGGTCATGACTTCGCCTATATCCATGTCCATATCCGTCAGAAAACGCATATCGCGGTTTGTAATTATGCCGACGAGCTTTCCTTCTCCGTTTACAATCGGAACACCCGAGACCTTATAGTTGTGCATAAGCTGCTCGGCTTCATAGACCTTGTTTTCCGGATGAAGGAAGAAAGGATTTGTGATTACTCCGTTTTCGCTTCTCTTGACCTTTTCAACCTCGCCCGCCTGCATATCGATAGGCATATTCTTATGAATAACGCCTATTCCGCCTTCCCTTGCCATCGATATGGCAAGCTCCGATTCGGTAACCGTATCCATTGCGGCGGATATGAGGGGAGCGTTCAGTCTGATTTTGTTCGTCAGCCTTGTCGAAAGCTCAATATCCGTCGGGAGAACGGAACTTTCCGCAGGGATAAGAAGAACATCGTCAAAGGTAAGTCCCTCTTTTGTGAACTTTTCGGCAGCGTTCTGATTTACCATTCGTTTTAACCTCGCATTTTTTTGAATAATTTGTACTATTCTACAACAATTTATTTTCCGTGTCAACAGAAAAATGAGTATATTGCGGTCTTTTTTGAGAGAAGATAAAAATAAAAAAGGATTTTTATGATGAAAAAACGAAGAAGAATGTATAAAGCGCCGTCTGCCGATAAATTTGCGGCAGAAGCTATGTTTTCAAACCCCGTCGCCTCCGCAAACGAATGTACAGGTATGACGCCGACAGTCCCCCTGACGGAGGACGAAGCCACAAGCTACTGCGACCTTCTCGATGTTCCTGTCACCTCGCGTGACGGCGGAGAAGCATATAAGCGGGAAAAATAACTATTTTATTTTGAGAGTGTTCAGATATTCTTTTCTTTCGTCACTTATGCGATAGCTTTCGCGCGCCTTCTGTATCGCCTTATTATGAACGAAAGCCGGAAGGCGTTTCGACTCTATTATCGGAAGGGCTTCGCCATATCTTTTTATGAGCGCAAAGCTCCAGAACCATGCAAGCGACATGTTGATATAGTATTCATCCGAAGCTATGCTTTCGGCAAGGGAGAGCACCTCCGGCTTGAAATTTTCATCAAGGAAAAACATCAAAAGAACATCAATTGCAAAGCGAACCGTATATGTTTTTTCGCTTTTCGCCCACTCGCTTGCTTTTCCGAAAACCATATCCGGATATTTGCCGAGCAACTTTGACTGCGATATGTCGCAAACCGCCCAATTGTCTATATACGGCAGAAATTTTTCAGTTTCGGTAATTACTTCGCCAATGTCATTTTTTATGAGCTGAAGCATCACCCCGTGAAGCAGATTTTCTTCGTGATATTTATGCGGTAATCCGGATATAAACTTTTTGCGTTCTTCTTCGGAAAGGCTTTTTGCAAGCCTGCGGATGTCCGGCACACGCACACCGATCACAAGCTCTTTATCGACGTTTGGTATCAGCTTCGATGTAAAATCCCGAAACTTTTTATCCTGCATTTCAAAGAGCGATTTTGTTATTTTATCCATTGAAAACCCCTGTTTATGTCAATCGGGAGCGGATATTCCGCTCCCGATTTTTCTTGTTTTTATCTCTTGTAAAGAGGTCCGTATGCCGCGCATGCACGGTAATCCTGACCCTCTTTGTCCATACCGAATGCATTCCACGCCGTAGGACGGAAAATGTCGTCAACAGGTACGTTGTGCATTGATACGGGAATACGGAGCATCGAGCAGAGCGTGATAAGGTCTGCGCCGATGTGACCGTAAGAAATTGCGCCGTGGTTTGCTCCCCAGTGGTTCATAACCTCGTATGCATCCTTGAAAGGGCTTCCCTCTTTGCCGTCGCAACGGGGCGTAAACCACGTGCAGGGCCAAGTCGGGTTTGTGCGTTCCATAAGGACATCCGTAACATCGTCCGGAAGATTGACTGTCCAGCCCTCTGCAATCTGGAGCATCGGTCCGAGACCCTTGACGAGATTGAGACGAATCATTGTGACGGGCATTTCGGCTCTTGTCACAAAATGAGAGGAGAAACCGCCGCCGCGGAAGTTATCAAAGCCCGCTTCGCACCATGTCGTTGCGTCCGTCATCTTCTTGATGTCTTCGTCCGTAACCTCCCACCACTTCTTCATAACGTGGTTGCCGTTTTCGTCCGTGCATTCGCCGCATGCGTCAAGGCAAGCCGCGCCGGAATTGAGAAGATGGATTATACCGCCGTTTTCCTTTGCTTTGCCCGTGAATTCATAGCCTGCAACGCGCTTTGTCGCTTCCGGTGACCAATATGTGCGTACATCGGCAAATATCTGCGCACGGTTTGTGAGAAGTCTCATAAAGAGCATTCCGAGACCGTTGAGAACGTCGTTTTCCGTTGCAAAAGTCATCGGCTCGCGCGCGCCTTCAAAATCGAATGAGGAGTTGAGAAGCGCTTCGGGATAGTCGCAGTTTGGCCAATGGTCTGTCCACTGTCTCTGACCCTGAAAGCCTGCGCAGATAGCGTTGTGACCGAGCATTTCCTCTTCAAAGCCCTCGGGAAGCTCCTTGTTGCCCCTGATAAGGTCTCTGATTATAAGATACATCTTGACAGTGAATTCCCACTGTTTTTCCTTCTGCTCGGGAGTGAACTTGATAGCTCTCTTTTCGCCGAGGAAGTCAACAAAATCGGGATTGTCGTCTCTTCCCTCTTTGCAATGTTCCTTTGTCCAGGCAAGAGCACGCTCATAGTCTTCTTTGTTATATATACCCTCTTCCATACGGCGGAGTATTTCAACCTCGTCGACAGATTCGACGCGCATACCGAGATATTCTTCAATAAACTGCTGATCGATTATCGAGCCGCCGATACCCATGCACATAGAGCCGATCTGGAGATAACTCTTGCCGCGCATTTCGGCAGCAGCAACAGCCGCACGACCGAAGCGGAGCAACTTTTCTTTAACGTCTTCGGGAATGTTTGCAACATCGCCGACATCCTGAACCTCGTGACCGTAGAATCCGAATGCAGGCAGTCCCTTCTGAGCGTGAGTAGCGAGAACGGATGCAAGATAAACAGCACCGGGACGCTCCGTACCGTTAAAGCCCCATACGCCTTTTATCGTCGTAGGATCCATATCCATCGTCTCTGCACCGTAGCACCAGCAAGGCGTTACGGAAAGAGTAACTGCGACATTTTCTTTCTTGAATTTCTCTGCGCAAGCAGCAGTTTCCGGAACACGACCGATCGTTGTGTCCGCCATTACAACCTTGACGGGGGTGCCGTCCGAATAGCAAAGATTTTCTTCAAAGAGTTTTTTTGCGGCTTCCGCCATCGCCCAGACCTGAGGCTCAAGGCTTTCGCGAAGCTTCATCGGGCCTCTGCGTCCGTCAACTATCGGGCGGATACCTATTACGGGATAAGTCATAATAATTCCTCCGAATTATATAATTTTTCGCGCCGGCAGCTTCTCTGCCTTCGCGGATCTGTGTAAATTATACCATATATATCAGCACAAATCAATATTGAAGAAAAAAATTGAAAAAATAAATTTTTTTATTGATTTCCTATTGACATTTCGTTTTTTTTGAGTATAATTGATTAAGCCGTGTGGCAAAAACGCACGGAGATATGCGAGAGTGGCGGAACTGGTAGACGCGCACGTTTGAGGGGCGTGTGGTGCACACCATACGGGTTCAAGTCCCGTTTCTCGCACCACCGAAAAACCACTGCTTGACAGTGGTTTTTTGGTACAACGGGTAAAGACATTTTCCCGCTCCGGATGGCTACTCCGGGTAAAAATTGACGGTCAAAATTGTATATGCGGGTATGGCGGAATTGGCAGACGCGTTAGATTCAGGTTGCGTCACCTCGGTGACAACTTCTGATTTAGAGAGTGCCCCGCCCTCGGAGAGATCGCTCCGTGCAAAAATTAACGGTCAAAATTGCATATGCGGGTATGGCGGAATTGGCAGACGCGCTAGATTCAGGTGATGTCACCTCGGTGATAACATCTAATTTAGAGAGTACCCCGTCCACGGAGAGATCGTTCCGTGTAAAACTTAACGGTCACAACTTCATACGCGGGCATGGCGGAATTGGCAGACGCGCTAGATTCAGGTTGCGTCACCTCGGTGACAACCTCTAATTTAGAGAGTGCCCCGCCCTCGGAGAGATCGCTCCGAGTAAAAATGGACGATCCAACTTAATAAGCGGGTATGGCGGAATTGGCAGACGCGCTAGATTCAGGTTCTAGTCGGGGTTCCTCGGTGAAGGTTCAAGTCCTTTTACCCGCACCACAAAAAGCCTTGAAAACACTGAGTTTTCAAGGCTTTTTGCTATTCTCCTGCCGTTGTCACACGACTTTCGGGGGCGCATCAACTATGCTTGCGTGTCTGCCTATTTTCAGTTCACGGTGAAGGCTTTCGCGGTAAGTGCGCCGTCCTCATCGTAAATGTCAAGGTGACTGCTGAAGGCGGCTTTGAGGTCAATATTGATCGACAGCTTTCCGCCGCTCTCGTGAATCACGATATTGTCAACAAGTAATCGCAGGTTGTTGTCGCTGACTGCGCCGTCCTTTATGATGCCGTCAAGGATGTCGATACTGCTTTTCATTTCGGCTTTTCGCTTGCGGATGGTCGTATCATAATCACGGATGGCTTCGATTTCCGCTGTCAGACTTTTGATCTCCGCCTCGCATTTTTCAAGCATACCCGTATAAATGTCGGCGTGTTCACGGTCACGGATACGCTCCAGAAGTATCTGCTCCTGATCGCTTTTCCGCTGTGCGAGCCTATCGGTCAGGTTTTTGATCCGCTTCTCGGAGATGTTTTTCTTTGCAAGCCAGCTTTTTACATCGGTTTCAATCGTCCGGTAATTTGTTTCGGCTTCCTCCTTAATGGCGATCAGTTCATCGTAAATCAGCTTGTCAAGCGTTGACTCATCAATCCTGTGTGCTGTGCAGTTCTCTTTGCCGTAACGGTGGTAAGGTCAAATGCAACGGTTGCGGAGCATGTGCAGCCGCATGTCACGAGGGAGCGATCGCC